>ERZ856578.478-NODE-478-length-81436-cov-21.285512_pt1 | contig 81436 bp, 74 predicted proteins | sample MGYA00514384_ERZ856578 | MGnify/ENA primary metagenome ERZ856578 (study PRJEB29103, sample SAMN06111958) | human gut metagenome | biome: human gut; feature: ankylosing spondylitis patient; material: healthy_person | host: Homo sapiens | place: China:Hangzhou... | reverse complement strand
CCTCGTTTTCGACACGGAAACGAGCGGCCTGAGCTGGCAGCGCGATGAGATCATTGAATTTTCCGCCATCCGCCTGACCGCCTCCGGCACGGAGGAGGTCGATGAGTTCATCCGCTGCACGCGCAGCCTGCCGCCGCGCATCGTGGAGCTGACGGGCATCACGGACGAGCTGCTGCGCGAAGAGGGGATCGGCAAGCAGGCCTTTGCCGAGCTGCTGGCCGCGCTCCTGACGCCCGGCACGATGCTCGCGGCCTATAACGCCCAGTTTGACCTGCTGTTCCTCTATTCGTTCCTGCAGAAATACGGCGACGCCCGCCTGCTGCAGGACAAGCCGAAGCTCGACCTGCTCACAGTCTACCGCGACCGCCGCGCCTATCCGCACCGCCTGTGCAACGCCATCGAGCAGTATGACCTGCAGGACCGCGTGACGAATTCGCACCGCGCCATCGACGATGTGCGCGCCACGGTCGAGGTCCTGCGCGCCATGGGGACGGAGCGGGACGACCTCGAGCGTTATGTCGACCTGTTCGGCTATTCCTCCAAATACGGCATCTCCGGTCCGCGCATCTCCTCCGTGCGCTATCTGCCGCAGGGCTATGAGCCGAAGGCTGCGCCGCTCTACGCCGGGCTATGAGACCTGCCGCAGCAGGTCGCGCCGCAGGCGCTGCATGATGCGCTTCTCCAGCCGCGAGATATACGACTGCGAGATGCCCAGCAGATCCGCGACCTCCTTCTGCGTCTTTTCCGGCCGCCCGCCCAGCCCGAAGCGCAGGCTCACGATGCGCCGCTCCCGCTCCGGCAGCCGCGCAAGGGCCTCGCGCAGCAGCTGCTGCTCGGCGTCCTCCTCCATGGGCCGCATGACGATGTCGCCGTCCGTCCCGAGCACGTCGGACAGCAGGAGTTCGTTGCCGTCCCAGTCCGTGTTGATCGGCTCGTCGAGCGAGACCTCGGCCTTCTGGCCTGCGATCTTGCGGATGTGCATGAGGATCTCGTTCTCAATGCAGCGCGAGGCATAGGTTGCCAGCTTGATGTTCCGGTCCGATTTGAATGTGCCGACGGCCTTGATGAGGCCGATGGTCCCGATGGAGATCAGGTCCTCGATGTTCACGCCGGTGTTCTCGAACCGGCGCGCGATATAGACCACGAGCCGCAGATTGCGCTCGATGAGCCGGGCCCGCGCGGCCTCGTCGCCAGCGGCGGCCTGCTGCAGGAGGGTCTGCTCCTCCTGCGCGGCAAGCGGCGGCGGGAGAATGTCGCTGCCGCCGATGTACATGAGCTTTGCGGGCTGCCGCAGGAGGCGCTGCAGCCAGTCTGTCAGAAATTCAAGCATCGCATTTCCCTCCTGTCAGGGCCTCGTAGCCGCCGCCGTCCGAAACGGGCGTCGGGGAGAAGGCGACGAGGCCGTTTTTTTGCACGCTTTTTCCGATGCGGACCTCCTCGCACGGCAGGGCGAGCAGCAGGCCGCTGCCCGTTCCGACGGCGCGGAAGGGGATGAGGCGCGGGTGGAGCCGCTGCAGGCGCACTACCAGAGCGGCGGGCGCGGCAAAATCCGCGGCGCGCAGGCCGTCGTGCGGCAGGAGCCGCGCGGCGCAGCGCCAGTCCGCCACGAGCACGGCCTCGCCCGTCACGGGGTCGCAGAGCGTGTTGCCGCTGTCGCGCAGCGCGCTGAGGAACACCCGCCGCCCGCCGAGCGTCAGCCGCACGGGCACGACGCTGTCCGGCGCGTGGCTCAGCCGGGGCAGCAGCAGGCGTGTCGCGGCATAGACCCCGCCCGCCGTCAGCACGAGCGACGAGAACGTTACGGGGTACCACAGCGCGCCGGGGCGCACGCGGCCGTGCTTCAGCAGCTCCAGCCCGTATACCGCGCCGCACAGCGCCAGCGTCACCCCGCCGAACACCGCCGCGAGCCGCAGCGTCTCCCGCCGCAGGCCGAAGGCCACGGCCAGCAGTGCCGCCGTCATGGCCAGCTTGCCCGCCCAGCCCGCCAGAACTCCGCACCCCGGCAGATACACCGCCACGGCGTAGGCCGCGCCGAGCGCCGCAGCCGCCGCAATGCGCCGGGGCCGGACCGCCGCCGCCCCGAGCCGGGCCGCCGCGCGCAGCAGCAGCCAGTTCACCGCAAAGTTCAGCGCGAACACGCTGTCCAGATAGACCGTCATGGCCGCACCCCCTTGTCCGTGGACAAAGTATACGCGCAGGGCGCAAAAAAACAGGTCGCAATCCCGGCGTGGGGTCGCGGCCTGTTTTGTCTGCTTTCCCGGAAAAGAACGGGCGCTTCGCGCCGTTCGGCGGCGTGCGGTCAGGTTTTGCTGGCGGACGCGGCAGGGATTTGCCTGACCGCGTCGAACGGTTTATCGGAAGCCAAACGGATCTGCCACGGCGCTGCCCCACAGCGGGGCGGCCGTGCGCCACATGGCGCGGGCGTGGATGCGGTCGTGCCACAGGAAGCGGCGCAGGAGCTTGCGCAGCGTCCAGCGCTCGCCGTCCGGTGCGGTGCAGACCTTTCCGGTCAGCAGCTCCTCGCGCTCCTCGATCTCGGCCAGCGCCTGCAGACGGTTGGCGTAGAGGTCGGGCATGTTCTCGAACGGAATGCCGAAGGCGGCCATGTAATAGGCCGTCGTACTGTTCGTGTGGTCATACATCTCGCGCGGCGTGCGCGGCACGGGGCCGTAGAAGCTCGTGCGCGGGGCGCGGGGCGAGATATCCGGGTTCGGGATGCTCTCGAACAGCGTGCAGAAGTCGCGCGCGGATTTCAGCACCAGCAGCTTGGCCGCGGCGTAGTCCGCCTCGGTCATCGGGGCGCAGTCGGCCTCGAGCAGCAGGTCGGAATCGGCGTCCTCGGTGTGCAGGCCGCTTTCGATGGGGGCGCCCGGCGTGACGGTGATGTCCCCGGCAGGCTCTCCGGCCCAGCGCAGGAACCGCCGCACGTCGCCCGGCAGCTTGGCCAGCGCTTCGTTTTCCGTCGCGCCGCGCGCAAAGGCGCCGGGGCACTGCGCCGCCCAGATGAGCCAGCCCTTTCCGTTGGTTTCACAGATGGCATCGATATGCATGCGATTCCCTCCTTGTGGCTATACGGGCGCGGAGAGCACCGCGTCCACGGGGATGTCGTGCGCCTCCGTCTCCAGCTGCGGCAGCAGCTGGAAGGCGTAGCACAGTGCAATGGTCGGGTGCGGCTCAGCGGCGAGGAAGCGGTCATAGAAGCCGCCGCCATAGCCCAGCCGGTGGCCCTGCGGGTCAAAGGCCAGACCCGGCATGAGCACCAGAGCCGCCGGATCGTCGGCCTCCGGGCCGTCGTCGACCGGCTCCGGGATGCCAAAGGCCCCGGGGGCGATGCGCGCCGGGTCGTCCAGCCACAAAAAGCGCATGTCCGTTTCGCCATAGACCTTCGGCACGGCGACGCGCTTGCCGAGCGCCTGCGCCTGCCGGATGAGCGGCAGCGTGCGCACCTCCTGATTGTAGCTCAGGTAGGCATAGAGCGACCGGGCCGCCCGGAACAGCGGGTGGGCCAGCAGCTGCGCCGTCAGATCGGCCGAGGCGGCCTCGATCTGCGCCGGGCTCAGGGCGCGCTTCTGCGCGGCGATCTCCCGCCGCAGGGCGCGTTTATCCAGCATAGCTGCTCAGTGCCTCCGTGATGTGCGCGGCAAAGCCCGCACGGTCCACCCCGAGCACCACGAAGACATTGCGCTCCGGGAATTTCGCGTCCGAGTCCAGATCGGTCACGGTCTTGGCATAGGTGACCGTGCCGCGCGTTTCCACATGCACGCCCGCCTGCCGCCCGGTGAACAGCTCCGGGTGTGTCAGGTACAGCACGGGGCAGACGTCGTGCAGGCACAGGCCGCCTGCGCCGCGGGCCATGTTTTTCTGCATGGGCCCGGCCGTCGCCGCGCGGGCAAAGCGCCCGACGGGCGTGTCCGGCAGGGCGGCGAACTCCGCGGGGGAGAACCAGGCCTGCTCCGTGACGTCCAGCCCGCACATTATGATGGGGATACCGGACGAAAATACGATCTCCGCAGCGTCCGGGTCGGCGTGGATGTTGAATTCCGAGCAGGGCGTGCGGTTGCCGCCCACGGCCGCGCCGCCCATGAGGGCGATGCCGCGCAGCAGGGACCGGAGGGCTGGGTGGGCCGTCAGCGCGATGGCGGCGTTCGTCAGCGGGCCGGTCGCCACGAGCGTCAGTTCGCCGGGCATCCGCGCCGCCGCCTCATACAGGGCGTCCCAGGCGGGCGTCTGCTCCGGAGCGCGGCTCGGTGCGGGGAGCACGGCTCCGCCGAGGCCGTCGGCCCCGTGGAAGCTGCTGGCGTCCTCGCGCTCACGGCGCAGCGGGCCGGGAGCGCCGGGGTAAACGGGGTAGTCCGCGCCCATAAGGCCGCAGATCTTCAGGGTATTTTCCGTCGTGTGGCCGAGTGTGACATTGCCCGCCACGGTGCTCAGCCCGACGATCTCCAGCCCGGGCTGGCGGTGGGCCGTCAGCAGGGCGATGGCGTCGTCCACGCCGGTGTCGCAGTCAAACCAGATCCGATGTTCAGCCATAGGTACGCACCGCCTCCGTCAGAAGTTCCGCGAAGCCCTCGCGGTCGATGCCCGTGATGACGCGGGCGTTCGGCGCAGTGCGCCGGTCGCCGACGGTTGCGCCGCGGCAGAACGCGCCCTGCGTCTCCACCGTGACGTGCCAGTCCTCAAAGTGCAGCAGATCGGGCCGCAGCAGGGCGCACACGGCCACGGCGTCGTGCACGGGCGCTCCGGCGTAGCCCTTTGTGCGGTGGAAGGCAAAGAAGAAGTCCAGCCAGCCCGCGACGGTCTCCGCCACGGGGTTGCCGACGGCGCGGATGCGCGCAAAGTCCTCAGGGTAGAGCAGGGCCTGCTCCGTGACGTCCAGCCCGGCCATGGTGATGGGCAGGCCGGAGCGGAACACGACGTCCGCCGCCTCGGGGTCTGCGAGAATGTTGAACTCGGCTGCAGGCGTCCAGTTTCCGTGGGCAAGGCCGCCGCCCATCAGGCTGATGCCCGCGATGTTCGCCTTCAGCTCCGGGTGAGCCAGCAGCAGGGCGGCAACGTTCGTCAGCGGGGCCGTGGCCACGATGGTCAGCGGCTCGGCGCTTTCGCGCAGCAGGCGGGCCATCTGCTCCGGCGCGCTCTCGGGCGCGGCCTCGCGGTCCGGCTCCGGCAGGGCAGGGCCGTCCAGCCCGCTCACGCCGTGCACGCTCGGGGCGGTGAGCGCCTCGGACAGCAGCGGCCGGGCAAGGCCCATGGCCACCGGCGCCCGGATGCCGAGCAGCGTGCAGATGCGCAGGGCGTTGCGCGTCGTTTTTTCAATGGTCTGGTTCCCGGCGACAGAGCTGACGCCGCGGATGTCTAGGCCGGTCGCGGCCAGCATCCAGGCAATGGCGTCGTCATGGCCGGGGTCTCCGTCCAGCAGGACGGGAATGCGATGGTTCATGCGGATTTTCCTTTCTGTGCAAGCGCCGAGCGTGCGCGGTGCTTTTTGCGCTGCTGCGCCCGCACGACGACGTAGACCATCATCACAACGGTGATGACATAGGGGATGAGATTCGTGAGGTCCGCGCTCAGGTATTCCTGCAGGCGCAGGCCGATGGCGTCAAAGAAGCCGAACATCAGCGCGGCAAGATAGGCCTTCGGTGGGTTGGCCGCGCCGAAAATGACGCAGGCAAAGGCGATGTAGCCGCGGTTGTTGCTCATATTCTCGGCAAACGTGCCCTGCAGCTGGCCGAGCGACAGGTGCGCGCCCGCGAGCGCGCAGAACACGCCGCACAGGATGCTTGCCAGCCACTTGAGCTTTGCGGGGTCGATGCCGGCCGTGCGCAGCGTCTCGGGCTTTTCGCCGGAGGCCCGCAGCCAGAAGCCGTAGGGCGTCTTATAGAGGAACAGCCACAGCAGCAGCACGAACAGCAGCGTCAGGTAGACGAACAGCGAGTTGCCGCTGAGAATTTTGCCGAGGAAGGGAATGCTCTCGATGCCCGGAAGGCGCAGGCTGGGCAGGAAGGGGTTGCCCTTCGTGCCGCTCGCGCCGAAAATGGAGCGCGACAGGAAGCCCGTCAGGCCGAGCGCGAATGTGTTGAGCGCGCAGCCGATGATGAATTCATCGGAGCGGAGCTTCACGACGAACAGTGCGAAGAACAGGCCGACGAGAAGGCCGACGCCGACGGCCAGCGCCACACCGGCTGCCGCCGAGGCGAACAGCCAGCTGCCGAGCACGCCGAAGAACGCGCCCATCAGGATCATGCCGTCCATGCCGATGTTCATGATTCCGGCGTGCTCCGTCAGCGAGCCGCCGAGGGCGGCCAGCGCCACGGGCGTGGCGCTGCGGAGCATCTGCTGGAACGTTCCGGCGGAGAAAATGCTCTTCAGAATGGATTCAAGCATGCTTTTCCGCCTCCTTTCCCTTTCTGACGCGGTTCTGCAGCGCGCCGAACAGGCCGCTCTCCGCTGCCATGAGGAAGATGACGACGGTCTGGATGATGAGATAGATCTGGTTCGGCACACCGGCGGCCAGCTCCATGCCCTGCGCGCCGATCTTCAGCGCGGCAAAGAACAGGGACAGGAACACGACGGCCAGCGGCTGATACCGGGCGATCATGGCGACCATGAGGCCCTCAAAATAATAGTCGCGGCTGATGCTGTCGCGGAACAGGTGCTCCGCGCCGTACACACGGAACATGCCGACAAGGCCGCACAGCGCGCCGGACAGCAGCATGCACACAAGCACAAGACGGTCGGTGCGGATGCCGATGAAGCGCGCAAAGCGCTCGTTCTGCCCCGTGAGCTTCATTTCATAGCCGCGCGACGTCTTCTGCATGACATACCAGATGACGAGCGCAAGGACGGCCGCGGCCAGAATGGCCGTTGAGAGGTTCGAGCCGCCGATGAGGCCGCCGAACCAGTAGCGGGCGTTCAGCTGCTCCGTCGCGGCGACCATGTTCTTGTTCGCGTGCTTCCACGGCCCCTTGGCGAGGTACTGGCAGAAGCTGGCGGCGACGGTGTTGAGCATGATGGTCGTGATGACCTCGTTGACCTTGACCTTGACCTTCAGCACGCCGGGGATGAGGGCGTAAAGCCCGCCGGCGGCCATGGCGGCCAGCGCGGCCAGCGGCAGCACGAGCCACGGCGTCAGGCCGTCGAGCCACACGCCGACCTGACAGGCGACGATGGCGCCGAGCAGGAGCTGGCCCTCGCCGCCGACGTTGAAGATGCCGACGCGCGCGCCGAGCACGCAGGCCAGACCGCACAGGCAAAGCACCATGGCGTATTCCAGCAGATCGCCGATGTGGCGGGCACTGGAGAACGCGCCGTTCAGCATGGCAAGGTAGGCCTTGCCGGGCGAGAAGCCCGCAATGGCGAGGATGACCGCGCCGATGGCAAACGCGAGCACCACGCTCAGCAGCAGCGAGATGAGATAGCCGGGATCGATCCGTTTTTTCATGCCTGCGCCTCCTCCCGGCATCCGCCGGTCATGCAATAGCCGATCTCCTCGCGGGAAATTTCCGCGGCGGAGAATTCGCCCGTGATCCTGCCCTCATACATCGTGATGACGCGGTCGGACAGGCGGAACACCTCGTCCAGATCGGCCGAGCACAGCAGGATGGCACAGCCCTCGTTGCGCTTTTCAAGGATGCGGGCATGGATGAACTCGATCGCGCCCACGTCAACGCCGCGTGTCGGCTGCGCGATGAGCAGGACGGGCGCATCGAACGAGAATTCGCGCGCGATGACGACCTTCTGCATGTTGCCGCCGGACATGGACCCGGCCTTCGCGCCGGTGCCTGCGCCGCGGATGTCGAATTTTTGATACAGCTCCGAGGCATAGCGCTCGATGCTGCTCGTGCGCTGGCAGAAGGCAAAGCCGCTGAAGCGCGGCTCGCGCTGCTTGCCCGCCAGCAGGTTCTCCGTCACGCTCGCCTCGGCGCTCAGGCCGGTGGCAAGACGGTCCTCCGGCACATGGGCAAGGCCCGCGGCGCGAATTTCACCGGGCGCTTTGCCGGTGACGTCCTGTTCGTGCACGAAAATCTTTCCGTGCTCGACGGGGCGCATACCTGCAATGGCCTCGAGCAGCTCGCTCTGGCCGTTGCCCTCGATGGCGGCGATGCCGAGAATTTCGCCCGCGCGCACGGACAGCGACAGGCCGTCCACCGCCGTCAGGCCGCGGTTATCCTGCACGGTCAGGTTTTCCACGCGGATCTCCTCCGCGCCGGGCGTGCCGGTCTTTTCCAGCTGGTCATAGAGCACGGGGCGGCCGACCATCATGGAGGCCAGCATGCGCTCATTGACGTTTTTCGTCTCCTCCACGCCGACGAGTTTTCCCTTGCGCATCACGCCGACGCGGTCGGAGATGGCCATGACCTCATAGAGCTTGTGCGTGATAAGGATGACGGTCATGCCGCGCTCACGGACGATGCGCCGGATGACGGAGAACAGCTCGTCCGTCTCCTGCGGGGTGAGCACGGCGGTCGGCTCGTCGAGGATCAGGATTTCCGCGCCGCGGTACAGCGTTTTCAGAATTTCCACGCGCTGCTGCAGGCCGACGCCCGTCTCGGCGACGACGGCGTTCGGGTCGACCGTCAGGCCGTATTCCTCCACAAGGCGGCGCGTTTCGCGCTCGGCCGCGCGCTGGTCGAAGAAAATGCCGAACCGGCGCGGCTCACGGCTCATGACGATGTTCTGCGCCACGGTAAACGACGGCACGAGCATGAAGTGCTGGTGCACCATGCCGACGCCGTGCTCGATGGCATTGCGCGGGCTGAAGCGGCTGACCTCCTCGCCGCGGATGGAGACGCTGCCGCCCGTCGGGGTGTGGATGCCGTAGAGAATGTTCATCAGCGTTGATTTCCCCGCGCCGTTTTCGCCGACAAGGGCGAAGACCTCACCCTTTCGGATGTCCAGCGAGACGTCGTCATTCGCCAGAACGCCGGGGAACGCCATGCTGACATGGCGGAACTGCACGGCGATGTCGTTCAAATCGGGTTCCCCCTTTCTCCCGGCAGCAGCCGGGATCATGTAACAAAGGCGTGGCGCTGCGCCACGCCGCAGACTGTCAAAAACCCTGCCCAGCCGAAAGTTTCGGAGGGAAGAAAAGTGTGAAAGGAAACCGTCAGGGTTTCCTTTCGCGTTCCATAACCCGCCGCAGCGGCAGAATTGCAAAATTATGCTACAAAAATTGATTTTGCAATTCTGAAAGCAGCTTGTCAAAAAAGTCCAAAGAGACTTTTTTGACAAGCAGAGGCGTGGCGCAGCGCCACGCCGGGAATGTTGATATCAGAGTCGCGTTGATATATTGTAGGGGAGGGGCAAGCCCCTCCCGGCGCAATGCTGCCGATACGAACCGGCTGCCGTTAACATGGGTAAAACCGATTGCGCCTGTAGCGGCGCTCGTTGCGCAAGGCTGACGGGCGAGAGAATGTAGCGGCGTTCCCTGAGCGCCTTTGGCAGTTGCAGGTATTGGAGTAGTAATTCGACGGCGCAAGGCTTTCAAATTTGTCATTCCGAGGAGCGAAGCGACGTGGGAATCTCCTGCAACCGGTTACGTTTTCGCCGAGGCCTACCTGCTATCCAACATGGTACTGCGAGATTGCCGCGTCGGCAGCGCCTCCTCGCAATGACACGTCAGGGTGGCGAAGCGGTGTACCAATGGCCTCCTGCGGTTGAATAGCCCTGTACAGGGCGGTCACTGACCGCCCCTACAGCGGCAGGTGCGGTCGGCGGAAATGCCCCCCAAAAATTTGCAGCTGCCCATGGCGCTCATTGCGCGCCGCCGCACCATTCTACGGCCTTTTCCAGCTCCGGGAGGGGCAAGCCCCTCCCGGACAATTCTGCATCAGCGGGTCGTTTCGACGGTGATCTCGCCGGAGACGATCTTCTTCGACAGCTCTTCCACGGCGTTCTTCACGTCGTCGGGCACCTGCTGTGCCGCGCCGTCCTCGCCGTAGCCGATGCCGACATAGCCGTTGCTCATATCGGCGACCCACGTCGTGCCCCACAGGGAGCTGTCGCCGTCCAGCAGGCGCTTTACGGCGTCATAGATGGAGCTGCCGACTTCCTTCTTCATGGAGCAGATGATGGTGTCGGGGTCGATGTACTTCTGGTCGCTGTCCACGCCGATGGCGTAGAAGCCGTTCTCCTTCGCGGCCTCAAACACGCCGTCGCCCGTGGCGGAGGCAATCTGGAAAATGACGTCCGCGCCCTGATCGTGCAGAGCCAGCGCGCATTCCTTGCCCTTTGCGGGGTCGTCATAGGTGCCGGCGTAGTTCTTCACGACGTTCACGGCCTTGCCGTTCTCCGTGCCGTAGTACTCCGCGCCCTGCGTGTAGCCGACGATGAAGTCGTTGATGGTGTCGCTGTCCTCGCCGCCGACTGCGCCGACCGTGCCGGTCTCGGACATGGCGGCCGCGATGTAGCCCGCGAGGAACGAGCCCTCATTCTGGGCGTAGGTGATGTTCAGCACGTTGGCGACCGGCTCGCTCGTGGCGTTGTCGATCCAGATGAACTTCACGTTCGGATATTCCGGCGCGATGGTCTCGACATCATAGAATTCCCAGCCGACGCACACGACGACGTCTGCCTGATCGGCGGCGTTCTTCATCTGCGTTGCGTGGTTTTCATTGTTGCACTCGATGGTGCTGACCTGCACGCCGAAGTCCTTGGCCAGACGGTCTGCGCCTTCCTTGGACGAGTCGTAGAACGAACGGTCGCCGAACGTACCGGCCACGACGAGCGCGAGCTTCAGGTCGGAGGAGGAGTCCCCCTTGTCTTCCGTCTTGCCGCAGGCGGCAAAGACACACGTCAGCAGAGCCACTGCCAGAATGCATGCGAGGATCTTTTTCATAAATAGCCTCTCCGTTTCAAACAAAAATTTGTCGGTTTTACCCGACGGTGTACTTTCATTATAATGTTTTTTTCCGCGCCGCGCAAGTGGGCACGGCAAATATCGCCCGGAATTTCTTGCGCGCGGGCAAAAAACCGGATGCCATGCCGGAAAATAGAGCGATGCGTATGGAAAAACATGATTGCGGCAAAAATCTTTGTTGAAATTGTGCTGAGAATCGGCTATACTACAGGAAGAAAACTCCAAAGGAGGCGGCATGCACATGGGTGTAACGGTTTCCGTCATTTCCGGCAAGGGCGGCACGGGCAAAACGACGCTCTGCGCCGGGATCGCGGCCTGTCTTGCCGCCGAGGGCAAGCGCGTCCTGTGCATCGATGCCGACATCGGCCTGCGGAATCTCGACATCGCGCTCGGCATGGCCGAGCAGTCCGCTGTCGCGTTCACGGACGTGACGCAGGGCTTCTGCAAGCTGTCCGACGCCGCGGAGCATCCGGCCCTGCCGGGCCTGTTCCTGCTGACGGCCCCGGTGCGCGAGCAGGACGCTCTCGTGGAGCAGCAGCGCTTCGGTGCGTTGCTGCGCGAGGCCCGCGAGGCCTTCGACTGGGTCCTGATCGACGCGGCCGCCGGGATCGGCACGAGCTTCCGCCTTGCCACGCAGTTTGCCGACCGCTGCATCGTCGCCGCCACGCCGGATCCCGCCTCCCTGCGGGACGCCGCCTGCGCGGCAGACGCCCTCGCGCTCGAGGGGCACGAGCTGCTGCAGCTCGTGGTCAACCGCGTGCAGCCGCGCCTGTTTTCGCGCATGAACCTGACGGTGGACGACATGATGGACCAGACCGGCCTGCCGCTGCTCGGCCTTGTGCCGGAGGACCCGGCCGTCGTGCTTTCTGCCGCAGCGGGCAAGGCGCTGATCCTGAATTCCTCCGGCGGTGCCGCTGAGGCCTGCCTGCGCATCTCCCGCCGCCTGCGCGGTGAGCCAATGCCCTTGATGCGATTTTGAAGATGAGGTGATCTTATGAATATTACGCTGATGGCGCATGACAAGAAAAAGGAACTGATGGTCCAGTTCTGTACGGCTTATAAGAGCGTGCTGAGCAAGCACAACCTCTCCGCCACGGCCACAACGGGCCGCCTTGTCGCGGAGGCGACCGGCCTGCCCGTGACGCTGTATCTTTCCCACAATCAGGGCGGTCACCAGCAGGTCGACGCCCGGATCGCCTATAACGAGATCGATCTGGTGCTGCTGTTCACCGATCCGAATAACAGCGACCCCTGGGAGGATCAGCAGGTCGTGCAGACGCTGCACCTGTGCGACGCGCACAATGTGCCCATGGCCACGAACCTCGCCACGGCGGAGATGCTCATCCTCGGCCTGCAGCGCGGTGACCTGGACTGGCGCGAGATGATCCGCCGCAAGCGCTCCGTCCGCTGAAAGGAGCAGCTTTATGGAAGCAACGGAACTCATTGAACTCATCCGCACGTCGGAGAAGAAGACGCCCGTCCGCGTGGTGCTGCAGGCCAATGCGCCCTGCGAGTTCCCCGGCGCGGAGGTTTTTTCCGGCGGGAACGGCCTGCATATCCTCTACGGCGACTGGAAAACGCTCGGTCCGCAGCTTACGGCGCAGGCCGCGCACATCGACCGCCTGCATGTGGAAAACGGCGCCTGCAACTCCGCCATCCCCATGCTGGACCTCAAGGGCCTGCATGCGCGCGTCGAGCCGGGCGCCATCATCCGCGAGGGCGCGGAGATCGGCGCGAACGCCGTCGTTATGATGGGTGCGATCCTGAATCTTGGTGCCGTCGTCGGCGAGGGCAGCATGATCGACATGGGCGCTGTGCTCGGCGGCCGAGCCACCGTGGGTAAAAACTGCCATATCGGCGCGGGAGCCGTGCTGGCGGGCGTCATCGAGCCGCCCAGCGCCACGCCGGTCATCGTGGAGGATGGCGTGCTCGTCGGCGCGAATGCCGTTGTGCTCGAGGGCGTCCATATCGGAAAAAATGCCGTCGTCGCGGCCGGAGCCGTCGTCACGGAGGACGTGCCGGAGAATGCCGTCGTGGCGGGCGCGCCCGCCCGCGTGCTGAAGCAGCGCGACGAAAAGACAAATTCCAAGACCGCCTTCGTCGATGCCCTCCGCGAGCTGTAAGAGAATACAAAAACGTCCCCGGATGCGCCGCATCCGGGGATAATTATTTGGAAATGAAAAATGAGGGGAGCGGCATGCGGACTGACAAGTTACAGGCGGCTTCGCCGACCGTACCCGCCAGTGTAGGGGAGCGGCATGCCGCTCCCGGCGACGCACTGCTGACTAGTACAGGCTGGCGATAAAATGGTATGCACCGATTGCGTCTGTAGCGGCGTTCCCTGAGCGCCATTGGCAGTTACAGGTATTGCAGTAGCGATTCAGCGGCGTGAGACTTCCAGATTTGTCATTGCGAGGCCCCGGAGGGGCCGCGGCGCCCTGAGCGCGAAGCGCGAGGAAGTGCCCTTGGGGTGCAATCTCGGGAAGGCAGTTACGATTTTGCAGGAAGCCTTTCCAAAATCCGGCCGGGTGCTGCGAGATTGCCACGTCGGCCTCCGGCCTCCTCGCAATGACAATTTGGGACCAATTCCATTTTAACGATGCCCTGTGCCAGTCGGCAGCGCTGTGCCGTGCTGGGCTGTCCCCGACCCTACAACACATATTTGGCAGCCTTACAAAATCTCCCCCCGCAGGCCCTCTTCCTGCAGGCCCTCGATGCGGACGCGGCGGACGGTGTTATGCAGGTCCTCGCCGCGGGCATAGACCTTCATGCCGTTCGGGGCGTGGCCGGTGAACCAGCCGTCCTCGATCTGCTCAAAGAGCACGTCCTGCTCCGTGCCGCACATGGCGGTCAGAAATTCGCGGTGCAGCTCGGCGGCGGCGGCAACGGCCCTGGCGGAGCGGTCGGCCTTCTCCGCGCGGGAGAGCTGGCCCGGCATGGAGGCGGCGGGCGTTCCCGCGCGGCGGGAATAGGGGAAGACGTGGACCATGGCAAGGCCGCAGGTGCGGGCAAAGGCGAGGGATTCGGCGAATTCCTCCTCCGTCTCGCCGGGGAAGCCGACGATCAGGTCCGTCGTGACGGCGCAGCCGGGGAACCATTTTTGCAGCATGCGGACGCTCTCCAGATAGCGCGCCGTGTCATAGTGGCGGTGCATGCGGCGCAGCACGCCGTCGCTGCCGCTCTGCAGGCTCAGGTGGAACTGCGGGCAGAAATTCGGGCACGCGGCAAGGCGGCGGCAGAAGTCCTCGTCCACCACGCGCGGCTCAAGCGAGCCGAGGCGCACGCGGAGCTGCGGTACGGCCCGGCAGACGGATTCGACCAGATCGGCAAACGTGCTGCCGTCTTTGAGATCGCGGCCCCACGATGCGACCTCGATGCCCGTGAGCACGATCTCGCGGTAGCCCTCCAGCGCGCGCGCCTGCTCCACGGCCTGTGCCAGCGGAAGCGAGCGCACGGGCCCGCGGGCGTAGGGGATGATGCAGTAGGTGCAGAAGTTGCAGCAGCCGTCCTGAACCTTGAGCATGGCGCGGGTGCGCGTGCCGAGGCTCCCGGCCGGGAGCGACTCAAAGGCGCGGCGGCGCATGGCGTCGTCCAGCAGGACCTGCTGCCCGGCGTCCTGCCCGGCCTTTTTCTGCCGCACGGCGTCCAGCACGAGCTGGACAAAGGCCTCGCGTCCGCCGCTGCCGGACACGACGTCCACGCCGAGAGCTTCGACCTCCCCGGCGCTGACCTGTGCATAGCAGCCGCACACGCCGATGACGGCCTGCGGGTGCTCGCGGCGCAGGCGGCGGATGAGGGTGCGGTTCTTGCGGTCGGCGACCGCCGTCACGGTGCAGGTATTGATGAGATAGGCGTCGCAGTCGTCGGCATCCGTGCCGCTGACGTGGCCAAGGGCCAGAAGCTGCTGCTCCATAGCCTGCGTTTCATATTGATTGACCTTGCAGCCAAGCGTATAACATTGAAATTTCATCGAGTTTCTCCAAAAAATCTTTGAGGGTCCCAAAAAAGATTGAACAAAACGTGCATTGTGCTTTTGCCCGTTTTTGCGGTATAATAATCACGATCATTATAGTGGAAAAAACAGGATTTGTACAGTCTCAGACTGTCAAAAAACTGCCAAGCCGAAAGTTTCGGAGGGAAGAAACGTGGGAAAGGAAGCCGTCAGGGCGCCCTTTCGCGTTCGATTGCCCGCCGCAGCGGCAGGATCGCAGACTCATAAGGACTTTTTTGACAAGCTGACAGTCTTTCTTTGGGAGGAAGCACATGATCGTTCGATTTGCATCCGTGAGCGACGTGAGAGAATTTGTCGGACTGGCCACGCTGCAGCCCTATGCCATTGACGTGGTAGATGGCGAGCATGTTGTCAGCGCAAAGAACTTTATGGAGCTGTTTACGATTAATTTTACCCATCCCCTGCAGGTGCAGATCGCAGACAGCCGGAACGAGGCCCATTTTGCCAAAGCTGCCGCGCGCTTCGTCGTCGGCTGAATCAAATGCAGGCGCCCCCATCCGATCGGATGGGGGCGTTTTTTGCACGGATTTCCAAAGCTGCCTGCAGCGGCGCTCCCTGAGCGCCTTGCAGGTTGACAATGACTGCGGCACACATTCTGCGGCGCAAGGCTCCCAAGTTTGTCATTGCGGGGAGGCCGAAGGGCGACGTGGCGCCCTGAGCGCGAAGCGCGAGGAAGTGCCCTTGGGGTGCAATCTCGGGAAGGCAGTTACGTTTTCGCCGGGGCTTTCCTGTTATCCACCCCGGTACTGCGAGATTGCCGCGTCGCTTCGCTCCTCGCAATGACAATTCGGGGGCCAGTACCATTTTATCGGCAACCTGTACCAACTGTCAGTTCAGCGCCGGGAGGGGCATGCCCCTCCCCTACAACGCGCGACTGGAAACTTCGCGTAACTTTACGCTATCCACTTTCCATTTTCCACTTGCACCATGCCGCACCGACAACAACCGCCCCCATCCGGATCGGAGGGGGCGGTCATTTTCTGTATATTTGCCTTACAGGCGCTCGTACATCGTGTTCATGCGGCGCAGGCGGTGGGCCAGCTCCGCCGTGAGCAGGCCGGGCTGCAGCCGCCAGCTCCAGTTGCGGTCGCTGAGCGTGCCGGGCGTGTTCATGCGGGCCTCCGCGCCGAGGCCGAGATAGTCCTGCAGTTGGGCGATGAACGTGTCAGCCACGCTGGCAAGGCCGCTGCGCAGGATGCCCCACGCGTAGCCCTCCTGCTCCGTCAGGCCGAGGTATTCCGCAGCATAGGCACGCGCGGTCTCCGACGTCTGCGCCAGCCACTGGGCCAGCGTTTCGTTGTCGTGCGTACCGCTGTAGCAGATGCAGTTGCGGATATAGCGGTGGGGGAGGTAGTTGCTCGGCTCGCGGGAGTCGAAGGCGAATTCCAGCACCTTCATGCCGGGCCAGCCGGAGTCCTTCTGCAGCCGGATGACGTCGTCCGTCAGGAAGCCAAGGTCCTCCGCAATGAGACGCAGGTCCGGGAAGCGCTCCTGCATGGCGCGGACGAAGTCGTGGCCCGGCCCCTTGACCCACTTGCCGCCGCGGGCGGTCTTGTCGCCGTAGGGGATGGCCCAGTAGCTCTCCAGCCCGCGGAAGTGGTCGATGCGAATGACGTCGAACAGCCGCGCGGCCGCTGCGATGCGCTCCTTCCACCAGGCGTAATCCGTCTGGCGCATATGCTCCCAGTCATAGAGCGGGTTGCCCCACAGCTGGCCGTCGGCCGAGAAATAGTCGGGCGGGCAGCCTGCTACGCCGGTCGGCAGCCCGGTCTCGTCCAGCTGGAACAGGGACGGGTTCGCCCACACGTCGCAGGAGTCATAGGGTACATAGATCGGCAGATCGCCGATGATCTCCAGCCCAAGCGCGTGTACATAGCTGCGCAGCGCGTCCCACTGGCCGAAGAAGAGATATTGCAGATAGATAAAGAAGTGCACGTCGTCGCCGAGCCGGACGGCATAGGTCTCGGCCGCACCCGGACGGCGCAGGCGGATCTCCTCCGGCCACGTCTCCCATGAGCGCATGTCCTGGCTGCGCTTGAGCGCCATATACAGGGCATAGTCCTCAACCCACGGGTTCGCATTGCGGAATTCGCGCACGGCGTCCGCGTCGCGCTCCCAGCCGCGCAGGAAGGCGCGGTAGAGCAGGTCGAAGCGCACGCTGTACTGGAAGCCGTAGTCCACGCGCGCGCTGTGTGCGTCCCAGTCGATGGCGTCGATCTCGTCCTGCGTCAGGAGGCCGTCCTCCCGCAGCAGATCGAGGTCAATGAAATAGGGGTTGCCCGCGTGCGTGCTGAAGCTCTGATAGGGGCTGTCGCCGTAGCTCGTCGGGCCGATGGGGAGAAGCTGCCAGTAGTGCTGCCCGGCCGCCTTCAGAAAGTCGGCGAAGTCATAGGCTGCCTGGCCAAGTGTGCCGATCCCATAGGGGGAGGGCAGCGAGGAGATGTGCATCAGGATTCCACTGGTTCTCATGAGTTTGTTCCGTCCTTCCGGGGTGGGTGTGAGGTACTTTCGCGGACCGCCAGCGTGAAGGGGACGGTCTCGTGGCGTGCGACGGCGCCGCGCTCGAGCGTGCCGAGCAGCAGGGCCACGCCGCGGTCGACCAGCAGGCTGGCCTGCTGGCGGATGGTGGTGAGCTTTGGCGTGTAGAACTCGCCAAGCTCCAGGCCATCGAAGCCGATGACCGAAATATCCTCGGGGATGCGCAGGCCGCGGTCGTGCAGCGCGCGCATGGCGCCGATGGCCATCACGTCCGACATGGCGAAAATGGCCGTCAGTCCCGGCTGCTCCAGAAGCCGCAGGGCGGCGTCATAGCCGTCTTGAAAGGCATAGCGCGCCGTGGCGCAGCATTCGTCCGGCAGGGTCAGCCCGCAGCGCTCCAGCGCGAGCAGGCAGCCCTCATAGCGCAGCCGCGACGGGCCGGAGCAGCTCAGGTCGCCCGCGATGACGCCGATGCGCCGGTGGCCGCTTTCCAGCAGGTATTCCATGGCGCATTCCGCCGCCTCCACGTCGTCCGTGGTCACGGAGGAGAGATTGTCGAAGCCGAGGCGGGCGGCGTCGGTCGTCAGCACGACGGACGGCAGCGTGATCTCGCCGAAGCTTTTGGCGTACATCCGCCGGTCGCCGCCGAGAAACAGCAGCCCGGCGGGCTTTTTCTCGCGGCTCAGGTGCAGAGCGCGCTCGACGGGGTCCTCGTTTTCGTCGACGTAGTCCACGGTCAGCGGGTAGCGGTCCGTGGGAAGCGTCTGCTGGATGCGTTCGATCATCTGGGCAAACAGCTCGTTCGACGTGCCGGTCACCACGGCGACGATGCCGCTGCTGTGGATCTGCTTGAGGTACTTCGCGTTGGTATTGAGCTGATATCCGCGTTCCTGCGCCAGCGCCAGAATGGCGCTGCGTGCCTGCTCGCTGACATTCGGCAGGCCGTTCAGGGCGCGGGAGACCGTGCCGACGGAGTAGCCGGACAGGCGGGCAAGGTCTTTGATCGTCATATGGGTTATCCTTTGACGGCGCCGGCTGCGACGCCCTTGATGATATATTTCTGGCAGAACAGATAGACGATAATGATCGGCACGATGCTGAACATCATGACGGCCATCGTTGCGCCGAGGTCGGCCGTGCCATAGCTGCCCTGCAGATACTGCACATGGATGGGAATGGTCTTGTATTCGTTGATGTCGAGCACGAGGGAGGGCAGGAGGTAGTCGTTCCACACCCACATGACCTCGAGAATGCCGACGGAGATGAGCGTCGGGCGCAGCATGGGAAGGACGACGCTGAAGAACGTGCGGATCGGGCCGCAGCCGTCGATCACGGCGGCCTCCTCGATCTCGAGCGGCAGGCTCTTGACGAAGCCGGAGAACATGAACACGGCAAGACCCGCGCCGAAGCCGAGGTAGATGACGGGGATGGTCCACGGTGTGTTGAGATAGAGGTCATTCGCCACGGAGACGAGCGGGAACATGACCATCTGGAACGGCACGATCATCGAGAACACGCAGCCCAGATAGAACAGGCGGGAGAACCGTCCGCCGACGCGGGAGATGAACCATGCGGCCATGGACGTGCACAGCAGGATGAGCGTGACGGACAGCACGGTGATGACGATGCTGTACAGCAGGGACTTGAGGAACGGATAGTTGCCGAACGTCATGCCCTTGACATAGTTGCTCGTGCCTGCAAACGTGTCGGCATTCGGCAGGGCGAACGTGTCGGTGTTGATGGCGCTGTGCGTCTTGAACGAGTTGATGAGCACCTCGACAATGGGCATAACATAGAGGATGCACACGAGCGAGAACAGCACAGTCAGCACAATGCCGCCGATGTCGCGCTTTTTCTTACGGAGCGGTTTCTGCATCACTGCTGCACCTCCTTCGTGCGGGTCGCGCGGAGCTGGAGCAGGGCCAGCGCCGCCACAAGGATGAAGAATATCACGGCCTCGGCCTGCGCAACGCCCTTCCAGTTATTGCCGATACCGTTCGTCTTGAAGATGTGCAGGGCCAGCATTTCCGTCTTATAGATGTTCGTGCCGGGGATCTGCGGCGAGCCGTTCGTCAGAGCAAGGTTCTGATCGAAGAGCTTGAAGGAGTTTGTCAGCGTCAGGAACACGCAGATCGTGACGGACGGCATGACATTCGGAATGGTCACATGCCACAGCGTCTGCCAGCGGCCCGCACCGTCGATCTTCGCGGCCTCCAGCATGTCGTCCGGGATGGCCTGCAGGCCCGCAATGTAGATGATCATCATATAGCCGATCTGCTGCCACGCCACAAGGATGACCAGACCCCAGAAGCCGTAGGTCGCATTCGTGAGGAGGGGCTGCAGCGAGGCCGAGCGGAGGAAGGCGTCAAAAATGAGCTTCCAGATGTAGCCCAGCACGATGCCGCCGATGAGGTTCGGCATGAAGAACACCGTGCGGAAGATGTTCGAGCCGCGCAGCTTCTGCGTCAGTGCGTAGGCCAGCGCAAAGGCGCATATATTAATGATAAGGATGGACACGACGGCGTAGGCGGCCGTGAAGCCGAAGGCACGCCGGAAGCCCTCGTCCGCAAAGGCGCGGAAGTAGTTGGAAAAGCCTGCCCAGTGATAATCGACCGGCGAGGTGAACTCGCAGAACGAGCGGTACAGGCCCAGCAGGAACGGATACAGGAACCCGATGCAGAAGGCCAGCGCCGTCGGCAGCAGAAACAGCGGCCAGCAGCGCCGGATCGGGCGGCGGATCAGCTCACTGTTCAGCGCCTCGCGGCTGCGGGGCTGACGGTTTCGTTTTTTCATAAAGGACCCTCCCCTGAATCGATTGCATATACGCTTGTCAGAGGAGCTCTTTTCTCCGGGCTATTGTACAACAAAATTTCCGGAAAGAAAAGAGCTGCTCTGACAAACCGACAAACGCCGGAGGGCGGCGGCCCGCCGCCCTCCGAGACTGTCGATAATCTGCCCAGCCGAAAGCTTCGGAGGGAAGAAAAGTGTGAAAGGAAACCGTCAGGGTGTCCTTTCGCGTTCGATCACCCGCCGCAGCGGCCAAAATTGCAAAATAGAACTGCAAGATCATTTTGCAATTTTGCCACCCGGCCTGACGGAAAATCCCGCAGGGATTTTTTCGACAGGCCGGGAGGGCGGCGGCCCGCCGCCCTCCGAGACTGTCGATAATCTGCCCAGCCGAAAGCTTCGGAGGGAAGAAAAGTGTGAAAGGAAACCGTCAGGGTGTCCTTTCGCGTTCGATCACCCGCCGCAGCGGCCAAAATTGCAAAATAGAACTGCAAGATCATTTTGCAATTTTGCCACCCGGCCTGACGGAAAATCCCGCAGGGACTTTTTCGACAGGCCGGGAGGGCGGCGGTCTGCCGCCCTCCGCAGGTTTGATGGATTTGGATTAGCCTTCCTGCAGCTGATACTGCGTTGCCCAGCCGTCGACGAAAGCGGTCTCGACGCCGCTCCAGTCGCCGGAGCCGGTGCTGTAGGCCAGCAGCGCGTCCACGACGCCCTGACGCCAGCTTTCCACGTTCGGGGTGTAGTTGAAGGCCCAGGTCACGGTGTAGTTGCCCTCGGACATCAGGTGGTTGGCATTGTTGAAGAACACGTTCGCGCTCTCCTTGGCCTTCTTGAAGGGGATGGGGCCAAACTGCTCGGCCATCATCTTCGTGCCCTCGTCAGAGGTAACGACCCACTTCATGAAGTCGAGGGTGGCCTTCTGGTCTTCCTCGGAGGCCTTGGCGTTCACGGCCCAGCAGTTCTCGGTGCCGCAGGCCAGACCGGCCTTCTCTTCGCCCTCAACGCCGCAGTAGATGGGGATCATGGCCAGCTTCGCCGGATCCATGGAGAAGCCCATGGCGGAAGCGTCGGTCAGGTTGGCGTATTCCCACGTGCCGTTCTGGAAGAACACGGCCTTGCCGTTTGCGAACTCCGCGCGGGACTCGTCGCCGGTCTTGGCGGCCAGCTCGGAGGGAGCGCAGGTGGCGTTGTTCATGTACAGATCCCAGATGTTCTTGTAGTTGGCAAGATACTTGCCGGTGATCGTGGCGGGCTGCTCGGTCACGTTGTCGTCGCGGAACTCATAGTACAGCGGCATGTTGGCCAGATGGCCGGAGAAGCGCCAGGAAGAGGAGGAATCCAGACCGGCGGAGGAGAAGGCGGCAAAGCCCAGCTCGTCCTTGCGGGCGGTGATGTCCTCGGCAACAGCCTTCAGGCTGGCAAAGTCCTTGATCTCGTCGAGAGAGTGGCCTGCCTTTTCCAGCAGCTCGGTATTGACGATGATGCCGAAGGCCTCATAGCAGTAGCCTGCGCAGTAGGTCTTGCCGTCCTCACCCTTGAGGTTGAAGTCGGACGTGGTCATCTCGTTCAGGAACTCCGTGCCGTCGAGCGCGAGGCAGTAGTCCTTCCAGGTGTCCAGAGCCGTCTCATTGCCGCACTGGAACAGCGTGGGAGCGTCCTTCTTGGCCATTTCGGCGGTCAGCGTGGTCTCATAGGTGCCGCTGGCAGCCGTGACGACCTTGACGGTAACGCCGGTCTTTTCGGTGTAGGTCTTGGCAAGTGCCTGCCATGCACTGTCTGCTTCCGGCTTGAAGTTCAGGAAATAGACAGAGCCTTTGTCGCTGCTCTTGCAGCCGGCGAACAGGCCGACGGCGAGGATCAGCACGAGGGTCAGAGCGATGATCTTTTTCATGATGTTGCCTCCCAATTAATTTTCCGGTGAATTGGAAACGTTTCCAATTTCCTCATGCACACAGTATAGACCGCTGTTTTGCAGAATGCAATCTTTATTTTGGACAAAATGAAAAGTTTTCACAAAATGAACAAATTGACTGCTTAATAATTGTGCAAAAAACCAATAGCCGGGAGAGAAATTTTTTGAAATTCCCTCTTGACGATGGCAGAGGAATATGCTATTATAATAACGCAAACGATAATTATTATCATTATTGAGGTGATGCGATGGCGATGCAGAAAAAGAGCAGGAAGCGCGATGCGATCCTGGCCTGCGTCTGCAGCACGGATACGCATCCCACCGCCGAATGGGTCTACACGCAGCTCAAGCCGGATATCCCGGATCTCTCCCTCGGAACGGTCTACCGCAATCTGGCCATGTTCCGGCGCGAGGGCATCATCGGGTCCGCCGGTGTCGTCAATGGGCTCGAGCGTTATGACCGCAACCCCCTTCCCCATGCGCATTTTGTGTGCACGCAGTGCAGCGCCGTCTATGACCTGCCGGACATCGAGCCGCCGGTCGAGCTGATGCGCCGCGTGACCTGCGGGTGCCCGAGCACCTGCGAGCTGATGTTTACCGGCGTCTGCAACGACTGCATTTCCCCGGATGCAGGGTCTAAAATTACGATCTAAAACAACAAAAACAACATTTCAGGAGGATTTTATTATGAAGAAGTATGTCTGCCCCGTCTGCGGTTATGTTTATGAAGGCGATGAGCTGCCCGAGGGCTTCAAGTGCCCGATCTGCGGCGTTTCCGGCGAGAAGTTCCAGGTCGTCGAGGGCGATCTGAAGCTCGCGGCCGAGCATGAATTCGGCATCGGCACGAAGCTCGACGGCGTTCCCGAGGAGGACAAGAAGTTCATCCTCGACCAGCTCAAGGCCAACTTCAGCGGCGAGTGCTCCGAGGTCGGCATGTACCTCTGCATGGCCCGCATCGCCCACCGCGAGGGCTATCCGGAGATCGGCCTGTACTGGGAGAAGGCCGCCTATGAAGAGGCTGAGCATGCTGCAAAGTTCGCAGAGCTCCTCGGCAGCGAGCTCGAGCCGAACATGACCGCCAGCACGAAAAAGAACCTTGCTTGGCGCGTGGAGTGCGAATTCGGCGCAACGGCCGGCAAGGTCGAGCTGGCCAAGGTCGCTAAGAAGAACAACCTCGATGCCATCCATGACACCGTCCATGAAATGGCCCGTGACGAGGCCCGTCACGGCAAGGCGCTCAAGGGTCTGCTGGAGCGCTACTTCGGCTGAGTATTTCCCGCAGGAGGAACGGCTATGAAGTATGTCTGCGATGTCTGCGGCTATGTCTATGACCCGGCCGTCGGCGACCCGGAGAACGGCGTTGCCCCCGGCACGCCGTGGGAAGAGGTCCCGGAGGATTGGCTCTGCCCGCTGTGCGCGGTCGGTAAGGACCAGTTCAGCCCGGAAGCGTAAAAAGTCTTCGGCAGGAGAGAACGCATGTTTTCTCCTGCCGATTTTTCCGATTTGTGGAAATTGCCTATTTGCACGGACAGCGCGCTCTGTGATATACTGACGAAAAAAGGAAAGGAGCAAAAACCAATGCATGAATACGAAGTTCTGATCGAGACCATCAACCCCTGCGGCGGCGAGGCGCACAGCAAGAAGGAATTTCTCGATGTCGAAGCCGAAAGCCCCGAGGCCTATGTCCGCGCCGAGGGCCGCTGGCCTGTTCTGGACACCGGGAAGAACATGGACGGCGATGTCGTGATCACGACCGGCGACGGAAAGGGAAATATGATTCGCTATACGTTCACGGAGTGAAGCGGGAAAACTGCACGATTGGCCTGCAGCGGAACTCAATGAGCGCCATGCAGGCTGGCAATTTTTGTGGTATTGATTTTATGGCGCAAGGCTTCCAAATTTGGAAGCCGGTGCGGTCGGCGAGGCGGCCGGAAATTTGAGAGTGCCAATGGCGGTCACTACCCGTAAAGGGCACGCCGCATCCGTAAGGCGGCAAAGCCGCCAACGGCTGCGCAGTGACCGCCGCTACAGACGCAATCGGTGCGTGCCATTTTATCGGCAGCCTGTTCGTGTCGGCAGCGCTGCGCCGGGAGCGGCATGCCGCTCCCCTACAATGGCGTGTGCATTCAGCGGTGGTGCATATCATTTAACGGCAGCCTGTACAAACCGGCAGCTCTAACATAGCCCCATATATACCAAGCGTCCCCACCGGGTCGACCGGCAGGGACGCTTCTTATTATTTTTCCTTGGCGTAAGCCACCACGATGCGGCGGTGCGGCTCAGAGCCGGTGGAGAAGGTCGTGACCTCGGGATAATCCTGCAGGGCGGCATGGATGACATGGCGCTCATAGGCATTCATTGGCTCGAGGGTGAAGTTGCGGTGATACTTCACGGCCTTGCCCGCCATCTTGGCGGCCAGGTGCTGCAGCGCTTCTTCGCGCTTGAGGCGATAGTCGCCCGCGTCGACGCTGACGCGCACGCGCGTCTCGTTGTCGCGGTTGATGGCGTAGCTCGTCAGATACTGGATGGCGTCGAGCGTTTCGCCGCGGCGGCCGATGAGCATGCCGACATCACCGCCGACCAGCTCAGCGCGGTAGCCGCCCTCCTCCGTGCGATAGGCATGGGGCACGGCGGTGGAATTCATGTGGGTCAGCAGGCCGGTGAGGAACTTCTCGATCTTCTCCTCCATGGAGCCCTCGGGGGCGGGGGCATATTCCTTCGGCGCGGCAGGGGCGGGCTGCTGCGGCTTTTCCGGGCGCGGGGCGCGCGGCTTTTCCTGCTTCGGCGCCTGCGGGCGCTCCTGCTTCTCGGGGCGGGCGGGCTTTTCGGCGGGCTTTTCCTGCTGCTTCTGGGTTTCGGCATTCTGCGGCTTGCGGCGCTCCGGACGCGGACGGCGCTCGCGGCGGGCAGGCTGCTGCTCCTCCGGCTCGATCTTCCTGCCGGGACGGGAGATGATGCTCGAGGTGATCTCGGGGCGCTCCTTCGGCTTCGAGCGGGAGGCGGACGAGAGCACGCTCATCGGAGCCTCGGGCTTCTTGGGCTCGTCCGGCACCTCATAGGTCACCTTGACCTTGGCGGGCGAAGCGCCGATGCCGAGGAAACCGGATTTCGCATTTTCCAGCACCTCGACGGACACGCTGTCGCGGTCCATGCCGAGCTGCTGCAGCGCCGCCGTAACGGCAAGATCGATGGTCTTACCGGTCGTGACGATAAACTTTTCCATGATTATTCGTTCTCCTCATGTTTCGTGTAATGCTCGGAGGAATAGGCGCGGCCGCGGCTGAAGGGACGTTCGGGGTCGCCGCTGAGCACTTCGGCAGCTTCCTCGGGCGCAAGCCCGGCGGCAGCGCGCTTTTTGGCTTCAAAATCCTTGGCAGCGGCCTCGCGCCCCTGGCGCTCCCGGAGCTGCTGCTTCTTCTTGCTGGTGTTTTCCGTGATGCCCTCGGGATTGGCGGCACGGCGGGCGGCGCGGATGCGCTCCTTCTCCGCCTCTTCGGCGGCGCGCTGCGCAGCCTTCTCGCGGCGGACGACGTCCTCTGCGTCATAGATCTTGCGGTAGTGCTTCGTGAGGAACACATCCTGCACGATGCCGAACAGCGACTGCGTCAGCCAGTAGATCGACAGACCGAGCGGGACGATAAAGCCGAACCAGATGGACATGAGCGGCATGAGGATATTCATCATCTTGCCGGTCTGGGCAGACTTGGCGGCGGCTTCGTCCTTTTCGCCGTTGGCGTTGGAGATAACGGAGCCGTTCATCTTCTGGCTGATGAACATCGACAGATAGTTCAGGACGCCGGAGAGCAGCGGGACGATAAAGCCGCCGATATCGCTCCAGCCCTTGGCCTGCCAGACCTTCCAGCTCGGGATCTGGCCGAGGTTGATGCCGAGGAAGGAAAAATTGATGGACGAGACGCCCATGACGGCTTCGCGCATGGAGGCGTCGGTGAGCTGCAGAGCATATTTCTGCAGATCGGCAGCCGGGCCATACTGCCAGTAGTAGCCGAGCTTGCTGACCTCGACGCCCTGCTCCGTGGCCACGATGGTCTTGAGGGCATCGACGGTCTCCGTATTCAGGTGCATCAGGTAGTGCAGCGGTTCACGGATGACGGTGTACAGCGGCAGAAGGAACAGCAGCGGCAGGAACGACCACAGGCAGCCGCCGTACATGCTGACGCCCTCGGACTTATAGAGGGCCATGACCTCCTGCTGATATTTTTGCTTGTCGTCTCCGCAGGCAAGCTCCAGCTGCTTGAGCTGCGGCTGCAGGCGGGACATCTTCATCATGCTCTTCTTGCTCTTGGCGCTGAACGGCAGAAGGATCAGCTTGACAACGAACGAGAACAGAATGAGCGCAAGGCCGTAGTTATTCAGGAATCCATAGAAGAATTCCAGCACATAGCCAAAGGGAACGCGGATAAAATCCATGAAAGGCCTCCTCTTGGCCGCGCACGGCGGCCGGACGGAACGGGTGGGCGGAGATCCGCCGGGTGATCACGGCACGGGATCGTAAAAATCGCCGTGGTTGAAGGGGTTGCACCGCAGCAGGCGCTTGAACGTGAGCCAGCCGCCCCGAAGGGCGCCGTATTTTTCGATGGCCTCAAGGCCATATTCCGAGCAGGTCGGGATGAACCGGCACTTGCCCGGAAAGGCGGGAGAGATATACTTCCGATAAAAGCGGATGAGCGCCAGCAGGACGCGCTTCATTGCGCGGCCTCCTGCATCAGGCCCGTCCGCCCGGCGAGCGTCAGAAACGCCCGCGTCAGCTCTGCGAAATCCGCCTCCATCGCGCGGCTGCGCGCGACGATCACGATGTCATAGCCCGGCAGGAGCTCCGCCTCGTGCAGGCGGTAGACCTCGCGCAGGCGGCGGCGCATGCGGTTGCGCTCGACGGCGTGGCCGAGCTTGGCACTGACGGTCAGGCCGAGGCGGCTGTGACCGGTGCCGTTGCGCAGGCAGTAGACCACGAGCAGGCGGTTGCCCGCCGTGGCGCCGCGGTGATACAGGCGGCGGAAAACATGGTTTTCCTTCAGAGAAACAGTATGCAGCAAGTCGGAACCTCCCGGCAAAGCAAAAGGGCGAACAGAGACTGTTCGCCCTTCACGTTACAATTCAAGCAGACGGTGCGGTCTCGGCTCCTCAGGCGGACAGGACGGCTCTGCCTTTTGCACGACGGCGGGCAAGAACCTTGCGGCCGTTTGCAGTAGCCATTCTCTTGCGGAAACCATGGACCTTTGCGCGGTGACGCTTTCTGGGCTGATAGGTACGCAGCATCTTCGTGTACACCTCCTGTTAGATTATGCTCAACAGCCGGACTCCGGCCGCAGCAATCGAAAATCATCATGCGCAGGCATGGATGCAATAAGCAAGCATGGATGCGCAATCGATATTATATCGCAGCACCCGGTAGAAAGTCAACCGGAAGTTTTGAATTTTGTACGAAAATTCCGGGCTTTTCTGTGATTCTGTTGCGGAACGACCTGCTCCGGTTACTCAGCAGTCTCTGCAAAGCGGCATGCTCATGCAGCGCGGGCCGCCGCGGCCGCGGGACAGCTCTCCGCTCGGGATGCGCAGCACCTCGATGCCGTGCTCCTCGAGCAGGCCGTTGGTGACATAGTTGCGGTCATAGGCCACGACGCGGCCGGGGCTGACGCACAGCGTGTTCGAGCCGTCGTTCCACTGCTCGCGCTGGGCCGCGATCTGGTCACCGCCGCCGCAGCGCAGCAGCGTGACGCGCTCGACGCCGAGTGCAGAGGCCAGTGCCTCCTCGAGCGGCATGTCCAGCCGCCGCGCAACGGGCGCGCCGCCGCGGCCGGGCGTCAGCTCGAACATCTCCAGCTCGTCGAGAATGGAGGGGTGGATGAGAAACTTGTCCGTGTCGATCTGCGTCAGCACGGTGTCCAGATGCATGAAGGCGCGGGTGCTGGGGATATCCAGCGCCAGCACGCGGCGCACCTCGCCCGCCTCGTCCTGGAAAATATTATAGGCCAGCCGCTCGACGGCCTCCGGCATGGTGCGCTGGGAGATGCCGACGGCGATCGTGTCGGCGCTGAGGTTCAGGATATCGCCGCCCTCGAGGGTGTACGGCTCGTCCGGCGTGTAGTAAAACGGCACCTTGCCCGCATAATCGGGGTGATAGTGCAGGATATAGTTTCCGTAGATCGTCTCGCGGTTGCGTGTGACGGAGTACATGTGGTGCAGGGCAACGCCGCGGCCGATGGACGCGAACGGATCGCGCGTGAAATAGAGGTTCGGGATCGGCTCAAGCACGAAGTGCGTGCGGTCGTTGCGCAGGGAGGCCAGCGAGTGGTTCTGGTGCAGGGGCAGCTCGTCGAAGCGGACGCCCGTCATGGTCTTGCGGATGAGCTCGCGCGTGTTGGGGCAGGCCAGCAGAAGCTCCGTGAGGGCCTCGCGGTAGCTGGCGGCCACGCAGCCGCTGCTGCGGATAAAGTCCTCAACGAAGCGGCGGCGCAGGCTGTCGCTCAGGGCCAGCGTCTCCGCGGCCAGATCGGTAAGATAGACGACCTCCACGCCGCTGTCGCGCAGCACCTGCGCAAAGCGGTCATGCTCCGTCTGCGCGCCGCGCAGGTAGGGAATGTCGTCAAACAGAAGGCGCTCCATCGAATTGGGGACGAGCTGCTCCAGCTCCCGGCCGGGGCGCTGCAGCAGGACTTTCTTCAGCGGGCGGACTTCGCTTCTCACATCAATGGCCATGCGGATCGCTCCTCTTATCAAAAATTTTTGAGTTTGCCTTTGATTTTGCTTAGTGTATCACGATTTTTTTCGAAACGCAATTCCTTTTCTGCCGCAATTCTTTCCGTTCTCCGGATTTCCATGCAAGAAATCCAACAAAATGCGGATAAATTTTTGCAGCTCCCGGCACCGTGTTTTTCCACTGTTTTCCAAAGCCCGGTTTTTCCGAAAAAATGCCCCTCCCGCAGAATCTGGGAGAGGCATAAATATTCTCAAAAATTTTTTTCAGAACGAAGGCGTGTCCAGACTGCCGAAAAACGGTACAGCCGATCATTTGGAGGAAAGAGCGTGCTTGGAACCAGCTTGGCGAAAAGGGCCAGCGGAACAATTTCACCAAGCTGTATGGATCTCCTGTTCCAGTTCCCCAATTGCGCTTATGACTGTCTCAAACATCGGAACATCACCATAGAGCATGTCCTTCATTGCTTCGTAATCTGCGGCCAAGGCTGCAAAGCGATACTTCGGGGGAACCAGTTTCAAAGTGCCGGGAACAGCCTCCTGATACTTTGCCCAAGACCTCGGATAGAACTTCATTTTGAAGTCCGCCACCGTTTTCAGCAATTCCACCCGGGCAAAGGCAGCCTCTTTCACAGGTGTCATAGACATGCGATACAGGTCATAGTAATGCCGGGAATAACGCTGCGGCATTTCCAAACTCTCGGGTCTGTTCGCCTCGTGGTGTAGGATCGTTGCCTTTTCCCAGAAAGTCCGCTCCGGTGCAACGGTCAGAACGGCCGTATTCTTTTGCGCAAAGACTTTCGGATAATAGGTTGCGGCATAGGGCTCGATTTGAGCCATTTTTGCGGGCGTCCAAGCGGCCAGCGCACCGATCTCCAAACGAATGACCTGCAAGGTAGCAGAATTCGTAAACAGGTGCGGATAGGCAAAGATAACGGTCTGCTTGTCCTTTTCATCTATGTAAATGTTTGCCTCACAGCCAAGTTCCCAAGAGAGCTCTGCCTGAATGGTGGGGCCAAACTGCTCCGCAAGGAAAACTTCCGCCCGTGCATTGGCCTCTTTGTTGAACGCATCCTGCTTGGTGTTGGAGCGCTTTCCCCATGGCTCGTCCCTACCGTATCCCAGCACCCGCCAGTCCAAGATCAGGTCAATATCTTCGGAAAAGCGGCTGATCAGGTTGAAAGCCTTGGAAAGGCTGGTGCCGCCTTTGAAGGTAATAGCATCTTTCCAGGGGCAGCGGTGGAACAGATAATCCAGCGTAAAGCATACCCAAAAATCTTTTTCTACGATGGCATCATTTAAGCCCATCTTATCTGCGGTATTTCGGAACAATTCGCGTCGGTCACTTTCCGGCAAGCGTGCTACATTTCTCATTGTGTGTCGCCTCCACACATTTTCCGTATCGTATCATAAACCCAGTCCGTGGCTTCTGTTGCCTCTTTCAGACAGGCTTGCTTTTCGTCTTCGGACAGCTTTTCAGAAAGCGTCTGTATGATCTCCGGCGTCACATTGGCCCTCCCCAGAGTTTTCAGCGCCTGGATCACCAAGCTCGTCATGTAAGACAGACCGGTGATTTCCTTGTTGGTCCGATGCTTAAATTCCAGCTTGGTGGAATTCCACTCATAGGTCTTATACGGGCCGTCGCTGATATAGGACCAGACCGCCGTTACCTGTGTAGAGAGGCCCAGCAAATTCAGGGCCGTATTTCCGCATGGGGCAATGGTCCAGTGGTAGTTCCGCGCCAATGCCTTTGCAACAGCGTCCGGGTCGGCCGCTACATATTCATGAAGCAGCTTGCTGTACTTCGGCTTTTCATAGACGCCTTTTCGTATTCTGCGGAGCATACCAGCCTGTGTCAATCTGTTCAGAGTTCGTCTGACCGTTTCCTGATCAGCAATATCCGCGAAATCGGAGTTCACAAAAATTGTGCCATCGACTGCGGCTCCAATTCTCTCTCGTATTTGCTTTGAGAATCCGTTTGCCACGATGCTCGCCTCCTTTTTTGTCCCGAATATTATATATTATTCGGGACATTTTCGCAACAGGCAGACAATGATGCTTTCAGTTTTCCCAATTACAAAAGCGGCTATACCGGGCGATCGGCCTGCACTTTATACGAGCCCGCACAGGAGCGCTTCACCCCTGTCCAGAATTTCCTCCGGGAAGGTGAACGTCGGTGCATGCAGCTCGATGCCGCCGGTGCCGAGGAAGAAGAACACGCCGGGCGCATGGCGCTGATATTCCGAAAAGTCCTCCGTGATGCACGTCGTCTCCGCCTCGGCGATCGGGAAGCGCTCCCGCACCTCGGCCAGCAGGGCCGCGTCGTTCGTCACGGGCGGATAACCGGAGCTGCACGTCATGGTCACGGTGCAGCCCGTCTCCTCGCCGACGGCCCGGCCGATGGCCTGCGCCTGCTCCCAGAGCGCGGCATACAGCCCGTCGTCCAGGCAGCGCAGCGAGCCCTCAAGATGCGTGTGGTCGCTCACGGCGTTGCGGGCGCTGCCGCTTTCCATTTTGCCGAAGCGCAGCAGGCAGGGCTTGCCCTCAGCCAGTGCATACAGCCGTGTCAGCAGACGGGCGGCGGCGTCCAGCGCGTCGCAGCCCTCGGCAAAGCGGGCCAGATGGACGGACCGGCCCGTGATCTCCACCGTCAGCTCGCACGAGCGCGACATCATCGCTCCGGCGCGCGAGGCGATGACGCCCGCGGGCAGCTCCGGCCAGAGATGCATGCCGAACACGCGCGTTACATGATACCGCTCCAGCAGGCCCGTCGCGCAGATGGGCGCAGCGCCGCCCGTCGTCTCCTCGGCTGGCTCAAAGATCAGAAGGACGTTCCGCTGAGGCCGGACCTCTCCTGCCGCCAGACGGCGCGCCAGCCCGAGCACCATGGCCATGTGGCCGTCATGCCCGCAGGCGTGCATGCGGCCCGGATGGGCGGATGCAAACGGCAGACCGGTCCGTTCCGTCACGGGCAGAGCATCCATGTCGCTGCGGACGGCGACGGTCTCGTCCTTTCCAAGGTCAAAATAGGCGCACACGGCGTCCTCCCACGGGGCCAGCAGCGTGCAGGGCATTTCGGCCAGCGCCCCGCGCAGATAGGCCGCCGTCTCCGGCAGGCGGCAGCCTGTCTCCGGGATGCGGTGCAGCGCGCGGCGGTCCTCCGATAAGGTCTTCATGGATATTCCCCCTTTTGCCGCATTATATCACGCCCGCCGGACAATTGCAATGCGCGCCCGCCTGTGGTACAATATTGATAATCACGCCAGAGCGTATAATAAACAGAAAATAAACAGGCAGTCCCGCGCGGGACTGCCGTACCAAACGGAGGAATGACCGGAAATGAGTGGGATCTCGGGACAGGTCTGCCTGCGGCGCGGCGAGACGCTTGCCGCCGGCTGCTGCTGGATCTATGACAATGAAATCGACTGGGCGGACGACACCTGCGAGGACGGCGGCCTTGTCGAGGTGCTCGACAGCCGCATGCGCTATCAGGGCACGGGCTTTTTCAACCGCCGCTCCAAGATCACGGTGCGGCTCGTCTCGCGCGAGCGCGGCGAGACCACCGACCGCGCCTTCTGGGAGCGCCGCATCCGTGCGGCATGGGAAAACCGGCAGGCACTGGGCTTTTCGAACGCATGCCGCGTCATTTTCGGTGAGCCGGACGGCCTGCCCGGCCTGACGGTGGACAAATTCGGCGATTGCCTGTCGTTCCAGATCGTCTCGCTCGGCATGGAGCGCGTGCGGGATGATATCCTCGCCATTCTGGCCGAGGTGTTCCGGCCGCAGTGCATTTATGAGCGCGACGACCTTGCCGTGCGCGAAAAGGAGGGCATGGAGCAGCGCAAGGGCTGCGTCTACGGCGCGGTCCCACCGGAGCTCATCATCCGTGAGCACGACGCCCTCATGGCCGTAGACATCGAAAACGGCCAGAAGACCGGCCACTTCCTCGACCAGCAGGAAAACCGCGGCCATCTGCGGCCATATTCCGCCGGGCGGACGGTGCTGGACCTGTGCTGCCATACGGGCGGCTTCTCCATCCACGCGGCACTGTACGGCGCGGCGCGGGTGCAGGCCGTGGACGTTTCGGAGACGGCCCTTGCCATGGTGCGCGGGAACGCTGCGCGCAACGGCGTGGCCGACCGTGTCGAGACCGTCTGCGCCAATGTGTTCGATCTCGTGCGGCAGGACTGCGAGGAGGGCAGACAGTTCGGCCTTGTCATCTGCGACCCGCCCGCCTTTGCCAAGAGCCGCAGCGCCCTCGACGGCGCGTATCGGGGCTATCGTGAGCTGAACCGCCGCTGCATGCAGCTGACGGAGCCGGGCGGCTTCCTTGTGACGTGCTCGTGCAGCCAGTTCATGACGCAGCCGCTGTTTGAGCAGATGCTCACGGAGGCCGCGAAGGGCGCGGGGCGGCAGGTCCGCCTGCTCGAGCGCCTCATGCAGTCGCGCGACCATCCGGCCACGCTGGGCGAGGAGCACTCCATGTATCTCAAGGGCTGTATCCTGCAGGTGCTGTGATGATGAAAATTCTTGTGGTAGAAGACGAGCGCCTGCTGGCTGATTCGCTGCAGACGCTGCTGACGGGCCGGGGCTTTTCCGTCGATACGGCGAACGACGGCCTGACCGGCCTGGAATATGCAAAAACGGACGTCTATGATCTCGTGATCCTCGACGTCATGATGCCGGGGCTCGACGGCTATACCGTCGCCAGCCGCCTGCGCGCGGAGCACCATGCCGTGCCCATCCTGATGCTGACGGCAAAGTCCGATCTCATGGACCGCGTGGCCGGGCTGAACGCCGGGGCGGATTATTATCTGACAAAGCCGTTTGATTCCCGCGAGCTGCTGGCCTGCGTCGGCGCGCTGCTGCGCAGGCAGGGTGAGCAGGTCGACGAGCTGACGTTCGGCAACACTGCCCTCGACCTCTCGGCCGGGATGCTGCGCTGCGGCAGCAAAAGCGTGCGCCTGTCCGCGCGGGAATTTGACGTCATGCGCATCCTGCTGCAGGCGAAGGGCGGCAACGTCTCGAAGGAGACGCTGCTCGAGCGCGTCTGGGGCTTTGACTCCAACGCCGTGGAGAATCATGTGGAGGTCTACGCCGGCTTCCTGCGGAAAAAGCTCGCGAGCATTGGCTCGAACGTCCGCATCGAGGCCATCCGGCGGCTGGGCTATCATCTGGAGGTGGCGGAGGCATGATCCGGAAGCTCCGCGTCAAGCTCGTGTGCATCCTCATGGCCCTGCTGACTGTGATGCTGGGCGTCACGTTCGGCCTTGTGCTGCATTTTACGCAGCAGAGCCTTGAGGCCGAGAGCCTGCGCACGCTCGAGGCGCTGGCAAACAACTGGCAGACGGCTTCCAGCCCCGGTTTGGACGACGGCACGCGCGTGCCGTATTTTGCGCTGGAGATCAATGCGCGCGGCGACATCATCACGACGCGCGGCGGCTATTTTGACCTGAGCGACCGCGAAAAGCTGCAGAAGCTCATCGACATCGCCGTGAATTCCGAGGACGACATCGGTGAGGTGCCGGATTACGGCCTGCGGTTCTACCGCGTCGTCACGCGCACGAGCTGGCGCGTCGTTTTTGCCGATACCTCAGCCGAGACGACGACGCTGCACAGCCTCATCCGCACGCTTGCCATTGCGAGCGCGGCGGCTCTTGCGGTGTTCTTCGTCATGAGCCTGCTGCTGGCACGCTGGCTGGTGCGGCCCGTTGCCAGGGCGTGGGACCAGCAGCGGCAGTTCGTGGCGGACGCCTCGCATGAGCTGAAAACGCCCCTGACCGTCATTCTGACGAATGCGGAGCTGCTGCAGGCGCCGGGCTATGACGCCCCGGCCCGCTCCCGCTTTGCCGGGAGCATCCTCACGATGTCGCAGCAGATGCGCGGCCTTGTGGAGAGCCTGCTGGAGCTGGCCCGCGTGGATGCCGGGCGCGCGCAGGATGCGCAGACGGAGCTGGACCTGAGCGCTCTCGTGAACGACGCCCTGCTGCCGTTCGAGCCGGTGCTGTTCGAGGCCGGGCACACGCTGACGGCCCGCGTGGAGGACGGTATCCGTGTGCGCGGCAATGCCGCACAGCTGCGGCAGGTCGTGGAGATCCTGCTGGACAACGCCCGCAAATACGCCCAGCCGGGCGGCTGGGTGCTGCTGACGCTTGCGCGGCAGGGCGGGCGGCACTGCATGCTGTCTGTTGCCGATCCCGGCGCGCCGCTCACTCCGCAGGAGTGCCGCGATATCTTCAAGCGCTTTTACCGCGTCGACCACGTCCGCGCCATGAACCACAGCTACGGGCTGGGCCTTGCCATCGCCGCCCGCATCGCCGAGGCGCACCGCGGCCGCATCTGGGCCGAGAGCAGCGGCGGCATCAACACGTTCTATTTTACGATTCCAATATAATGTGCGTTGTAGGGGAGCGGCATGCCGCTCCCGGCGCTGCACCTGCGTCTAGTACAGGCCATCGTTAAAATAGTGAATGCCCCCGACTTGTCATTGCGAGGGCGCTTCGCGCCCGTGGCAATCTCGGGAAGGCACTTGCAATTCGTACAGGCTGCCGTTAAAAACGTAAAAGCCGATTGCGTCTGTAGCGGCGGTCAGTGACCGCCTTTGGCAGCAGCAAATTTGTGCGCACTGTCGCCGACCGCACACGCCGTTGTAGGGGAGCGGCATGCCGCTCCCGGCGCTGCACCTGCGTCTAGTACAGGCCATCGTTAAAATAGTGAATGCCCCCGACTTGTCATTGCGAGGGCGCTTCGCGCCCGTGGCAATCTCGGGAAGGCACTTGCAATTCGTACAGGCTGCCGTTAAAAACGTAAAAGCCGATTGCGTCTGTAGCGGCGGTCAGTGACCGCCTTTGGCAGCAGCAAATTTGTGCGCACTGTCGCCGACCGCACACGCCGTTGTAGGGGAGCGGACAGCCGGCCCCGGCGCAATGCTGCCGATCTGAACAGCCTATCGTTATAATGGTGAATGCTCCCGACGTGTCATTGCGAGGAGCGAAGCGACGTGGCAATCTCGCAGAACACGGCCGGACAACAGGGAAGCCATCGGCGAAATCGCAACTGCCTGCATGAGATTGCCACGGCCCCGTTGGGGCCTCGCAATGACAAACCTGGGTGCCTTGCGCCATAGAAGCAATGCCCGCAAATACAGCAAGCTCCCCGGCGTCCGCCGGGGAGCTGTTTTTGCGCTATGTTACTTTTCCTTCGGCGCCTCGGTGGCGATCTCGATGAGGCTGTCGTCCGCCTTATTGAGGACGGCCGTGCCCTTCTCACCCACGGTGAGGATGCCCTCGTATTTCTCGCCCTTGGCGACGGAGTTTTTGAGCGTCCACAGCACGGCGGGATCGTCGACCTCGCCCGTGATGGTGTAGGTCGTGAACGTGACGGTCTCTTCGTCGTGGAAGGCCGTCTTCGTGACCACGTTCACAAGGACAAGCGTGTTGTCGTCTACGCCGAGATAATCAGCCAGCTTGTGGTTCAGCGCGGCGCGCTCGTCGCTTTCGAGCGAGGTGGCGTGATTGCGCGTGTTGTAGTCATACCATGCATAGCCCGCCGTAGCGCACGAGCCGACGATCAGCAGCGCCAGCAGGAAGGCGACGAGGCGGCCGGTGATCTTCAGCTTCTTCGGCGGCTCATACGTCAGCTTCATGCGGTAGGTCAGCGGGGTAATGACGTTCAGGAACAGGATGAGAAGCAGCGACTCGATCGGGAAGAGCACGAGGTTCTTGCAGATGCGCGGCAGGTCAAAGATCGCATAGGACTTGCCAAGGACCATCTGGTAATACAGCAGCATGATCGGCGTCTGGATGACGATGTTCACGAAGAAGCTCACGCAGAAGCGGGAGAGCGTCACGCGAAGGTTCGTCAGCGGCGCACGGTACAGGAACAGAGCAAAGATAAGGGAACCGGCGATCTCCGTGAAGATGAACGGGAAGAAGTACACGCCGGTCGGGAACAGGATACAGCCAAGCGTATCACTGATGGCCGCCGCAATGATAGCAACGACCGGGCCGAAGATCATCGCGCCGAGCGCATTGACGAAAAAGCCGAGGTTGATCATCAGCGTCGGGGGCGCAATCGGAATGGCGACGGACTTCAGCGCCACGCGGACGGCGATGAGGATGGCCGCGACGGCGAGCATGCGGACCTTGCCGAGCTCACGGGCAGCGTCACGCCAGTAGGCCTTGGAAAACGGCGAGGCATACAGGCCGGGAGCGAGCACTTTCTTTTCAGCAGCCATGCCCGATCCCTCCTCTCCGGAATGACGGACGGGCGGCCGCGCGCAGGCCGCAGGTGAACAGCTTGGTTGACATAAAAAATTCCTCCTTACGGAATGAGAGCGTGCGGACGCACCCCATTGCGCAGGGGGGTAAAAAAAGATCCGCCACTCTCCGGAGCGTGGCGAATGCACCCTCCGATAAAATGGAGGAGGTTCAATATGCGATGCTATCCCCGGAATGCACGGGGATCTTGCTCAGGCGGTTGCGGTAACCGTATCGCGGAGCCGAAGCTCCTTCGCCCGGCGGCAACCTCCCATCCGACCGGTACTTAACGCACAGTTCCTACTCCCTGCAGCATCGTTTTATGGATATTATTGTATCGATTTTTTTCGAAAAAGCAAGCCCCAATTTTGCAAATAGCGGAAAATTTTTCCGCGGCATATGCCGCGCGGCGCTCACAGCCGCGCGGCAAGGGCATTGGACAGGGCGGCGAAGCCCTCGAGGCCGAGCGTTTCGCCGCGGACATTGGCGGGCAGGCCACATGCGGCCAGCACGTCAGTCAGCTCCGCCTTCGTCAGCTGCGGAAAGCCGGAGGCCAGCCCGTTGACGAGCGTCTTGCGGCGCTGGGCAAAGCTGGCGCGCACCGTGCGGAAGAACAGCACCTCGTCGCGGATGTCCGCGGGCGCGGGCCGCGTGCGCAGGCAGACGACGGCGCTCGTCACCTTCGGCTGCGGGATGAAGCACGAGGCCGGGACGTCAAACAGCAGCTCCGGCGCGGCGTGGTACTGGCAGAGGATGGAGAACGCGGAGTAGTCCGCCGTTCCGGGCGCGGCGCAGATGCGGCGCGCGACCTCCTTCTGCACCATGACGGTCACGGCGGAGAAGCAGCGGCTCTCCAGCAGGCGCGTCAGGACCGGAGACGTGATATAATACGGCAGGTTGGCGCAGGCGGCGGGCGTCAGGCCGGGAAACTCCGCCTGCACAAGGGCCGGGAGGTCCATTTTCATGGCGTCGGCAAAGTGAATGGTGAGGTTGTCGAACTCGCCGACGGTTTCCGCCAGCACGGGGCGGAGCGTCGTGTCCAGCTCGATGGCCGTCACGCGCCCGGCGCGGAGGCACAGCTCCTGCGTCAGCGGGCCGAAGCCGGGGCCGATCTCCAGCACGCCGGTTGAGCGGTCAATGCCGGCCTCCTGCGCGATGCGCTGCGGCACCCACCGCTGCGTCAGGAAATTCTGCCCCTTCGCTTTGGAAAAATGAAATCCGTATTTCTCAAGCAGCGCGCGGATCACGCGCGGATCGCACACATCCAGCATGGCAAACGCCCCCTTTTCCTGCCCATTGTAGCAGAACCGCCGCCGGTTTGCAACTGCGAATCCATGGGCGGCGTCAGGCAGGGACGGGCGTGTGCAGGGGGAAAATGGAAAGCGGGAAGTTATGCCGGATCGCCGGTCGTGCATTGTGGGGGAGCGGACAGCCGGGTCCGGCTGCGCACTTCCGACCCGTACCGGCTATCGTTAAAATGGCACGCACCAATTGCGTCTGTAGCGGCGGTCACTGCGCAGCCGTTGGCGGCTTTGCCGCCTTACGGATGCGGCGTGCCCTTTACGGGTAGTGACCGCCTTGTGGAGGACAATTCAACGGCAGAAGAGCGCTGGTGTACCGCTGCACCCGCCTGACGTGCCATTGCGAGGCCCCGAAGGGGCCGTGGCGCCCTGAGCGCGAAGCGCGAGGAAGTGCCCTTGGGGTGCAATCTCGGGAAGGCAGCTGCGATTTCGCCGATGGTTTTCCTATGATTCGGCATGTGCCGCGAGATTGCCACGTCGGCCTCCGGCCTCCTCGCAATGACAAATCTGGGGGCCTTGCGCCAGAAGCGATGCAGCGCATGCTGCAAGCCTCCATGGCGCTCTCCGAGCGCCCCTAAAAATACGGAAGCCGCCCCGTTGTTGAGGCGGCTCCCGACGATCTCGGGTGAGATAGACAAAGGGCAGAGCTCCGCATGGAAGTTCTGCCCTTTGCATGCTGCGTTCCCACAACGTTCCGGATGCCCACTTCCGTTCGGCCGTGTCGCGCATGGCAGGAATAAATAAAGTGCATAACACTTTATGACAGACTCCACCACTTATTTCCTGCAAGCGTATTATATGATGGGCGGCCTGTCCTGTCAATGCGCAGATTGCATAGAAAATTCTGTGCAAACCAACCAGCTTTCTCTGCAAAATTTTACAAAATCATGGATGTTTTCCACAAAATTAACCAATGCTACATGAAAAAGGAATGCAAAATACGCTCTAAATTACAATATCTCTGTAGCAAACTTGACGAAGACGGTATGTCAAATCGAATAAAAAATGCGCCGCCGAAGCAGCGCATTTTTTAGGGAAGCTCTGATCAGAAGCCCTGCAGGGCCTGACGGACCTTTTGGGTCAGCCGAACAGATCGCCGAGACCGGACAGAACGTCGTTGATGTCGTAGGAATAGCAGGCGTGCAGGAACCAGTCGCGCAGGCCGCTCACAACATAGTAGCCGGCGATGCAGAACGCAACGCACAGCAAAATGGTTACAAGGTTCAGCTTTACCCCGTAGACCTGCAGCAGTGTGCCGACGGTGACGACGGCCCACACGGCAAACGACGCGACGCCGAGCAGGGAGATGAGGCCGGGGTACACGAGCAGCAGTACGATGGAGCCGGCGGCCAGCGTAGCGGGGAACGTCATGCCGAGGCCGGAGGAGGCGAGCATTCCCTTAAAATCGGACGGGACCTTCGCCACCTTCGTCAGAACGAGCGTGGTCAGCAGCGTGAGGCCGAAGCCAGCGACGGGCATGAGCAGGCTCGCGCCGAGCCATGCAACGGCCGGAAAATGGTAGTCCAGGCGCAGCGCATACACGAGCGTGGCAAAGAACACGGCGATGTACGTCACGGCGGCCATCAGGATGCCGCTGAGGAAGTCGTGCTTTTCCACGGCCTTGCGCGTCGTGCCGATGGGGTCCTTGCAGTAGCTCAGCCACAGCTGGGGAAGGCCCTTGATCGCAAGGCCGAAGGCGCTCGGCTCCTTTGGAGCCTGCGGCTGCTGCGGCTGTTGGTGCTGGGGCTGCTGATACTGCGGCTGCTGGGGCTGCTGCGTGCAGGGGCAGATGCCGCTCTCCGGCAGAGGGCGGCCGCAGCGTGTGCAAAATCCTGCCATAATGGATGATCCTCCTTCAATTCTGCGGTTCTCTGCCCGCAGTGATTCGCTTTTATTATACGCATAAGGCACGGGACTGTCAACCTGCCTTTGGGGTACTTCGGCACAAGCTGCAAAAATTGCATCAAAATTCGCGAAAATTGTCACACTGCCGTGATGAATTCCTTGCAAAGCCTAGGTTCGTATGGTATAATAGCAATCGGTGAAAAATCTTTCACACAGACTTCATCATATCTTGATTTGGAGGTTATCCCATGCCCACGAAGAAACCCCTGATCGGTGCAGCGATCGTCGGTCAGTCCGGCGGTCCCTCTTCCGTGATCAACGCCAGTGCCTACGGCGTGATCAAAACCGCCCTCGAGGATGAGAACATCACCAAGGTCTATGGTGCCGAGCACGGCATCGTCGGCGTTCTGGAAGATCGGCTCATGATTATGGACGAAGAGGATCCCGCAGAGCTCGAGCGCCTGCTCTATACGCCGTCCTCCGCCCTCGGCTCCTGCCGCTACAAGATCGCCGATCCGTCCGACAACGACAAGGACTATAAGCGCATCCTTGAGATCTTTGAAAAGTACAACGTCCGCTACTTCTTCTACATCGGCGGCAACGACTCCATGGACACCTGCGCCAAGATCAGCCGTTATATGGCCAAGGTCGGCTATGAGTGCCGTGTCATCGGCGTGCCGAAGACCATCGACAACGACCTCATCGGCACGGACCACTGCCCGGGCTTTGCCTCTGCCGCCAAGTATATCGCGACCTCTGTTATGGAAGTTGCCCGTGACTGCCGCGTTTACAACAAGGGCATGATCACGATCATCGAGTGCATGGGCCGCCATGCAGGCTGGCTGACCGCCGCCACCGTCCTGCCCGCCGCCAAGGGCGACGGCCCGGACCTCATCTATCTCCCCGAGGTCGATTTTGACATGGCCGACTTCCTCGACGACGTCATCCGCGTCTACGAGGGCCAGGGCCAGTGCCTTGTTGCCGTCTCCGAGGGCATTCACTACTCCGACGGCGCGTTCGTCTCCGAGGCCAAGACCTCCTCGACCGACGGCTTCGGCCATGCCCAGCTCGGCGGTCTGGCCCATCGTCTGGCCGGCATCGTCTCCGCTGCCACCGGCGCGAAGGTTCGCGGCATCGAGCTGTCCCTGCTGCAGCGCTGCGCCGCCCACTGCGCCTCCGCGACGGATATCGAGGAAGCCTTCCAGTGCGGTAAGGTCGCCGTCGAGTCTGCGCTCCGCGGTGAGACCGGCAAGATGGTCGGCATGGTCTGCAAGCGCGACGGCGGCTACAGCGTCTCCTATGAGCTGTTCGACCTGCGCCGTGTTGCCAACGCCGAGAAGAAGATCCCGCTCGAGTGGATCACCAGCGACAACGCCTATGTTACCGACGCCTTCATCGATTACTGCACGCCGCTGCTCGAGGGCCAGACGGCTCTGGGCTATGAGGACGGCCTGCCCCGCTTCGCCCGCCTGAAGAAGGTCTTCGCGAAGTAAATAATTGATAAAATTACCGGAAGCCTGTGCTTCCGGTAGTTTCAGACTGTTAAAGAAACCTGCCTAGCCGAAAGTCTCGGAGGGAAGGAAAGTGTGAAAGGAAACCGTCAGGGTTTCCTTTCGCGTTCCATAACCCGCCGCAGCGGCAGAATTGCAAAATCATACTACAGAAATTGATTTTGCAATTCTGAAAGCAGCTTGGCGAAAAAGCCCAAAGGGACTTTTTTGACAAGCTGAAAATACCGGAAGCCTGTGCTTCCGGTATTTTTTTGCGCAGAAAACGCGAAATGGCCCCGATGGGAAATGCAGCGGCGTTCCCTGAGCACCTCGCGGAGGGCAATTCAACCGCGCAAGTGCACTGGTGCACCGCGCGCTCTCCTGACGTGTCATTGCGAGGAGCGAAGCGACGTGGCAATCTCGCAGAACACGGCCGGACAACTGGGAAGCCATCGGCAAAATCGCAACTGCCTTCCCGAGATTGCCACGTCGGCCTGCGGCCTCCTCGCAATGACAAATTTGGGGGCTGATGCCATTTTAACGCCAGCCTGTACCAGCCGGAAGTTTTGCGCCGGGCCCGGCTGTCCGCTCCCCTACTATGGCGGGTGCGGTCGGCGGGAGTACCGCAAAACCTCCAGCCTGCATGGCGCTCAGTGACCACCGCTACAGGCAGACACCGGCCCGGCGGGGACGCCGCCGGGCCGGGAACTGTTTTTGATTATTGGACGATGATCTTTCCGTCGGCGAAGTCCGTGATCACGCAGCCGCCTGCCGGGAACTGGTAGGTATCCTTCAGGTCTCTTAAATGCAGCGTAACTTCACCGGGACTTTCGGAGACGATCCGGAGCGTATTGTCCTGCCAGTACACCTGCAGGTCGCTCCCCTGCCCGCCGGTCAGGTCGTAATAGAACTCGTCTATGCTCGGAAAGACCGCTTGCTTAAAATGTCCTCTTGCATTGTATGAGGTTACTTTGCCCTTCAGACGGAAGCCGGTCGTTGTCAGCTCCAGCCACTGATCATCGGTCTCGCTTTTCAGCTTGAGCAAGACAAAAACCTCATCGGACTCCACCCGCATCGAGGCGTTTTCCACCGTGACTTCAAAACGCAGCTTTCCCGTATCAGGGATCTGATAGCTCGGTATCGTTGCCGAAACACCTGCCAGCCATGTGCTCTCTTCCAGGATCTCCATTGTGGAATCTGCCGTTACCGGCGAAGCATCCTTTGTATGATATGCATCATCATATACAACATGCAGGTATTCCCCTGCCTCATTGTATAGCCAGCCGGGAATGTAGCAAGGCGATACCCAAATATTTGTCATAGGCTCCAATTTCTGCTTTGTGCAGCCGAATAAGAGCGAGGAAATCACTATTACAATTACAATAAAAATTGCTATTCCTTTATGCGGCGCAAGATATTTCACGAGTGCAGCCTCCTCTGCAATTGATTATTGGACTTGGACAGTGATCTTTCTAGCTTTCAATTTAGTCCACCACCGAGTTCGGGTACTTGATCACAAAACCTCCCGGTGGCATTTCTCGTGGTTCACCCATCATGTCCTCAATAGCAAGTTTCGATGTTTGTACCGTCGAAACATGCAGGCCATCTTCGCCCCAGGTGAGATGCACGCAGGTCTCGTCCTCGCCTCTAAGAGAGTTGAGTCTAAGCTGTGTTTCTGAAGAAATCTGGTACGATACATCATAAGACATACCTTCTCCAACCACCTGGACCTCGTTTGCCGTTACAAGGATTTCCACCGTCTCCGAAGTGAATTCCACATTCAAGTGGAAAAACAGCTGTTCGCACTGCACGTTGACCCAGCCGCTCCCTCCGGTCAGGACAAAACGCAGTTGTTTGGTATCCGGAAGTCGCTGGCTGCTCATGCCGTTGATATCCGGTCCCTCTGCCTCCAGAACCTCCATCGTAGCGCCGTCAGTGCAGAGCCGATCGCCCTGCGCGTTATAAACGGCGTTCTCCGGATGGGCTTGATAGCATTCCGGCGTGATCCAAATTCTGGTCATAACGGGCAAATCCGCTGGCACTGTCGTCTCCGTCGGTTCTGCTGACGAAGCAGCCGTTGGGGCGCAGGCCGATAAAAATACCAAAGAAAGAATAAGCAATATCGCCAATAAAACTAACATCAACCTTATTCGCATTGCCGCGCCCTCCTTTTTATCAGCCAGATAACGTGTTGCCTTGTTCAACAAGATTGGGTGTGCCAGAGCCGGTTATACAGAGGATTGTCCTGCTTTTTTTCTCAACGCCAAAATTAATAGAGCGAATGCCATACTGCACCGACCAGCATCGCACGACTGAGAAAGGAATTCGGTTCAAACTGCGTGGATGAAGTTCCGTTCATCAGGCCATTATCTGTTACATAGTTGATCGCGTCAAAGTAATCCGGGAAAGCAGAACGAGTCACATCGGAATAGGCCGAGGCCAGCGGTACGGTGAGAGAAACCAACAGCGCAGCGAGCAAAAGGATGCTGCACAGACGAGTCAAATGATGTTTTTTCATGTCTCTTCTTCCTTTCATATATTCTACTTTCTATGGCGACGGAACAGCTCATTCCGGGGACTCCCTTCCTTCCCCAGTAAGTCCAGCATATCACCCCTTCACTTTTTTGTCAATATTTTTACAGAAAATATCCCGTAATTTTCAATAATATGCAGTACAGCAAATGGAAAAAGTCCCGGCGGGGGTGCCGCCGGGACGATGTGCGAAGGAATTTCGAATTCGCTGTGGGTAGCCTGTGATCCGGCCGGGCGCTGCGAGCTTGCCACGGTCCCTTTGGGGCCCCGCAATGGCAAATCCGGGGACTTCATTCCCGCAGGGTGCCGCCGTTGTTCCACACGGCCGTCGAGCAGAGATAGAGCACGTCCGTCGCGTCGGACAGGTCTGCATAGTCCGTCAGCCGGGCGGCAGAGATATAGCGCAGGTCCACGAGCGTGATGCGCTCGAATGAGCCGAGCAGCAGCGGCGCGAGCGACGAGCCGAACGAGTCGCGGAACAGCACGAGGTGCCGCCCGTTGTGCACGTTGGGCGATGTGACGGTCAGGACCGCCTGCGCGCCGGAGAGGAAGACGTCGTAGCCGTCCGTCCCGTCCAGCAGCTCCGGCCGGTAGACCGGCTGCGCGCCGTCCAGCTCCGGGCCGGTGACCTTGGCGGCCTTCGTGTCGGCGCTTTCGAGGTACGTCAGCGTATCCGGGGCCATCGGCAGGGCCGCCTGCCCGTAATACGCGCCGTAAAACGGAGAGAGCGTTTTTTCCGTGAAGGTCCCCGGCGCGTCCGCGCCCAGCGCTTCGCAGATGGCTGCTGCGACGGGGAGCAGCCGCTCCTGCCGCCAGTGGGGGTCCGTTTTGTAATAGTCGTCTGCGGACAGCAGGTCCCAGATGTCGATCTCCGTCATACCGGGCAGGGCATCGCGCACGATGCCGCGCAGCGCCTCCGTGTCCAGCCGGGGACGGCTGGTCTCCGCCTTGGCATTTTTATCCGGTACGATGACATAGTGCGACGGAAGCGACGGGAAATAGGTTTCCTGCACGGCGGAAAAGACCGCTGCGGCATGGCGCACCTGCTTTTCCTGCAGCGGGCCGTCCATGCGGAAGGCCCCGCCGCCCTGCAGATAGATGCCGTGGATATCCGCCTGCCCGAGGCCGTAGAGCCGCACGAGGCTGTTGACCGTGCGCAGCTGCTCACGCAGCGGGAACTGGTCAAGCATATATTCCTCAAGCTTGTCCGAAAAGCCGGAAGACAGGGGAGGAAGCTGCGCCAGCCGCCGCCGTTCTGACCGGGAAATTTCCCGGTCCGGCAGGGCAAGATGCAGCAGAGAAAAGCCGAACAGCACCGCAAGAAACACGGCCGCCGTGGCGATGGATGCTTTGCGTTTCATGGCTCACCTCAGAAGCGGAAATAGAGGAAGGGATTGAACGAGCCGTCCACGAGCGCGGCCGTCGCGGCAAGGAGCAGCAGGCCCGTCAGCACCGGTCCGAGCGCGGCTGAGACGGGGTGCGGCTCCAGCCGCTTCCACAGACGCTTCGGCAGCCGCGTCGCGCCGACAACTCCGAGGGCGAGCACGCCTGCAAAGCTGCGCAGGGCATACAGTGCGTCCGCGTCCCAGAGCGGCGCGCCGCCGAACATGGCCCGGAGCGTCTGCCCACAGGCCTTCAGGCTCTCGGCGCGGAACAGAACGAAGCCGAGCGTCACGAGCAGGAGCAGCAGCGCATGCTGCACGGCAGCGGGCGCACGGGCCAGCCGTTTTCCGAGCCAGAGCCGTTCTGTCAGTAGGAGCAGACCGAAATAGCCGCCCCACAGCACAAAATTCCACGCCGCGCCGTGCCACAGACCCGTCAGCAGCCAGACGACGGCAACATTGCGGATCCATTTGGCGCGGGTCGTGCGGCTGCCGCCCAGCGGGATATAGACATAGTCCCGGAACCACTGCCCGAGCGTCTGATGCCAGCGCCGCCAGAAGTCCGTCACGGAGCGGGCAAGATACGGATAGTCGAAATTCTCCGGGAACGTGAAGCCGAACATCCGCCCGAGGCCGATGGCCATGTCGCTGTAGCCGGAAAAGTCAAAATAAATCTGCAGCAGATAACCCACGGCCCCGAGCCACGCACCGAGCACCGTTGCGTTCCCGGCGGAGGACACCAGCTCGCCCAGCACGTTGGCCAGCAGGACCTTTTTGCCCAGACCGACGGTAAAGCGCCGCGCGCCCGTACCGATGTCCTCGAGGCAGAAGCGCCGCGTGTGCAGCTCGGCCTCGATATCGGAATAGCGGACGATCGGCCCGGCGATGAGCTGCGGGAACAGGCAGACGAACGTGGCGAACGTCGCGAGGTTCCGCTGCGGCCGGACGTGCCCGCGGTAGACGTCGATGGTGTAGCTCATGGTCTGGAACGTATAAAAGCTGATGCCAAGCGGCAGGCGCACGCCTGTCAGCGGCAGGGAAAGGCCGAACAGGCCGTTCACCGTCGTCAGGAAGAAGTCGGCGTATTTGAAAAAGCCGAGCAGCCCGAGATTCAGAAGGACGGAGACCGCCAGCGCCAGCTTTGCTGTCCGCGTGCCGCGCCGCCGCTCGATGCACAGGCTGAGCGCCCAGTTCGAAACGGACGAGAGCAGCAGCAGGAATACATACACAGGCTCGCCGAACGCATAGAACAGCAGGCTTGCGATCAGCAGAACGGCATTCCGCCCACGCTGCGGCGCGAGAGCGTAGACCGCGAGCGTGAGCGGAAGAAAGGCATAGAGGAATACCGCGCCGGAGAATACCATCTCAGCTCCAGAGCGCGTTGAAGTTGGCGGTGAGGGCGTCGGTCACGTCGCTCCAGGACATGACGAGCAGCACGGTGCAGTTGTGCACGAGCACGGCCGTCTTTTCGGCCTCGACGCATACCCACTTGGCCGGGTTCAGGTTGGCCTCCACGTCGGCGGCGAGCTTCTTGGCCGTCTCGGCATCCTGCGCGCGCATGAGCACGACGGAGTGCGGCACAGCGTTGATGAGCGCGTCGGCAGCAATGGCCTCGACGCCGTCGGGCATTGCGGTGAAGGCGAAGTATTCGAAGTTGTCCTTCGTCAGCGCCGTGGTCTCAGTGTCCGGCAGGTCGGCGACGTCCTTCGTGATGGAGGTGAGGATGTCCTGCAGCGTCATTGTGTCGCCCGGCTTCGCGTTCGACTCGGCGGGGGAGCCTGCGCAGGCGGCAAGGCCGAAAACAAGCAGGACGGCAAGGAGCAGTGCGGTCAGTTTTTTCATGTTCATGATTTCCTTTCAAAAATGGAATACGGCTATTAGACGGCGCAATTCTCTGCAGGTTCCATAAAAATTTCCCGGTGGGGAATAACCTCCCCACCGGGACCGAATTTTATGCGCGCCCGGAATATACGCGCTCGGCCATCAGGGCGACCTCCTCGCGCGTGGCGTAGCCGCCGGGGCGCGTGCCGTCCGTGATGCCGTGCGCCATGGCGCGGGCCAGCTCCTCCTGTGCCCAGCTGCTCGCCCTGCTGCCCGTTCCCTCCAGAACGGTGCGAATGCGCGCATCGATGCGGGCATCAAGCTCCTGCAGTGTCAAATCCTCCGCCTCCTTTTCCGCCGGCCTGCGCAGCAGCGCGGCCGTCTCCCGCCGAAAATCGTCCATGGTCTTCCCAAACCGCGGGAACCAGTGCGCCACGTCGCCGTGGGCGCTGGCAATGCCGCGGCGATTGCCCTCCGCGTGGTCGAGCACGACGCCGTCTGCCAGCGGGTCCAGCCCGAACCGGCGGCAGAGATAGGCCGTCAGCTCGACGGCTTCGCGGTACACCGCCGTAAAATAGGCACGGTCGTCCAGTCCGTCCTCGCAAATTTCAAAGGCCAGGTGCGTCCGGTTGCCGGACCGGCCGCAGTGCCAGGCCTGCACCTCCCACGGCAGCGTCTGATAGACCGCGATGCCGCCGCCGGCCTTTTTTCCCAGAAATGCGTGGACGCACACCGGAAGTCCCGGCCGGTTCCAGTCATTGTCATAGCGGTTTTTGCCCAATTCGCCGTCGTCCGGCTGCACATAGCGGCGCAGATATGGATTGTTCGCGCCCGTGGAGTGCACCATGACGCCGCACGGGACGAGCGGTGTGCCGCGGCGGAAGCAGTCGTTCCGCGTGAGGATGCATTCATGCAGCTCCGTGCTTTCGCCTCCCTTCGCGCCAGCTTATGCCGAAGCCCGGCGCGCGGTTCCTGAATTTTCTGTGAATTTTACGCCTGCCGCGTGCGCTGCGCTTGCAATCTGTCCCCGCGATTCGCTATACTATAATAAATAGAGTAGCGATGTACCCGAAGGAGGTCCCGGAATGGGAGAAGCATTCATCCGTTTTGAAAATGTGGAAAAAATTTACGGCTCCGGTGAGGGCGCGGTCCGTGCCCTGCACGATGCGAGCTTTACGATCGGAAAAGGCGAGATCTGCGTCATCGTCGGCCCGTCCGGCGCGGGCAAGACGACGCTTCTGAACATCCTCGGCGGCATGGACACCCTGACGAGCGGCCGCGTCTTTCTGAACGACCGCGAGGTCTCGGCCTTTGACCGCCGCCAGCTTGCGGACTACCGCCGCCGCGACATCGGCTTCGTGTTCCAGTTTTACAACCTTATCCCGAATCTGACGGCGCTGGAGAACGTGGAGCTTGCCTCGCAGATCGTCCGCGACTCTCTGCCCGCGCCGCAGGTGCTCACGGACGTCGGTCTCGGCGAACGCATGAGGAATTTTCCGGCCCAGCTCTCCGGCGGCGAGCAGCAGCGCGTGGCCATCGCCCGCGCGCTGGCAAAAAAGCCGAGCCTGCTGCTGTGCGACGAGCCGACCGGCGCGCTGGACTATGCCACGGGAAAGCAGATCCTCGCCCTGCTGCAGGATCAGAGCCGGAAGAACGGTATGACCGTCGTCATCATCACGCATAACTCCGCGCTTACTGCCATGGCCGACCGCGTCATCGGCATCCGCAACGGCACCGTGGCCTATGCCCACCTGAATGAGCACGTCACGCCGGTGGAGGAGATCGAATGGTAACGGGCAGCGCCTGGCGGAAGAACAATCGCCGCGAGCTGCGCCATTCACTCGGGCGGTTTCTGGCCATCGTCGCCATCGTTGCCCTCGGCGTCGGTTTTTTTGCGGGCCTGAAGGTCGCGCAGCCCGCCATGCTCCGCACCGGATCGCACTATGTGCAGAAAACGGAGTTGTTTGACTACCGTCTTGTCAGCACGCTCGGCCTGACGCAGGAGGACGCCGATTATTTTGCCGGGCTGGACGGCGTGCGGGCTGCCGAGGGCGCGCGGAGCGTCGACCTCACGGCCGAGTTTGAAGACGAGGGCATGACGCTCAAGGCTCTGACGCTCTCCGATGCGGTCAACCGCCCCAGCCTGACGGCCGGGCGCATGCCGGAGCGTGCGGACGAGTGCCTTGCCGATGCCGACCGCTTCACGGAGGCCGACCTCGGCAAAACGCTCACGGTGCAGGCTGCGTCCGTGAACGATGCGTTCACGCAGACGGCCTTCACCATCGTCGGCCTTGCGGAAACACCGCTGTATCTCGGCGCGGAGCGCGGTACGACGAGCCTCGGCGGCGGCACACTGAACGGCTTCGTGCTGCTGCAGCCTGAGGCGTTCGCCATGGACTATTTTACGGAAATTTACCTGCTGCTGGATGGCACGCAGGGTACGGACCTCTATTCCGATGCCTACGATGCCGCCGTCGACGCCGTGCGTCCTGCGCTGACCACCGCGCTGAAGGAGCGCGCGCAGAAGCGCTATGACGACATCATCGACGAGGCGCGCGATGCGCTTTCCAAGGCGCAGAAGGAATATGACGACGGCCTTGCGGAATATCAGGAGCAGCGTGCGCAGGCCGAGCAGGAGCTTGCCGACGCCCGCACACAGCTCGACGATGGCGCGCAGCAGCTGGAATACAACCGCGCCCGCCTCACGCAGGCAGAATCCCAGCTGGCCGGCGGCGAAAAGGAGCTGGAGGCCGGGCAGAAGGAGTATGACGAAGGCCTTGCCGCCTTCACGCAGGCAAAGCAGGACGCGCTCGACCAGCTTGATGCCGCACAGGCCCAGATCGACGCCGCGCAGAAGCAGCTCGATGACAGCGGCATCCTCGTGCAGTATGAGGCCCTGCAGATCACGCGCCGCCAACTCACGGAGCGCCTTGCCTTGCAGGAGCCGGGCAGCGCTGAGGCCCTGCTGACGCAGGGACTGATCGAAGCGACGGATCTGCTGCTGCGCCAGTTTGAGCAGAGCGAGGCCTATCAGGGCTATCTGCAGCTGCAGCAGGCGCAGGCGGAGCTGGATGCAAAGCGCAGCGAGGCCATGCAGACACTGAATGAAAAACAAGCGGAGCTCGATGCGGCCAAGCAGAAGCTCGAGGACGGCAAAAAGCAGCTCGAGAACAGCCGGAGCGAGATCGCAGCGGGCTGGGCCGCCGTGAACGCCGCGCAGGCTGAGCTGGAGCAGGGCGAGGCCGACTATGCCGCCGGAAAGGCCGAGGCGGAAAAGCAGTTCGCCGATGCCGAGGCGAAGCTTAAAGACGGCAGGCAGCAGCTCGAGGACGCACAGGTCGAGGTCGACAAGCTTGAGCACCCGAAGAGCTATGTACTTGACCGCAGCACGAACACGGGCTATGTCTCGTTTGAGAACGACAGCTCCATCGTCGCGGGCGTCGCGAAGGTGTTTCCGCTGTTCTTCTTCGCCGTGGCGGCTCTCGTGTGCATCACGACCATGACGCGCATGATCGATGAGCAGCGCACACAGATCGGTACGCTCAAGGCCCTCGGCTACAGCGACGGCACCATCGCATGGAAATATATGTCCTATTCCGGCGGCGCGGCGCTGCTGGGCTGCGCGCTCGGCTTTGCCCTCGGTACATGGATCTTCCCACTGTTCATCTGGATGGGCTATTCCATGCTATATGACTTTGCACCCATCGTCTATGTGTTCGACGGCTGGCTGCTCATCATCTCCGTTCTGGCGGCGCTGGCCTGCTCGGCGGGCGTGACGTGGCTTTCCTGCCATGCGGAGCTGCGTGAGAACCCTGCGAATCTCATGCGCCCGAAGACCCCGAAGGCCGGCAAGCGCATCCTGCTCGAGTATATTCCGTTCGTATGGAACCGCCTGTCCTTCCTGCACAAGGTCTCCATCCGCAATATCGTGCGCTATAAAAAGCGCCTGTTTATGATGCTGCTGGGCGTCGGCGGCTGCACGGCCCTCATCGTTGCGGGCCTCGGCCTGCGCGATTCCATCTCCACCGTCGTGGACGATCAGTTCCGGGGCGTCACGCACTATCAGATCGCCGTCACGTTCGTCTCGCCCATGGACGAGGCGCAGCAGCAGGCCTTCCGCGAAAAATATGCGGACGAGATGACGCAGTGCATCTTTGTGCACGCCGCGGCCTATGAGGCGCGCACGTCCAGCGGCATCAACAAGGTCAACGTCATTGCGACGGACGACCCCGCCATCACGCAGGCCATCGACCTGCATGAGAACGGCAGGACCGTCGCCTGGCCGCAGCAGGGCGTGCTGCTCGACGCTGCGCTGGCACGGGATACCGGGGTCTCCGTGGGCGAAACGCTCCCGGTCTCCGTGGACGACACGACGAGCGTCGATCTCCCCGTCGCCGGGACGTTCGAGAATTATGTCTACCACTATGCCTACATGACGGCGGAGACCTACAGGGACCTGTTCGGCGCAGACTGCGAATATAGCACGGCCTACATCCTCACGGACGGCGATGCCTACGCGCTCGGCGCGGCGCTGGCATCCAACTCCCGCGTCGCGTCCGTCACGGTCTCCGAGGCCCTGCAGGACATTGTGGACAACACCATGAAGAGCCTGGACTACATCGTCGGCCTCGTCGTGGTCTGCGCCTGCGCGCTGGCGCTCGTCGTGCTCTTTAACCTCTGCAACATCAGCATCACGGAGCGCGTGCGCGAGATCGCCACGGTGAAGGTCCTGGGCTTCTACCACCGCGAGACGCTGAACTATGTCTTCCGCGAAATTCTGCTCCTGACATTCTGCGGCGCGCTCGTCGGCCTGCCGGCGGGCTGGGCGCTGCACCGGTTCATCATGCAGAATATCCGCATCAGCCTCGTCTCGTTCCACATCCACGTCACGCCGCTGAGCTATGCGCTGGCCTTCGCCGCCACGCTGCTGCTGGCCGTGGCCGTGTGCCTGTGTCTCATCCGCAAGATCGACCGCATCTCCATGGCCGAATCCCTCAAATCCATCGAGTGACGAGGACGAGAGAGTGAGAAAAACCGCGCTGCCGGAAATGAACCGGCAGCGCGGTACAGACTGTCAAAAACCTGCTTAGCCGAAAGTTTCGGAGGGAAGGAAAGTGTGAAAGGAAACCGTCAGGGTTTCCTTTCGCGTTCCATCACCCGCCGCAGCGGCAGAATTGCAAAATAAGATACAACAAAATTCTATTTTGCAATTCTGAAAGCAGCTTGGCGAAAAAGCCCAAAGGGACTTTTTTGACAAGATGAACCGCGCTGCCGGAAACGATCCGGCAGCGCGGTGATTTTAGAATAAACAAGAGAAACAATAATTGTCGGGAGCGGCGATTCGTACACACTGCCGATAAAATGGTATGCACCAATTGCGTCCGTAGCGGCGGTCGCTGCGCAGCCGTTGGCGGCTTTGCCGCCTTACGGATGCGGCGTGCCCTTTACGGGCAGTGAGCGCCTAAGGCAGCTGCGGGTATTGCAGTGGTGATTCGGCGGCGCAAGGCTATCAGAATTGTCATTCCGAGGAGCGAAGCGACGTGGGAATCTCGCAGTACCTGGCTGGATCATAGGAAAGCCTCGGCGAATTCGCAGGCTATTGCGTGAGATTGCCACGTCGGCCTTCGGCCTCCTCGCAATGACAAATCTGGAGGCTTCACGCCATAGAATCCATGCGGCACATGCTGCCAGCCTGCAAGGCGCTCACTGCCCGTAAAGGGCACGCCGCATCCGTAAGGCGGCAAAGCCGCCAACGGCTGCGCAGTGAGCGCCGCTGCAGACGCAATCGGTGCACATCGTTAATTGTCAGCCGGTGCGCAGGGGTGGCTTCCTAACCTAGCCTTCCTCCCCACGCAGGTTGGCGAAGAAGGCGCTGCGGGCGGCGCTGCGGTAGCTGCGGCTGATGGGGACGCGGAGGCCGCCGGTCAGGACGAACTCGTCCTTCTCCATGGCGGTGATGTGCGAAAAATTCGCCCAGTAGCTCTGGTGGCAGCGCAGGAAGACTCCGTCCGGGACGGCTTCCAGCAGGGCGGCGGGCGCTGCGGTGACCAGCTCCTCGCCGTCCGTCATCACCACGCGCGTTTTGCGCAGGATGCGCTCGAGGAAGAGCACGTCCGTGACCGGCACATTGCGGTAGCCGTGCGCCGTGGCCAGCTGCAGGCTGGCAGGCGCGGCCGTCTCGGCCAGCGCGGCGCGCAGGGCGCTGCCGATGCGCCGGTCCAGCTCACTTTTCAGAACAAAATAGACATGGCGCGTCTCATAGACATCCGGCGCATAGGAGAGATAGGCCGTCAGGAAGATGACGGCGCAGCCGGGAACGAGCGCATTGAGCCTTTTTGCCAGCTCGATGCCGTCCATGCCCGCCATGCGGATATCCAGCACGGCCACGCGCGGGGCATAGCCCTGCTGCGTCACGGCGGCCAGCAGGGCAAGCGGGGTCTCGAAGCAGCGGGTGACCGCCTGCGCCTCACAGCGCCGGATGGCGGCCTGCGTCTGCCGCGCATGCAGGAGCTCGTCGTCACAGATCGCAATGGGGATCATGCCGCCGCCCCCTTCAGAAGAAGGCTGGCCGTGCATTCGCCGCCGGACGGCGTGAGCGCATAGCTGCCCTCATAGGTTTCCGCCAGCGCGCGGAGGATGTGCGAGCCGATGCCGCGCTCCAGCTCCGGGATGCGGCGGCTGTGCCGTGCGGGTGCGGCCGGGGCCGGGTTGCGGACCTCGATACACAGGAAGCCGCGGTCCATGCGGGCCGAGAGAGAAAGACGCTTCTCTCCGGCGTCGCGGCAGGCCTCGGCGGCGTTGTCGAGAAGGTTTCCGAAGGCGACGACCATGTCGGCGTTGCGGATGCCCGTCTCCGCGGGGATGCAGACCTGCAGCTGCAGGGCATAGCCCTGCGCGCGCAGCTCCTCCGTGCGGGAGAAGAGAAAGGCGTCGACAACGGGGTTCTCGCACGCGCCGAGATCGGAGCGGAAGCGGCAGGCCTCCGTGACCTCGGCGGAATAGGCGGCTGCCTCGTCATACTGCCCCTCCTGCAGCAGGAGCTGCATGGTATAAAGATGGCTGGAAATGTCGTGGCGGATGCGGCGGAGATTCTCATACTGCGCCGTGAGGGCGGCATAGTGCTCGTTCTGCCGGTCGATCTGGCGGGCGAGCAGGTCGTTGCGCGCCTTCAGCTCGCTTCGCTGGGCCATGCCGCGGATGGCGGTGAAGAGCAGGGCGTCGGCCGCCGTGCAGATGGCCAGCGCCAGCAGCAGCATCAGCACGCGGCGCAGGATGAAGTCCGTGCGCAGGAAGATCACCCACCCGTAGATCAGCAGATACTGGCTGGCGGGAAAGGCGAGGTACAGCGCCCATTCGCGGCCGGACAGGCGGTTCTGGTAGCGGTTCATCAGCAGCGTGAACAGGAACATCAGAAGGCCGTCCGTTGAGAGGAAGATGGCGTAGACCGCCAGCTGCACGGGGATGGGCTGGAACGTCAGGCCCTGCCGGAGCTGCTCCGGCGTCAGCAGCCACGAGACGGACAGCAGGTCCGAGCCGGCCATGGCGACCAGTCCGGCGAAGGCGCACAGGAGAGATTTATACCACTTGTCGCGGAACAGGACGATGGGCGTGAGCGGGAAGGTGACGAGGCCGAAGAGCATCCGCTCGGCGTCGGCGTAGGGCATGAACTTCGTCGGGATGATGTACAGCAGGTAGCCGACCGTGAGGCCGAGCAGCGTAAAAGGCCACGAAAAGCGGCGCGTGAGCACGCGGTAGTACATCACTGCGAGGATGAGGTAAAAAATGGTATTGGCGGCAAGCGACAGGGGCGTCAGGCGCATCATGGGGCATCCCTCCGGAATAGATGTGCGGATCATGCCGGAAAAAGTGCGGATCATGCACCAAAAATCCCGGAATTTTCCACTTTTTTCTATCATACAGCAAAATCCGGCCGGATGCAAGAGAAATCGGAAACGGGAGGGGAGAGCGCCTGCAATTTGCGCTGGCCGGGATGACCTCTGCAGGCTGCTGTTTTTTTGCGGATTGCGCAGATATTTGCGGTATGGTATAATCGGGTCAAAACAGCACAAATTCTGCCGCCGGCTGCCCGCTTTCGGACGGGGCGGGCGGACTGGGGGACATATCATGCAGAAACCGTTATCGCCGAAGACACTGGAAAAGAGATACGCCGAGCTCGGCCTTTCGGATGAGAAGCTGCAGCTGCTGCACACGTTCTTCCGCTGCGCGTCTAATTTTTACGGCGTTCTGCCGGTGTCTGATGCATGGCAAGTTTTCAAGCACTACGAGGGCCTGCGGGTCCACAAAAAGGATTTTGTTGCGTTTTCCGGTGTTGCGCAGCGGGATGCATCGCTTCCGTACGCCATCTACGAGCTGAGGGAGCTCTACAGCGACGAGCCATGGGGCGACCCGCTGGATCGCACGATCGTAAACAAGGATATGGTCATGCACGGATATTACCGTTTCCTCCACGTTTACAATACGCTCGAAAATCAGAGGTGCCAGTCATTTCTCGTGCCGGATCAGGAGATATTCTTGTCCTTTGCGGAGGATCGGTTCTATCTCACGCCGCAGGGAAAGGCCATGGCGGACTTTATCGGCGGCCTGCGGGCCGGCGGAACGCAGCGCAGATGGAACGGCGAGGTCATTGGCCCGATACTGGACCTGAATGGAGAGCCCGCTCTGGGAAAAAGGCTGTCGGGACTCCTGTACCGTACCCAGAGCGAAGAGTTCGAGATCGATATCTCCAAACGCGAGTCGGAAAAGCGGAGGCTGGAGCGCGAGTCCGCCGCCCTTGCTGCGGACAAGGTGCTGCGGAGAATGCGCGTTGATATCATGACGGGATTCATGGAGCCGGACGAGGAATTCGACCTCCAGGTTCGGATCCTCAATGAGGACTACGACGTACAGCTGTCCAAAAAACAGACGGACAAGTTCCGCAGACTGTTTATGGATCTGTATCTCCAAAGCAGCCTCTGGCAGCTCGGCGGCTGGACGGCCGTGAGTCTGTTCTATAGCGGCGCTGCTTACGGACCGGAACGCCGTCCGACCAGCGAGAAGGTGCGGAAGGCGACGCCTCCGGACGCGGACAAACTGGTGGAACTTCGGGGCAGGCTCGGCCCGGACTGGCCCAAGCTGCCGAAAAGCTGATATGGAAAAGTATGCCCCGGCGCTGAAAACAGCGTCGGGGACGTCTTTTAAGCGGCCGATTTGTCTGACGTGTCATTGCGGGGGGGGGGCTGGTGCACCTCGCGCTTCCCTGATGTGTCATTGCGAGGCCCCAAAGGGGCCGTGGCAATCTCGGGAAGGCACTCGCAGTTTGCAGGCTGCCGATTAAAACGTACCAGCCAATTGCGTCTGTAGCGGCGCTCAGTGAGCGCCTACGGCAGTTGCGCGTATTGCAGTGGTGATTCGACGGCGCAAGGCTATCAGAATTGCCATTCCGAGGAGCGAAGCGACGGGGCAATCTCGCAGTACTTGGCCGGATAATTGGGTACTTCCGGCGAAAACGTAACTGCCTTCCCGAGATTGCACCCCAAGGGCACTTCCTCGCGCTTCGCGCTCAGGGCGCCACGTCGGCCTGCGGCCTCCTCGCAATGACAAATCTTTGGCTTTCACCGTTTTATCGGCGGTCTGCAGTGGTCGCCAGCGCTGTGCCGGGCCCGGCTGTCCGCTCCCCTACAATGACTTCCCTATTATATGGAAAGGGCCGTGACCCGTTCCTTGGGCCACGGCCTTACAAAATGGAAAACAGATGAAGCACGCAGTCGGCGTTGGCTTATCCGCAGATATTTCCGCGGCATCGCCGGCTGCCTGAGCGGAACGGGGCGTACCCCGTCTCTGTACAAAATGATATCATATCGGCGGCGGGAAATTGTGAACAAACTATGAAAATAGCCAAAATAGTTTTCGCATATTCTCCGCTTTTCGTCGAAATGACGGGATATCAGCTGACGAGCCGCGCCTCGAGCACGACGGGGTTGTGATCCGTCACTGCGAACTCGGCATCCTGCGTGCGGACGCTGACCGGCTCGACATTCGGGCTGAGGATAAAGCCGTCGATGACATAGAACTGCGTGCCGGAGCTTCCGGCGCTGTAGGGCTGGTTCAGCAGGCGGCAGGTCGGCGCGGCGCTGTCCCATGCATACCGCCAGCCCGCAGGCAGGTCGCCGAGCGTGCCGGGCGTCCAGTCCGCGCCGGAGGCGATGGGATAGCGGTCCGTGCCGTCCGGGAAGCTCTGGTTGAAGTCGCCGCCCGCGATGACATAGTTGCCCTTGGCATATTCCTCCTGCAGGATCTGCAGGAGCATGGCCGTCTGGGCCTCCCTGCCCTCGCCGTCGTCATAGGCCTCGAGGTGCAGGTTCACGAGCACGAGCTCCTGCTCCGAGCCGTCGATGGGGATGCGGGTGACGAGCAGACAGCGCTTGAGATTGGCGATGCGCACCGGCCACGAGAACGGGCACGGCAGGCGGTAGCGCGTGGCGGCCGTGATGTCGTAGCGGCTGTAGGTCGCAACGCCGGAGTGCACGCGGCCGATGGGCTCCGTGACAGGATAGGGCACATAGTCGCAGGAATAGTTCAGGGCAAAGCGGCTCTCATAGTTCTCGAGATCGAATTCATACTGCCGCCACTGGTCATAGCCGTAGCTGCGCTTCGAATCCGTGTCGACCTCCTGCAGCATCACGAAGTCGGCGTCCGCACCGCGGATGAGGTCCTCGATGCCGAGCATATTCTGCCGCACGGTCTCTGCATCGGACGGTCTGACGCCCTCGCCGCCGTCCATGAAGAAGTCCTCCCCGGCGTCCAGCCCGCCGTAGCCGGTATTGAGCGTCAGCACGCGGACGGTCTGGCCGCCCGTGAGCTTGCCCTCGCGCAGGACGTTGCCGCGCTGTGCGTCCTCGGCATAGGCCGGGCGGTATTCCGTGACCGTGAGATAGCCGATGCCGCCCGCCGCGACGATGGCGACGGCCAACACAAGGAACAGGAAATATTTGACGATCTTCCGGACGACCCGGCCGCGGCGCTTCGGCTTCTGCGGGACCTCCGGCTCGTCCTCGGGTCCCGGCTCGTCCTCCGGGCGCAACTCCGGCAGGCGCGCCGAGCCCTCGAGCGGATCGACGGGATCCGGCAGCACGCGCGTGCGGTCAAGCTCCTCGTCCGGCGTCAGCTCCGGGATATCATGTTGCTGCAATGTGCTCGCCTCCTTGCTCTGCGGCGGCGTGATAGGTCAGGCCGCGCGGATAGAAAAAACGGATGCTCTGCGGTGCGATCTCAAACGTGACGTCGCGGGACATCATGAGCTCACCGTCGAGATTGATCTCGCTTTCGCGGTCGCAGCGGATGTGCACCCGCCTGCAGCGGAAGTGGCGGATGAGCTCCGGCAGCTGGGCATAGTGCCCGGCCTTGTATTTGCCGATGACACGCAGCATCGTCGCGCGCGACACGTCGCGCACCAGCAGCACGTCGAGCAGGCCGTCGTCCGGCTCCGCATCGGGCACCGGGTTGAAGCTACCGCCATAATACCGGCCGTTTGCAATGCACATCAGCGTCTGATTGCCGTCAAAATGCTGCCCGTCCACGTCGACGACATAGTGCTCGTGGATGCCGCGGATAAAATTCACGCCCGTGGAGAGCAGATAGGCGCCCGTCCCGCTGACGAGCGGCAGGCGCTTATAGCGCCCGATCTCCGTTCCGATGCGGGCATCGAAGCCCATGGAGCAGATGTTGACGGCGTAATTCTGCCCGTTGCAGCGGATGAGGTCGAATGTGGCCTCCTCGGCGTCGAGCAGGCGGGGCAGGGAGCGGAAGGCCGCCGGATCGGAGAAGATCTTGATGAAATCGTTGCCGGAGCCGCCGGGAAAATGCGTCACGGCGGCGTTGGCGTGGCCCGCCGCGCCGTTGACGACCTCGTTGAGCGTGCCGTCGCCGCCGCAGGCATACAGCCGGACCGGCTCGCCGGAGGAAGCGGCGGCCTGCGCGATATGGGTGCAGTCGCCGGGCGCACGGGAGACGAGGATCTCATAGTCCAGCCCCTCGCAGGCCGCGCGGATCGTCTGGGTAAATTCGCCCGTCCGGTCATATTTTCCGGCAGCGGGATTGATCAGAAATACATGCCGCAAGCGTCTGCGCCCCTTTCAGAAATACATATAGACATTGCACTGCAGGCGGCCGTTGTAGAGCTTGCGCTTTTTCGTGGCCTGCTTGCCGAAGTAGTGCTCAAATTCCGGCTCGGAGGAGATGATATACTTTTTCCACCCGTCGGCAAAGCGCAGGTGGCGGCCGAACTGCCGCATGAGCTGCTGCGCGCTGCGCTGCTCGAGCATACGCTCGCCATAGGGCGGGTTGCAGACGATGACGCCGCAGTCGCACGGCAGGCTCTCACGGGTGGCGTCCGCCTCGCGGAACTCGATGTATTTGCTCACCCCGGCCTTCTTTGCGTTCGCAATGGCGATGGCAAGGCTGCCGGAGTCGATGTCCGTGCCGAGAATGCGGTATTCCCCGCGGAACTCCGCCGCGCGCGCGGCCTCGCGGGCCTGCGTCCAGACATCCTCCGGAATGCAGGACCAGCTCTGCGCCGCAAATTTGCGGGCAAGTCCCGGCGCGCGGTTCAGCGCGGCCAGCGCCGCCTCGATAACGATGGTGCCGGAGCCGCAGAACGGGTCCCAGAAGAAATCGCGGCCGCGATAGCGGGCCAGATTCACCATGGCGGCGGCCATGGTCTCGTGCAGCGGGGCCTCGTTGCCCACGGCGCGGTAGCCGCGCTTGTGCAGGCTGACGCCGGAGCTGTCGAGGAAGACCTCGCACAGGTCCTTCATGATGGAAAAGCGCAGCTGATAGGTCTCGCCGGTCTCGGGCAGCCACGTCAGGCCGTAGTGCGCGCCGAGGTGGTCGACGGCGGCCTTTTTGACGATGGACTGGCAGTCCGGCACGGAGTGCAGCTGAGAATCAAGGCTGTAGCCCTTGACGGGGAACGCGCCCTCGCGCGGGACGAAGCGCTCGAGCGGAATGGCCTTCACGCCCTGATACAGCTCCTCAAACGACCGCGCCGGGAAGCGCGCCAGCAGGATCATGACCCGCTCGCCCATGCGCAGCCCGATATTCGCGCGCGCCAGCTCGGCCGCTCCGCCCGTGAAAAACACGCGGCGATCCTCGACGCGCACATCCTCCATGCCCATTCGCCGCAGCTCGTCGCCCACGAGGCCCTCAAGGCCAAACAGGCACGGCACGGCCATTGTCCAACGTTCCATTGCGTATCCTCCCGCCCAAATTCGAGCGATTTTTCCTCATTATTTTTATGTTCTATTATAACCGATAGCAGGACCGATTGCAACGGCCAATATTCCCCGCTGCCCGGCGCAGAAAAAATTGAAAAAACATAAAATCAGGGCTTGACTTTTTTCCGATTTTGCATATAATTATATATGCGCTTTGACGCACGGCAAATAGCGGGTTTGTGTAATGGTAGCACACCGGACTCTGACTCCGTTTGTGAGGGTTCGAATCCTTCACCCGCTGCCAAAAACCGGTTGTCCATTGGACAACCGGTTTTTCTATGGTTTTTGTATTTTTTAGACTGTCAAAGAATTGTCAAGCCAAAAGTTACGGAGGGAAGAAAAGTGTGAAAGGAAACCGTCAGGGTTTCCTTTCGCGTCAAATAACCCGCCGCAGCGGCAGAATTGCAAAATAATGATACAAAATTCTATTTTGCAATTCTGAAAGCAGCTTGTCAAAGGAGTCCAAAGGGACTCCTTTGACAAGCTTAGTGCCCTCCGGCTGTGCCGGAGGGCACTTGTGTTTTCTTACAGCCCCAGAAGCTCCTTCTTCTTTGCGTCGAGCTCCTCCTGCGTGATCACGCCGGAGTCGAGCAGGTCCTTGAACTTCTTCAGCTCGTCGGCGGTGCCTGCACCGGCCGCAACGGGCTCGGCGGGAGCTGCCGCCATGCCGTCCATGACAGGCTGTTTGCCGAGAACGAGGAGACTCTATATTAAATTAAGGAGAAAGCGCCCCGGCATACTGCTGCCGATTCACACAGGCTGCCGTTAAAATGGCAAACGCCCCGGCGGGGCCTGTAGTGACGCTCCCTGAGCGCCATGCAGTCTGGCAGCATGTGCTGCATGGATTCTGCGGCGCAATACTCCCAGATTTGTCATTGCGAGGAGGCCGCAGGCCGACGTGGCAATCTCGGGAAGGCAGTTACGTTTTCGCCGGAAGTACCCAATTATCCGGCCAAGTACTGCGAGATTCCCACGTCGCTTCGCTCCTCGGAATGACACATCAGGTGGGTGCGGCGGTGCACCAGTGCCCTTACGCGGTTGAATATTCCTGTACAGGGCGTACCCGTAAAGGGCACGCCGCTACAGACGCAATCGGCTGTTACCGTTTTAACGGAGGCCGGTACGAATCGGCAGCGCGCCGCCGGGCCGGGCTGTCCCCTCCCTTACAAAGCGTGGCTGGCAGCCTTGCGCAACTTTCCACGATCCATTTTCCGCTTGCCTTCAGCTTCTTCTCCTGCAGCAGGCGGGCAGGTCCGTCTGCGCGGGCTCCGTCAGGCAGCGGCCCTGCACGTCAAAGCGCGAGCCGTGGCACGGGCAGTCCCAGCTCTTGTCGTCCGGGTTCCACTCCAACCGGCAGCCGAGATGCGGGCAGCGCAGCTCCACGGCGTAATACAGCTCTTCCGCTGCGCGGTACACGCCCATCTGCTTTCCGTCCAGCTCCGCCGGGCCGCCCTCGCCGACGGCCAGCTCGTCCGCCTGCGGCACCGGCCCGTGGAGCACGCGCCGGCCCAGCCCGCGCGCGGCCTGCAGGCCCTCCTCCGCAATGCGGCCCGGCCGCTGCTGCAGCAGATCGCCGGGGTCAAAGACCGCGGCATCCGGATGGCTGCCGTCGCAGATCAGGGCCGTCAGCAGCTCCGCCGCGGCCATGGCATTCGACATGCCCCATTTGCGGAAGCCCGTCGCCACATACCACTGCGGGTCCCTTGCAGAGAACCGCCCGATATACGGCACGCCGGAGGCCGTCATGCAGTCCTGCGCCGACCAGTGCGCCGCCTCGCGGCTGCCGGGGAACAGCGCCTGCGCCGCCTCGCGCAGGGCGGCATAGTGCCCGCCGCCGTTCCGGCCGGTGCGGTGCGCGCCGCCACTGAGGATGACCGTCCCACGGTAGCTGCGCAGCGACCATGCGTTCGGTTCCAGCCCGTAATACATGCCTGCCGGCAGGACGGCGTTCTCCAGCGCGATGGCGTAGGAGCGCTCCTGATGCATCCGCGCGAAATACAGTCCCGGCACGTTCACGAACGGGTAATGCGATGCAAATACCACGCGCCCGGCCTCGATCGTCCCGCGCGGGGTGAACAGCGTGCCGCCCTCGACGCGCTCGACCGGCGTGCGCTCGTAGATCGTCAACCGGTCGGCCAGCGCCTGCAGGAACTTCAGCGGATGGAACTGCGCCTGCCCGCGCAGCCGCACGCCGCCGCATACGCGAAGCGGCAGGGGGGTGTCCGGCTCGAACGACGCGTCCAGCCCGAGCGCCCGCTCCGCCTCTGCCTCGCGCAGCAGGGCGTCCTCCCGGTCGTAGGAGTAGAGCCACGAGTCCGTGCGCTCCAGATCGCAGTCGATTTGCTCCAGCTCGATGCGCGCGCAGCAGCGCTCCACGGCGCGCCGGTTGGCCCGCGCGTACATCGCCGCCTTTTCCCGGCCGAGCCGCTCGATCAGCCCGGCGTAAATGGCTCCATGCTGTGCGGTGAGCTTCGCCGTTGTGCGGCCCGTCTGGCCGCCCCCAACATGCCCGGCCTCTGCGACGACGACCTGCAGGCCGCGCTCCTGCAGCTCCAGCGCGGTCAGAATGCCCGTCATCCCGCCGCCGATCACGGCCACGTCCGCCTGCGCTTTGCCGTAAAGCGGCGGCCGCGCCGGCCCCTTGCATGTTTTCTCCCAGATCGACTCCATACCCTGCGCCTCCCGTTCGTTTTCGCTATGTAGTATGCGCGCCCCCGCACGATCCATGAGCCACACAGCCCCAAAACCGGAAAAATTTTTTCAAAAGGATTGATTTTTCCGAGAAATGTGCTATAATATCCCCGCTGAATTCAATATGGGCCTGTAGCTCAGCTGGGAGAGCGTTCGGTTCGCATCCGAGAGGTCGAGAGTTCGAGTCTCTTCAGGTCCACCAAACAGGTATTGGACGAACACCTATTTCTTCAGCGGCGGCTTCGCCGTGAAGTGTTCGCTCTGATCCACAACAGAAAAGCGCCGTCTTGGAAGTGATTCCGAGATGGCGCTTTTTTGCCATATGAGGCACACATCTGCTACTGAATGCCACAAGTATTACCGACCTAATTTCAAAGCAGATGACCTATTTATGAACCATAGACGGCTACTCTCTGATATCGAAAAGCTATCATTGACGCAGTCAGCAAAGCAAAAGCAAAGATGCCATGTTTTATTTTGATTGCTTTCTAAGTGCCTCTATTGCAGCAGAAATATCCACATCGGTTGATTCTTTGGACCACTCATCCCAAAAATCGATAGTTGCACTTCTAGGTTTCATGTTAGGTGGTGCGATTCGTATTCTGCTTGGCAACAAACTTGCATCCCCAACAACTAACGCTTCACCAATATCTAAGATTGGAAGCATATCTGCATAGTCTCCCAAACTGTCTGGCAGGAGTCGTTTAACAACAGACTGGTCGTCGATATTGGTAAGGCGCATTGCAATAAAATTGTTGCTCTGGCTCAGTACAGTGCGATTTACTTCGGAAGGTCTCTGCGAAATTACAACTAAGCCGATACCATACTTTCTACCTTCCTTAGAAATACGTTCAAAAGTCACCAAACTTGCATCATCAATACTCTTTTCGGTGTTGGCCGGAATGTACAAATGAGCCTCATCACAAAAAATTGCAATAGGATGTCGATGTTCAGCTGTTGTCCACTGTTGAACAGAAAAAATTACACGGGCAATAAGAGAAACTATCAGCGGAAGAACATCTGATGGGACCTCGGAAAAATCAATGATCTTTACTCCGTTTTTGCCTGCTTCAGAAGGTCGCATTAACTCACCGCAAAGCACACTCATATAATTATAGCTAAGGAGATCGTCATGTGATGCGAACATGAAATTTAATCGTTTATCTTTTTGCTTGCTTTCCAACCGCTGAATAAAACGAGTGAGTTTACCAAAGTATGTACCTTGTTTTTCAGTATTCGCCTTGGCTCCTGGAACCATCTCTACATCTTTTGATCTCAGAAAGCAGAGAAGTGCCTCAAGGTTATAGGGAATCGGACTGTCCAAAGTAATATTTGCTTCCATCTCCGTTTTGCCTGCATCTATAAGGAATTGCTTTTTCCCATCGATAACAGCACTGCTAAACATCATAGCTTGGTTAGGAGCATTGTTATCACTCCGATCAAGCATAAGCGATAGCATTTCTTCATATGTGAGCAACCAATATGGAAGAAAAAGTGTACCAGCTCCAATTGTATCGCTGGGACCCGCAACTTTGAGATGTGAAAAACCATCTCCTTGCAAAGTTGAGTATTCCCCATGAATATCAAACAGTATTGCATCTGCTGACTTAAGAGAAGCAACCTGCTCAAGTATTTTAGCTACACACCAAGATTTTCCCGATCCTGTACTACCAACAATTACAGCATGCCGTTGAAATAGTTTGTTACCATTAAGCCATGCAGTAGCCTCCTCATCGATAGAATAATTGCCGATTTGTAAGCTGACCACATTCTCACCTTCTGGAATTGATGAAATTGCTTGCATAAAGCGTTTCAATCTATCCCCATGAATAAGGTGGCACTCTGCATTTATTGTCGGGATTGTAGCTAGAGATCGACGGAATACATTTTCTTTCCCAGCATCTCTGTCGAAGTGTGTTCCTATAAGAATGACCTTAATAATATTGAAGCCAAGCTCTGGGGTCAAGTCAGCTGCCGGGTCGTTATATGCCGATTTACGAATTATTTTTGATACCAAGCCAATCAGATGCTGTCCAATTTTAGAGCTTTGAATGGAGACTAAATGATTTACTTGCAACCCTCGTAATTTGTCATCATTCTCCACTTTCACAATAACCGTAGATGTGTCTACACTTTCAACAGTTCCCAGAAGCTCTTCAGGCGCATACTCAAATATACTCATTCTATACCTCCTACCAAATTTTTAAAAAGTTGTCCAGCGACCAATATGCTCCATCATAGGTTTCTTCCCAACCGTTTCCGTACACTCTGGTATGTGCATCATCTGCACGCTCAAAAATGAGATATTTTTGAATTCCTGCATCAGCAATATGCTTTCGACAAGCAGCTGTCATCGTCCTTGCCAGCACAACAATTGGCTTTCCTTTTGAAATCTGAGTTAAAAGTTTTGGCTGGATATGTTCATCATTGAACCCATATCCGATACATAGGTAAGCTCCAGCTTGTACAAATGCACTGTCTGCCTCTGCAATCACCGTTCTATATGGTTCATCATGAGTGGCGCTATACTTTTCTTTCCCTGGCGGGATGATTAAGGGATGAAATGCATCCGGAATTACTCGTGATAAAGGAAATGCTGCTATATTTCCATCTGAATCCATAAACCAATCTAACGAGCCATGAACTTTCCATATATCAACAACTCTTTCACGGGCTCTTGTTCGCCTCATCTTTAACACAGTTGATGGAAGTTCGATTTTCTTAATCAAAGAACCTTCAAATCCAGTTACTGTAGTTGCACCAACTCCATCAGCAGCATATTCAGCCAGTCTATCATAATTGGTAGTTACAATAACAGCTCTATTGGGAGTTGGAGAAAGTACTTTCCTAATCAATTCTGCAAGTGCTTTTGGCGGTTCGATTGGGTGCTGACCAAAATAATGAAGATCCTTTTCGTTGACAGATCTCCAAACAACCTTGCGGATTTCGTCCAGAGTTTCAGTCAGAAGTGTAGAAGTATCTATTGCTCCCTCCAATCCCAAACTGTCTAGTGCTGAACAGAAGGCACTGTAATTGGGATCAGAGCCAACAACAACGGACTTTTTTATTTCTTCTGCAAGCTCACTCATAGAAGGAAGCTCATATGGCATGGATGCACCTGAGCCTAAAACTATGAGAGGACTATTCTCCAAATATCCTTGGAGCAAGCTCATACAGCCACTCAACTCCATAAACATCCCTCCCTTTAAGAATTGAGCATTGTCATATGCCAACCCCTTGCTTCGGCTTTAGTATTTTTTGCATAAACCAATATACTAGTTTTGCAATCAGTATAAAACATTGCCTTCTAAACCGATGGCCAATCTATCATAAAGTAATCAGTGCAATAATAAATCACACATCCACCTTCTAACTGGGATTGTGAATTACTAAGATAATCCATGATTCATGACTATAGTAACGCCAGTTCTCAAATGGAACAAAAACCGCATGGAGACACTTTCCATACGGTTAGCCTTGGTGATGCCAAAAGCCCACCGCAAAGATATTATATCGTATTAAGCAGGAAAATACAAGATAGCGATGTAATTTGAAACTAATTCAACTGAATCCGCACATTCGATTTCCACTTATTCTCCTGCTACAATGGTTGCAGTAACCAAAGGAGGAATAGCGCATGAAACAGAAATACTATGTGGAAGTGAACCGGCAAGAATGGCGGCTTATCATTGAGGCGCTGAATCGGCTCCGTAACAAGCTGATTGCGGCGGGGCGGTACACGGATGCCGTAGATGAGATGCTGATCAAAGTTGCTAAGGCAAAGCCTCGGAAGTTTGGGCTGTGGGGATGGAGGATCTGATGATGGACAAATACATTACTGATGAACGCACAGGGCTGAAATATGAATTGGTTGGAGACTATTATCTGATCGCCGGAGATGATGAGCCGGAAGAAAATCAGCCAATCGGGATATGGGGTCAACGGCATCTCCGCTATCTCAAGAAGCATCGCCGTGTGCGCTATGCCAACCTGCTGACCAGCGGTGAATTGAATGCCTATCTTGCGGACATTGACCGGCAGGCAGAGAACCTTTTTCTTCGGCTGGTAAAGCAAATGGCAGATGCAGAGGGCATTACGGAAGCGCTGAAAGCCAACGACCAAATGGAATGGGTCGGGCGGATGAATTCCTGCCGAGACCGTGCATCCGAAACTGTCTATCATCAAGTAATCTATACATAAGGCAAGGCCCTTCGTATCAAGTCAAGAAAATGATACGAAGGGTCTCTTTTTGCTTATTGCGCTTTCAAAAATCCGGATTCAAAGGCATCGGGGAAAATAAAGCGCTTCACGCCCTGCTCAAAGCGGACGGTCACATATCCCCTGTTCAGCTCGATCACCTTGCCAATGCCGAACTTAGCGTGAGCCACAGCGCTTCCAACGGCAACGCCGGAAACATCGACCTTCGGTTTTTCGGGCTGTTGGGGCTTTGCGGGAGCGATCGGAGATTTCACGCCGAAGGCAGCAGTGACAAAATCCGGCTTAGCCGGTGGCGTCCGAGTTGGAGCGGGGGCTTTGGGCGGCTCCGGCTCCTCGTCCGCTTCCGGAACATCGGCTTCGTCAATTTCCGGCGCATGAGCCAAGAGCGGTTCCGCCCGACGCTCTTTTTGCTTGTCTTGAAAAGCTTGGCGAGCTTGCGGATAAAGCCAGTTCACCGGAGCTGGACAAAGAAATCTGCATGGTGCTGAAACAGATCACAGCAGAATTTCTGCTGCCGGAAAAGGGATGATGCGCTATGGCGGTGACAGGCTTTTGGCCTGTGTTCAAAAACCTGAAAGCCACGCTGGACTACGCCGACAATCCCGACAAAACCACCGCACTGGAATATCTCGACGAGGATTTGTACGCCGCCCTGCGCTACGCAGAGAACGATAACAAGACCGACCGCAAAATATTTGTCGGCGGCATCAACTGCTCGGCGCAGAACGCCTGCGCCGAAATGATCGCCGTACAGCGACGGTTTGGTCTGCGTGGCAAGGTGGTCGGTTACCACGGCATTCAGAGTTTTCGTGAGGGTGAGGTTACACCGGAGCGGGCGTTCGCCATCGGCAAGGAAACCGCACGGCGAATGTGGGGCGACCGATATCAGGTGCTGGTTACCGTTCACCTGAACACCGACAATGTGCATTGCCACTTTGTTGTGAATCCTGTGTCCTTCAAGTGTACAGTCGTTCGGCCCTGCGCTGCAGGAGCGGGCTAGCGCTCGAGCAGCCGAAGCATACCGGCGTGGAGCGCGGAGGCTGTCGGCATGGCGGGAACCGCGCCAAAAGCGGTTGCGGTCAGCGAACCGGCCACGCAGGAAACGCCGAGAATGTGCTGCAAAACCTGCGGCGCGGGAATTCTGTCGCAGCAGTCGCAGAGCAGCAGCTCGGAAAGGAAGGTTCCCCAGAAGGCGTCTCCGGAGCCGGTGGTGTCCAGCGCGGTGACCTGAATCGTGTGCTGCCGCAGAAAAACGCCGTTTCTGCATAGGCAGAGGCAGCCGTCGGCGCCAAGCGTAACGACAAGCATCCGAATATCGTAACGTTCCAGAAGCTCCCGCATTCCGGCCGTGTGATCGGCGGCCTTTGTCAGAAATTCAAGCTCCTCCTCGGAAAGCTTGACAAGGTCGGCATAGCGCAGTCCCTCGCAGATTGCATGATAGGCGGAGTCGGTATCGGGCCAAAGCGGCAAACGGAGGTTGGGGTCAAACGCGATCGCCGCGCCCTTTGACCTTGCATGTCTCACCGCCTCAAGGGTAGCCGAGCGCACCGGCTCGGCAGTCATGGAGACCGAGCCGAAATGGAAGATACCCGCTTGCTCCAGAAGCGTCAGCGGCAGCTCGGCAGATCGGAGCATACAGTCGGCGCTATGCTGGCGGTAAAAGCTGAAGGATCGATCCCCGCGCTCGTCCAGAGAGACAAACGCCAAGGTGGTCGGCTCCGTCTCGCTGCGCAAAAGGCCGTCGGTGCATATGCCGTTGCGCTCCATTGTGCTGCGGATCAGCCGTCCGAAGACGTCATTGCCGACTTTGCCGATAAATGCGGTCTGCATATTCAAATGGGAGGCGGCGGCCAAAACATTGCTCGGAGCGCCGCCGGGAGCGCCCAGATAGGACACCTTCCCGCTCTCCTGCTGCCCGCCGGGAACAAAGTCGATCAAGGCTTCTCCAAGCGCAACAATGTCGTACTTCGGCGCTGCTTCGCAGCGGATGCACGCGCCGTTGCGTTCTTTGAGGGAGGCCTCCGCGTTGGCGCGGAACACGAGTCTCGGGGCGCGGGTCGGATCCGCCTCCGGAAACGTCTGCGCTCCTTCAAAGCAGTATAGTTCAATGGGCGCGGGGCCATTGAACACAACGCACTGCACACGGCCGTGCGGTGTATCGTTTTCAACCGGCGCAAACTGAGGTCGGAAGCCGTATGCACTCAGCTCCCGGAATGATGCGGCAAAATCGTGCGCGGAAAGACCGATGTGCTCCAGACCGAGTATTTCCGAAGAGTCGGATGGGTAGTCCTTGTCAAGGCGCTGACAGAATTCGAATTTCGTTCCGAAGGGAGCGATCAGATTGAAGTATTTTGTTCCGGTTCCGAAAACCTTCGGGTTAAAAAAGGGAACACCTCTGTCGTGCTCAAGCTCGAGACCTTTTGAAAGCAGCGCACGCAGAAGGGCACCGGCATCCGGGGTCTCAAGGGCGATGTGCTCAAGCCCGACGATCTTGTCCGGCGCGCGGGACGGCGCGTCCCCCTCGGCGGTGACGAGGCGCAGACGAAAATTTCCGCAAACATAGAGTCTGCCATCGTCGACGGGTAGAAAATGCAGAACGGATTCCAGCCAGCGTCCCGCTTCATCCAGCGAGGGGACGGGCAATTCGATGCAGTGCAAGCGCATAATAAGCTCCTCTTATTGGCTGTGGCGCGAAAGAACGCCCAGATAGATGCTGCTGAGAAGGATCTGCTTTTGCTCAGCGGCGCGGTCCTTGATGCGGCGCAGGATCTCCTCGCCCGCCATTTTGCCCAGCTCGTCGACCGGCTGAGCCACCAGACGTACCGGCGAGGATTCGAGGAGAGGAGAGTCAAAATCCGAAAAGCAAACCAGCTCAACATCCCGGCCGATCTGCATACCGCATTCGCGAAGACAGTGATAAACATCGGTGCCCATCAGGCCATTGGAGGCAACGATCGCAGTACACCTTTGCTTGAGCAGCTCCCTGGTGCTGTTCCATGCGCTGCGCTCCATCGAATCTCCGTGCTGGATAAAGCCATCCTCAATCGGAATGGCGAAATCGGACATAGCCTGACGGTACGCCGCAAGGCGCTCCCGCGAGGTGCTCAGGCGGCTCAGGCCTGTAATGAAGCCGATCCGCCGCTGCCCCTGTTCGATCAGCGAGGCAACGCTCCGGTAGACGGATTGATACGCGGACACCGTCACGGAGGAAAACGGCGCAGCGTCTACCTTCCGGTCGGCCAAAACAGTGGGGAAGGACGCCGGAAGCACCGCAGAAAACTCGCTGTAGGACTCCATGGTCGATGCCAGCAGGATCCCGTCCACAACTCCGGAGGTAAGATACCGCAAATGCTGTAGCTCACGCTCCTTATTCTCTTGTGTGTTCGCGATGATCAAATGGAAGCCCTCTGCAGAAATGCTACTCTCAACAGTCTCGATCAAACGGGCGAAGAACTGGTTGGAAATATCCGGGACCACAAAACCAATGATATTCTTCTTTCCTGTGCGGAAACTGCGGGCAAATGCATTTGGTGTATACCCCAGCTCTCGGATTGCCTTCATCACAAGCTCTCTTGAATGCTCGGATACGGTACGGGTGCCGTTCAGTGTGTGCGATACCGTTGCGGTCGACACGCCCGCCGCGCGCGCAACGTCTGAAATATTCGGCAGTTTCTTTTCTGTTCTCATAGGCGGTTTTATCCTCACTCATCCGTTGCTGTATTGGTTTCATATGCGTAAACGATTACGTTTATTATATCGATGAGATAATTCGTTGTCAAGCCGAATGAAAATAATAAAAAAATTCGGCATATTATACAAAAAATAAGCATCATTTTTGGAATTGACAGAGTGGAAAAACTGTGCTATCCTTGCTGTAGCGAAAAGTTAATCGTTTGCGCAATCGATTAACCAGTGTTAAACAGCATATTATTATAGTAAATAGGAGGTATGTACATGGGTGGATCGTCAGAAGCCGCAGAGGTCGGCTGTCGAATCATCTCAACCGTAGACGTTCTAGTCGTTGGTGGCGGTCCTGCCGGGATCGGGGCCGCGGTCGGCGCGGCTTATCACGAAAATTTGCGTGTGGCGATCGTTGACGAAGGCGGCTGCTTCGGAGGCGCGGTTCCAAAATCGTTGATCACCTTTGCAGAGGGCGGCGTTGTTTGCAGCGGTGACCAGCTCTTGATTAAGGGCGTGTGGCAGCGCATCCAAGACGAAATGGTTCGCCGCGGCGGTGCGATCCCTGCGCACGAGCTGATCCATTCTAATAAGTATTATCCGTTCGACCGTTCCCGCTGCGAAAAGGATCTTCAGCTCACGATTTTTGACCCGGAGTGCTTCAAGCTCGCCGCAGACGAGATTTTGACCTCCCATCCCAACATTCAACCCATCCTGTATACGCGCGCGGTCGCGCCGATTATGAGTGGAAACCGGGTTACCGGCGTTTATGTGGAAAACAGGGAGGGACGCGGCGCGATCCTGGCAAAGCGTGTGATCGACGCAACGGGGATGTCGTTCCTTTTGCGCGCAGCCGGCGCCGAATGCGTGTCAACGTGCGCCAACGCGCCGCACCGTCAGGGGCCGATCCTCGTCTTTTTCAGAGCCGGCGGGATCAGTGAGGTCACGCCGACCTACCGGCCTAACGTAACGGATGTGCCCTACGGCGCGATCAACCTCTTCCCGACGATGCGCGACCATGAATATCGGATCGAGATGACGCGGGCGCTCGGCGACGGAAGCAGCGTGGAGGATATGACCCGCGCTTCGATCGAATGTCGCCGCCAGATCCCGGAGATCATTGAATATCTGCGAAAGAACTGGTACGGCTGTGAGAATATCTACCTGATCGACTCGGGCAATGAGGCGCTGCCGATGTCTCTATATAAGCTGGTCGGCCGCCGGCCGGTGTGCGTGAATGACATGCTGAACGGCGTCGTCCCCGAGGACACAATCGCCCTCTGCGGCTACGGGATCGACGTTCACAGCGCCGAAAAGGGCGGCCAGAATTACCTGCACTACCTCGAGCCGGGTCAATACTATGGCATTGGCTATGGCGCGCTTGTTCCCGCAAGCGAGGTCGAGAACATTCTGACCGCCGGGAAATCGGTTTCCTGCGAATCCGGCGCGGAGGCGGCGATCATGGCGACGGCGCTCAGCATGGCGACCGGCGAGGCGGCCGGAACGGCCAGCGCGCTCAGCATCTGTGACGATGTGCCGGTGCGCAGTGTCGATGTGAAAAAGCTCCGCGAGGCTCTGCGCAGGCAGGGAGCGCTCTTGGAGCCGGAAATACTTCCCGAGGCGCAGAAATACGATGAATACATATTTACCTATTAAGAATTATAAGGAGGACAAGACACGATGAAAACAGTTAACATTCCTGCAAAAGCCTGTCCCGTTGTCGACGAGGTCGATGTGTTGGTCGTAGGCGGCGGCGCGGCCGGCATCGGTGCGGCCATCGGCGCTGCGCAGTGCGGCGCATCGGTCGCGCTAGTCGAGTACTTCGGTGCGCTGGGCGGACTGCTGACAAACGGATATGTTACAAACTGCGAGGCGGGCGTGGCGATCTCCGGCGACAAGATCCTGATCAAGGGCGTTTTCGACAAGCTGGTCACGCGTATGGTCGAAAAGGGCGGCGCGATTCGCGGCTACGACCTGATCCGCTCGAACAAGTATTATCCGTTCGATACCTCGCGCTGCGAAAACGATCTGCAGATCACGCCGTGGGATCCCGAGGCATTCAAGCTCTCCGCCGATGAGCTGATGGCGGAGCACGGCGTAAAGGTGTATTTCTACACGCAATTCACCGAGATCCTCAAGGAGGGCAACAAGGTGGTCGGCGGCGTGATCGAGAATCGCTCCGGGCGTCAGGTCATCTTGGCCAAGCGCGTCGTCGACTGCACCGGCGCTGCCGCCGTCGCGCAAATGGCCGGCGCCGAATGCTGCGGCGTCGGGCGCAAGGGCTCCATGACGCTGATGTTCCGGGTGGGAAACGTCAAGAACGTCGTCCCGTCCTACAAGCCGAATGTGAAGGAGATCCCCTATGGTGCGGTGAACTTCTTCCCTCTGATCCGGGAAGGAGACTTCCGCGTGGAGATGACCCGCTATATCGGCAGCGAGAACAGCGCGGAGGATTATACAAAGGGCACTATTGAGTGCCGCCGTCAGTGCCAGGAGGTTCTGCAATACCTGAAGGAGCACTGGATCGGCTTTGAGGACGCTTATATCATTGACACCGCGCCGACGCTCGGCTCGCTTGCTCAGCCGGCGCTGGTGGGCGAAAAGAAAATGACGCAGGAGATGATCCTCAAGCGCGAGATGCCGGACGACCGCATTGCCATCACCGCCTACGGCATCGACCTGCACAGCCCGGAGATGGGCGGGCAGAATTTCCTGTACTATCTGACCCCCGGCGAATATTACGGCGTGCCGTTCGGCGTGGTCGTTCCGAAATCGCCTGTTGAGAATCTTCTGGTCGGCGGAAAATGCGTTTCCACCGAGCGGGACGCGTTCAGCTCCGTCTGCTGCTCCGCCATTTCCATGGCGACCGGCGAAGCCGCAGGCACGGCCTGCGCGATCAGCATCCGCGAGGGTGTGAATGCCCGCGATGTGGACATCGGGATGCTGCAGCAGGCTCTCGTGAAAAACGGCGTATTGCTCGATCCGGAGCCCGCTCCTTCGGTCGAAAAATACTATGTTTACCCCAAGCGTGAATTCAAGCTCGACGAAAACGGAAAATTGAAAGGATGAGAAAAAAATGAAAAAACTGATCGCTCTTTTGCTTTGCGTCTGCCTGCTGCTGAGTGCAGCGGCCTGTACGAATGCACCAGCCGTCGGCAAGAGTACGGATGCCTCAAACCAGGACGGTGAGCAGCGCCTGCGCATCGTCGCCACGCTCCAGTCCCAGCAGATCAACTTCTGGTCGAATGTTCAGCACACGCTTGAGCGTCTTGCAAAGGAAGAAAACGTCGATCTGACGATCATGGATCTGAACGGCGACGTCACAACGTTTGCAAACGTGATCGACGACATCGTCGCCATGAAGCCGGACGGCGTCATTACCTGCGGCTTGGAAACATCAACTCTGGGCATCCATGTGAAGACCCTGCAGGACGCCGGCATTCCCGTCGTGACCTACAACATCAGCCCGGAGGGCGCAACCTGCCCGCAGGTCGTTGCAGATCAGTCGGAGTTCGGCCGCGTCGCCGGTACTGCGGCGGCAGAGTACTGGAAAGAAAATCACCCGGATACGACGCCTGTCGGCGGTGCAGTCGATCTGTATTCCGCGCCGCAGTGCAAGGAACGCGTCGACGGCTTTGTGGAGGGCTTCCGCACCGTCTATCCCGACTTTGAAGTCGTCCAGTCCGTGGACGGCGGCGGCTCGCGCTCGGTTTCCCTTGCAGCCTGTGAGGATTTGCTGCAAGCGCACCCGGAGATCAACGTCATGTTCGGCATCAACGCCGACAGCGCGCTCGGCGCTCTGGATGCTCTGCGCGAGATCAATCGCGGCACGTCCGCCGATTCCCTTGTCGCCAGCGTCGACGGGACGGAGGCTGACTGTGCAGAGCTGAAGGATCCGAACTCCGCCCTGAAGGCCGTTGCGGGCAACTCTCCGCGCATTATGGCCGAGATGGCGTGGAACCTCCTGATGCAGGTCATTCGTGGCGAGCTTCCTGCCAACGAGGATTATCCGCAGTCGCTTGAGATCGTTTCGGTCACAACGGATACGGCGGATTCCTGGGTCAAAGAGAATTTCGAATAAAAAGCAGTTCCCCATCACGCAGTCCGAAGCGACCGCAGACCGCTTCGGACTGCCCTCTGTTATACGAAAGCGCGGATCGGGCCGGAGAATAAGCAGCTCCGGTCGCGAACGCTTTTATACAAATACTCAGGAGGCGGAGAGAAATACTCCGATGTTCAAGATGAATGACCCTATTTTATTGGAATTTTGCCGCGTTCGGAAGCAATTCGGCCCGGTTATTGCCCTGAATGACGTTTCGTTCTCCGTTCGCGCCGGAGAGGTGCATTGCCTCGTCGGCGAAAACGGGGCGGGAAAATCCACGCTGATCAAGATTCTAGCCGGTGCCTACAGCATTGACGGCGGCGAGCTTCGGATCGACGGGAAGCCCGTTCGGATCGAAACGCCCGCTCAGGCCGCCGCGTACGGAATCTCCGTTGTTTATCAGGACGTGACAAACGTGGATAAGCTTTCCATTGCGGACAACATCGTTCTCGGTTCAGAGAACAGCAGATTTGGATTCAATCAGAAAAAGAAGAATTATGAGTTTGTCCGTCCGTTTTTGCAGCAGGTTGGACTGGAGGTCGATCCGTCTGCCCTGATGGAGACGCTCTCTATCGCACAAAAGCAAATGGTAATGATCGCAAAAGCCCTGTCAAAGAATGCCAGATTAATCGTGCTTGACGAGCCGACAGCCATGCTGAATGAGCAAGAGGTCCATACGCTGTTTCAGATTATCTGCAGCCTGCGCGATCGCGGCATCACGGTGGTATACATTTCACACCGAATGGAAGAAATCTATCGCATCGGCGACCGGGTTACGGTGCTCAAGGACGGGGGATATGTCGGGACATGGGATTTGTCCTCCATCGACACGCAGCAGCTGATCGTAAAAATGGTCGGCCGCGAGCTTCATGATGTTTACCCGGATAAGAATCGCCCAATCGGAAAAGAGCTGCTGCGCGTCGAAAACCTGACCACGGAAAAGATCGACGGCGTGAGCTTCACCCTACACGAGGGGGAGGTGGTCGGGCTGGCCGGGCTTGTCGGCTCCGGCCGCACGGAGGTTTTGCGCGCGATATTTGCGGCGGACAAGCTGTACCGTGGCAAGGTCGTTCTGGAGGGTAACGAGCTTTCCCTGTCCTCGCCGATCGATGCGATCCGACACGGCATCGGGTTGCTGCCGGAGGAGCGAAAGCGGCAGGGGATCGTGAACTGTCTGTCCGTAAAGGACAACATCACCATGCTCTATTCTCAACTGCACGCCAAATGCGGATTTTTGAGGAAGGCGGATGATGATGCGATCGTTCGCCACTATATCGACGAACTTCACATCAAAACGCCGTCTGCGATGCAGGCGGTGGGGAATCTCTCCGGCGGCAATCAGCAAAAGGTCGTTGTCTCAAAGTGGCTGTCTATCTCCCCTCGGATCCTGCTTCTGGATGAACCGACGCAGGGGATCGACGTCGGAGCAAAGGCCGACATCTATCAGCTGATCGATCGTCTTGCTCGGGAAGGCATGGGCGTGATTGTGGTTTCCTCCGACCTGATCGAGATCATCAACCTCAGCAATCGAATCGTGGTCATGCGGGACGGTCAAGCCATAAAAACACTTGAAAGCGATGAGCTTACAGAAGAGAATGTTATGCTATATGCTATGGGAGTTAACGCCGATGAAAAAGCTTAAAACAAATACGCAAACAAAGCAGCGCCTTGTAACGCTGCTGATCCTTGTACTGATTATGGTGATCCTTTCGTGTATCAGTAACAAGTACCTTACGGTCAACAACCTGATTAACATTGTCCGCCAGGAGAGCACCCTGATTATTATTGCCTGTGCCGCGACAATGCTGATGATATCCGGCGGCATGGACCTTTCTCCGGCAGGCGTGATTGCCCTGACCTCCGTTGTTTTTGCGAAGCTCTGCGTCTCCGGCATCAGCATCCCGCTGGCGGCGCTGCTGTCGCTTCTTGTCGGCGTCGCTGCAGGCACGTTCAGCGGTCTGCTGGTCGTGCTTGCCAATGTTCCGCCCATGATCGCAACGCTTGGCACGTGGTACATCACAAAGGGCTTGGCATACGCGATCAGCAACAGCTACGCGATCGTGCAGGGGCTTCCCGCAAACTTCGGGTGGGTCAATCGCTATGTCGGCCCGTTCCCGCTCATGGTGGTGATCGCCGTGGCAGTTTTTGCCGTGTTTTACATTCTCCTGAACCGAACTCTGCTCGGGAAATATGCCTATGCGATTGGCGGCAATAGCGAGACCGCGCGCCTTTCGGGTATTAAGGTCAATCTGGTGCGTTGCGTACTATACATTTTAACTGCGCTCATGTCCTCCTTTGTCGGCATTCTGATGTCCTCACGCATCAATTCCGGTGACCCGAATCTCAGCACCTCCGGAATTGAGTTTGAGATCATTGTTGCGATCATCCTCGGCGGAACAAGTCTGCTTGGCGGTCAGGGCTCGCTGATCGGAACGCTGATCGGCGCGCTGATCCTCGGGAACCTTTCCAACGGCATGAATCTGCTGGGAATCGGCACGGTCTATCAGTTCATCGTCGAGGGCGCCGTGCTGGTCGTGGCTGTCGTTCTTGATCTGACGCTGAAGGGCAACGGCCTTCGCATCAAGAAGCTGCGCCGGTCAAACTGACCTCGGAAGCCCCACAAAAAATCCGGACACGAGAATGATTTTGTGACGATAAATAGCTCCGCTGCCGCTCCTTCGGTCAAGGCCGAGAAGCGGCAGCGGAGCTGCTTCGAACGGGCTTTGGATAAGTGGAGCTGCAAGCAAGAAAAGGGGCAGTCTCACTAAAAGGCAGCCCCCAAAAAAGCAAAGGCCCGGCTCTTGCGTAGAGCCGGGTTTTGGCGTATTATTTAGGTGCGAAACAAAACAAATGTTCTATAATTAATGACGCCTCTGAACCATATCGGCTCGGAGGCGTTTTTCGTTATCTCTGTTCAGGCGGGCAGATCTTCGGGAGGATTTCAAGGAAGTGCTGACCGATCTTTTCTGCGTCATAGCCGTTGGCCTCGCAGATGAACCGGATGGTATCCGGCAGCAGGACGTGACCCTTCGCTTTCTCCACTTCGTATTCCTTGTTTGTGATTTGCTTCATAGTGGGCATCTCGTCAGACAGGAATTTGTCAAAGCGACATAACATAAATCTGGCACGGATTCCATTTGTCCCACAGATTTGGCATCAATTCAAATTCCTTAAATCCAAGGCTTAGGTAAAAACGGTTTGTTTCATCGTATTCCTGATACTTGCCCATTTGAACCGTCTTTACCTGAATAAAAGAATAGCTATGTTCTGCAGCGATCCGCTTTGCCTCGTCAAACATATCTCTGCCAATACCTTTACGATGATGCGTCTTCAATACGCCCATAACAGCAAGCTCAACGGTATCTTTTCCCGTTTCCTTCAGACACAAAAAACCATTGGCTTTTTCTTCTTCAAAAGAGGCAACCATTATTTCATTCGCACTTTCACGAATATAGTTTTCTGTTGATTCCGGAATCCCAAACCACTCTGGCAGTGCCGTAAGAATGCTGCGTGCAATTCGTTGCTTCTCCTCAATATCATCCACTATTCTTATCATCACTTTCACCTCTGCAAATCATGATTTCTAACCGTCTATTATACCGGCGAAGTATGAACATTTCTACCAAGAAAAGCAGCCGGGATTATAGCGCGGGGGTTCTCCATGTCAACCCGGTAGGGGAATGAAAATCTCCGGGACCTTTTCGGTCGGGCAACGTCCCGGGGTCACACGCACCAAAATCGCAAAAAAGACATGGAGCTGCTCCACATCAGGGGAACTTTGTCTATTGTCCTGTTTTACTGGTTCTGTTCCGTCTTGCCCTGCGGGGTATTTTGTGATAAACTGGAGAAAAATTTGCAAGGAAGGGATTGGATGTCGCTGCGGGAAAAGCTGCTGCGGGTCGCGCCGGAGGAATGGGAAAACGAGTTCGTCCGACCTCCTCGACCAGACCGGTATGACCCGCGTCGTCGTGACGCACACGCTGGAGGCCGCGCTCCTGCGCCGCTATGACGGCATCCTCGTCCTGAAAAACGGCCGTATCGCCGAATCCGGCAGCTTCGACGAGCTGATGGAGAAAAAGGGTTATTTTTACGCCCTGTTCACCGTTGCGCAGGGGTGAGAGCCGGATAAATGATGCAGTAAGAAGAATCATTCCGGTCCGATACCGCCGAAAGCCGAATTTTCGATGGACAAGATGCGCGTTCCATGCTAAAATCAATTTGTGTGACCGCATTTTCTGCGCAGAAAGGAGCGAAGACTATGATCGATTTTTCCAAACTGGAACAGTATCGGGAGAATAACCGCATTGAGGCAAAAAAAGCGCTTGGCGGCCTGCCGAAGAGCATTTGGGAGACATACTCTGCCTTCGCCAATACCTATGGCGGGATCATCCTGCTGGGCGTAGAGGAGCGGGCGGACAAGTCCCTGCACCCGGTCGATCTGCCCGATCCGGACCGGCTCATCCGGGAGTTCTGGGATATCGTCAACAATCCCAATAAGACCAGCGTCAATATCCTGTCTGCCAGGGATGTTTTTGTGCAGGAGGTGGACGGCGCGCACATCGTGGTCATCCGCGTGCCCCGTGCCGAGCGCTCCTATAAGCCGGTCTATGTGGACGGCAACCCGCTGTGCACCTATCGCCGCAACGGCGAGGGCGACTACCGCTGCACCAGAGAGGAATATCAGGCCATGGTGCGGGACGCTTCCGTGCGGACGCAGGATATGCTGGTGCTGAACGAGATGGACCTGGGCGTGTTTCATCCGGAAAGCGTCCGCAGCTATCGCCAGAGAATGCGCCTGTCCCGCCCCGGGCATGTGTGGGAGTCATTGGAGGATGAGGAATTCCTCCTGAAGCTGGGCGCTGTCGGCATCGGCTCCGACGGAAAGAAGCACCCGACCTCTGCGGGCCTGCTCATGTTTGGCAATGAATACGACATTGTGCGGGAATTCAATGCCTATTTTCTCGATTATCAGGAGCAGTATGATGCCGATACCCGCTGGACGGACCGGATCATTTCCTCGTCCGGCGACTGGAGCGGCAATGTGTATGATTTCTATTTCCGCATTTACAACAGGCTGATCCAGGATATCAAGGTGCCGTTCCGGATGGACGGCGGGAACCGCGTGGACGACACGCCCGTGCATCAGGCACTCCGCGAGGCATTGGCCAACTGCCTTGTCAATGCGGATTATTATGGCAGGCAGGGGCTGGTCATCCTCAAAAAGCGGGACGGCATCACCATGTCCAACCCCGGCAGCTTCCGCATTGAGCTCGACGCGGCAAAGAGCGGCGGCGTGTCCGATCCCCGCAACGGGACGATGCTGAAGATGTTCAACCTGATCGATATCGGTGAGCGCGCCGGAAGCGGCATCCCGAATATATTCCGCGTCTGGCGCGAGCAGGGCTGGGCAGCCCCCACATTTACGGAACAGCTTGAGCCGGAACGGACGATCTTATCGCTGACATTCAAAAAAATCGGCGATAAAAAATCGGTGATAAAAATCGGCGATAAAAAATCGGTGATAAACGAGAAAATGAAGGAAACGATCATTGCATATCTTACGGATCATGCAGAGGCGAAGACCGCTGAGATCGCCGCATATATTGGCTTGAAGTTATCACGCACAAGGGATTATCTGAATGAACTGATCGCAGAGGATATCGTTGTCGCCGAGGGCGGAAATCGCAACAGGACCTACCGTCTGAGATCCTGATGCCCCGCGGCGGGAAGCCATGCTTGACAATCCTGCGCGGGTGCGCGGGTATGATAGAGTATCCCCTGCTCGGAGGGCGAGCTGTTCGAAGAAATAGCAGCCGGACAAGAGGCAGACTGAGACGTCTGTTTCCTGTCCGGCTTTTTTTCACGCAAAAAAGGAGATATGCGATATGGATTTTCTGAACGCCAGGATCAAACCAATGTACTTCAATAAATGACGCCTCTGAACCATATCGGCTCGGAGGCGTTTTTCGTTATCTCTGTTCAGGCGGGCAGATCTTCGGGAGGATCTCAAGGAAGTGCTGACCGATCTTTTCTGCGTCATAGCCGTTGGCCTCGCAGATGAACCGGACGGTATCCGGCAGCAGGATGTG
>ERZ856578.473-NODE-473-length-82035-cov-15.011128_pt1 | contig 82035 bp, 78 predicted proteins | sample MGYA00514384_ERZ856578 | MGnify/ENA primary metagenome ERZ856578 (study PRJEB29103, sample SAMN06111958) | human gut metagenome | biome: human gut; feature: ankylosing spondylitis patient; material: healthy_person | host: Homo sapiens | place: China:Hangzhou... | reverse complement strand
GCCAAGAGCTTCAAATCGCGCGCCTTTTTCAAAAGGCTTTCATACTCAGAGTCGCTCAAACGCTGACGTCCGATATTGAGCGTCATTGCGCAAGCGCTTAATTCACAATCTGATCGAGTTTCTGACAAAAAAGCAATACCGCCAGTCATGGTTTTACCAACATAAAAAACAAAGCGTCTTTATTGTTGACGCTCACAATGAATATACGTGCCATTGTACGTTGGGGATTTTTCCCTTGCCACAGAAATACCCTGAAAATAACTATTAGATACAGCTTTTTCGGGCAAAAAGACATTCTGATGCTTAAAATTGGCGAAAAATGCTAAATAAAGGATATTAACGTGGCTAACTGTTTCAGCCAAAAGAAGATTTTAGTTGCTGGCGATGCCATGCTTGACCGCTACTGGTTTGGCGACGCCAACCGCATTTCCCCTGAAGCTCCGGTTCCGGTTGTTCGCATTACTCGTCAGGAAGAACGCTTAGGAGGGGCGGCCAATGTCGCATTAAACATTTGTGCTCTGGGAGCCAGAGCCAAATTATTATCCGTCGTTGGGTGTGACGAAGCTGGCTCTACTGTTGAGAGCCTTTTAAACGAAAAAGGCATTGAGCCACACCTTCACCGAGATCCCGACCTCAAAACAACAGTTAAATTAAGGATTGTCGCTCGCCAGCAACAAATGCTGCGTGCAGATTTTGAAAATCGACCGACCACTGCGGTCTTGGCTAAGCACCTTAGCGAGTATGAAAAATTAATTGATGACTGTGAAGTCATTGTCCTATCAGACTACGGTAAAGGCGGACTTGATCATATTGCTCGAATGATTGATTGTGCACGAAAGAAAAATATTCCCGTTCTGATCGACCCCAAAGGCAGCAACTACGATCGCTATCGCGGTGCTACGGTGATCACTCCGAACCGTGCAGAACTCGCCCAAGTTGTAGGTAGTTGGAGCAGTGAAGAAGAACTCACTCGCAAAGCCCATGCGTTGCGCGCAAAGCTTGATCTCACTGCTTTGCTCTTAACTCGAAGCGAAGAAGGTATGACGTTATATACGGATACCGGAGAAAAAACGATTCCTGCCCAGGCGCTTGAAGTTTACGATGTCTCCGGAGCGGGCGACACAGTTATTGCTGTTATGGCCACGATGATAGCTATGGGGGAAAGTTTAGAAGAATCCATGCGCATCGCCAATCGTGCAGGTGGAATTGTTGTCGGCAAGTTAGGCACTGCCACTGTCAGTTTCGAAGAGCTTTTCCCAAATGGCTATGAGGATCTTTTTGCAGGAGAAAAATTGTGAGCATCATTGTTACGGGGGCTGCCGGCTTTATCGGCGCCAATAATGTTTTGGCTTTAAATAAACGTGGATACACGGATATTATTGCTGTCGACAACCTCACCCATGCCGACAAATTTAAAAATTTAGCCGAATGCCAAATCAGCGACTATTTTGATAAGCGTGATTTCATTGAGTTGGTTCGCACACGTAAAATCGCCAAACCCGAAGCTATTTTCCATCAAGGGGCCTGCTCTGACACAATGGAAACGGACGGCCGTTACATGATGCAGAATAACTATCGGTATACACTGGAATTATTCAACTGGGCCCAAGAGCTTGGCGTTCCGATGATTTATGCCTCCTCAGCAGCCACTTACGGGGCAAGCTCCACTTTTGTCGAAGATCCTCAATTCGAAGGGCCGCTTAACGTCTACGGTTACTCTAAGTTCCTCTTTGACCAAGTGCTCAGAGCCAAGCTGGCAAAAGGCGAAGTGAAGGCTCCGGTGATTGGTCTACGTTATTTCAACGTATATGGCCCCCATGAGCAACACAAAGGCCGTATGGCTAGTGTTGCTTTCCACCAATTTTTCCAATTCCGTAAAGACGGCTACGTACGTCTTTTTGAAGGCTGTCTTGGATATGGCAACGGCGAACAGGAACGAGACTTTGTCTATGTTGACGATGTCGTTGCTGTCAATCTGCACTTTTTCGATAAACCGGTCACTGGAATTTATAACTGCGGCACAGGTCGTGCTCAGCCGTTTAACGATGTCTCTTTAGGTGTTGTTAACGCTTTGCGCGCTCACGCTGGAAAAGAAAAAATCTCTCTGCAAGAAGCTGTCCAAGCAGGCTTTATCCGCTACATACCCTTCCCGGAATCGTTAAAAGGCAAATATCAAGCCTACACACAGGCCGATCTCACCAAACTTCGCGCTGCCGGCTGTGACGTTCATTTTAGAAGCGTAGAGGAAGGCACCGCTGACTATGTTGCCGATCTTTTAAGGCGCTACCAAGATGTCGCAGCCGATCCCACAATTGCCGAAGCAAAATGACACTAAAAAAGGCTGCCTTTTTGGATCGTGACGGCGTGATCAATATTGATCACGCCTATGTACACACCCCAGAAGAATTCTCGTTTATTGACGGCGTTTTCGAAGCCTGCAGAAAACTGCAGTCTGCGGGCTTTTTGCTGATTATTGCCACCAATCAAAGTGGTATCGGTCGAGGTTATTACAGCGAGCAGGATTTCAATGCCCTTTGCGATTGGATGAAGAGCCAATTTGAACAAAAAGGCATCAGAATTGACGACATTTTTTTCTGTCCACATCATCCGCAAAAGGCACTTGAAAAGTATCGTTGCGAGTGCAACTGTCGAAAACCCAAACCAGGAATGCTTTTGGCAGCCCAACAGAAATGGTCGATTGACATGAAAGCAAGCCTGATGGTGGGCGATAAAGTAAGCGATATGCAAGCTGCGGCAGCTGCCGGTATTGGGACTCGAATACTTGTCGGCAAAGACGGACTTGTCCGTCCTGAGCCCGTTGAAGAATGTACTCATACGGCTAAGGACCTTCTAGAAGCTACCAATTTCATCACTTTGGAACATCCTTTATGAGCACTCGACTTCCAGCACCTGATTTTGAAAGCAAAATCACCGATATGGAGCATTTACAAGAGCGTGCCTCAGCACTGCCTCATCCTGTTGTCATGACAAACGGTGTTTTCGATATATTGCACAGAGGACATGTCACCTATTTGGCTCAAGCCCGTGCATTGGGAGCCAGTCTTGTAGTAGCGATTAATTCGGATGCCTCGGTCAAAATGCTTGGTAAAGGTGATGAGCGCCCCATTAATACTCAAACAGACAGAGCGGCTGTACTAGCCGCACTCGAAAGCGTGGATCTAGTGGTTGTTTTTGAAGATAAGGTACCTCTTAAAGCGGTACAAACCGCCCATCCGGATATTTACGTAAAAGGCGGAGACTATCGGATTGAGGACTTACCAGAAGCAAAGCTTGTAGCCACATGGGGAGCTAAAACTGTGACAGTGCAATTTGAACATCAACGCTCCACTACTGCCCTATTACAAAAAATTAGTCATCTTAATCTTCAAAAAAAGTAATTTCTTTCTGACGAAAAGCTCCGAAATTTCTTTTTTCGGAGTTTTTTTCTTATTCATTCTCAAAGATTAGGGTTTTTCCTATAACCTCTAACTCATTGAATAGATAAATAAAATTAAAAAAATTTTTTATTTGTTTACTTATTTGTATATTTTGTCGACAAATAAGAGTAAAGTTAGATTACCTGATTTTATTGGGTTAGTTTCCTTTTCTATTTTTTAATTTTTATATTTATTTTTAATATTCAAGGAGTTAAAGATGGATAGCAAATCTAGAAGTGGTCGCTTTGATTTGTCGGCAAATAAATTGGTAGAGGATTTCAACGCCACTATCATGATTGAGCAGCGTAACTGCCCCTTTGATATTAAGGGCTCTCAAGCTCACGCAACCATGCTCGGCCGTCAAGGCATCATCAGTAAAGAAGATGCTGAAGCTATTTGCAAGGGACTTGACCAAGTGGCTCAAGAAATCCGAGACGGGAAATTTGTCTTCCGTACCGCCGATGAAGACATCCATATGGCTATTGAAAAGCGCATGACTGAAATCGTTGGTCCCGCAGGCGGTCGCTTGCATACTGCCCGTTCACGTAATGACCAAACAACCGTGACAACCAAAATGATGCTTCGCGCCACGATTCGCGAAGTTCAAGAAGCAATCCGCAACCTACAAAAAGAATGTGTAGAAATTGCTCAAAATCATCTCGACGTCATCATGCCGGGATACACCCATATGCAAACCGGCCAGCCGATTCTCTTTTCTCATTGGATGATGGCCTACTTCTGGATGCTAGAGCGTGACTTCACTCGCTTTGATAACCTCTACGACCGTATGGGTCGCTGCCCGCTTGGCGCTGCTGCATTAGCGGGTACCGATTTCCCAATTGACCGCGAATTTACAGCTAAAGCCTTGGGTTTTGATGCACCGACAGAAAACTCTATTGACTCGGTAAGTGATCGAGACCATATGGTGGAATTCAATGCCTGTGCAGCCATGTGCTACATGCATTTGAGCCGTCTTTCCGAAGAATTGGTGACATTCTCCACCCAAGACTTCAAGTTCATTGAACTTTCGGATGACTTCTGCACTGGCTCTTCCATCATGCCACAAAAGAAAAATCCTGATATCGCCGAAAAAATCCGTGGTAAAACAGGTCGTATCTACGGCAATCTCATGGCAATGCTGACCATCATGAAGGGTTTACCGTTGGCCTACAACACTGACCTCTCCGAAGATAAAGAACAGGTCTTTGACTCCATTGATACGCTTTTGGCCAGTTTGCGCATTATGACCCCCATGATTGCCAAGATGACCGTCAATGCAAAGAAAATGCGTCAAAACGCCGATCTGGGTTATTCCAATGCTACAGATTTGGCCGACTACCTTGCCCGCAAAGGAGTGCCGTTCCGTGAGGCTCACCATGTGGTCGGCTCTATGGTCAACTATTGCATCAAACACGGCAAACGCTTAGACGACCTGAGTCTTGAAGAATACAAGAGCTTTAACGACAAAATCGAAGAAGATATCCGTCATGAAATCGCTCTGGAAACCTGTGTCAAGGCCCGCAAATCCTATGGCGGCACAGCTCCCGAAGCCGTACGTCATCAACTTGATGTTGCTCGAAGAGTTTTAGAAAACGAAGCTCAAAAACTTCAATAGTTTTATTTGAGTAAGGAAATTAATCATCATGGAAACTGATTTAAATTTCTGGCTACAGCTTGCCGTAATGCTTGTTTGTATCGGTGTCGGCGGACGCTTCGGTGGCGTTGGACTTGGCGCTGCAGGCGGCTTAGGTGTTAGCATTCTCGTTTTGGGCTTTGGACTTCAACCTGCTTCGCCCCCTGTTTCAACGCTTTTGATTATTGTGGCCGTTATCGCCTGCACTAGTATTTTACAAGGCGCCAGCGGTCTCGATCTTTTGGTCCGCATAGCTGAAAAAATGCTTCGCAAATGGCCTAGCGCCATCACAATTGTTGGGCCTTTTGTCTGCTCTCTCTTCGTAGTTTTGTGCGGCACGGCCTATGTAGCATTTGCCGTGTATCCGGTGGTAGCCGAAGTTGCTGCCTCCGCCAAAGTACGTCCTGAAAGACCAATTGCAGCATCGGTCATTTCGGCCGGTATTGCCGTGGTGGCAAGTCCTATGAGTGCAGCGATGGCCGCATTGGTTGCGAGCTTAGCGATTTTGGATGTTTCTCTTATCCAAATTCTTGCTGTCTCTGTGCCTGCCTTTATTGTGGCTACATTGTGCACCTGCTTGTCCGTTTTCTGGAAAGGTACGGAACTTGAAAAAGATCCTGAATTTATTCGTCGCGTGCAATCCGGCCAATACCAAGAGTTGGTTGTAGCCAAAGACGACAAACCGTTTGAAGCAACAAAAGGTCAAAAGCTTTCTGTCGGCATCTTCCTTTTGGGCGTTGTGACCGTGATTATCTTCGGTACATTTAAAGAGCTACTTCCGTCTTGGGAAGCCGCAGGCAAAATATCGACACTGCCGATTCCTTCTTTGATCCAAATGATCATGCTTGCTTTCGGTCTGTTTATCATCGTGTTCTGTAAGGTACCTAGCAGCAAATTTGCATCCGGATCAGTCTTTGTTTCTGGCTTAATCGGTGTTGTGGGTGTGTTCGGTGTTTCTTGGCTTACCGGCACGTTCTTTGAAGCTTATAAGCCGCTTTTTGTGGATCTTTTCACAAACATGGCTCAATCTGCTCCGATGCTCTTTGGTATCGTGCTCTTTTGCTTCTCCGCTGTAATCTTAAGTCCCTCTGCAACAACCGCTGCACTCATGCCCCTTGGTGTTTCCATCGGTATTCCAGCCGGTTTATTGGTTGCTTTGTTCCCTGCCACGTGCGGAGACTTCATCATTCCGGGTGGGGCTCAGATCGGCTGTACAGCTTTTGACCGCACCGGTACCACACACCTCGGTAAGTACGTGGTCAACCACAGCTACATCATCCCGGGTTTCGTACATATCATCTCCGGCGTAGCCGCTGGTTACTTCCTTAGCTTTATTTTCTTCTAAAATGAAGGAACGCTTGGAGTGAGCTTTACGCTCACTCCAAACCTTGCCTGAATACTTTTTTGAAGAGTTTTTTATGCAAACAGAAAACAAGCAACTGATTTCCGAACAACTTGCCCGATTTGTTGTTTGGACGAAATTCGAAGATATCCCCGAGGAACTGGTCATTAAGGCACAACGCCATATCCTCGACTCGGTTGGCGCCGGCATTGCCGGTGCCGTGAGCCCAGAAACCAAACTCCTCAACAAAGTGTTTGCAATTTGCGGAGAAACAGGGGGCAATGTTCCCCTTTGGGGTAAAGGCATTAAGGTAAGTGCCCGTAATGCCGCATTAAGTAACGGCGTATCTTCACACACCTTTGAGCTTGACGATACAAACGGCTGTGATCACTCTGGAGCCGTTGTTGTACCAGCTGCATTTGCGTCTCTGAGTCTTTGCGACCGGCCGATTGATGGTAAGGAATTTATTGTTGCCGTCACTTTAGGCTACGACTTGGCACGCCGTGCACTTGAATCTTGCGGGGCCTACGAGCCTCACAACGGTGCAGGCTGGCACTCCACGGGTACCTGCGGCGTTTTTGGTGCCGCAGCTGCTGTCGGCCGCCTATTAGGGCTGGATGTTGAAAAAATGCAGGCTGCATTAGGCATTGCAACAAGTTTTGCGGCCGGTCAATGGTCCTTTGTTCACGATGGTGCTCAAAATAAGCGCCTTCACGTTGGCAATGCTTCTCACGGCGGACTGCTTGCCTGTTTACTGGCTAGAGAAGGCTTCACAGGACCCAAGATGGCATTTGAACAAGTCTGGGGCGGCTTCTCCAAAACCTTTGCTCCGAACAGTCAGGACCCAGATGCCTGGTTGCGAGATTTAGGCAAAAACTGGAAACTCGGGCGAGTTTCCATTAAGCCTCATGCTTCTTGCAGAAGCTCTCACTCATCAATCGATGCTGTCAATATCATTATGGATGCGCACCAATTAGCACCTGCTGATATTGAAAAAGTTCATATCAAAATTAATCCCTTTGTCCATGGCATGTGCGGCGGTAGAAAGTTGGATCCTATGCCTGCAGCTCAAATGAGCATTGCCTACGGTATCGCTGCACGTCTTGTTTTCGGAGGAGCTAATTTAACGGCCTACACCCGCACTAACCGCCATGATCCGCGCATCCGCCAAGCCATGGACCTGGTTGAGTTTGAAATCGATAAAACGCAAAAAGACGAAGACGAACCGATTGTCACGGTTTTTACCCATGATGGTCAAAGCTACACCGAACGGGTCGAATTCCCGCTAGGCGCTCCGCAAAACCCAGTAAGTGATGAAGCTTTAATGAGTAAGTACCGAGATATCGCAGGTATGGTCTTTCCGACTGAAGTTGTCGAGGGGATTGCTGACTTCCTTTTACACTTAAAGGATCAACCTTCACTTGACCCGGTTATCAAACTTTTAGGTTCTAAACCCACAACTACTGCTCAATTTGACATCTAATCTATAAGCGGTATCACAACGCCCCACTTCGGGGCGTTTTTTTGCCTATTTACACTTTTTTCTGGCTGATTTTTTCCACTTTGATTGCCCCGTAACAATCCTTTGTTATCATAAAAACCGTAGAAGATCGGGAAGAGAATATGTCCAATCCGACAAAGCTCAACCAAGCAATACAAAATTATTGGCATTCAAGAGCCATAGGCTACAGCCTATCAACCCTGGAGGAGTTGCAAAGTTGTGATAATCCGTACCGCAAAATCTTAAAAAAGTGGCTCTCCGGTGATCATTCTGCCCAGAGCGCACTTGACATTGGTTGTGGTCCGGGGTTCCTTGCAATTGAACTTGCCCATTTAGGCTTTAACGTAAAAGCAGTAGATTCTTGCATCGCGATGTTGCAAGAGGCTAGGAAGAATTCACAAGGGCTTCAAATTGATTTCAGCTTATCTGATGCTGCCGATGAATTGTTTCCCTGCGAAAGTTTTGATGTCATAGCCTCCCGAAACCTCACATGGAATCTTCCCAATCCCTCAAAAGCCTATCGTCAGTGGCTCACATGGCTAAAACCCGGCGGAAAACTTATCATCTTTGACGGCAATCACTATCGTTATTTAAGCGATCAGAGTTTCCCTAATCCGAACTATCAAAGTACTCACCGAAATGTTGATGGTGTGGATGTCTCCGTCATGGAAAAAATTGCCAAAATACTTCCCATGACTCGATTTCGCCACCCGGAGTACGATAAGAAGATTCTGTTTGATCTTGGTTTTATTCATATAAAAATTATTGCGATGAGCCGAGTGGGCGATGAGATCAAAGATTTTGCTTTAATGTGTGAAAAAAATCATGCAGATTGAATCACTTTTACAAGCTGTCAAAGACGGCAAAAAGGATATTGCAGAAGCCAGAGAAATATTGGCACGCGCACCGTACGAAGAGTTAGGTTTTGCCAAACTTGATACACACCGTTCAATCAGAACCGGTTTTGCAGAAGTTGTGTACTGCCAGAACAAAGCAGATGATTTTTTAATCAAAATTTTCTGCAATCTTTATAAAACCTATGGAGAAGTCATGGGGACTCGGTGCTCAGCTGAGCAATTTCAGATTTTAAAAAATTATTTACCGAATCTTTCCTATGACCCCTTAAGCCACATTGCCAAAATCGAGCATCCTAAAAAACGAACTGGCTTCATTGCTGTTTGTACAGCCGGAACTGCTGACATTGCTGTAGCAGAAGAATGTGCGCAAACTGCCGAATTTTTTGGTCAATATGTTGAACGCTTTTATGATGTCGGCGTCAGTGGTCTGCACCGTTTACTTTCTAAAGTAGAACGTTTGCAGAAAGCCAACTGTGTCGTAGCCGTTGCTGGCATGGAAGGCGCTTTAGCCTCCGTAATTGGAGGTCTTGTCGCCAATCCGGTTATTGCTGTTCCAACTTCAGTTGGCTATGGTGCAAATTTCCAAGGGCTCTCTGCTCTTTTGACAATGATTAATAGTTGCTCAAATGGTGTTGCAACCGTCAATATTGATAATGGCTTTGGCGCAGGTTTTTTAGCCTCTCAAATTAACCGTCTGGCAACTCAAAAGGAATAATCAATCATGACAACTCTGGTGCTTGATGCTCAAACAGGAATCAGCGGCGACATGACCGTCGCTGCACTTTTAGATCTTGGAGCCAATTTTGAAAAACTGCAAACAGTTCTCAAAAGTCTTTCAGATCAGCGATTTAAAATTGAAGTCAAGCGTGTAAAAAAGAACGCTTTAGATGCCTGCGACTTTAATGTCACCTTAACAAATGGTGCAGCCAGTAACGACCACGATATGCATTACTTATTCGGTGAAGCTGAGAAGTCTCATATTTCTCACCTTCATGATGAGCATACCGCTAAAGAGCATCATCACCAGCATCATGAACACCGACATTTGTCAGACGTTGAGAGCTTAATAGATCAAACGACAGCCACCGAAAAAGCAAAGACACTTGCCAAGCGAATATTTGGTATTGTTGCTGAAGCGGAATCCAAGGCACACGGAGTGCCAATTGATCAAGTGAACTTTCATGAGGTAGGGGCTTTGGACTCCATTGTCGACATTTTGTCCGTTGCGGTACTGATTGATGACTTAAATATTGACCAAACAGTTGTAACAGCTCTAGGAGAAGGTTTCGGTGAGATTCGCTGTCAACATGGTCTCTTACCCATACCTGTTCCTGCCGTTTCCCACATTGCACAAACTTATGGCCTCACTCTTTCTCACATCAACTGCCGCGGAGAATTTATCACGCCAACCGGAGCCGCCATCATTGCCGCACTTGAGCCCAAACAGTGCATGCCGGAACAATACAAAATTCTGAAGTCTGGCCTTGGCGCAGGCAAAAGAAGCTATGAGCGAGCTAGCCTTTTACGAGCAACGCTAATTGACGCTACTGAAAAAAATAGCGAACACGATTTAGTTGTGGAGCTCTCTACCAATATTGATGACAGCACAGCAGAGATGTTGGGTTTTGCGCTTGAACGACTTTATGCTGCCGGTGCTCTTGAAGCCTGGTTTAGTCCCGTCTTCATGAAGAAAAATCGCCCTGCTTACATTTTGTCCGTACTTTGTAAGCCAGAGCAGCAGAGACTTCTCGAAAACGTTATTTTTAAGCACACGACCTCCATTGGCATTCGTTCGAAGAAGTTGACACGCCGAATTCTCAAACGTGAGATTCGTGACGTTGAAACCCCTTTGGGTGTTGTTAAAGTCAAAGTCTGTCAAGTACCCGATGAAGCAGGACAGTTGCACACACGCTACTACCCAGAGTATGAAAGTGTAAAGGCTCTATCACTTCAAACGCATCGCAGTTTAAGTGAGCTTTACCGAATCATTCAAAATATTGCTGAACATGACTGATCTTGAAAAAATCCGATCCTATTTCAAAAAGCTTATCACAGGCCCTGTTACGGTTGCCTTCTCAGGCGGAGCCGACAGCGTTTTACTGTTAAAGCTTACTTTGGATGCTGCTCAAAACACTTTTCCGGTCTATCCCGTTTATGTTGACAGCAACTGGATGTCTCGCTCATCGTTATTGGATGCACAAGAAATTGCCAAACAGTTACAAACAGACCTACAAGTCATCAAACTTGACTCTCCCGAGTCAATAGGTATTAAAAACAATCCTAAAAATCGCTGTTACCTCTGTAAAAAGGCTGTTTTTGAGGCAATTAAAATCTTCGCTGACATCCACAGCTCTTCTACCATCTTGGAAGGCACTCAGGTGGACGATTTAAAAAAATATCGCCCTGGATTACAAGCTCTCAAAGAGTCTGAAGCAATCAGTCCGCTTAAAGAATTAGGACTTGATAAAGTAGCAGTCAGACGTTGGCTAAGCTACTTTGGGTTAGCCGCAGCTAAAAAACCTTCTGGATCATGTTTAGCTACGCGCTTACCTTATGGTAAAAGTTTATCGACAAAGACTTTATTGCAAATTGATCAAGCAGAAAATTGGTTAAAAAGCTTTGATTTAGGCGCAATCCGTGTCCGTTCACACGATGACATTGCTCGAATTGAGGTTGATGCTGACAAACTGAAAAAAATCATTTCCATCCGAAGCGATTTGATAAAAGAGTTTCAATCACTCGGATGGAAATACGTGACCTTGGATCTCGAAGGTTTCCGGTCCGGAAGCATGGATTGATCAATTCCGGACCGCATACTTCAATTAACGCTTGCCGGCTCTCCATGCAGCGATGGCCTGAGCCATCTTTTGCGGATCAACCAAAAGCATCGGATCGAGCAGAACATCGACCTCTTCCTTGGTCATAACGCCCATTTCCAGAACAGCTTCTTTGACCGTCAGTCCTTTTTGTTCTGCATAGTGCGCTACCTTAACACCGAGTGGATAGCCTTGAGTTGCAGCGACAACTGTAGAAATTGCCAGACTCGATTCGGCCTCGTAGCGGCAACGATCAACGTTTGCGACAATTCCGTCAACGCAATCACGCTTGAGAATCAAGATCTCTTCTCCGACCAATTGAAGGTTTTCGAACAGGCACTTATAGAAAGTAGCATCCCAAACGTTCAAATCCAATTCACCTTCATCATAGGCCATAGCAATAGCCACATCATTACCAACCACTTGGTGAGCAATTTGGATGACCATTTCAGGGACAGTCGGATTAATCTTACCCGGCATAATAGAGCTTCCAGGGCTCAGAGCAGGAAGAGAGATTTCCATAAAACCAGCCCGGGGACCGGAACTCATTAAGCGAAGATCCTTACAGATCTTCGAAAGTGAAGTGGCTACTTCTTTGATAACACCGGAAACCGTCACAAAGAAGTCACCATTTTGGAACCCGTCAAAGATATTTTCTTGCGGTTTAACTTCCTCATGCAAGTCTTGGCTAATGTGACGGTAGAATGCGTCCATATAACCGCTGGAAGCTCCCAAACCAGTTCCTACAGCGCTTCCACCCATGATTAATTCAAAGCAGCCGGGTCGGACCGCTCTCAATTTGGCAACCAAACGCTTCATCAAGCTTGCATAGCCTCCAAACTCTTGACCAAGCGTCAGAGGAAGAGCATCCTGCCAGCAGGTACGGCCCACTTTGACGATATCTTTAAATTCTTCTGCCTTCGCTTCAAAACTCTTTTGTAAAGCTTCCAGACGTTCAATGATTAGATCCAAACGAGGAGCAATGGCCAAATGAGTCGCCGACGGAATCGTGTCGTTCGTTGATTGGGCCATATTCACGTGAGTATTAGGATGGACTTTTTCGCTACCTTTATGGCCGGTCAAAATTTCATTGGCCATATTGCCAATGACTTCATTGACGTTCATATTGACGCACGTGTAACCACCCCCTTGCCACATATCAAGAGGGAATTCCTTCTCATAGCCGCCCTCAAGCAATTTATCGCATGCCTGAACAATAGCCTGAGAGACATCTTCACTCAACGCTCCAACTTCTGCATTAGCTTTTGCACAAGCTTTCTTAATTACAAACAAAGCACGGTGCATATCTGGATAAGCAATAACAGGATAGCCTGCAGCCCCAGAAACTTTCATCATACGATGAGTTTGGATGCCAAAATAAGCCGAATCGTCGATTTCCATTTCACCGAGGCAATCCCGCTCAATTCTCGTAGCCATATGAATATTCTCCTTGGTTAGTCAAAACTTATCTTGATTGTCTGCAACTCGGGACTTTTCGTATACTTTGTTTATTAAAACTTATTTTCTCTTGCAGTTTTTCTTAAATGACTCTTTCTAAACTTCCAGATCTCAATTCCATTCAAATTTTTCTGACTTTAGCCCAAACGGGCAGCATGCAAAAAACAGCTGAACAATACGGCTTGAGTGCCTCGGCCATATCACAAAATATTGCATCGTTAGAAAAACAATTCGGTGTGGAACTCTTTGATCACAAAACCCGCCCACTTCAATTAAGTTTAGGGGGAAGGCAGTTGATGCAGGAGGCAGAAAAAATTCTTAAAGATGCTTGGCACCTCACTAATGCTATTAAGTCAACTGTGCCTGAAAATTTACAACTGCGCTTAGGTTTTTCAGAATCTGTCAGCCACTCGCTGGCTCCTCTGATTTGTGGGGCTCTTTTATCTCGAGTCAAAACTTTCTCGGCTTTTACCGCGATGACTCAAACACTCAAAGAACAAGTGGAAAAGCGACAACTGGATATTTTGATTTCCCCAGAGTCCTTTGACAACGAACAGAGTTTTTTCCGCGAACCGTTATTATCAGAACAGTATTTACTGGTATTGCCTCAAACCGAAAAGAGCATTAAAAACCTAAACCAGCTACGCAATCTTTCTCAGCGTCTACCCTATATCCGCTATAACGTCGATAGTACAGATCGTATTCAATGTGAACGAGTTTTCCGAAAATTAAACATTGAACAAAATGAATCAATCGGTGTAGAGGGCAGTTTCACAATGGTCGGCTTAGTTGCCCAAGGCCTAGGCTGGGCAATAATGCCTGCATTGGGAATTTGGCAAGGTAGAAAGTGGACCGAAGCCATTCAAGTCATACCGATACCTGGAGTTGAAATTCGCAGAACTCAATGGATTGTGACGCCTTCCAAAGGCTTTGAAAACTTGGTAAGAGAAATAAAAGATAAGGCAACGGATGCCATCGATACTCATATTGTCAGTTGGCTTGAGCAAGCCTACCCAGGGCTGTCAAATTTCGTAGAAAAAATTAAAGAATAAAAAACTATATGGGAGAGGCAAACAGACACCTCTCCCAGGAACTGACTACAGAGGTAAAAGCTGAGACTGCTCCATCAAGTGAGCCCGCAGCAATTCAGAAGCTTTTTGAGCATCCCCCATTCGAATAGCCTTAAGGATTTCCCTTTCCTGACGTGCAATATCGAGAAAAAACTGCTTATCCATATTAGCGATTCGGTGGGAGGTTTTTTCAAAATAAGTCACTAACACTCCTGAGAAAACCTGCAGAACACGATTTCCACAACCCTCAAGAAGCAACAAATGGAATTCTCGGTCGTATTTATCGGCCACCAATGGTTCATCGGCATGCTCTTCAATTTTATTTAGCGTTCCTTCTAGGCGTGAAGCCAATGCCGGTGTAATGCGCCGACTGACCAAAGACATCAACGAGCACTCTACTAATGCGCGAGCTTCAATAAATTCCTGAACATCGAAATTCGCAACATCAAAACGCATCTGGATCTGATTACGCAAGCTATTGGCACCCACCTCTCTAACTGTTGTTCCCCGTTTTGGGGTACGGACCAAAATACCCATCTGCGTCAAAATATCCAATTCTTTACGGATGCGATAACGTGTCACACCAAAACGCTTAGCCAATTCCGTTTCTGTGTCGATACGTTCCCCGTTTTTTGCTTGTTCCTGCAAATGATCACGAATTTGTTCAAACAAATTGTCGTTTTGTCGCATTTTGTTCGAGACCTTTCAAAAAATGTTGAAGGGCATTATAGACCGATTCAGCCTTAAGCATTGATTATCTTTAAAATTTCTAGGGTATTCGATATAAAATTTATTCCACATTTGTCGACAAATTAGTGATTTCCCGATGCATTATTTTATCTAGTTTAGAGTGCAACGAACTGGTAAGCACTTGAAAATTTGGGAATTATTCAACAATTTAAGCTTCCATCTTTCATATTGTTGATATTTGTTGAAAACTTCTAAAGTTTGAAAATCGCGTAAAAGGCGCATACGATTAGCCGCAAATACGGTGGAGTCTGTTTTTGCTCCTCTCTTTTGTCTATTTCCAAGGAAAATAAAATGGTTGATGTCCAATTTTGGCTCCAACTTGCCGTTGTCTTGGTCTGCTTGGCTGTCGGCGGTCGCTTCGGCGGTGTAGGTTTGGGCGCTGCTGGCGGTTTCGGCGTCAGCATTCTCGTTCTTGGCTTCGGTATGCAACCGGGCTCTCCTCCCGTCTCTGTGCTTTTAATTATTACCGCGGTCATCGCCTGTACGAGCGTTTTGCAAGGCTCCGGGGGTCTGGATTATTTGGTTGGTTTAGCTGAAAAGCTACTTCGCAAGTGGCCTCGTGCCATTAATTTTGTCGGTCCTGTCGTTTGCTCCATTTTCGTTATTTTCGTAGGTACCGCCTATGTTGCCTTTGCTGTTTATCCAGTGGTGGCAGAAGTGGCTGCATCTCAAAAAATCCGGCCGGAAAGAGCTGTTTCAGCCTCTGTGATTTGTGCCGGCATCGGTGTGATGGCCAGTCCTATGAGTGCCGCCATGGCTGCTATGGTTGGTGTTATGTCGGCCTACGGTTACACCCTGCTTGATATCTTAAGTGTTTCCGTTCCCACGTACTTCATTGCTCTATTGGCCGCTTGCTTATCAGTTAACTGGCGCGGTTGTGAATTAGAAAAAGATCCTGAATTCCTACATCGTGTTCAAACTGGCCAGTACACCGAACTGCAAGTTGCTCACACCGATCGTATTTATAAAGAACCCAGTAAGGGTGCAAAGATCGGCGTTTTGATCTTTGCCATCGGTATTTTGACTTCTATTACGATCGGCTCTTCTGAAACGTTGCGTCCGTCTTGGGAAGTTGCTGGCAAAATCAGCCAATTGCCTATTCCGTCTTTAATTCAGATGGTTATGTTGGCTACGGCCTTAGTGATCATTGTTGTCTGCAAAGTTCCTAGCGATAAATTTGCTTCCGGTTCCGTTTTCCGTTCTGGCTTAATCGGTGTGGTGGGCGTATTCGGTATCTCCTGGTTGACTGGTACCTTCTTTGATACGCACAAGGATGTATTCGTTCACTACTTCTCCGATATCGCAAGCTCGTCTCCGATCATCTTCTGCATCGTGTGTTTCTGCTTTAGCTCGGTGATATTCTCTCCGACCGTCAGCACCACAATTTTGATGCCGATTGGTCTCGCACTGGGTTTAAGTCCGCAACTTTTAGTTGGTATCTGGGCTTCCTGCTACGGAGATTTTGTGATCCCGGGCGGCGCTCAAATCGGTTGTACGGCCTTTGACCGCACAGGTACGACACGTTTGGGTAGCTTCGTGTTTAACCATAGCTATATGCGCCCCGGCTTAGCTTTCGTTGTTGCAGGTACTGCTGCCGGTTGGTTTATTTCTCAGGTCATGCTCTAACACTCTGAAGTATGATAAAAAGCGAGGCCTTTGCCTCGCTTTTTTTATGTCAAAATTATTTTTCAACCAGAGCATTTCAGGTACAACCCTAATATCAGACATGTACTATTTGACGGTTTTTTAGTACTTACTAAGAATAAATACCTACCTACTTTGTAAAAAATTGAGGGTTTTCCCTAACAACTTTTGAACAGTTTTGTTAAGAAATTAATAACTAATAGCTTTAGCTCAAAAACAAAACTATGCCACTAAACACAACAGTTGTGACATGTGTGAAAATTTCGGTGCTTAGAAAAGGTTACGGAAACGTAGCCTCTTCTATTGTTATAAGAGAAATAAAGGAAACTTACCATGATTGGTTTAGACTTTTGGCTACAACTATTAGTTGTGCTTATCTGCTTGTTCTATGGCGCTCGTAAGGGCGGCATGGCATTGGGTTTGTTGGGCGGCGTCGGCTTGCTCATCTTGGTTTTTGGCTTCGGCCTCAAACCCGGCAAACCCCCGGTCGACGTGATGCTCACGATTTTGGCTGTGGTCTGCGGTTCCGCTACCTTGCAATCTGCCGGCGGTTTGGACTGCCTGTTGCAAATCGCTGAAAAGATCTTGCGTCGCAATCCCCGCTACGTCTGCTTCCTCGCTCCGTACGTCTGCTGGTTCTTAACCGTGTTGTGCGGCACGGGCCACGTCGTTTACACGATGTTGCCGATTATCTATGACGTTGCTATCAAAAACAACATCCGTCCGGAACGTCCGTTGGCCGGTTCCACGATCGCCTCTCAAATGGGCGTGATCTGCTCGCCAGCAGCTGTGGCTACCGCTTCCACGATCGCCATGTTGGAAGGCTACACCATCAACGGTCAACCCTTCGGCTTCGTTGACCTCTTCTCCATCACCATCCCTGGCGGTATCGTCGGTGTGTTTGCTGTGGGCCTTTTCTCCTGGTTCCGCGGTAAGGATTTGGACAAGGATGAAGAATTCCAAAAGTTGATTTCCGATCCGGAAATGAAGGAATATGTCTATGGTGAAACCGCCACGTTGATCGGCCGTAAGTTCACCAAGAAGCAATGGCTCTCCCTCTACCTCTTCTTGGGTGTGGTCGTGATCGTTGCCATTCTCGGTATGTTCCCGCAATTGCGTCCGAAAGGCTTGTCCATGACGCTGGCTATTCAAATGTTCATGTTGCTCGCCGGCTCCTTGATGATCATCTTCTGTGACGTTAAGGCTTCTGACGTGGCTAAGAACAGTGTGTTCCGCTCCGGTGCCGTCGCTGTCGTGGCCGTGTACGGTGTGGCTTGGATGGCCGATACGATGATTGCTGCTCACTTGACTGACTTGAAGAACGCTTTGGTGGGCTACGTGAACCAATATCCGTGGACGTACGCCATCGTGTTGCTCTTGGTTTCCAAGTTCGTGAACTCTCAGGCTGCCGCTTTGGCCCTTATTGTTCCGGCCGCTTTGGGTGTCGGCGTCTCCCCCGGCATCATCGTGGCTTTCTCTGCCGCTTGCTACGGCTACTACATTTTACCGACCTACCCGTCCGACTTGGCCGCTATTCAATTCGACCGCTCCGGTACGACTAAGATTGGCCGCTTCGTGATCAACCACTCCTTCATTCTCCCGGGATTGACTGGTGTGATCGTTGCTTCCATCACGGGTTGGTTGCTCGCTGCAATGTACGGTTTCGTTTAATCGATAACCCTATTGCGAGTATCTAGCAAATGAAATACGGCAAGTAGTTGAATCCCTCAATTACTTGCCGTTTTCTTTGAACAACACACTAATGATGTCACTTCTCGGTATCCCCTTTTTCCCGACAGTGGCAAATAAAAAAATGTTAAGGAGATTACAAAATGGCTGAAGCTGTTGAATTTAAATACGCTCCGATGTTTCAACTCGGTAAAGATGACACGGAATACTATCTTTTGACCAAGGATTTCGTCTCTGAAGGCGAATTTGAAGGTCACAAAATTTTGAAGGTTCAACCCGAAGCATTGACTCTGCTTGCCAAACAAGCTTTCCACGACGCAAACTTCATGCTTCGTCGTTCTCATAACGAACAAGTTGCCAAGATCCTGAAAGACCCTGAAGCTACCGATAATGATAAGTATGTTGCTTTGTCTTTCTTGCGTAATGCTGAAGTGGCAGCCAAAGGTGAATTACCTTTCTGTCAGGATACCGGCACAGCGATTATTCACGGCGAAAAGGGCCAGGCTGTTTGGACGGGTTTCTGTGATGAAGAAGCTCTTTCTCTAGGCGTTTTCCAAACCTACACGAACGACAGTCTGCGCTACTCTCAAAACGCACCACTGTCGATGTACGAAGAAAAGAACACCAAGTGTAATCTACCGGCTCAAATTGACATTGAAGCTGTTGAAGGCGGTGAATACAACTTCCTGTGCGTCGTCAAAGGTGGCGGCTCTGCCAATAAGAGCTACCTTTTCCAGGAAACAAAGGCCATTTTGAATCCGAAGACGCTTGTTCCCTATCTCATTGAAAAGATGAAGACCTTGGGTACGGCTGCCTGTCCTCCCTATCACATCGCTTTCGTGATCGGCGGCACCTCTGCTGAAAAGACTATGTTGACGGTGAAGTTAGCCTCTACGCACTTCTATGACAACCTTCCCACCACAGGTGATGAAACAGGCCGCGCTTTCCGTGATATTGAACTTGAAAAGACCTTGCTTGAGGCCGCTCAAAACATCGGACTTGGAGCTCAGTTCGGTGGTAAATACATGGCTCACGATGTCCGTGTAATCCGCTTACCTCGCCATGGTGCAAGCTGCCCAGTCGGAATGGGGGTAAGCTGCTCAGCTGACCGCAACATCAAAGCCAAGATTAACAAGGATGGTATCTGGATTGAAAAATTGGATTCCAACCCTGGTGAATTGATTCCTGAAGAATTCCGCAAAGCTGGCGAAGGTACAACGATCAATATTGATCTGAACCAACCGATGAGTGAAGTCTGCAAGGAATTGTCCAAATACCCTGTTTCCACTCGCGTTTCTTTGACGGGTACGATCATTGTGGCTCGCGATATCGCTCATGCCCGCATGAAGGAACTGCTCGACAGCGGTAAAGATCTGCCTCAATACATCAAAGATCACCCTGTGCTCTACGCTGGTCCTGCCAAGACTCCCGAAGGTCATCCCTGCGGTTCTATGGGCCCGACAACTGCTAACCGCATGGATCCTTATGTGGACCTCTTCCAAAGCCACGGCGGTTCCATGGTCATGATTGCTAAGGGCAATCGCACCCAAGTGGTCACCGATGCCTGCAAGAAACACGGCGGTTTCTACCTTGGCACAATTGGCGGCATTGCTGCAGTCCTCTCCGAAAGCTCAATTAAGAGTATTGAATGCATTGAATGGCCTGAACTCGGCATGGAAGCTGTCTACAAGATTGAAGTTCAGGATTTCCCTGCCTTCATTTTGGTCGATGACAAGGGCAATGATTTCTTTAAACAAATTAAACCCCGTTGCTCGATTAAGTGTGAAAAGTAATCTGTCTTAATCTAAATTAGACAAATACTTATCTTAAGAAGCTGAATCTGCGAATCAGATTCAGCTTCTTTTTTCAAAACAACTCATTTTTATTACCTATCCGATAGAACAAATATTTCTGCTCGATAGAAATTAACCTACTTTTACATACTCTGGCCTTTTCATCCCTGAAATACCATTGACAGTGCAAAATAAGCCAAGAATAATAGTGTTGTAGAAAAGATTTCGCGCGGCTTTTTCCTTTTATAAGAAAGCCCGTTAGTAGTTGTGTGCCCTTAATAAGGCACAGCGCCAAAATATTTTTTAGTTCATTTGGAGCAACATATGAAAACCGAATGGAGAGGCTTTAAAGGTACTCATTGGATCGATGAGGTCGATGTCCGTGACTTTGTCCAAAATAACTACACTCCCTATGACGGAGATGATTCGTTCCTGCAGCCGCCCACAGAGGCAACCTCCAAGCTTTGGGATATTCTGCAAGGCTTGCAAAAAGAAGAGCGTGCAAAGGGTGGTGTTTTGGATATGGAAACCGAGGTTGTTTCCGGCATCACGGCTTACAAGGCTGCTTATATGGCCGAAGGGACCAAAGAGCTTGAAAAGGTTGTCGGACTTCAAACCGATAAGCCACTAAAGCGAGCTTTTATGCCTTTTGGTGGCATCAAGATGGCCGAACAAGCTTGTGAGACTTATGGCTATAAGCCCAATCCTAAGTTCCATAAGATTTTCACAGAATATCATAAGACCCACAATCAAGGGGTCTACGATGCCTATACGCCTGAAATGCGTCTGGCTCGTAAAAACAAAATTATTACGGGTTTGCCAGACACTTACGGCCGCGGACGTATCGTCGGCGACTACCGTCGTGTGGCCCTCTACGGTATTGACTTCCTAATTGCAAAGAAAAAGGAAGACATGTCCTATTGCGGCTGCGGCACCATGACCGATGACATCATCCGCCAGCGCGAAGAAATCACCGATCAAATCCGAGCCCTTATGCAAATGAAGGAAATGGCCGCCGACTATGGGTTTGACATTTCCGGCCCGGCCAAGAATGCAAAGGAAGCCGTACAATGGCTCTATTTCGGTTACTTGGCTGCCATTAAGACGCAAAATGGCGCAGCCATGTCCGTCGGTCGTATTTCTACATTCCTGGACATTTACATCCAACGCGACTTAGCTGAAGGTACTTTAACGGAATCTGAGGCACAGGAATTAATCGATCATCTTGTGTTGAAGTTCCGCATGGTGAAGTTTGCCCGCATTCCGTCCTATAACCAGCTTTTCTCCGGCGACCCAGTGTGGGCGACACTGGAGGTCGCAGGTCTTGGCATGGACGGCCGCTCTATGGTTACCAAGAATGACTTCCGTTTCCTGCACACGCTCGAAAACATGGGACCGTCTCCTGAGCCGAACCTCACGATTCTTTATACGCGGCATCTACCCAAAGCTTTCCGCGACTATGCGGCCAAGATCTCTATTAATACGTCCTCGGTTCAATACGAAAACGATGATGTGATGCGTCCGATCTGGGGCGATGACTACTCCATCTGCTGTTGCGTCTCGGCCACAGAAACCGGCAAAGAAATGCAGTTCTTTGGCGCTCGTGCCAATTTGGCTAAGTGCATGCTCTATGCAATTAATGGCGGTGTTGACGAACAGACCTTCATGCAAGTGGGGCCGGAATTGCGCCCGATTACCTCTGAATACCTGGACTACGATGAGGTGATGGAGCGCTTCGACAAAATGATGGATTGGTTGGCAGGTCTTTATGTCAACACTCTCAACCTTATCCATTACATGCATGACAAGTACTACTACGAAGCTGCCGAGCTAGCTTTGATTGACACCGACGTTCGCCGTACTTTTGCTACCGGCATTGCTGGTTTCTCACACGTTGTAGATTCGCTTTGTGCAATCAAGTACGCGAAGGTCAAAACCGTTCGCAACGATCAGGGTATTGTCATCGGCTATGAAACCGAAGGGGATTTCCCACGTTATGGTAACGATGATGACCGTGCCGATACGATTGCGGTGTGGCTCCTGAAGACCTTTATGAAGAAGCTTCGCAAGTTCCACACTTATCGCAATTCGGAACCGACCACTTCGATTTTGACGATTACCTCAAACGTTGTGTACGGGAAAGCTACCGGCGATTTGCCTGATGGTCGTAAGTCCGGCGAGCCTCTCTCTCCGGGTGCCAATCCTAGCTACGGTGCAGAACAAACCGGTCTTCTGGCCTCTTTGAACTCTGTAGCGAAGTTACCGTATGAATATGCTTTAGACGGCATTTCCAATACGCAGACTATCAGTCCCGATGCCTTAGGTCACTCGCTTGAAGAACGTGTCAGCAATTTGGTTCGTGTGATGGACGGGTATTTTGCTCGTGGCGCTCACCATCTCAACGTCAACATTTTCGGTACAGAAAAGTTGATTGATGCGATGGAACATCCCGAAAAACCGGAGTACGCTAATTTCACCATTCGTGTTTCAGGTTATGCGGTTAAGTTCATTGACCTCACCCGCGAACAACAACTTGACGTGATTTCACGTACATGCCACAAATCAATGTAATTGACTGACTGCGCGCGCCTTCGATTTCCTTTTAGGCATCGAAGGCGTGTTATTTTTAGGGAATATCCAATATGGCCATGGCTAATGTCCACTCCTATGAAACGTTTGGCTCTGTCGACGGCCCCGGTGTGCGCTTTGTCCTTTTTTTACAAGGTTGCAAAATGCGCTGCCAATACTGCCATAACCCTGACACATGGAAACTAGGGATTGGCGAGGAGAAAAGCGCTCGTGAAATTTTGGACTTCGCATTGCGCTACAAATCATACTGGGGCGATGAAGGTGGCATCACCGTCAGCGGTGGTGAACCTTTATTGCAAATTGATTTTCTGCTGGAATTTTTCAAATTAGCAAAAGCTGAAGGAATTCACACAACCATCGACACTGCAGGTTGGCCTTTTACCTACAAGGAGCCTTTCTTTTCCAAATTTAAAGAGCTAATGGATTACACCGACCTTGTGATGTTGGATCTCAAACATATTGATGACGACAAGCACAGAGTGCTGACCAAGCAGTCCAACACAACGATCCTCGACTGTGCCCGCTATCTGGACGAGATTCATAAAGATGTCTGGATTCGTCACGTTTTAGTACCTGGTTACACCGATGATGATCAAGCACTACAACGCCTATCTGACTTTATTTCAACACTTCACAATGTCCGCCGTGTGGAAGTCTTGCCGTACCACTCATTTGGCATATACAAGTGGCAGGAGTTGGGTTTGAAATATGACTTAACTAATGTTGAAGCACCAACAGCGCAAAGAGTTGCTAATGCTGAGAAAATTTTAAAAGTGGCTTCTTATTCCTAATAACAACAACGGGACCGAATCGGTCCCGTCTGTTTCTCAAGCTAAAATATCCAAACTCTAGATCTGATAGCCGGCCTTACGAGCAAATCGCACGGTTGCATCTAAAAAACCTTGCTTTGATCCGCAATCGTAGCGAATACCGTCAAAGCGATGGGAATAAGTCATACCAAGATCCAACTGACTGGCGATAGCGTCGGTTAACTGAATTTCTCCGCCCACACCCTTTTGAACTTTCTTTAAACGTTCAAAAATTTCGGGTTCCAACACATAGCGGCCAATTACAGCTAAAGTGGAGGGAGCATAATCAGGATCGGGCTTTTCCACCATTTCATGCACCCGGCTTGTTGTTTCCTGGCTATTTTCTACACCCACGATGCCGTACTTTTTAGTATCGGCCTTGGGCACATCCTGCACAGCCAAAATATTGCCGCCGCCCACTTCTTTTCGTGCTTGGATTAACTGCCCGATTGCAGGCTGTTGAGCATCAATCAAGTCGTCAGCCAACATCACAGCAAAAGGTTCATCACCCACAACTGGCTGAGCACAAAGAACAGCATGGCCCAAGCCAAGCGGTTCGGGTTGACGGATATAAATAAACGTGACACCCATAGGAGCAATTGACCGAACAGTTTGCAACAGCTCGGTCTTACCCTTTTCAATTAACTCTTTTTCCAGCATGGGAGCTTTGTCAAAATGATCTTCAATAGCACGTTTATAGCGTCCCGTAATAAAGATCATTTCCGTAATACCAGCGGCATAAGCTTCCTCTACCGCGTACTGAATCAATGGCTTATCGACCACCGGAAGCATTTCTTTCGGCATAGCCTTAGTGGCAGGTAAAAAACGAGTTCCCAATCCGGCAACCGGAAATACGACTTTTCGAACGTCTTTCATAATATTGAGATTAAAGAATTAAAATGCGATTGCGTTAAGTATATCGAATATCTTTTTGGCTCTGCCCGAAGTTTAGGATTTACACTCATGCAAAGTTCTCAAAATGTAACTGTCATCGGCGATGTACACGGCTGTTTACCGACACTGTTAAAACTGCTGGAACTCATCCCTACAGATTCTCCTCTTATCTTTATCGGAGACATTATTAACCGCGGACCGGCTTCTTTAGAGACTTTGCGGCTTGTTCGATCATTTGGAGATCGGGCTACACTGATTTTGGGCAACCACGAAATGCACCTGCTTGCCACTGCTGCTGGCGCTGGTAAGCCAAATAGAAGAGACACAATTGAAGAAATTTTAAGTGCCCCAGATGCCTCGGATTTAATTGACTGGCTTCGTCACCAATATTTACTTTTTGATTGGCAGGATTACACATTTGTTCATGCTGCAATTGATCCCGCATGGTCATTGAAAAAAGCCCGTCATTTAGCCCAAGAGGTCCAAGATGAGCTTCGTAGTGAACATTGGAAAGACTATCTGCAGGAGATGTACGGTAAAGATTTATGGGATAACAACTTAACAGGGCCTGCCCGTATGCGAGCTATTCTCAACGGTTTTACCCGCATCCGATTTGTAGATAAAAAAGGAGTTCCTGACTACAAAGTGAAAGATGCTCCGGGACAGACTCCCAAGCATTTAATGCCATGGTTTGAATGCTCATGTAGAAAAACACAGAACGACAACATTGTGTTCGGTCATTGGTCAACATTGGGACTGGTTAATCAAAAACACATCATTGCCCTCGATACGGGATGCGTATGGGGCGGAGCACTCAGCGCCATTGAATTGCCACAAAGAAAAGTGCTCCAGGTCAAAGCGCCCCAATACTGCGATCCTTTTGGATAATAGGATCTTTAAGCCACTTTTTGCTCACTGCCCACAGCGTCACAGTGATGATGCAAGCCTTCGGGCTGATTTTGCATGGGGTTAGGCACTCCCATTGCCCGACTCATTGAGGCAGCCGCTTCTTGGGCAACTTCATGACGAGTCTTTCCTGTGACATCAATGATCGGTAAAACTTTAAGTGTGACAGCAAGGCCCGGCGTACTGCAAATCGTCCAAAGACAATCAAAAATAGAGATATTGGCATACGACGCTTTCGTTGTCTTTTGCCCGTTTTCGCTATAGCAAATAGCGACCGGCTGAACTGGGGTTCCAGAAAGGACTGCCGGTTCAATTAAGTTAGCTTTGAGCGGCAAAAGCGATACGCCTACACTAGTCTTGCCTTCCGGGAAAAGCATGACGGTTTGCTTTTGCATCAGTGCAGCACTGATTTTCTCGTTGACCGCAATGATGGAACGATGGTTCTTTCGCTCGATAAAAAGCGTGTCAACCCCTTTAGCGATACGACCGAAGACGGGCCAGCCCGCAATTTCGCTTTTAGCAATAAAGCGACCGGGTTTTAAGGCGTTGAGTGCAAAAATATCCACAAAAGAAATGTGGTTGGCAACCATAAGACAGGACTTGTCATATACCTCGCCCTGCACTGAGAATTTCATACCGATTAATTTAATGAAAGTCCTTGCCCAACTTTGGATAATGTTTCGCTTAGCCTCAGGCTTGACCCACTGCAAATAAAAAAGGACCAATACGATGCAGGCCAAGGCAAAAAACAGGGCACAAACGAAACGGTAACTGCCGACAACTTTATTCATAAACTATCTAGGATTGATTAAAAAATTGCTGCAGAATAATACACGCAGCCTCGTCGTCTATAAAATCAGCATCGCTTTCTACCACCGCTGAGGAGTAGCGTTCATCAACACGGTGAACGGGAAGATGAAAACGACCTTCGAGTTGCCTGCTAAAACGCTCACAGCGCTGAGTCATTTCGTGGGCCGTGCCATCTGGATAACAGGGAATGCCTACCACTAACGCTACCGGACTCCACTCATTAATTACTGCCTGCACCCCCTTCCACCGAACATCATTCGTTCTGGAATCTAAAATTTTGTAGGGTCTGGCCTCTCGCGTCACCGTATTGCCAACTGCCACTCCGATGCGCTTTGCTCCAAAATCAAATCCAATCACAACACCGTCTGTCATGCATGCCCCGCTTCATTTCCCCAAGCTTCGAGCGTTGAGAGATCAATTCCAATTAATTTCAGTGCTTTTTCATAGCGCAGATTCTCCGGCGTATCAAAAATAATCGATTCGTCTGCCGGCGCAATAAGCCAACCACTTACAGCCAACTCTGCCTCTAACTGCCCTTCGCTCCAGCCACTGTAGCCCAAAGATAGTAAAAATTTTTCCGGAGCATCTTCTCCAATTGCTACTGCTTCCAATACATCCCTAGAGGTCGATAAATAGATCCTATCGGTTACCTGCATTGTGGAGTGATATTTTTTATTGGCCGAGTGCAGTACGAAGCCCCGCTCAACCTGAACAGGACCGCCGTCATAAAGATAGATATCCTTTAGCGCGGAATTCTTATTTTCTATCCCGATTCGCTCAAGTAGTGACTCAACGCTTAAATGGATCGAACGATTGATCACAATACCCATTGCACCGCTTTTTGTATGCTCACATATATAGACGACGGTTCCCTCAAACGTCGGATCCTTCATATTGGGAGCCGCTATAAGAAAGTGATTTTTATAAGAAATAAATTCCGCCATCATTTCACCTATGGAGTTACTCGGTTAAATATTTTCACACATCCTAATTGCCTGCGCTATGATGGACACAATTTTTTAATTGAGGTCAATTATGGTTGAAAACGTTTTAGGCAAACTCATTGATTTATTCGAAAAAGGACAAGCCAGATTTCGCGTGCTTGAGCACGCTGAGGCAGGGCAATCAAGCCAATCAGTTGCTGAGATTCGCGGAACAGAATTAGGACAGGGGGCTAAAGCACTGGTATGTCATGTAAAGGGGAATGGTCTGAAGCTGTACGTTTTAGCAGTTTTACCTGCTGACAAACAGGCTGATCTCAGCAAATTGGCTATTGCTTTAGGGGCCCGCAGAGCTTCTTTGGCGAGTCCCGATGAAGTGATGGAATTGACCGGTTGCATTTTCGGTGCTGTCCCGCCAGTTAGTTTTCACCCCGATCTTAAATTAGTCGCTGACCCCAGCCTTTATGAACGTTACAAGGAACTCGCCTTTAATGCTGGTCTTCGCGACCACTCAATTATTATCAATACTGAAGACTATAAACGCATCGTTCACCCTGAACTGATTGACTTCTTAAAAGAGGTGCAACCTAACACTTAACCATATGATGCGTCTAGATTTTTGGCGTTAACCCTTACTTTCCAAGTCAGCTAAAAAGGTCTATCATGGCGATTTTCTTTTTTAGCTGACTTTTTTTGTTTGCCATGATTGATTACGGCACAGTATTGCAAGCGGCCCTCACCCCGATTACTTTGATTTCGGGCGTAGGACTTCTATTAGTCTCAATGACTAATCGTTACAACCACTCAACAGACCGCTTACGGCAACTTTTACGGGAAAGTGATGCCATTAAACCGCGAAAAGACTCGGATCTGGATCACGCTATCGAATTAATCTTTTTACGAGTTCGTTTGCTGCGCAAGGCTATCATGCTCATTGTTCTCTCTGGCATGTTCAGTGCCTTACTCGTGTTAATGAGCATCTTTGAAATTGCCATGGGTGATGACTTGATGGTCTTGAAGTCAATTTTGCTCCTCATCGCCATTGCAATGGTTGTGATTTCAACTCTGATTTTTGCAAAAGAAGTCAGCACTTCAATGAAAGCGCTGGGCTTAAGTGTGCACCACTAAGGGAGACGAATATGGTTGAATATCATCAGATGCTTGCTACATCGTTGCCCCCGGTGACCTTGATTTCAGGTGTCGGTCTTTTGCTTTTAGCAATGACCGCACGCTATAACCATTCAACAAATCGTGTACGGCAACTTCTTCGTGAACGCAATTCCATTGCCCCCAGAGAAGACAGTGATCTTAATCACGAAATTGATTTAATTTTTGAACGCGCTTCCCTTTTAAGGAAATCAATTCTAACTGTGGTTCTCTCAGCTACCTTCAGTGGCCTTCAGGTGTTAGCTGGCATTATTGAGTGTCTTCTGATGTTGAATCTTGACTACTTAAAACTCGGAGCCCTGATTATCTCCATCGGCTTTTTACTGATGTCCACCATCTACTTTGTCCGAGAAGTTTCTCTTTCAACTAAAGCCATTGGCTTGAGCGTGGAACATCGATAAATAACCAATAAGCGGCGAGCGGACTTAACACTCGCCGCAACTCTTAACTATTGCAAGGGACGGCCCCAAAAGAAATACACTGCCGAATCACCGTCGGTTGTCTGCCCAAGTGCAAGATATAAGGGTCCGACCAGTGAGTCTGCGGCCACATAAGCACTAAAGGCCTTTTTCCAAACACCTAAATCCTCATCACTTAAGTAATTCGGTAATACGTCCTCTTGAACTCTTGCCATTTCATAACCGGCACCCAAATAAATGGGGAAACCCAAAAAGTCCATTTGGTTTAACTTTTTCATAAGCATCGCCCGACCCAAAAACATATCCGAGCCGCTATAGCGGCCGTAATAGGCTCCCGACATATTAAATAGTCCGCCCAAAGGATAACGCCCCGGAATCGTAGAGGAGCCAGCTTTGGCTGACAAAATGCTGACCCAGCCATCTCCCCAGTCCCAAGGCCAAAGCGCTTCGACGTAAAAGTCAGAGACCTCGGTATCGGCCGAGTAGTCCATGTGCTCATAGCGACGAGCCTGGGCATCTAGATAAAATCCTTTCGTCGGGAAATTGATGTTATCCAATGTGTCGTAGCGCCAGGTTAAACCTGCAAAAGCGGCCGTATCATCCATTGTTTCATACCCAGGGATATGGCCGACTGACACTTTGCTTTTTGCCAAAACATAGCCAACCTCAGCTGTTAGCACCGATGCCTTCCCGAGTTCTAATCCTAATGATAGGGAACCTTCCAGCGTTTGATTTTTCATTGTTGCCTGAGCATGACTTGAACCGTTATACCAGTCATAGCGCTGAGACTCAAAACGAATTTCAGGCATGATGAAAATAGGGCTTGCCTCGCCTAAAGGTTGATAAAAACTCGTTGAAAAATAACTGTCTTTACCAATTTGAGCTTCATTGCGCCACTCTCCACCCCAGGAGTTTAACCAACCCATCGTATGAGCCAATAGAAAATCGAAAGTGTGCTCTTGGTTAAAGTCTGTAGAAATTTTTCCACCGACACGAATAGTGTTATACCCCCAGGGCTTTTCCTGCGGTCGCCATACGAGAGTTTCCGTTCCATTAGGTCCTGCTTCAAACTCATAGGGAACCAAAGTAAAGTCATCCATCGCCCAAATCCGAGCACTGGCCTGAGCAATCTGATCCTCAGAGACTGGGTGACTCAGATCTAAATCTGCACTTTTCAATACGCCTGCAGGATTCACGCTCTTAAGCCCCTCTACCTTTACTTCGGCAATGCTCCTAGGTTCTGGAGGCTTCACGGCAGCTTGTCTTTCATCATTCCAGGCCAGATAATCTTTCTTTGCGATTGCCAAGCGCCTTAACTGATCTGCATGCGCTCTAGCGCTTTTCTCGCCTGCTTCAATAATTTCCTTAGCTTTATCAAAATCTCCAGCAGTAAAGCCTTTTAAATCTGTTGTAATCAAAATATCGTTTTTAGTCAGTAACGATTTTGAATGATTGACATTTCGCTCTGTCAATATCCCGATCATTTGTCCCATCACTCCTGCCACAGAGTGAATATCCTTAGACTTTCCCAAGGGAGTACCAGCATTTACGGCAATAATAATATCGGCTCCCATAGCATGAGCAAGCTCTACTGGCAGATTTTGGGCTAATCCTCCGTCTACTAGCATATGTCCCTTAAATGGGAATGGGGAAAAAGCCCCAGGGACTGACATTGAGGAGCGCATAGCATCGGCAAGCGACACATCCTTTTGCATCACAACGGCCTCTCCGTTGTCTAGATCCGTTGCTACTGCACCAAAAGCAATGGGAAGCATCGACAAATCGGTAACAGAACTCACGTGTCTAGTTATGGATCGCAAAAAAATATCCAAGTGCTGAGCAGGAACTACCGAATCGGGCAAAAGAACACCTTTATCTGAAAGACCAATTTCTCCTCTACCCAATCCCTTGAAATCGTCCTGTCTTCGACGCCAATTTAAATCACTTCTATCAGGACGCAAAGCAAACATTTCCTGCCAATTCACACCCAAAATAATGTCTTGCATTTGCTCAACTGAATACCCCGATGCGTAACCACCGCCAACCATCGCGCCCATACTGGTACCGGCCACAATATCGATTTTGACTCCCAACTCTTCAAGTACTTTGATCACCCCGACATGAGAAAAACCCCTGGCTCCACCGCCGGAGAGCACCAATGCCACTTTCGGCCGAGGCTGCAGAGCACTTTCAACTGAAGCTCGGACTGGCAGTGCTGTCCATAAAATGACTACGATTAAAAATAAAAACAATGAAAAAAGAGTCGGTTTACGCATAAAAGAGATCTTGCATTTAGATTTATCAGTCATCTTAGCGGTTTCTGCTAAGCTATTGAAGTATCATTGTCCTATCCATTAAACATTTAGGAATATTCCAATGCGTATTTTGTTAACGGGCGGCGCAGGCTTTATCGGCTCACATACCGCTGTTGAAATGGCTCAAAGTGGTCATGATGTTGTTATTTTTGACAATTTTTCCAACAGTGACGCCTCGGTGTTGGATCGACTAGAAAGAATTCTTGGCTACCGTTTAGCTTTTGAAGAAGGCGATATCCGTGACTACAAACGTTTAAAAGAGGTCCTTGAGCGTCACCACATTGAGGCGGTTGTTCATTTTGCCGGTCTCAAAGCCGTGGGAGAGTCCGTCGAAAAACCTTTGGAATATTTTGACAACAACATTTCAGGGACTATCACGCTTTTGCGTGCTATGAAAGACCTAAATATCAAGCGAATAATCTTCTCATCAAGCGCAACGGTTTACGGAACTCCTCAGTATTTGCCTCTTGATGAAAACCACCCGCTTTCAGTAACAAATCCTTACGGGCGTACCAAACTACAGGTGGAAGAAATATTGTCCGATCTTTGTGCAAGCGATGACCAATGGTCGGCCGTTTGCCTAAGATACTTTAATCCTATCGGAGCACATGAAAGCGGCTTAATCGGGGAAAATCCAAGAGGTATTCCGAATAATCTTCTTCCCTATGTCGCAAGGGTTGCTGCAGGACAACTTAAGGCCGTTCGAGTGTTCGGCAATGATTACGATACACCTGATGGTACTGGAGTCCGTGATTACATTCATGTTGTAGACCTGGCGAAAGGTCACGTTAACGCAGCTCAATACAGCTTTTCACACACGGGCTGGATTGCTATTAATTTGGGTACAGGAATCGGTTACTCAGTTCTTGACATTATTCATGCTTATGAAAAAGCCTGCGGCAAGCCCATCCCCTACGAAATTGTGGCTCGCCGACCTGGTGATGTTGCTAGTAACTGGGCTAACCCTAAACGTGCTTTTGAACTCTTAAGCTGGAAGGCTCAATACGGACTTGAAGATATGTGCCGTCACTCATGGGCTTTCCAAAAGAACTGCTCTCAGGTCTGATGCAAAAACTTTAAAGTCGCACCCAAAGCCTCTTGCCAGGGGCGGGGTGCGATTTTTAAATCTCTGCGTAATTTCGCAGTACTGAGCCGGCAGTTAAGTGGCCGGGGTTGTGCCTGAAAAAACTCATTTGTTTTAGCTGACGTCAGTTTTTTATCAAATGCCCACGAAATCCCATCTTCTTGCAGTTGTTTAATCAATTCCTGAGCACATTGAAAACGAGAACAATAACCGCTGTTAGCAAAGTGATAGAGCCCGGTTAACGCTCGTCCTTCATGAAATTGAGACAATATTTTTAAAATTACTTCCGCTACATCACTCGCTGCAGTTGGACTACCCCACTGATCATCAACAACGACGACTTCTTGCTGTGTTTTCAGTCGCTCACAAATAGTCGTGATGAAATTTTTGTGTAACGGTGCGTGAAGCCATGTCAGTCTCAAGATTAGAGCAGAGCCATTTTGCTCTGCAACCAGTCTTTCACCCTGAAGCTTTGTAAGTCCGTATGCATTAATCGGTTTGGCACCATCATCTTCACACCAAGGACGGCAGCCTGAACCACTAAAAACGTAATCTGTACTCAAGTGAATAAAGTACGCTCCAATCTCTGCTGCCGTACGGGCCATTACTTTCGGTGACTCGGCGTTGATGATTTGAGCTTTTTCAAAATCCTTCTGAGCGTCGTCAACTGACGTAAAAGCCGCAGCATTTACGACTGCCTGCGGTTTTACATCTCTCAAAAATTGGGTAATTGCACAAGGATTTAAAAGATTTCCCTGAGCAAGCGAGCGATTTGGACAAATCCATTCAATATCGTCATGATCTGTCTTTAAAATCGCTTCTCCAACCTGACCACTCTGACCGAAAAGCACCACTTTCATTAGTGCTTCCCCTTGATAGAGTTCAAGTGTTTTTTTAGATAAGCCCCTGTAACACTCTTTTTGCTCTTCATGATTTGGGCGGGAGTTCCGCAAGCAACAATTTCACCGCCAGCATCCCCTCCTTCCGGTCCCATATCGATAATCCAATCAGCCGATGCAATAACATCCAAGTTGTGCTCAATAATTACAATGGTGTTGCCGGCATCTCGTAACTTCTTGATCACCTCAACCAGCATTTTGACGTCTTCAAAATGTAGCCCCGTTGTTGGTTCGTCAAGAATATAAAGCGTTTTTGATGTGTCTTTTCTGGATAACTCCAAAGCTAACTTCATCCGCTGTGCTTCACCTCCAGATAAAGTCAGCGCACTTTGTCCTAATTTGATATACCCCAGTCCCACATCCATTAATGTGTCCAGTTTTCTCGAAATAACCGGGTGAGCCGAAAAAACACCTCTTGCCTCTTCGACAGTCAGATTGAGTACCTGCGCGATATTAAGCCCTTTATACAAAACCTCTAGCGTCTCTCTGTTATAGCGCTGCCCGTGGCAATGTTCACAAGGTACATACATATCCGGCAGGAAATTCATTTCCACTTTAATAAAACCTTCACCCTGACAAGCTTCGCATCGCCCACCCTTCACATTAAAACTGAAACGACCTGCATCGTAGCCGCGCTCTCTTGCAGTGGGCGTTTGGGCAAAAAGATCTCGAATCGGAGTAAAAAGGCCCGTGTAAGTGGCAGGATTAGAACGAGGAGAGCGCCCAATCGGACTTTGGTCAACATTGATTACCTTATCAAAATACTCCGCTCCCTGCATTGAATCAAAGGGTTCGGGTGAGGCGCTTGAACGATACAATTTCTGAGACAGAGCACGGTAGAGTGTATCGTTAATCAAAGTCGACTTCCCAGAACCCGATACACCACTTACAACTGTAATCAATCCAATCGGAATTTCCATATTGACGTTTTTCAAATTGTGCCCTCTAGCCCCTTTCAACTGAAATACTTCACCTGTTTTCTTTTTTACTCGAGAGCTTGGTAGCATATTCTTTTGACCGGACAAATATAGTCCCGTCAAAGAATTTGCATTATTCATGATTTCTTCAGGAGAACCACAAGCTACTGCATATCCGCCATTTTCTCCAGCGCGTGGCCCCATATCTACAACAAAGTCAGCAGCCCGAATTGTATCTTCGTCGTGCTCAACAACAATAACCGAGTTGCCCAAATCTCTTAGACGCTTAAGTGTTTCAATTAAGCGATCATTGTCTCTTTGATGCAGACCAATGGACGGTTCATCGAGTACATACATCACACCGGTTAAGCCAGAACCAATTTGACTAGCTAAGCGGATTCTCTGCGCTTCCCCACCCGATAGAGTATCTGCTCTTCTGTCTAAAGTTAAATAGCCTAGGCCCACATCATTTAAAAAAGTTAAACGTTGCTCAATAGCTCTGATCAATTTTCTCCCTACCTCAGCTTTGCTGCCGGTAATACGAAGTTTGCGAAAATAAACCAGAGCTTCAGACAGTGGCATAGCTGTAATTTCGAAAATAGCTTTTTTTTGTTGGCCCTGACCGATAAAGACGTGCCTTGCTGCCTCTTTAAGTCGTGTGCCCATACAGGCATCACAGACCTTCAATTCACGAAAGCGATTGAGCTCCTCTTTGACCGCCTCATTTTGAGTCTCAGCATAGCGGCGGGTTAAGATCGCGATCACTCCCTCAAAAAGTTCTTTTTTATAACTAACCGAACCTGCCCGTCGATAAGGCATTTCTATCGTTTGGTCTCCCAGTCCCCATAAAATAGCTTCCTGCTCATTTCTCTTCAACTGACTCCAAGGCGTATCCACATCGAAGCCTACTTTTTTTGCAACAGCTTCAATTAAATCAAAGTTGTAAAGATTGCGACGATCCCAACCATGGATTGCTCCTGAACTCAACGATAATTCAGGATGGCAAACGACGCTTTTTTCTGTGAACACCATGCTCTGACCCATGCCATTACAGACCGGGCATGCTCCCATAGGATTATTAAAAGAAAAGAGTCTAGGCTCCAACTCTTCGATACTGTAACCGCACTCAGGGCAACAATAGTGACTCGAAAACGATTGCCGCTCACCCGTTTGCATATTTTCGGCAACAACACGTCCATCTGCCAATCTCAATGCAGTCTCTAAGCTTTCAGCCAACCGCTGAGCGACCTGATCTCGAATCTTCAAACGATCAACAACCACATCAACATCATGTCTTTCTCGCGCATCAAGCTCGGGGATAGCTTCTGCTTCATAGAGCACGCCGTCAACCTTAAAGCGAATAAAACCCTGAGTTTGCATATCCTGGAAAAACCGCTCAAAGTCCAATTTTTTTTGTCTGACAACTGGCGCCAAAATCATAATTTTCGAGTCCGTCTGACCCTGAAGAATTCGATCCACCATATCTGAGACCGGTGTTACTTCCAGAGCCAAACCGTGTATCGGACAATACGGCACCCCAGCTCGGGCAAAAAGCAGGCGAAGGTAGTCCATGATCTCCGTAATGGTCCCTACTGTTGATCGCGGATTACTGTTGACTGCCTTTTGTTCAATGGCAATAGCAGGTGACAACCCTTCTATGAGGTCTACATCGGGCCTTTCCATCAAATCTAAAAACTGACGAGCATAGGCCGAAAGGCTTTCCACATAGCGCCTCTGCCCTTCGGCATAAAGCGTATCGAAAGCCAAAGAGCTTTTCCCCGACCCAGACAAGCCGGTGATCACAACCAATTGGTCCCGAGGGATATCCAAATCTATATTTTTCAAATTATGGGTCCGAGCGCCACGAATATGAATTTCACCGTGCATAGTCCAATACCTATCGGAAGTTAACTTTTAATTTTAGAGTCAACATTGAGGTAAACACAAAATCTTTTTGTAAGTTCTATTTCCCTGCAAATAAGCACTTTTGCTTTGATTCTATGTAGAAGAAAAAAGAAAATCATAGTTTGGAGTATGGACATTTTTTTAAACTTTCTACACAATTAGCGCTTAGCGTATTTTTGAAGAATATGCTCACCAAGTGTCTCGAGTGCGAACGGGTGAGTCCTCTCACTTTGAAGCCTTTGGGTGTGTAATTTGTTTGATACTAGCCTTAGGTTGGTATCGTTATTTTTTGGAAGTGAACGAATATGGCTTCGGTAAATAAAGTCATCATTATTGGTAATTTGGGCCGTGATCCGGATACGCGCTACACCGCTGAGGGCGGCACAGCCATTACAACTATTACGGTTGCGACCTCCCGTCGTTACAAAGATTCAAACGGTCAACCGCAGGAAGAAACGGAATGGCACCGCGTCGTCTTTTTCGGTCGTCAGGCAGAAATCGCTGCAGAGTATTTACGAAAGGGCCGCCCAGTTTACATTGAAGGTCGTCTCCGTACCCGTAAATGGCAGGGCCCGGATGGACAAGACCGCTATTCAACAGAAATTATTGCTGAAACAATGCAAATGCTCGGCAACCGTGAGCGCTCTGAAGGCGTACCAAATAGCGGCTTTGAATCCGCTCCGCGTCGCCCGGCCCCTGTGCATACAGAGCATGCTCCGGCCTCAACCTACCAACAACCTCGCCAGGTTGAACCGGTTCCCGCTCCTGTAAACGGTTTGGATAATCTCGACGAAGATATTCCGTTCTAATTATCTCTAAAAGTCAACCATTAAAAGAGGGCCCGTTTTTACGGGCTCTTTTTGACAAACAAAAAGTATTTTTGTACTTATTTGCTTGTCCCTAAAAGTTCTAAACTCTCTTATGTTGTTTCTATGAGAGAGTCTACTATGACTGTTCGAATTATCTGTCACATGATTTCCTCCATTGACGGAAAGTTGTTACCGTCTCAATGGAGCAAAGCATTGTCTCCAATTGATATTTCCGCTGTGTATGAAAGAGTCGCCTCTTCTTTTGAGGCCCAAGGCTGGATGATCGGGCGAAAAACCATGGCTGAGTACGATGCTGGCGTCCATGAAAAGCAACCCGCTACGATGGATTGCACACTTGGAAAAAACATTTTTAAAGGTGCTTGGAACAATCGGCCGATTGCTATTGTCTTCGATCCAAAAGGGAAATTGCACTATTCACATGATCATCTGACAACAGGCGAGCATATCGTTAGCGTGACCTCAGAGGCAGTCTCTGATGAATATTTATCTGAATTGAGAAAAGTAGGTGTTTCTTATGTGTTTGAAGGAAAAAGCAATAAAGATCGCTTTACTGAGGCACTGAAAAGTATTGAAAAACTTTTCAGTGTAAAAACACTCTTGCTTGAAGGAGGCGGCATCATAAACGGAGCTTTTCTTGAAGCAGGACTCATTGATGAATTAAGCGTACTGGTCTATCCAGGATTAGACGGCAAACATCAGTCGCCATCCATTATCGGTTATCAAGGAAAAAACCCAAGGCCTGCCGAAAAAAATCGCCTGAAACTTATCAAAGCGCTGACACTGCCGGACGGCATGGTCCATCTGCACTACAGTGTTGAGCATACTTAGCGAGAAGAGATGCACAGGTGTATACTGGAAGAGTGTATCTTTTTGTTTTTAAAAAGTTTTCCAGTGATTCTTAAAAATTTTTTCTGTGACACTAGATTTTTAGAATCACATTAGAGTATGATGGCGGGTTAATTGTGTATTTAACCCTGTTGGGTGGTGTACGAATGAATTTTTTCTCCTCACACTATCGAATTCGAATCGGTCGAGCTACAAGTTTGGCTCGTGGGGAGAGTGTTTTTTAGTGGCAATCCTTTTTTAGGGATTGCCTTTTTTTTACGTATGTTTGTTTGAACTGCAATAGAGAGAAGAGCAATGACCGTAATTCCGAATACTGTCCGCGCCATGCTGGAGCCGATGATTAAAGCCAACGGCGGTTGGGTTAACACCCACGCTCATGCTGACCGCTCCTTCACGTTAAGTCCCGAGATTATGGAAATGCGTCGCACCTGCACCCTGCAACAAAAGTGGGATGCACTCGATCGCTTGAAGAGAGAATCGACGGTTGAAGATTTTTATGCCCGTTTCAGCACCATGTTTGAATTGATGATCAGCCAAGGTGTAACAGCCTTGTGCACGTTCGTCGATATTGATCCTCAAAGTGAGGACCGTGCCATTATTGCTGGCATTAAAGCTCGTGAGCACTACAAAGATCAATTAACTGTCAAATTCGCTAACCAAACGTTAAAGGGCGTGATCGATCCTGAAGCCCGTAAATGGTTTGATATTGGAGCCGACTTAGTCGACATTATTGGTGCGCTGCCCAAACGTGATGAACGCGACTATGGCAAAGCCGACGAAGCCTGGAACATCATTATGGGAACGGCTAAAGAAAAGGGCAAGATGGTTCATGCTCACGTAGACCAATTCAACCAGGCTGTTGAATACGAAACGGAACAAATGTGCATGAAAACAATTGAATTCGGTCTTCAAGGCCGAGTGGTCGGTGTGCACGGCATTTCTATCGCCGCTCACTCTAAGAAGTATCGCGACCGTCTCTATCAACTGATGCGTGAAGCTGGCGTCATGATGATTGCCTGCCCCACCGCTTGGATTGACACCCCGCGTACAGAGGCAATCGGCCCAATGCACAACTCCATGACGCCTGTTGATGAATTGGTTCCCGCTGGCGTTCGTGTCGCCATTGGTGTAGATAATGTGGCAGATGCCATGGTCCCCTGGAGTGGCGGTGACATGTGGCACGAACTAACCTTAATGGCAACTGGTTGCCGCTATGACCACTTTGAAGATTTGGTTGAAATCGCCACCCGCAACGGCCGTATGGCTTTGGGTCTAGAACCGTATGAACCCCTGCCGATTAAGAAGTAATGAGAGGAGAACAACAAATGCCGTCTAAACTTGCAGAAAATATTTTGATTGAGAACCTGCTCTCATTAAATGCTGTGGCTTTTTTAACCGAAGAGCCCCTTCGCTTAAAGTCTGGTCTGGTTACTCCGATTTACGTGGATAACCGTAAGTTAATCACCCATCCCGATGCTTGGCATGATGTTATTGAAACAATGGCCTCTTTAATCGAGAAGTGGGGGCTTGACTATGATGTCATCGCTGGCGTTGAAGCCGGTGGCTTGACTCACAGTGCCGCACTGGCTTATCGCCTTAATGTCCCGACGATTTATGTTCGTCAACGTGCTAAGACCTATGGTGATTTGGACCGTATCGAAGGCGGCAGTGTTAAGGGTAAAAAGGTTCTTATTATCGAAGACCACATCTCTACCGGTTTGTCTTGCTTAGATGCTATTAAAACCTTGCGCGAAGAAGGTGCTATCGTCACCGATTGCGTGAGCATCACCAATTTTGATATGGCTGAGACCTCTGAGTTATTTAAGGAAGCTGGAATCAAGGCCTACCGTATGATTGAGTTTAAACGCATCGTTGAAAAGGCATTGGAAATGAAGCTGATCAACGAAGAGCAGGAAGCAACCATCATGGAATGGCTTAAGACACCGTGGACATGGGCTGCTCGCCGTGGCTTGATTGCGACGACTCGAGAAAATTAATTTCCAGATCATCGATCTAAGAGGCCCGCTCTAAGTGGGCCTTTTGCTATTTCTGAAATATCAGCGAACGAACATCGACCGAATGAGTCATCATTTTCTGCTGAAGCAAAAATGCCTGACTTTTCTCAAGTGCCCGAATGTCCTCTTCGGATAAATCACTGTAAAAGTGAGACCAATTAAACAATTTCTCCGCCGCTTGCACACTGATCTGATGCTCTTTTGCCCCTAAAGCTATTGCTTCTGAAGGATGAGTCTTTGCCCATTGCAAAGCTTGACGATTGACTTTTGCCACTCGCCGAACGACCTCTGGATAGCTCTTAGCAAATTCAGCGCGAGCGGCTAAAACTAAATTAGTTTCAACGAGCCCATTGGCACGCACCACATCATGAAATCCGGCCTCCTGCGCTTTTAAAATACCACCAGCAGCTAATAGCGCAGCATCTGCCCGTCCTGCCAAAAGCGTCGTCAAACTAGCAGGCAGATTCATTGATACCCACTGTACATCACGAATTTGCATTCCTTCTTGTTCAAGAGCAGCCACTAAAAGGTGATGCAACACTGTCCCTTTCGGTCCAACAACCTGCTTACCCTTTAAATCTGCAATCGTTTTCACATCCGCTTTTGCCATAATGGCGAATGTATCATCTGGATGAGCAACACCGTCAACAATTACGATTGAATTACCAGAGGCATTCGCCATCAATAACGTACTAGTATTCATGGCAGCAACCATATCAATCTCGCCTGCTGCAAGACCTCTGACCTGATTAATACCCGCTTTAATAGGGATCCAATTAATTTTAATTTTTTCCTTTTCAAACTCTTTTTCTAATAATCCTTGGCTCTTCATCACCATATTTTGGATATTAAAAGGAGCCTTTACATAAGTAATGTTAAGTTGTTCTGGCCACTCTTGTGCTACGGCATTGATCGCCAATAACCAAAAAAACAAGATAGAGAAAAATTTCCTAATCATTCGTGTCTTACTGCCTCAATGGGATCCAATTGAGCTGCCCGTCTGGCAGGGAAGTAACCAAAGATAATCCCTGTGAGAGCAGCAAACAAAAAGGCAATCATATTGATACTCGGGTCAAAAATGAAGGGGACACCCATCGTAGCGGCTAATGCAACCGAACCGATAAAAGCAATGACAACTCCTAAAATTCCGCCCATTGCTCCGAGAACAACCGCCTCGATTAAAAATTGCATTAGTACTTCCCTCTCAAGGGCGCCGATTGCCAAGCGCACACCAATTTCTCGGGTTCGTTCCGTCACACTCACAAGCATGATATTCATAATGCCAATGCCGCCGACAACTAAACTAACCGCCGCAACTGCCCCTAAGAGCATCGTCATGATCTCTGTCGTACTGGATACTCTTCTGGCGATTTCTTCAGTATCCAAAATCATAAAGTTGTCATCGTCACTGTCGGACAACGAGCGTCTCTCACGCATTAATAAACGAATGCTTTCAGTGACAAGTGCCCTATCAATCTGGGAATCAACCGAAACTAAAATAGCCGATACTCGTGTATTGCCGGAAACACGTCTCTGAAATGTTTGAATCGGCATAACTACCAAATCATCCTGATCGCCGCCTATAGCTGCCTGACCTTTACTTTCTAAAACACCGACCACACGACAAGAAAATTGTCCGGTTCTTAACATCTGGCCGACGGCATTGCCTGAAGAAAATATTTCCTTTTCAATCGTGGCTCCAATAATGCAGACAGCAGCACCGGATTGTTCCTCTTGAGGCTCAAAATACCGCCCTTGACTGACTTGGCGGTTATCCAAAATGAAGTACTGATTGGAGCTACCAATCACTTGAGTGCTCCAATTTCTACCTTGTGCCACAACGGTCATTGACTGCTGGCGCTGAGGAGCGACGGCTTTTACCCCTGCAATCTGATTAGCAATAGCATCAATATCTTCTAACTTAAAAGAAGGGGCTCCAGACGCGCCTCCCGGTCCCATACGCTGCCCGGGGCGGATCATCAACTGGTTGCTGCCCAGACTTTCGATTTGTTCCCTAACAGCCTGAGTTGCACCATTGCCAACCGTCACCATCGTAATAACAGCGGCAACACCAATCACAATGCCTAAAACTGTCAAAAGCGATCTCATTGGATTGCGCCAAATTTGCCTTAAAGCCAAGATAAATGCGTTCGCCCACATTCTTAGCCTCCCTGGTCACTTTCAATACGCCCGTCTCGGAAATGAACGATCCGCTTAGCAAACGTAGCCATATCAGGCTCATGGGTTACCAACGAAACGGTTATGCCGTCTTGTTCATTGAGATCTTTTAATAGCTGCATAATTTCAATGCTTCGTTTGGTATCTAAGCTACCAGTCGGTTCATCGGCCAGAAGCAGTAGAGGCTTGCTGACAATAGCCCGGGCGATAGCTACACGCTGCTGCTGACCACCGGACAGCTCTGCAGGAGTATGGTGTTCCCAAGGCAACAAACCCACTCTATCGAGCGCCTGTCGAGCTAATTTGTGTCTTTCTTCTCTTGGTACTCCACGGTATAGAAGCGGCAATTCGACATTTTCTAGAGCTGTTGTCCGCGCCAATAAATTAAATCCTTGAAAAATAAATCCCAGATATTTTCGACGCAAAAGGGCTCTCTCATCATGAGTCATTTTTTCAACCGGAGCTCCTTTAAAAAGATAGCAACCTGATGTCGGCGTATCCAATGCACCAACAATGTTCATACATGTTGACTTACCGGATCCTGAAGGTCCCATAACAGCGACAAAGTCACCTTCATTGATAACAAAGTTGATACCCTGAAGCGCAAAAAAAGCAGCCTCACCCTGTCCATAACGCTTGTAAATGTCAATGAGCTGTACTAGTGGGACTTTGTCAGACATCACCGCCCTCCTAACTGCTTCTGAGTTGACTGGTTATCACCAAATCACCTTCTTTCAAGTCTCCGGAGATCACTTCAGTGTAGGTTCCGTCTGAAGCTCCCGTGATAATATCAACCTCTTGGGCACTGCCAGAACGTAGCACCCAAACAGTATTTTTCCGTTGAGTAGTTACCCCTCCAACTTCTTTTGAAACCTTATTTGAAGAACGAGGCGGCCCCATCATTAGAGTGTCGACTGCACTACCCGAACCCTTTGAAACACTAGGGGCAAACCGCAATGCAGTGTTAGGCACAAGTAGTGCATTTTGTCTTTGTTCAGTCACAATTCTTGCAGTAGCCGTCATACCGGGACGAAGCAGCAACTCATTATTCGTTACCTTCAAATAAGCCGTATAGGTCACCACATTCGTTTCTGATTCCGTAGGTCCATACGCCACCTTAGTCAAAGTTGCAGGGAAATTTTTATTGGGATAGGCACTTACGGTAAAAGTGGCTTTCTGACCAGGTTTTACAACACTGACGTCTGCCTCATCAACATCAATTTCTAGGTCCAACGTTTTCAAGTCACTGGCAAGCGTCAACAGCTCCACCGCCTGCAATGATGCAGCAACAGCGTACCCCGGTTCGACGGATCTCGCTAACACAACTCCGTCAATAGGGGAAGAAATATAGGCTTTTGTTAGATCTGTCTGAGCCGTTTCCAATTCCGCCTGAGCTGTTTGAATTTGAGCGGCAGCTGTATCAACCGAAGCTTGAGAACGAGCTACGACAGCGGCTTGTTCATCCAATTCTGTTTGGGCCGGTGTTTTTCCACCAGAGAGTTTTCTCACATTAAGTAGTCTTTTATACTTAGCATTCGCTTCGTTTAGCGTGGCTTGAGCCTCCTTTTGCGCAGCCTGTGCACTTGCCAGCGCAGCCTTAGCTTTTTCTACTGAGGCTTTCAATTTAGCCGTATCCAACTCAATGAGAACCTGACCTTCTTTAATCGTGTCATTCACATCGACAAAAACTTTTTCAACAATCCCTGAAAGCTCAGAACCAATCGTGACTTCCTGCTCAGCCTCCAAAGTCCCATTAGCCGTAACTTCTACCTGCAAAACACCTTGCTTGACCGCCTCGGTCAAGTACCTCGGTGCCGCATCTTTATTTCCCATCCACCACGAAACGGCAGCGATAATAGCTACAGTAATAAAACCCAATGCCCAACGCTTACGTTTAGACATTCCAGTCTGTCCTTCTTCACCTAATAAATTTTGGATTTTTTCTTTGTCATTACTCATCGCCATTTCCCATCTCTTGCAGTTTATTTTCAGGGACCCATCCACCGCCCAAAGCACGATATAAATCAATATGAGCGATAGCCCAATCAGCTTTATTGCTCACCTCATTATCTTGTGCCGTCAGCCAGGAGCGTTGCGTTGTTAACACCGTCTGATAGTCTTCGAGACCACTTGAATATTGTTGAAGCGCTAATTGAGCTGCAAGCTCTGAGCTTTCGCTCGCCACTTTCAGTGATAACTTTTTCGCTGCGCTAGTTCGAATACCTGAAAGAGCATTTTCCGTTTCCTCTAATGCACCTACTAAAGTTTCAGTAAATTGGGCTTGTGCACGGTCGAGCTCAGCTTTTTGCGATTCGGTGGCCGCAACCACATCACCCCAGTTTAAAAACGGCATGGACAGTGCTCCAATCAATGCACCGATTCCGGTACCGCTAGCTCCCAATGCTCCCACTGTTGCAGCTGTGGTCCCAATCGTGCCACTCAAAGATAAGGTTGGAAAATAATCGGCCTGAGCAACACGTACATTTTCCATTGCAGCTCGTACCGATTCTCTAGCCGCCTGTACATCCGGTCTCAATGAGATCACATCGGCAGGAATGGAGACTGCCAATTCAGAAGGTGGTGTAGGAATATCACTTGCTGGTAGTGATTGGATTCGGTTCAAAGGCAAAACGGTCAGCCGAGACAAAGCCGTCTCATACTGCAAGATATTATGCATGTTGCTTGCAATGCTGGCCTTAGCATTTTCAAATTGAGCATTAGCTTGCTCGTAATCGGTTGCAGAGACAAGACCTGCTTGATAGCGCCACTGAGTGAGATTTTTAGCCTCTTCGTAAGACTTCACACTTTTTCTAGCGATATCCAATCTAATTTGAGCTAGACGCAAATTAACATATGTAAGCGCAACCTCACTCGTCATTGCGCTTTTAGTATCTTCCAAGCTCAGTTCAGAGGCATGAGCATCGGCTTGCGCTGCGCGCCTAGCTGAAACATCTCTGCCACCGAATCTCAAGGACCAGGCGGCCGTAGCGTCAGCCCCAAAGCTATCTGTTGAACTATTGTCACGCCGGTTTCTAGATCCATCAGCACCTAAGGTAGCCGATGGGAAAAGTGCAGAAGTCGCTGAGGTCAATGCCGCCCGTGCACTTCGCAAATTAGCTTGTGCTTGCGCGATATCCGTATTGTTTTGCAAAGTCGTCTCGACAAGATAGGATAATGTCGAATCGTTCCAGGCTGCCCACCACTGATCAGGAGACATGCGAAGTGTTTTTGCCGCCTCTGTTCCCTCTCCATAACTCCAGTTTGAGGCAATCAAAGTGCTTTGAATGGGACTTAGACTCACCGGTTGCACAGCGCATCCAGCAAGAAGACACACTCCAGTCAATGACACAGCCAATGCGAATCGCTTCCTCACTGTAATCCCCTTTTTACTTTACTTCAAAGTGTGCCATAAATAAATGTAACTTTTTCCCTTATGGAGGTAATTTTTTGAAAAGAGAACTAAGTCAATAGTCTTAGGCCTCGTAAGTTAAAATCCACTTAATACAAAATATCATTATTATTACGGCCTTAGCTTAATTTTTTGTTTAATTTTGCTCAATGCCTATTAGTCTTCTTCTTTCATTACATGATGAAGTTTTTGAAGCTCTGATAGCTGATTTTTTAGTTTTTTGTCAGTATCAGGTTCATGCTGCGTACAGCAAGAAGGACGTTTTGACGTACTGTAACAATAACAATTTTGACATTGCTCTAGTAGATATTGAAGACCAAGAAGATATTGAGTTTATTAAATACCTCAAAAAGCTCAAACCAGAAGCCGATATCTTGGCCTTAGTTCATAAAAAGGTCTCAGATGAACTCATTAAAAATATTGATTTACCTGAGGGACAGCTTCTTCCTCTACCCGCACCGCTAGTTGCTATTTTGCACGCTATTAATACCACAAACGAGTTCCGAAAAAATGCAAAGCTTCAGTCACTCACGCCTTTAGTCATCGGCTCGCTATGCATCGATAAGCAGAGTGCCTCTGCGAGCGTTCGAGGTAAAACTCTAACCCTGACACAAACTGAATTTTTGCTTTTGGACCTGTTGGCTGACAACTTAAATCGTCCCGTTAGTAAAGATGAGATTTATCCAAAAGTGTTGGGACGCCCTCGCGGACAATACGATCGAGCAATTGATGTGCATATTTCAAGCGTCCGACATAAACTGCAACAACTGCACTGCGAGGACATTCGCATTGAAAGTGTAAGAGGTGTCGGATATCAACTATGCCAGTTGTAACCTACAGGGAAATCCCCTATTTTCTCTAAAAATCACTAATTTTTAAGGATAAATCGCGCCATTTTCGCGATTTTTATCAAATCCCCCTGTTTTCTTTAAACCGCTTAGCGATAAAAAGCGCAGAATAGAACTGTTGACTTTTTGTTCTATTAGCCATTAAGGGGGATCATTATGAGTCAATATCCAGTTGAAAATATCCGTACTGTAGCATTGGTGGGCCACGGCTCATCGGGAAAGACAACGCTGCTGGAAGCTTTGCTTTACCGCAATGGCGTTATCAAAGAAGTTGGTACTGTTGAAAAAGGTAACACAGTTGGTGACTTTGATCCCATGGAAAAAGAAGTCGGACACTCTCTTCGTACGACGGTGGCTCACCTGAACGCTCAAAAAGATGACGGAACGCCGGTTCGTATTTTCCTGCTTGATACTCCGGGGTATCCTGACTGCGTTGGTCAAGCATTAGGGGCATTGGATGCTGTAAAAACGGTTTGCGTAGTCGTGGATGCTACCAAAGGCATCGAATTAATGACACGCAGAATGATGGACTGGGCCAAGGAACGCAATCTCTGCCGCATGATTGTTGTCAATAAATTTGATCAACCAGGCGTTGACCTAGCCAAATTACTCATTGACTTACGCGAAGCTTTCGGCAACGAAGTGCTTCCTCTGAACCTTCCCAACAAAGACTGTACACACGTTATTGACTGTTTTGACAACGACAAGGGTGAAGCCAATTTCGCATCCGTAGAGCGTGTTCACCAAGCTTTTATCGAGCGTGTTGTAGAAATGGATGACGAAACAATGGAGCGCTATCTCGAAGAAGGTGCGGTTGATCCTAAGAGTCTGCATGCTCCGCTTACAAAGGCTTTGCGTTTAGGCCACATTATTCCGGTTTGCTATACGTCGGCTAAAAACCTCATTGGCATGCGTGATCTGATTAAGGTCTTTGTGCGCCATCTGCCCAATCCGACCGAAGCAAACGGCCCGCTGTTCTACAAGGCTGACGGTTCAGAATATATGACTTTTCCTGACGCAAACCGCCCAGTTTTAGCTCATGTATTCAAAGTAGTTAATGACCCTTACATCGGCAAAATCGGTCTATTCCGTCTTCACCAAGGCAGAATTACCAAAGATTCGACTCTTTATGTCGATGACGGCAAGAAAGCCTTTAAGATCGCTCGCCCGATTATGCTTCAAGGCAAAGAGGGTATCGAAGTTGATGAAATGAATCCTGGCTACATTGGTGCTGTCGCCAAAATTGATGATATCGTTTACGGTAGCATTCTTCATGACAGTTCCATTGAAGGCGGCATCTACATGAAGAAGCTCAACTTCCCGAAGCCTATGTTTGGCTTAGCTGTCAGTCCTGCCAAACGCGGTGATGAAAGCAGAATGTCAGAAGTGCTCGAAAAAATGGTAAGCGAAGATCCTACTCTTGCTGTTGAGCACGACGTTGTCATGAATGAAACGGTTTTAAGAGGATTAAGTGAGCAACACCTGCGCATTGTTTTAAAACGCATGTTGTCTCAGTTTAAACTCGACATTCAAACGCGTACACCTCGTGTCCCGTACCGTGAAACGATTGCCGCCGCAGCCGAAGGCCATGCTCGCCATAAGAAACAAACGGGCGGTGCTGGTCAATTCGGTGAGGTATTCCTTCGCGTTGAGCCTTTGCCCAGAGGAGCCGGTTTTAAGTTTGTCGATCAGGTCAAAGGTGGTGCAATTCCTTATAACTTGATTCCTGCCGTGGAAAAAGGTGTTAAGGAAGTATTGGACTCTGGCTTTATTGCTGGCTACCCGATCCACGACATTCGCGTGACGGTCTACGATGGTAAATATCACCCGGTCGACAGCAAAGAAGTAGCTTTTGTGGCTGCGGGTCGTAAAGCTATGCTCGATGCCCTTGCCAAAGCCCAACCGACATTGCTTGAACCGATCGTGCGTATTGAAATTGAAGCTCCCGATGTCTTCATGGGCGATATCACTGGTGACTTGGCGAGCCGCAGAGGTCAAGTGAGCGGCACAGAAAACTTAACGGGCGGCATGATGCTCATTACCGGCCGAGTTCCTTTAACGGGTTTAGATGGCTATGCCAATCGTCTCAACGCCCTCACTCAAGGAGCTGGAAGCTATTCTGTTGAATTAGCAGCTTATGAACCAGTTCCAGCAGCTGTTCAAGCCGATTTGGCTAGTAAGTATCAGCGCAAGGATGAAGAAGATTAGTTTCAACTCGTAGTTCAGACAGTCGGTTGAAGAAAACTATCAACCGACTGTTTTGCATGGAGAGCCACAAAACAGACGTCTTTCATATTAGAATTGTTCGGTTAATTATTTGGGGAATTTTTCCCTTCATATTTTGGGAGCATTTATGCGTACCGAATATACCGGTCTTATCAACGAAAAATTTATCGGTCAGACGGTGACCCTTTATGGTTGGGCTCATCGCCGTCGCGACCACGGTGGAGTCATCTTTATTGACTTGCGCGACCGTGAAGGTTTGTTACAAATCGTCTGCGACCCTGACAACCCAGAAGTCTTCAAAACGGCTGACTCTGTCCGTAATGAGTATTGCTTAAAGGTTGTAGGGCTGGTTCGAGCCCGTCCCGAAGGCACTCGCAATCCTGATTTGATTTCAGGTGGAGTTGAAGTACTTTGCAGAGAATTAACTATTCTTAACAAGTCTGAAACGCCGCCATTTCACCTTGACGACGAAAATCTGTCCGAAACTACTCGTCTGACGTACCGTGTTTTGGATTTGCGCCGTCTGCAAATGCAACGCAATCTGAAACTTCGCTACAAAGTGGCTTTGGCTATCCGCAACCATTTGGACAAGCAAGGCTTCATCGACATCGAAACGCCGATGCTCACTCGCAGCACACCTGAAGGTGCACGAGACTATCTGGTGCCTAGCCGTGTACATGATGGTCATTTCTATGCTTTGCCGCAATCCCCGCAGCTATTCAAACAGCTTTTGATGGTGGCCGGTTTTGACCGTTACTATCAAATCGTTAAATGCTTCCGCGACGAAGACTTGCGTGCTGACCGTCAGCCTGAATTTACTCAAGTCGATATTGAAACTTCGTTCCTGACACAACAAGAAATCCGCGACATCATGGAAAAGATGATTCGCGAAGTCTTCAAGGAAACGATCAATGTCGATCTTCCCGATCCCTATCCAGTGATGTCGTGGCATGAAGCTATGACCCGCTTTGGCTCAGACAAACCAGACCTTCGCATTAAAGGCATTGAGTTACGAGAAATCACTGAGCAGGCTAAGACCTCGGAATTCAAGGTGTTCCGCTCCGCCACAGAATTGCCTGACGGCAAGGTTGTTGCAATGAATGTGCCGCATGCCGCCAGCATGCCTCGTTCTGAGATCGACGCCTATACTGAATTTGTCAAGATTTATGGTGCAAAGGGTCTGGCTTATATCAAAGTCAACGAGAAGGAAAAGGGCCGTGAAGGTCTGCAAAGCCCGATTGTTAAGAACCTCTCTGACGAACTCATTGCTCACATCCTTGAAGTGACCGGTGCGCAAAACGGTGATGTGATCTTCTTTGGTGCCGATCGCGCCAAGATTGTTTACGACTCTTTGGGCGCCTTGCGCTTGAAGATCGGTCACAGTGATTTCGGCAAAGCTAACGGTTTGTATGAAGAAGGCTGGAAAGCATTATGGGTCGTGGACTTCCCGATGTTTGAGTATGATGACGAAGAACATCGTTGGGTTGCCTGCCACCATCCGTTTACAATGCCTCACCCCGATCACATCGATCTGTTAAGTACTGATCCCGGTAAGTGCTTGGCACAAGCCTATGACATGGTGCTTAACGGTTGGGAAATCGGTGGTGGTTCAATCCGTATTCACCGCGCAGACATCCAAAGCAAGGTGTTTGCGGCTTTGAATATCGGACCGGAAGAAGCACGTGCCAAATTCGGCTTCTTGCTTGATAACTTGCAGTACGGTGCACCCCCGCACGGCGGCATCGCTTTCGGTCTTGACCGTATCGTTACGATCATGGCAGGCGCTCCGTCTATCCGTGACGTGATTGCGTTCCCGAAGACTCAGCGCGCTCAATGCCTGCTCACAAATGCTCCGGCTCCTGTTGATGAAAAACAACTTCGTGAGTTGCACATTCGCTTGCGCAATCCCCAGCCCGCCAAAGAATAAACCTCTTTAGCGAGCCTCAAATTCAAAACGGGAGTTTTCACTCCCGTTTTGTTTACTAACTACTTGTGTTGTTCTTTTCCAGCAACTAGGCGGTTACCGTTGTCTAAAATAGATAAAAATCTCCATCGTTATCCCAGGGATCCTGTGTCACGGCAGTTTCGGTAACGACACCCTGTAAGTCAAACTGAACCCAAAAGGCCTGAGGAAAGCCTCCAACATCATCAAAGCGATACATATAAGCGGTTTGATCCTGTAGCCTAAATTCATACTCTTGAGCACAATGGCCAAACATTTTGTAGACATCGGCCTTAGTGTGCTTTCCCGGAATCACCAGCTTAAAGTGTTCCTCGTTCATCGTTTTTTCTTTGCCGACATACTGACCGTTTTTATCAAAGTGCATCCAGTAAGTCTCTTTACCAAAGGGCTGCCCAGAATACACGAGAATAAATGTTCCGTCCGCTTGCTCTATTTTTGAATCCGGCATTCCAAGCTCTGTCAGGACCGTCTGCTCTGTGGCTCCTAAATCAATTAAATCGGGATGTGCACATCCAACTAACATAAGCGCAGAAAAGCCCAATAAGCCAAACTTTAAATTTCTTGCAATACTCATAGCCCTCTCCCATTGGTTTTATTTGGATTGTAGACTTTTGACTAAATATGTGGTTGCTCTCAAGCGAATCTTCTACAATGTTTTTCAATCTCGGGAGAAAAACTGATGTCTGTCATTCGTTTAGCGCTAGTCTCCACCATGTCTATCCAATCGATTGCTACGGCTAGCACTGTAACGCTATCAGCAATCGCACCATTAGTAGCAACTGCCATCGGCATGCCAAGTTCATTTATTGGAACCTATGTTTGCTTTATCTATATCGGAGCGGCTTTTGCGGCTGTAGCTGGTGGCACGATGGTGACTCGATATGGCGGCATTCACGTCTCCCAAGGCTGTCTTATTTTGGCAGCAATCGGCTTAATACTGAGTGCCGTCCCCTATTTTGTCTGCATTTGCTTTGGAGGACTACTCTTAGGCTTAAGTTACGGGCCCATCACTCCTGCTTCAAGCGACATTCTTTCCCATACAGTCCCAAAAGAAAGAATGGGATTTGTTTTCTCACTTAAACAAACCGCAGTTCCTCTTGGTAGCGCTTTAGCAGGCTTTATCGTCCCCAGTGTTGCCCTGTGGGCCGATGACTGGAAGGCTGGCCCACACACAATGGCAGTTTTAGCGCTAGTTGTTGCCTTGTTGGTCCTTTATCACCGCAGTCAGTTGGATGACCATTTTGATCCAAAGTCACGTTTTAGCATTCACACAGTCTTAAATGCTTTGAGACTTGTCACATCTCAGAGCGGACTTCGCCGAATGTGCATCGTTTCATTTGTCTACAACGGTACACAGATGTGCGTATTCAGTTATCTTGTGTCATTTATGGTTGAAGATATCTCCATTCCTATTGTCTTAGCTGGCATGGCATTAAGTGCAGCAAGTATCGGAGGAATGTGTGGGCGTCTGTTCTGGGGCGTATTTGCTGACTGGATTCGCTCTCCACGTTTGACTCTATCAATATTAGGTTTTCTAATGAGCGTTATGTTGATCAGCGTTGGTTTTTTCACTCCTGATACGGCAACTGTTTTATTGCTTTTTGTTTGCTTTTGCCTAGGTGGCTCAGCTATCGGGTGGAATGGCGTTTATTTGGCGCATGTCGCTAGAATTGCGCCACAGGGAAAAGCAGGCGTGGCTACCGGGGGCACATTGTTTTTCACGTTTGCAGGAGCAATCTTTTTACCCTTAGCTTTCGGTTTTATTCACGGTGTCTTCAACCAGTATTTCGAAAGTTTCTATGCGACAGCAGGACTCTGCGCACTTGTTGCTTTATGGTTACTTTTGAATAAAACAGAGAGCCATTAAGGATGCCGCTGCTCTTCTTTGATGTCTGAGCGAATATCATCGATCAGCCGGTGAAAGGCGGCTCGTACCTGAGCTTCTGAGCAACCTAACACTAAGGCATCTTCCAGCGCATCCTTGAGACTTACGCGCAACTCTTCATAGTTTTCATTTAAAACCATAACTTTTTCGGTACAGGAAACCGGTGAGCCGTCAGGTTTTAGCCAGCGCGGAAAGTCATTTTTTTTCTCGTTGTTGTCCATAAGTCTGAAATCTTATCAAAACGTCGCTCATTTGCTGCTGAGTCAAAATTTTTGGCTCACCCAGCAGACGCGTCAGGATATACATATGAGCTAAATTTTCAACCTCGTGGGCTAACTTCAGAGCTTTCTTTAGATCTTTTTCTCCAGCTAAAACCCCATGATGAGATAAAAGACAAGCGTTACAGCGACAGAGCGCTTCAGCTGCAACATCGGCTAACTCCTTTGTTCCAAACAAGGCGTACGGTGCACATTCTATGCTCCGGCCACCAGCAGTCGCCACCATATAGTGAAAAGCTGGGATCGAGAGTTCCTGGCAAGCCAAAGCCGTTGCATAAGCAGAATGAGTGTGCACGATGGCTGATAGATCAGGTCGACACTTAAAAATAGCCTCGTGCATCATCCATTCGCTTGAAGGCAATCGTTGATTAAAAACATCAAAGCGCTTATCTTCTTCAAATGCTACGAAAACAATATCCTCTGTTTCAAGCTCCTCGTAATCAATTCCAGTGGGTGTAATCAGGAAACCCTCCGTGCCGTCTAAGACCGCTCGCAGAGAAACATTTCCACTTTTATTAACATTTATCCCCAAAGTGTTCATCCGGCGAGCTGTTTCTATAACTTGCCGACGCTCTTTATCGAGACTGCTCACATCTCACTCCTTGAATGCCGACGAGCTCCCTCAGGAAAGAGCCTTGTTAGATACTCCGGTGCACAAACACCTCTTTCGGTGATGATTCCAGTAATGAGTTTTGCTGGCGTCACATCAAAGGCCGGATTTTCCACATTGGTTTGAGCGCTGATGAGCCTGATGTCGTTGACTCGTCCCTTTTTATCCAATCCTCGAACGATGCGAAGCTCTTCAGGGTCCCGATTTTCAATTTCAATACTGTGTTTGCCGTCTTGTATAGACCAATCAATTGTCGAAGATGGAGCGGCAACATAAAACGGCACATCGTTGTCTTTGGCTGCTAACGCTTTCAAATAAGTTCCGATTTTATTGGCCGTATCCCCTATAGCTGTAATTCTGTCTGCACCGACAATGACAACATCCACCTCTCGATGTTGCATTAAATGTCCCCCTGCATTATCAGTGATAATCGTATGAGGAATACCCGTTTCTTTTAGTTCCCATGCAGTCAGCAACCCCTGCTCACGAGGTCTTGTCTCATCAACCCAGACATGAAGCGGAATCCCTTGCTCAAAAGCGATATATACAGCCGAGAGCGCCGTACCATAATCAACAGTTGCAAGCCACCCCGCATTACAGTGGGTCAAAATATTAACTGGTTCACGCTTATTAGCATAAAGCCCTGCAATAACCCGTGCTCCGTGAGTCCCAATTGATCTGTTTGCGAGAACGTTGGCCTGAGTCATTTCCTCTGCCAGTCGATAAGCCGCCGGTAGACGCTCCTTTTCAGGCAAAGAAATAATCTTAGCCACCAAATTGTCAACTGCCCATTGCAAATTCACTGCTGTCGGCCTCGTTGCTATAAGTTCACTGCGAACCCGGTGAATGAACTCGTCTTTTGTGCACTCTCTTAGGGCTAAAACAATAGCCCAAGCAGCAGAAATTCCTATTAAAGGGGCTCCTCTGACTTTCATTGTTGCGATCGCATCGCGGACTTCTTCCCAGCGACTCAGAGATTCTTTTTTAAATTCAAAGGGCAGTCGGGTCTGATCAATAATACCCACTGCCTGGCCATGATCGATTGACCAAATTGTGCGGGTAGGGATACCGTTTACTTTCATATGAACCTCTGCTGAGCAAAGAACGTACACATAACTTGCCGACGGACCAGTTACCTCTGTTCCTGTTTTCATTGTAGCAAAGCAAGTCAGATCGCTTGATAACCCCTGATGCACATTTTCTTTCAGAAAATCGGGAGTTAGCGCTTTTTTGAGTAAAATTGAGGGGTTAAATTTCGCTTGAAAGAATTTCGATGGATACGATTCACCAACTACATTCAGCGCTTATTCCAGAATCGGTCGCCGTTATAGGCGCCAGTGAAAGAGTGTCCTCACGTGGAACGACTCTGTGGAAAAATTTAGTCTCCTGCGGTTTCAATGGACGTCTTTATCCGGTTAATCCGAAATATCGGTACATTGGCGAAGCTCAGTGCTACAGCAATATCCAAAATATTGAGGACAAAATTGACTTGGCCGTACTCGCCATCCCCAGTAAATATATTGAGAAAACCTTAGAAGATATCGCTTCCCATGGGACCCGCTGGGTAGCGCTTGCCCCCAGTGATTCTTCTGTGACATCTGACCCCAGTTGGCAAGCGTCAATTGTTAATAAAGCTCAGTCCCTGGGAATTCGTTTGATCGGTACTGACTGCCTGGGCATCATGCGCCCAGCCATAGGTCTAAATGCGAGCTATTGGCACGATTTGCCGCTTGCCGGTCACGTCGGCTTTGCAACCCAGTCTGGCGTCATCGGAACCTCTCTTTTTGCTTCAAATAGAATTCGGGATATCGGTTTTTCGACCTTAATCAACACGGGCGATGAAATTGATGTTTCGATGAGCGATGTAGTCGACTTTCTTGCTCAAGACAAAGATACTAACGTTATTGTGTTGCATGTCGAGGGAATCCGTAATCCCAGAGAATTTTTCTCAGCTGTTCGAGAAGCTTGTAAGCACAAACCTGTAATCGTTTTACGGGGTGGCAAAAGTCAACAAGCCTCTCAGCTGTTAGCCAGCCGCATGGGGGTTCCTGCCGGAGATGATCGGGTTTTTAACGCCTTATTGGAAAGGGCTGGCGCTATTCGAGTCTACGGTTTGGAAGACATGCTCTCGGCCATAGAGATTTTTTCCCAGCGACGCTTACCCAGGGGTAATCGCATAGGCATTATCAGCAATGGTAGCGGTTTTGGTGTTTTGGCCGCCGATGCGGCCTCCGAGAGCGATATTAAGCTAGCAACACTAGCCCGCGCAACAACGAATAAGTTACATCAGATTTTCAACAACCCCATCCCGATGACTAATCCGGTTGACCTTTGGGCAGATGCTGATCCGCGAAGAATCAAATTAGCTGTTGATGCACTGAACAAGGATGAAAATGTCGACGCTATTCTTGTTGTCACAGCCCCAACCTTCGCTGCACCGCTTGAGCGTGTTTGCGACGCTATTGCTTACGCAACCGACGCAAGCTTCAAACCGATAATTACGGCATGGATTGGTGAAACAGAAACTGTTCAAGCAAAAAATAGGCTGAAAACTCATCCCATTTCAGTCTTAAAAAGCCCTGAGTCTGCTATTAAAGCCTTTTCATGGATGGCTCATTTTGCTCAATCTAGGCGTTATCTATCCGCAACCATTGCCTCGGAAAGTTCTTCTTTGCCAACTGATGAGCAAACTATTGGGAACATTCTGCTGCAAAATCAAAAATTAGGTTGCTACAGTTTTGATGAAATCCAAACAAAACGGCTCTTAGCCTGCCTTGGATTAACTACCGCCTCTGGCATCCTTGTTCAATCGCCCGTGCAGGCTGTCGATGCCGCTAAAACACTAGGCTTCCCAGTGGTGATCAAGGCCGTTGCCCAAGGGGTGACACACAAGAGCAACGTTGGTGGCGTTTTCTTAGACTTACGAAATGAATCTGAAGTCTATGAAGCAAGTCAAACTATTCTGAGTAATATTGCTCAAAAAGCGCCTTACGCCCAACTTCAAGGTTTGTATGTCCAACGCTTTATCAGGCAGCCCAATGGCCGTGAGGTCAAAATTGCTGTTCACACGGATTCACGCTTCGGTCCTGTAATCTCTTTCGGAGCGGGCGGCCATATGGGAGATATCTACCATGACGAGATTTGTGAACTGCTGCCCTTAACAGAGCCTTTAGCCGTCAGTCTGGTTAACAAACCAACTATCAGTACTTTTTTAGACTCTTTCAGAGGAATGCCACCGGCCAATAAAGAAGCATTAATACAAATTCTGATGCGTATTTCCAAACTTGTCACCGACTTCCCTCTGATTCGAGATCTTACAATAGATCCGCTCTTGGTCGATGAAGGTGGGTGCATTGTCTTAGATGCTCATATCGGCATCTCGCCTACCAATCTCACGAAAGATTCTGTCGCCTCGCATCTTACTTTAGCTCCTGAACCCGTTATTGACCAGCAATGGAAAGAAGTTAAAGGCGGAAGTGTTTTTCTTAGAAGTATTCGTGCCCAGGATTTCGATGCATTAAGAAACTTCTTAATGCGTCTGTCTCCACAAACAACTTATCTGCGTTTACACATTTCCTCGAACGAATTGGCACGCGAAAAAATTATTGAACTCACCAATATCGATTACAACCGCGAAATCGCTGTGGTCGCCTGTGATACCGAGGAGCCAGAGTCAATTCGGGGTGTAGCGCGCTTTAAGCGCATTGCCGGCACCTCTTTAGGCGAATTCGGTATCGTGATTGAAGACAGTTGGCAGCGTCGTGGATTAGCTACTTTATTGATGAAAGAGCTTATTTCTCAAGCCAAACAAATGCACATTTCAGCTCTTGTCGGTTATGTTTTGCGAGGCAACGATGGGATGTTTGCCTTCATGAGTTCGTTAGGTTTTACCTGCCACGAAGATGAAACAATTGATGATGCGTTTGTCACATTTACATTGAATTTATGAGGATCTTATGTCAGATTTAACGGTTAATGTACAAAACGGAGTTTGTCATATCAGTATTTCTCGACCTTCAAAAAGAAATACTTTAGATGCCTCAAGCTGTCTGAGCTGGGTTCAGTTATTTGCACAAGCGCAAAAAGATGACAGTGTTCACTGTGTTGTATTAAGTGGTGAAAACGGAATATTTTGTGCAGGAGCCGATTTAAACGAAATGCTTCACCGCACAAATGAAATACAGCAAGCATACAAAAGCCTTATTGAGGCAATGATTGCATTCGATAAACCGGTTCTCGCTGCTGTACAAGGTCCGGCTGTTGGTCTCGGAGTCGCGATTCTTTGTTACAGCGACATGGTTTACTGCGGAGAAAAAAGTCTTTTTTCTGTACCGTTTACAGCACTGGGTTTGTCACCAGAATTCGGCCTTACATATTGCTTATGCGAAAAAGCAGGCTCAAAAAAAACAATGGAAAAGTTGCTTTTAAGCGAGCCTATCAGCGCACAAGAAGCTTTACAAATGGGCATTGTGAGTTCTATCTTTAAAGATGAAGATGTGCTAAAAGAAACACTTGCTCGTGCTACTCGCCTCACTAAACTGCCTCTTGGCAGTCTCCGTGCTACAAAAGCTTTACTGAGACATCATCAGGGTGAGGCTATCCGAAATGCAATGAAAGCCGAAGAAACTATACTGACAGAACGATTGCAAAGTGATGAGGCCCGCGAAGCGTGCCGAGCTTTTGAAGAAGGCCGCAAACCTGACTTCAGCGCCCGTTCTCACTAGGAGTGAATCATGGCGATGATTGAAATTGAACACGTCAGCAAATGGTACGGGGAACACTTTCAAGTTCTAAAAGATTGCACGGCCAGTGTCGAAAAAGGGGAAGTTGTTGTTGTTTGCGGACCTTCTGGCTCAGGCAAATCAACCTTAATCAAAACGGTTAACGGTTTAGAACCCTTTCAGGAAGGCAAAATCATCGTCAACGATATTGACGTCGGAAATCCAAAAACTAATCTGCCAAAATTACGCAGACACATCGGTATGGTTTTCCAACATTTTGAGCTTTTCCCCCATTTGTCCATTATCGATAATCTGACACTAGCACAGATGAAAGTTTTAGGCAGAAGCCGCGAAGAGGCAACTGAACGTGGCTTAAGCCTGCTTAATCGAGTTCACCTTTCTGAACATGCTTTGAAATTCCCCGGACAACTCTCCGGTGGTCAGCAACAAAGAGTCGCCATCGCCAGAGCACTAGCGATGGATCCTGTTTGTATGCTTTTTGATGAACCGACTTCAGCTTTAGATCCTGAAATGATCAATGAAGTATTGGACGTCATGGTCGAGCTGGCTCAAGACGGTATGACAATGATGGTTGTCACTCATGAAATGGGGTTTGCACGCCGGGTTGCTGATCGAGTTCTTTTTATGGAAAATGGAGAAATTCTTGAAAATGCTCCAACCCAGGATTTTTTTACTCAGCCTAAGAGTGAACGAGCCGTACAATTCTTATCAAAGATTCTCAATCATTAACTTTTAATGCCCGCGCATTGTTACATAATTGGATTGGAAAATTTAGGAATTAAAAATGATTGAACACGCCCATACAAATAACTCAACGTTAGCTTTGGCCCAAACAGTACTGACCCGAGAAGCTCAGGCACTGATGGATTTAGCTGATCGGTTGGGTGAGAATTTTTTAAAGGCTGTGCAATGCCTACTGAACTGTGAGGGCCGAGTTGTTGTATCCGGTGTAGGTAAAAGCGGACATGTCGGTCGTAAGATTGCTGCTACGTTGGCATCAACTGGCACTCCAGCTTTTTTCGTCCATGCCGGAGAGGCCGCTCATGGTGATCTGGGCATGATTACTCGAAGTGATGTCTTAATTGCCATTTCCAATTCAGGTACAACTAACGAACTTCTGACCATTGTCCCAGTCATCAAGCGTGAAGGAACTCCTCTCATTGCAATGACTAGTGCTCCGGACAGTACCTTAGCGAAATATGCCGACATTCATTTGGATGTTGGCGTCAGACAAGAAGCCTGCCCTCTCGGACTAGCTCCTACCACGAGTACAACAGCAACTTTGGCTCTGGGGGACGCTCTTGCGGTTGCATGCCTACAAGCCAAAGGCTTTACGGCAGATGACTTTGCTCGATCCCATCCGGGTGGCGCTTTAGGGCGGCGTTTGTTAATTCATGTCGGCGATGTTATGCGTACAGGCGATAAAGTTCCCCAAGTACTCGAAAGTGTTTCTGTGCTTGATGCCGTACGTGAAATTACGCTCAAACGGATTGGGATGACGGCAGTGGTCAATTCTGAGGGCTGTGTAAAGGGAATTTTCACCGAAGGTGATTTGAGACGTTTAATCGAGCGAGTCGGTGACATTCGGAATATCCGTATTGCGGAGGTGATGACGCCCTCACCTAAAACCATATCGAAATCAGCTCTTGCTGCCGAAGCTGCCCATATTCTGGACCGCTCGCTTTGCAATCAATTACTTGTTGTTGACGTAGCAAATCATTTAATCGGCGCACTACATATTCACGATTTAATGACGGCGAAAGTATTATGACTCTAACTGAGAAAGCTAAAAAAATTAAATTATTGATTTGCGATGTTGATGGCGTGCTGACCGACGGCAAGATCTATATTGGCAATGATGGTGAGCTTTTCAAAGCATTTAACGTTAAAGACGGTCTAGGCATTAAAATGCTACTAGCCAATGGTATTGAGGTTGCCATTTTGACTGCAAGAAGCTCCAAAATTCTTGAGTGCAGGACTAAGGAATTGGGGATCGTCAATGTCTTACAGGGGCAAAGGGACAAGGTAAAAGGCCTTCAAAAGCTTCTTGCTGCAATGAATTTAACGCCAGAAGAAGTCGCCTATATTGGAGATGACTTACCTGATTATGCAGTGATTCAAAAAGTGGGCCTAGCAGCTTGCCCGAGTGATTCTGTTGAAGATATCAGGCGTCTGGCAGACTTTGAGAGCCAAAACTGTGGCGGAGACGGCGCTGTTAGAGAGTTAGCCGAGCTAATTCTCAAAGCCCAAGACAAATGGGAGGAGACTCTTGAAAAAATGTTTCTTCACCCTGATCCTAATGCCCGACATCGTTACTAACAGAGAGTCAATATGCGTGAAAGACTGACAGCGATTATCGCTATCATTTTGTTGTTGATCCTCATTGCGGCTAGCTACTGGTACGCAATGCAAGCCTCTTTTAATAATTTACGCTATATCCCGAGTGAAAACTCGCCCGATTTTATTGCCTCCGACGCGACTGTCATTAGTTTCAATGAACAAGGTATTGCCAAAACGCGCATGGAGGCAGAAGAATTCCGACACTATTCCAATGACACTATCACGATGGTCAAGCCAAAAGCGACAACCATTTCCCCCAACGAACCGATTACTCACGCCGAAGCATTGAAGGGAAGTAGTACAGATGCGGGGGAAACATTCCAATTCGAAGGTGATGTCGTGGTCTCCCGAGCCGCAAGCGGCAACACCGCAGCTACTCGTCTAGAGACACAAAGTATGACGGTCTACACGGATACAAATCGCTTTGAGAGCGACGATGTCGTCGATATCTTCAGCGGAGAAGATCGCGCTCGGGGTACTGGAATGGTTTTTGATAACCTTTCACGCACTGTGGAATTAAAAAGCCGTGTGACGACCGTTATTGAACCAAGAGATAATTCTAAAAATTTATTACGCTAAGGGCTTGAAATGAAACGGATCTTCTTTACCGCTCTTGTTCTATCCCTCATAGTGCCTCTAGCACAGGCCGAAACTCAAGATAGACAAAAACCCATTGAGATTCAGGCTGATCATTTTTTTGGTGATGAAATTAAACAAGAAGCTGTTTACACAGGCGCTGTTCGTGTTGATCAAGGTACGATGAGACTCACAGGGCAAAAGCTTGTCCTTGTAGAAAGTGCAGCTGGGTATCGGAAAGGCACTCTGACAGGTAATTTAGCAACTTTCCGCCAAAGGCGGGATATGAAGGTTAAGGGTCTGGAAGAATGGGTATCGGGCAGAGCTCAGGAAATTGTTTATGAAGAGCGCACCGGTATTGTTACGCTAACAGGAAATGCTGTCGTAGAGCGTTCCGAAAACGGCGTTGTCAAAGATCGAGCCAGAGGGAATAAAATCGTTTACGATACGATCCGCTCGCGTACAATTATCCAAGGAAATAGTGGCGGCAGAGCCAGTACGGTTATTGCTCCGAGAAATAGTAACCGTTAACAGCTAAAAGGGAAGCATTGTGCCTACAGAAGAAAAAAATCTTGAGACTCTCGATTTATCGCAAAACCCGTTGCCTGTAACAGATAGTGGGACAGTCACTGCTACCGTCGTTAACACCCTAAAAGCTTTGGGTCTAAAAAAGCGTTACGGTAGCCGTTGGGTCGTTCAAGATGTTTCTCTTGAGGTGAAAAGTGGAGAGGTTGTAGGACTACTGGGACCGAATGGAGCTGGGAAAACAACAACTTTTAATATGGTTGTGGGTTTAATTGTCTCTGACGGAGGTACCATCGAATTAAACGGTCAGTCAATTGCTCACTTACCTATCTATAAGCGCTCAAGACTGGGAGTCTCTTATCTGCCCCAAGAAGCTTCTGTATTCCGTCGAATGACGGTGGAAGAGAACATCCGAGCTATTTTGGAATTGCAACGCGATGAAAATGGAAAGAGCTATTCTCGCTCGGTAATTGATCAAAAACTTAATGATCTGCTCGAAGAGCTCCAAATTACACGCTTGAGAACAAACCCTGCAATGAGTCTATCAGGGGGAGAAAGACGCAGAACTGAGATTGCTCGCGCCTTGGCTGCCGAGCCAAAGTTTATTTTGCTTGACGAACCTTTTGCAGGTGTTGACCCCATTGCAGTTATTGAAATTCAGCGCATTATCCGTTTCCTCAAAAACCGCGGAATCGGAGTCTTAATTACTGACCATAATGTCCGAGAAACCCTTGGCATTTGCGATCACGCCTATATCATTTGCGATGGTGGTGTTTTAGCTAGCGGTCATCCAAAAGATATCGTTCAAAATGAAGATGTTCGCAGAGCCTACTTGGGTGAGGCTTTCCGTATGTAAGTCATGAATCAGATATACCAGTATCTATCTTCGTCGAACGTCATTTTTTTTAACTCGATGCAACGAGCGACTAAAAAGCGTGTTTTTGAAGAAGCCTGTCTAGCTTTTCAAATGTCAGGCATCCCTCATACAAAAGCTTTTGAAGCTCTTTATGCTAGAGAACGACTCGGAAACAATTCGCTTGGTGCCGGTGTATGTCTACCTCACTGTGAAATAGAGGACCTTAAACGCCCTTTCATTACCATCGTTTTGTTGCAACGCCCTATTCACATTGATCCGGCACCTTTTGATAACAAACCCGTCGATATCTTCTTTTTTCTATTGGTGCCAAAGGCTGAGGATGATGACGATAAGTACCTTCCACTATTGCGTGAATGCATTGCACTGCTTGAGGATAAAGCGCTTTGCTCAAAACTGAGGAAAGCGGAAAACGCAGTTGAGATTTGCTCTTGCATTATGGATTGGACCGCCCCAACAGTGCTAGCCCGCGAAAGTAAAGAAGATGCTCTTGAAAGTGAATGGGACATACTGAATGAAGAGGTCCGTGCTCAAAGAAAAGAAGAGCAGGGAGAGTCTTCACTTATTGTGGCTGCAGTTGAAAACAATGCCTAAGTTTTCGCTACAATGGTGTGGTTTCTAGGAGGGCGCAGTATGAAACTCATCATCGTGACCGGCCTATCCGGCTCAGGGAAGTCCGTAGCCATCAAACAACTGGAAGATAGCGGATATTACTGTATTGATAACCTTCCTCTGTCTTTTGTGATACCGGTTGCCAAATCTTTGCAACAAACTCAAGACTACGTTGCCTTTGCCGTTGATGCCCGCAGTGATTTTGAAGGTTATGCTCCTGAAACACTCATCGAGGAGCTTAACACCCAAAAAGATTGGGATGTTCGTATTTTATTTCTGACAGCCTCCACCCAAGAACTGATTCAAAGATTCTCAGAAACACGCAGACGTCATCCTCTAACGTTGCGTTTCAGTAAAGGCAATAAGAACCTTACGTTAGCTGAAGTCATCAATAAAGAACGGGAATTACTTGAACCTTACAGTGTTCAGGCGCATGTTGTCGACACCACTCATCTGCAAAGCAATACGCTAAGAACTTGGGTAAAAGAATTCGCTGACGCCCCCCATGCCGATATGAGCCTGACATTTGAGTCATTCGGCTACAAACACGGCATCCCAACAGCTGCAGATCTGGTTTTTGACGTTCGCAATCTGCCTAATCCCTATTACGATCCGCAATTGCGCCCACTAACAGGACAAGACCTGGCTATTATTGAATTTATGGAACAGCAACCTATGGTTGCTGAAATGGTGCAGGACATTACTGCCTTCATTGAAAAATGGCTTCCGAGCTATCAAGCAACCAACCGTCACTACTTGACGATTGCTATCGGATGCACGGGTGGTCAGCATCGTTCTGTCTATGTTGCTGAAACTTTAGCCAAATACTTTGCCCAAAAAATGAACTCTGTCGCTATTCGACACCGTATCATCGGGCAAGCAAAACGTCCAGTCAAAGGGTGTTCTCAAACTCTTTAGGTGAAAAAACGTTCAAGTAAATCCCTTATTGGCGCGGGTAGACCTATATCTGGTAACTCCGATAAGCTCGCCCACCTGTCTTGCCTGTTCAAATCGTTTTTAGGCTCGACACTAATAGCGATCGGGTGAAGCATAAGACGATAGTGAGTAAAGTCATGAGAAAAAACATCTAGTCGGCGAATGTTTTTAACAATGAACCCCATTGCTTGAACGGTTTTTTGAGTTTCTTCTTCTGTCAATATGCCCTCTATCTGAGGCAAACTAAAAAGTCCCTTCCAGACACCCTTTTCTGTTCTCTTATGCAGCAAACATCTATCATCAAACCAAATCAATAAAAAGGTTCTGTCCTGCTTTTTGCGCTGGAGTTTTTTCTTAGGCAGAGGAATTTCCCTCTGCAATCCTGCCCTCAAAGCTAAACAGCTCCCTTTGAACGGACAAATTAAACATTGTGGATTACGCGTGCACAATGTCGCACCGAAATCCATCAACCCCTGAGTGTAGATATCAAGATCTTTTTCTGGCAGTAAATTTTCTGCAATAGACCATAGTTTTTTAATAGTTTCTTTGTCGTCAGAAGAAGTCCTCAAGCAAAACAATCGCATCAGCACTCGTTTGACATTACCATCTAAAATGGTTTCCTTTGCCCCGAAACTAAATGCGACAATTGCCGCTGCCGTGCTTCGACCTACTCCAGGCAACGTTTCCCATAGCTGGCGTGTTCTGGGAAATTTACCCGACCAGTCATTTGCAATAATCTTTGCACTGCGGTGCAAATTTCTAGCTCTGGAATAGTATCCCAAACCTGACCAATACTGCATCAACTCATCTTCTGTTGCTTGCGCCAAAGACTCTACAGTCGGGAAGCGTCGCATAAAGCGCTCGTAATACTCGATTACTGTATTAACTTGCGTCTGCTGTAGCATGATTTCAGAAATCCAACGGGCATATGGATCTGGCGTTTGCCAAGGCAAGTGGTGACGACCGCTTGTTTTTTGCCAGTCAATGAGAATTTTCGAAAATTGTTTTAAGTCCATTGAAATTTGGAGGAAAACAGTAGAATTACGAGGTTGCGACTGATTATAAAGCTATGTCACGTATTCCTTCCTTTTTACAGAAAACTCTTTTTGCAACTGCTGCACTGTCTTGCATGGCAACGTCTTGCCTAGCTAAAGAATCTCTTCCTAATGTTGAGTTAACCGGAGGGCTTTTATTCCAAATTATTGCTTCGGAATTCGCCCTACAAAGACAAGACCCCGCCAGTGCCTTTCAAACTTATATGCAAACAGCTCGAACAACTAAAGATCCGCGCCTTGCAAAACGAGCATTTGAAATTGCTGATGGTGCACATGCTTTCGAGCAGGCGGCTGAAGCCGCCCGTTTATGGGAGGATTTATCTCCTGAAAATGTTGATGCCCAACTGGCCAAAGTTTTAAGCCAAATTCGCCAGGGAGATCTCTCCAACAAAACTCAAGAGAATGCAAAAAAATTGATTTTGCAAGCCCAAACAGAGTCCGAAAAATTGAAGAGATTCAGTGCCATAACACTTCAGGCTGAGCTGGGTTCTCAGGAAAAACAACAAGTTCTAAATTTCGTCCGACCGCTTGCTGCTGTTTGCCATGATAAAAAAGAAGCTGCCCTGACGCTTGCTAAGCTTTATAGACAAACAGGCAACGAAGAAATCGGACGACGGTACGCAAAAGAAGCGTGGGAACAGCTCCCGGATAACACTGTCGCCTTATTGGAATATGCTGACTCCCTAATGAGTCATGAGTCCCAGCAAGCAATTCGAATTTTAGAGCGCTTCGTACAAAAACATCCTCAAGATTATGATGCTCAATTGGGCTTAGCAAAGGCCTATGCCCGCACTCAAAACAAAGAGGGGGTAAAGAAACAACTTCAAATTCTTGAACCCTTTACCCAGACATTACCTAATTTAGCTTTCACCTTAGCTTCTGTCTGTGACAATGTTGGGCTCATGGATGAAACCAAACGGTTTTTAATGATTTTTGAACGTACTGCGAAAAAACAAAATGCGTTCTCAGATCGCCTGCCTAGAACCTACCTTTCCCTAGGTATGATTGACTACAGACAACATCACTACGAAGCTGCAGCAGAGTGGTTTAATCAAGTTGAAAAAAATAGTGAGTTTTACCCCCAAGCCCGACTTTTTTTAGCGCAAAGCTTGGCTGCAAACAAACAATTCGAACAAGCCCTTAAAGTCCTTGATAAAACTGAGGTAAAAGGCAAAATCAGAACTGACTTTTTACATAAAAGAGCTCAAATTCTGTACGAGTCAGGGAAAAACTCTCAAGCCTATAACGCAATGAAAGAGGCTCTCGACAGTGATCCTAAAAATGCCTCTATCCTTTTTCAGTGCGCAATTATTGCCAATGATCTCAAGCGGCTAGATGAAGCTGAAAAATACCTTCTGAAAGCTATTGAGCTCTATCCTAACGAGGCAGATTTTTATAACACTCTTGGTTATCTATGGATCGATAACAATATAAAAATCAAGCAAGCCAGACCCATGATTGAAAAGGCGCTCTCTATAGAACCCAATAATGCAGCCTACCTTGACTCTATGGGCTGGCTTTTATACCGTGAAGGCAACTTCAAGCAAGCACAGTATTATCTTGAAAAGGCGGTCTCTATCCTTAAAGACAAAGAAATAATGCTGCATCTGATCGAGATTTATCAGCTTCAGGGCAATACACCACAAGCGATGGAAATTCTCAGGCAGTTGTTAAAACAAAGTCCCGATGATCCTGCTATCCACTCTTTGATGGATAGACTCAATCTTCATTTTTAAGAAATACTATGACATTACGAAATTTCTTAATGGCGCTTTTGCTTTGCAGCTCTTTGAGCGGCTGCGTAAGCTTGTGGGCCCCGTCGCTGGAGCAATCATGGCAAGGCAGATTTTCTATCGTTGCCCAAAGCCACTCAAATAGGCAGGCCCATAGTGGTCGCTTTTATCTGACGCACTCCGATACACCAACAACCATTCTGGATCTCAAAAGCTCATTGGGCAACACCATTGCCAGAGTCACACAAACTAGCCAATCTGCCTCTTTGGAAGCTGTGGGCTCACAACCTCTGCAAGCTAAAAATGCCCAAGAGCTGATGCTGCAAACATTTGGGTTTTCAGTGCCTATTGATGGTCTGCAATATTGGATTGATGGCAAAACGATCCCGAATAAAACGGCACAAACAAAACCATTAAAACCTCCGTATCAAGAAATTATTCAAAATGGGTGGATTATCAGATACGAGAACTTAGATTCAGAAGGTTTGCCCAGACGTATAAAACTATTGCGAACTGAAACCCTAGAAAGCCCGTCATTATCTATTGTTTTATTGATAACAGAAAGAAAATCATGATTCTCAATTTACTGGCACCTGCCAAATTAAATCTTTTTTTACACATAGTCGGTAGGAGAAATGACGGTTACCATGAGTTGCAATCTGTTTTTATCCTGATCGACCTTTGTGATCAAATTAAGCTCACTCTAAGAAGAGACGGAGAAATCGTCAGATCCGGTGACGTCATCGGCGACATTGATAAAGATCTCTGCCTCAGAGCAGCTCGGTTATTGAAAAAGCAAAGCAATTGCAATCTAGGTGTGGAAATAGAAGTTACTAAACGCATTCCTGCAGGTGCAGGTCTCGGAGGAGGTTCCTCGGATGCAGCAACAACTCTTATGGGACTTAACAAACTCTGGGAACTAAATTTTTCAACCGACCAACTCATTCCGATAGGGACATCACTTGGCGCAGATGTTCCGTTTTTTCTTTTAGGAACAAATGCTTGGGTTGAGGGAATCGGTGAAAAGTTAACACCAATTGATGTTCCTAGCACATCTTTTGCTGTTATTTGGCCGGGAGTCAGTCAAGCGACTAGTGAAATTTTTTCACATTCTGACTTGACAAGAAATACGAAATACGTCACAATGTCGATCCTCAATGGCGCTCAGCAAACGGGCGACTGGATGAGTTTGGGACACAACGATCTTGAACCGATCGCAAAAATTGTGAATCCCGAGGTAAACAAAGTACTATCTGAGTTACCTCAATTTCGCCTAACAGGCTCCGGGTCAGCGGTATTTGCGCAAATGCAGGAATCTGAGGCGAACAGGGTGTTTGAACAGTTACCTAAAAATTGGAAACATTTTTTAGTAAAAAGTCTTAAAATACACCCGACGTTGTCAGCATTATCATGCTGAACCAAAATTTGTAGGGGAGTCGCCAAGCTGGCCTAAGGCACCGGATTTTGATTCCGGCATTCGAAGGTTCGAATCCTTCCTCCCCTGCCAACTTTCGGGAGCAAGCATTGTTGTGCTAGCTCCCGTTTGTTTTTTTAGCGAGCGGTTTTAAAACTGCCAAGTACTAACCGAAGAGTACTCTCTTCTTAACTTTCGGCGAGTCTTATCATGGTTCCAATGGTTCCGGACAATCTCATGGTCTTTACGGGCAATGCCAATCCTAAACTTGCCCATGCAGTCGCAGAACATCTCAATATTCCCCTTGGTCAAGCTGTAGTCAGCCACTTCTCTGATGGCGAAGTTATGGTGGAAATTGATGAAAAAGTTCGTGGTCGCGATGTCTTCATTTTGCAAAGCACCTGCTCTCCCACAAACGACAACTTGATGGAGTTGATGATCATGGTTGATGCTTTACGTCGTGCTTCTGCACGCCGCATCACCGCAGTCATGCCCTATTACGGTTATGCCCGTCAGGATCGTCGTCCACGTTCTGTTCGCGTGGCTATTTCAGCTAAGGTCGTCGCCAATATGCTTCAATCGGTTGGTGTGGATCGCGTGTTAACCATGGATCTGCACGCAGACCAAATCCAGGGCTTCTTTGACGTCCCTGTTGATAACATTTACGCTACCCCGATTCTGTTGCGTGAACTGCAAAGCAGAAACTACGAAAACCCTGTTGTAGTTTCTCCTGATGTTGGCGGCGTAGTCCGTGCACGTGCCATGGCTAAGTCCCTTAATACGGATCTCGTCATTATTGATAAGCGCCGTCCTCGTCCGAATGTCGCTGAAGTGATGAACTTAATCGGTGATGTCTCTGGCCGCACCTGCATTATTACTGATGACATCGTAGATACTGCCGGTACCCTTTGCAATGCTGCCAAGGCTTTGAAGGAACGCGGTGCGATTAAGGTGTGCGCCTATATTACTCACCCTGTGCTCTCTGGTCCTGCTGTCGAACGTATTACCAACTCTGATCTCGATGAGTTGGTTGTGACTGACACGATTCCTTTGAATGAGCAAGCGCAAAACTGCGCCAAGATCACTCAGGTTTCTGTAGCTGATATCTTTGGGGAAACGATCTCTCGTATTGCACGAGAAGATTCTGTCAGCGCTTTATTCGAAAATTGCTAATCGGCTGTTTTTAGGCGAGAAGACCTAACTAACTTCTCGCCTTTTTTAGCAAAATCTGTAAAATAACGGCCTCGATTGTTCTTCTGAACAATTTTTTATTCCTGGTGGATGGTCGCGTCCCGGGAATTTTATTTTTGGAGAAAACTATGAAAATCATCGCCACCACGCGTCAAGCGCAAGGTACGGGTGCGAGCCGCCGTCTGCGCCGCGCCGACAAGTTGCCCGGTATTGTTTACGGCGGCAACGTTGCGGCCACGCCGATCGAGCTCGAACACAATCCGATTTTTTATGCATTGCGTAAAGAAAAGTTCCATGCTTCGATTTTGACGATGGAATTAGACGGTAAGGATCAGCTCGTTGTGTTGCGTGCTTTCCAAATGCACCCGTACAAACCGCAAGTCATGCACATTGACTTCCAACGCATCAATGCTGATGAACCGGTTACCATGAGTGTTCCGTTACACTTCTTCGGCGCTGAAAACAGCCCCGCTGTCAAGATCAGCAAGGGTATGGTCAGCCACGCTCGTAGCTCTATTGAAGTCAGCTGCTTGCCGAAGGATTTGCCTGAATTCATTTCTGTGGACTTGTCTGGCTTGACTGCCCAAACCACGATGCGTATCTCTGATATCGCATTGCCTGAAGGCGTTTCTGCTGTTGTTCACGGCAACGAAGATCCGGTTGTGGTCTCTGTTGTTGCACAAGTTGAAGAAGATACTGACGACGCTACGGCCGACGCTGCTACAGCTGCCGCTCCTGCTGCTGACGCTGCCGCTGCTTCTGCTGAAGCTAAGTAATTCTCTGCTTTTTGAGGGAAAAGGATGCTCAATGAAAGAGCATCCTTTTTTGTACCTAGTCATTTTTCGAGGAAGTTATTTTCTCGTTAAAATGGCTCTAATTTTTCATCATGCAATTTGAAAAACATGCCCGCAATCCGATTAATCGTAGGTCTCGGTAATCCCGGTAATGAATACACAGAAACAAGACACAACGCCGGTTTTTGGTTTTTAGACCGCCTCGCCCAAAGAGAAGGAATTTTTTTTCATGAAGAAAAGAAGTTTTTAGGCGATGTCGCTCGTATCCGTTTAGCTGGTCAGGATATATGGCTTTTAAAGCCGTTGACTTACATGAACCGATCTGGGCAATCAGTTGTGGCTTTAGCGCTTTATTACAAAATTTTGCCCGAAGAAATTCTTGTTGTTCATGACGAGCTGGACTTAATGCCTGGATGCATGAAACTAAAAAAGGGAGGCGGAAATGCAGGACACAATGGTCTCAAAGATATTACGGAAAAGCTTTCCACACCTAATTTTTGGAGATTGCGTTTAGGGACCGGACACCCCAGGTCTTTGGGGATGTCCCAGCCTGTTGCTGATTTTGTTCTTCATGCCCCCAGCGCAGAACATAAAAATTTAATTGACGAGTGTATCAGCGCCGCTTTAAAAACAAGCAACGATATTGCTACTGGCGATATGGCACGAGTTCAACGCTCAATCGCTAAGTTTGGCTCTTCAAAAGTTTCCAAGGAAGATAAAGAGAACAAGAGTGAACAAGTCTAAACCTGTTATCCTGGTAAGTGCCTGTTTATTAGGGCAACCAGTTCGATATGACGGGCGCAGCAAACCTGTAAATTTAACTCAACTCTTTGACACTTTCTCTTTTGTAGCGGTATGCCCAGAGTGCGCGGGAGGCTTGTCAATCCCACGTCCACCGTGCGAGATAGAAGAAACTAAAACGGCTGCCGATGTCTTGTCGGGTCATGGAAGAATTATTTCCCAAACAGGTGAGGACTGTACTGAAGCCTACATCAAAGGAGCCCAACTCTGTACCAAAATAGCTCAAACATACCAAGTTAACTGTGCTCTTCTGAAAGAAAACAGCCCGGCTTGTGGCCCCCACTTTATCCACAGTGGGCGTTTTGACGGACGTCTGAAATCAGGCAAGGGGGCTTTTGCAGAACTATTATCTCAAATGGGGGTTAGAATTTTTAGCGAACATGAAATTAACGAGCTAATAATTTCTATGGAAAAATCATAGAGTTGAAACTATTTGCCCTCCAACTCAATGCTAAAATGCACCCATTAACTTATTTGGAAAAACAATCATGGGATTAAAGTGCGGTATTGTTGGCTTACCTAACGTCGGTAAGTCCACCATCTTCAATGCGTTAACGAAAGCCGGAATCGCGGCAGAAAATTATCCGTTTTGTACGATTGAACCGAATGTAGGTATTGTTGAAGTACCTGATCAGCGTTTGCAACAGCTCGCTGATATCGTTCATCCGGCTCGGATCGTACCAGCGGTAGTTGAATTTGTTGATATTGCTGGTTTAGTGGCAGGTGCAAGTAAGGGAGAAGGTCTGGGAAATCAATTCCTAGCCAATATCCGTGAATGTGACGCGATTGCGCACATTGTTCGTTGCTTTAACGACGACAATATTGTTCATGTGGCCGGTCACGTGAATCCAACCGAAGATATTGAAGTTATTAATACGGAGTTAGCTCTTGCTGACCTCGCTACAGTCGAAAAACTCTTGAATAAATATTCAAAGCAGGCTCGTCAAGGCGGAGACAAAGAAGCCTTAAAGCTTGTGACTGTATTAGAAAAAATCTTGCCAGTTCTCAATGAAGGCAAACCCGCAAGACAAGTTGCTTTAACGAAGGAAGAAAAAGCCATCATCAAGCCGCTCTGCCTTTTGACAGTTAAACCGACCATGTATGTTGCCAACGTTGATGACAGCGGTTTTGATAATAATCCATTACTCCAGGCTGTTGAGAATTTTGCTGCTAAGGAAAATGCTCCTGTTGTGGCATTGTGCGCCAAAATTGAAAGCGAAATCGCAGAGCTGGATGAAGAAGACAAAAAACTCTTCTTGGAAGATATGGGAATGCATGAGGCTGGGCTCGACCGTGTGATTCGTGCTGGTTATAACCTTTTAGGGCTTCAAACTTACTTCACGGCTGGTCCAAAAGAAGTTAGAGCTTGGACTATCCACAAAGGCGACACAGCTCCCCAAGCTGCAGGCGTGATTCATACGGATTTTGAACGCGGTTTTATTCGTGCACAAACAATCTCTTTTAATGACTACATTGAACACAACGGAGAAAAAGGAGCTCAAGAAGCTGGCAAAATGCGCGCCGAAGGCAAAGATTACGTTGTTCAAGACGGCGATGTAATGAATTTCTTATTTAATGTTTAAAATTTAAATAAGACTTTCATCTCCCACTTCGTTCAAACTTTTTAGGGAAACGTTAATCCATGGCAACTGTGTTGGCAAAACGTAGAAGGGAATTTGGGGAACGGTTGCGTACCGAACGGGAACGTTTGGGCTATACCGAACTGCAGATTGCACAGTTGCTAGGTGTTCCCCTTGAGGTATACCAAAAGTATGAATTAGGCCAAGAAGATCCAGGAATTTTCCGTATGCCTCGATTAAATGACTGTGGCTTTGATATTTTGTTTATTATCACCAGTGAACGCCATAACCCTATTGAAGAAGAAAGCGAACTACTAGCTCGGTTTCGAGAGTTATCCAGCCGCGGTCGCGATTCTATTTTCATGACCTTAGATGCCCTGGAGCGTCTTGCTCCTAATTTACGCCAGACCATTCGTAATAAGTGGCGCAATAAGTAATACTCATTGTTTTTTTACAACCAAAAAAGCTATTTTCGTGCTATTTTTCGAAAAGACGTTCTTTAAGGACTGGTCTCATGCGTATTCTTCGAACTCTTCTTTGGTTCTTTTGTATCCTTGCATTACTGGCAATAGGCGCCGTTGTAGCTTTATACTTCCTCGTTACGCCGGATTCCGTCCAAAATCGCCTTCAAGGCACTCTAAATCAGGCCGGTTTAACAATTCGAACCAATGAGCTGCCAACGGTTAAGGTTCTTCCCACCATTTCTATTTCTTTACCTAGCGCTCAGCTCTTTGACTCTCAAAACAAATTAATTGCTCAGTATCGTTCTGCGCAACTGACCGTAAGTCCGTGGTGGCTAGCTTTGGGGCAAATCCATGTCAACCAATTTTTATTGGACGGATTTTCTCTCCAAAAAATAGATTGTCCCTCTCCTTCAAAGTGGCTGGCCGACAACATTACTACTCAGACAGCTCTGATTGAAGGATTAACAATTGAGTCTATTGAATTAAATGATTCAGATATTCACCTGAAATACAAGGATCGAGTAATTAATTTACAAAATCTACGTGCACTGATTGGCTCTCCAGCACCACAAATGCACGCTCCTGTTGCCTTATCGACTCAATTTCAACTGTTGCCCGATAACCTTTTATTGGATATTCAGGCCGGTTTTTCTTTAGACCTAAACATGGCTTCTGGCCAAATGTCGCTTGAAAATTTATCTATTCAGGCTGACGGAACTCATGAAGGGCGCTCATTTAATGCATCAATGAGTTCTCCTCTGACACAAGTAACTATAGAAAATTTGTACGCAAAAACTGCTCAATTGCAACTGATGAATGCTCCCACTTTCGGGGATCTGTCTTTGTCCGTTGCTGAATTGAACGTAAATACGGAATCTGTCCAAGCCCCAGACGTTTATATTCAATACAATAAAGGGAACGGCTCTGAGGTGATTAAACTTGATTTGCGCTCCCCGGTGCTCTTGGATCGCCTGCAAACCACGATTAACGCAGACCATATACAAGGTGCTCTCGTATTGCCCGAGCAGACAGAGAGCATTCCTATTTCCGGCAGTGTTCAAGTTGATTGGAACAGTCAAAAAATTGTGAGCGAACTTTTTGCAAGAATTCACGGGGCACCGATGAGTTTTCAAGGTGAAAGCTCGGGATTTGATCATCCAGCAATCAAAGGTAACTTAGTCTTCGGCAGGTTAGAGCTTTCAGATTTTTCTATTTTGACTGCTTTGCAAAGAGCACAAAAAACTCTTCCTCTTTCTTTGGAGCCTGCGTTTGAAAATAAAGAGCCTGCCGCTGAAGAATCAGCTGAAGATTCTGCTACCCCTTCAACGGTTTCTGACAACAACGATTTTGAACAAACCACAGACTCTCAGCAAGGCCTTCTGCCCCAAGTGCAAGAACAGTCTGCACAAGTAACGGATCCTGCAAAAGGACAAACTGAAAACGTCTCTGAATTGAAAACTAATCAATTTGACCTTCTGAATCATTTCGACTTCGACGGATCAATTGTTATCGGAGAATTAAAAGCTGGACCTGTTACGCTCGCCCAAATAAAGTCCCCAATGTCCGTTCAAAATGGAATCTTGCGACTTTCCAAAGCCTCTGCAATAACGTACGATGGAAAAACTGAATTAGAGGCCCAACTGAATTCCAACGGGCATTGGAACGTCCTTTATCGAGCAGAAAGTATCAATTTGTCTGCTTTAATGGAAGACGCTGGAGGCAATAATAAAACTGGTGGCGTGATGGGGCTGCAGGCTAATCTCTACGGTGATGGTTTTAGTAAAGAAACTCTATATGGACAAATTGGTTTTTCAGCCGCTCGGGCAAAACTTTTCGGATTAGATCTCGATAGTAGCCTCAAAGATCTAAAGGCCTTCCGTGATCCTGCTCAATCCAATGATTTATTTACACAAACGGAGCATATTGAAGGCTTAGTCACTATTCATGATGCACAAGCTGATATTGAAAAACTTAGCTTCAATTTCGGTTTCGCCACAGCTGAAGGCAGTGCCGTTGTTGATTTGGAGGATCAGGCTCTCTCTGGAAGTATTCATGGCGTGCACCATTCTGGCTTGCAGTTGTTTGCCAATCTTAGCGGTCAATGGTTTAACCCTATCGTTACTCTTGACACACAAAAAATTAAGGAAGTAAACAAACTACTTCCTCCAATAAAACCTACAGAGAAAGCTCAACCTTCTGGCTGGGATAAGTTAAAGAACTTTTTTAAAGAGCGATTTTAAACGCTTAGATAGAAATTCGGGACTCAATCTTTTAAGAGTCCCGATTTCGAAAAAAACTTTAGCCAATTAGAGCCTTTGCAAACTCTTCTGCATTAAAAGGTTGCAGATCTTCTATGCTTTCACCCACTCCAATAAAGTAAATCGGAATCGGCTTATCCGCTCTCATACGACTGATCGCAACCAGTACTCCGCCCTTGGCTGTGCCATCGAGCTTTGTAATGATTAGACCTGTTAGAGGCACAGCCTCGTCAAAAGCCTTTACCTGCGCGATCGCATTCTGACCATTAGTTCCATCAATGACTAAGATGACTTCATGGGGCGCTCCCTGCATGGATTTATTCTGAGATCGTGCAATTCTCTTTAATTCTTCCATTAGGCGAAGCTGCGTTGTTAATCGACCAGCAGTGTCGACAATCACCACATCACAACCACGGGCTTTACCAGCCGAAACAGCATCGAAGGCAACAGCAGCTGGATCGCCACCAGTTTGGGAAATAACCTCTACTCGATTTCGTTCTCCCCAAACAGCGAGCTGTTCCCTAGCGGCGGCTCGGAAGGTATCTCCTGCAGCCAACAAAACGCTCTTACCTTGAGAGGAAAGCCATTTGCTAATTTTTCCAATAGAGGTGGTTTTGCCCGCTCCATTAACACCCACCATCATCATAACCAAAGGCTTTGCTCGGTCCAGATTAATCGCTCCTTCTGCGGGACGCAATAGCGCTACAATCTGCTCCCTGAGTGCGTTTCTGACATCATCCTGAGTTTTTAAACCCTTTAACTGAATCGTATCTCTTAGATTTGTTAAAAGCTCAGAAACTGTACTGACTCCCATATCAGCGGAAATCAGTGCAAATTCAAGCTCCTCGAGGAAATCTTCATCAACTTTTCCTCCTGTAAAAAGTCCGATAATATTGATTCGGGTTTTATGCAAACCGTTTTTTAACCGATCCAACCAACCCGTTTTTTTATTTTCAGTCGTTATCATTAACGTATGCGTCCATTGAAAAAACAAAATCTATCACAAAGCGTAAGTTTACCAAGAGCGAGAGGTACAGGTACCGTAAGAATTATCGGTGGTATGTGGCGTCGAACACCTTTGAGTATCACTGATCTGAACGGCCTCAGACCAACGGGCGATCGAGTCCGAGAGACCCTGTTTAATTGGTTAAATCATATTTTCGGAGACTTGGCAGAAATTCAAGGCTTAGATCTCTTCGCTGGCTCTGGTGCATTAGGATTTGAATTGGCCAGCCGAGGAGCGCAATCCGTCACACTCATAGAAAAAAACAAAACGGCTTACGCTAAATTGTGCTCTATGCGTGAGAAGCTAAAAGCTGAGGCTCTTTTAGATATTCGCTGTGGAGATTGTTTTTCTCTTTTATCTTCTATCAATAAAAAGTTTAATATTATCTTCATTGATCCTCCATTTGCTTTCAATTTACATGAAAAGGCAATTAAGTTATCTCTTCATTATTTGACCGAAGATGGACTTCTTTACATTGAAGCGCCTCGCCAATGGGACGCCTCTATCCTATCTGACTTACAATTAAAAATTGTTCGACAAGCTGATGCCGGAGCGGTCACCTTTCGTTTGGTGGGTCGCTCATTGGAAGGAAAATGACAATCGCTATTTACGCAGGAACATTTGATCCCTTTACTCTCGGACACGAAGATGTCCTTCAACGTGCCCGACAGATCTTTGACAAAGTTATCGTTGCCGTTGCGGCCGATACTGGGAAGAAAACCTTCTTTACCTATGAGGAACGAGTCCTCCTTGCCCAAAGTGTACTGGAGGGTACTGATGGAGTTGAAGTGATTGGCTTTGAGGGGCTCTTGAGTGAGTTCGTACGAAAGACCGGAGCAACTGTATTGATCCGCGGAGTCAGAAACGGAAGCGATTTTGATTACGAAACCAGAATGGCCTGCGTCAATCATGCGCTCAATGAAAACGTTCAAACAGTATTTTTCCCACCGATTAACGGTACACAGTCAATTTCTGGTTCCCTTGTCAGAGAAATTCATCGTTTGGGTGGCGATGTTTCCGCATTTGTCAGCCCCGTTGTCTGCCGGGCTTTAGCCACTAAACGTTCGGGAGCAAGGACATGGTAACGCGTTTAGCCGCCGTCGATCTCGGTTCAAACAGCTTTCGATTAGAAATCGGTCGCGTGGAAGGTAATGAGATTGTTTGTGAACACTACTACAAGGAAGGAGTTCGTTTAGCTGCAGGACTCGATGAGTCTGGAAGCTTGACCGAGGATGCACAGCTAAAAGCTCTCGATACGCTTTCTCGATTTCACGAGCAAATCAGATTTTTCCCTCACAATTGTGTGAGGGCTGTTGGAACACAAACGATTCGAATTGCCCGAAATAACACTGAATTTATTAACCGGGCTCAAAAAGTTTTAGGTTTTCCGATTGAAATCCTCCCCGGACAAGAAGAAGCTCGTTTGGTATTTGAAGGTTGCTCACACAGACTGCCGCCATCGAGTAAAAAACGACTAATTATTGACATCGGTGGTGGTTCAACAGAACTTGTTACCGGTGTCGCTCATCACGCGGATCGCTGTGAATCTTTCCATGTGGGGTGCGTGAATTTATCCCTGCAATACTTTCCTGACGGCAAAATTACCAGACAGGGCTATGAAGCGGCGAAGCTTGCAGCCATGGCTGAATTTCAGGAGGGTCGGGAAAGATTTAACTCAACCCTTTGGGATGAAGCTTTCGGATCATCGGGCTCGATGGAAGCTATTTGCGGCTTAGCCAAATCATTCGGACTAGATAATGATGGACTGACTCTGCAAACGCTTCGAAAAATTAGTGATTGCATGATTAGCAAGGGTCATATTGACAATCTAAACTTCCCCGATATGCATCACTCTCGTAAGGAAGTTATTACAGGTGGTTTAGCTGTACTGCACGCCGCTTGCGATGCACTCAATATCCAACAAATCCGATTCTCCGAAGGTGCATTACGAGTCGGCTTACTTTACGAGCAATGGGCCCGCCTCAACGGAAGAGACATTCGAGAAAATAGTGCCAGAGAGCTTTTGCGTTACAGCTCAGTCTCCGAAGCTCAGGCTATCCGAGTGAGCCAAATTGCCTTGCTTTTACTCGACAAGCTTTTACCACAAGCCTCTGAAAACATTAAAAAGCGCCTTCACTGGGCTGCATTACTGCATGAAACAGGTAATCTCATCAGCCATAACCGTTTCCATCGACTGGGAGCCTATTTAATAGAACATTTTGATTTACAGGGCTTTTCCATTAACGATCGACATTGGGTCTCTCAACTTGTTCTGGGACACAGAGGCCGACTCTACAAAATTCAAGACGAATTGAAAGATCCCCAGTGGGCAAAATCACTCCTAGCTTTACGCCTGGCGAGCATCATTGCTCATAAACGAGAAGACATTGAGTTACCCGATTTTCAGCTAACACAACCCGAATCCCAGCACTGGCGGTTATCATTTAATCATTCTGGCTGGTTGGATAAACATCCTTTAACACATTTTCTTTTACAAAGAGAAGTTAATGCGTGGAAAGCCGTACAATATCGGTTTGACTTTGAGAAATAATACCATTGATGTTTGAGGTTGACACTCCCGCCCAAGAAGAGCCTTTAGTTCAGCTGTCACACGTTTTTGTGGAGTTTGACAAGCTACAAGTGCTCCGAGATGTATCGGTTGATATATACCGAGGGGAGTTTGTTGTCCTTCACGGAGACACTGGGTGCGGAAAATCAACCGTCTTACGCCTTATTGCTGGCTTATTGAATCCATCTAGAGGGGCCGTGCGAGTCGCCGGAGAGGATGTACAGGACTTCTCAACTCTCCAGCGTCGATGGCTCAGAAGAGCTATTGGTTTGATGCTCCCCAATTCTCCTCTTTTGGAAGACCGCAGCATTCTTGAAAATGTGATGCTCCCTGCCCTGGCTGCCGAAGCGTCGACTGAGCAAGCCAGACAACAGGCCTTGGCAGCATTGTCTCGCTGCCATATGTCTGACTGGGCATACAACTATCCCATAGATCTGTCCTCCGGTCAACGCCAACAAGTCAGTCTTGCCCGTGCAGTAGTCAATCAACCGGTTCTTATTTTGGCTGACGAGCCGGCAGCTCATCTTGACGCTAATAATGCTCAAACGGTCATTAATTTGCTTGGAGAATTTGCAAGCGCCGGAGTAACTGTCATCGTAGCCTCGCACTTGTTGCTGGCTCCGCGTGATATCGCTTATCGCGAGGTTAAGTTCGCCTCTCAACATGGAGCCATGCTATGAGTTTTGCTTCCTCTCGCTCTTGGGCTCTTCAGCAAGTTTTTCGCGGAATTCGTAACGCAAAAGGATTATTTTTCCTAGCTTTAATGCTGGCAAGCCTTTCGCTTACTATTCCAGTCTTTGTTGCTAGCGTACTTTACAGTCTTTCTGAACCGATTCGTGCTATTCCGGTGGCTCCGGAAATTACGGTTTTCACATACCAAAACTTAAATAAAGCACAAATGGATAATTTGAGAGAGAGAATCGGCCGACACGAGCACGTAATGAAGATTACGACGATTCCCAAAGATGAGGCCTTCAAGTCTCTCAATGAAAATTTAGGCATTAAACAAACTAATCAGGATAAGGCATCTAATCCCTTGCCTGATCTACTGATTGTTACTTTAGATGCCAAGATGCCTGCAGCCGATATCGAGAAAACGGCTAAAAATATTGAAAAGCTCAAAGGAGTCAGTCTGGTAGCCTATGACAGTACGTGGCTTACTAAGCTGGATGCAATCTCTCACGCCATCAGTAAATTAGGCTGGATTTTTGTCATTATCACTCTATCCCTAATTATCTGTGTCATAGCAGCCAGCGTTCGTTTAGCTGCCGATACGCAGAAAACTGAACTTAATATGCTTTACCTTTTTGGAGCAACCCCGTCCTTTTCCATCAGACCTTATGCATGGAGAGGATTCCTAACCATGGGGTTAGCAGCCGTTATTGCAATCGCGCTTTCCTCTTTTGCAACCGGTTACTTAAATGAAGCCCTGTTAGCTGTCGGTGAGCAATATGGCACAACAATTGCTATTTCGCCGCTCCCAATGGAATTTAATGTGGGTTTTGTTGCTTTTTGCGCTCTGCTGGGAAGTCTTATTGCTAGTATCATTACCCAACGTGCGATCGCAAAAATTGAACGATTCAATTGAAATCGCTTCCCATTTCTCCTAAGGCTCTTATGAAAAACCCTTCTCCTAAGACTGTTGGCACCTCCAATGCTCTAGTTCCTTACCAGAGCAAAGTACCCAGTGTCATCCCTAGTTTGGGTAATCTGGATGCTTATATTCAGGCTGCCAATCGATTTCCCATACTGTCCTATGAAGAAGAACAAAAACTCGTTGAGCGATTGCATAAAAACAATGATATGGCAGCTGGTCGAGCACTTGTTATGGCCCATTTGAGGTTGGTCATAGCTATTGCACGCTCCTATTTGGGTTATGGCATTCCTCATGCCGATTTAATCCAAGAGGGCAATATCGGCCTGCTGAAAGCTATTAAGCACTATGACCCTAACCACGGTGCTCGCTTAATGACCTTTGCAGAATATTGGATTCGGTCTGAAATCCAAGACTATATTGTCAAAAATTGGAGACAGGTGAAATTAGCGACGACTAAGTCGCAGCGGAAACTCTTTTTCAATTTACGTTCCATGCGAGGCGAAAATGCACTGACTTATTCGCAAGCGAATCAAATTGCCCATGAACTTGACGTCAAACCGTCAGAAGTGCTCGAAATGGAACAACGAATGTACGGTAATGAAACACCGATTGATTTGCCGACAGACTCCTCAGACACTGAGGATGACCGCTCAAGTGCTCCTATTCAGTGGTTAGCTTCAACAGAAAACGAACCTACTGTAATTCTCGAACAAAAAGATGAAGAGAGAATGCAACAAGAAGGTATCCGTCAGGCGTTAGCGAGCCTGGATGAACGTAGCCGACACGTAATCATGGCTCGCTGGTTAAATGTCGATGAAAGCGGTAACAATGCCCCCAAGACACTCCAAGAACTCGCTCAAGAACTTGGTGTTTCTGCCGAACGTGTCCGTCAAATTGAAAAAAATGCTTTGGTTAAAATGAAAAAGGCGCTGACTGCGCCCGCTGATGAATATGTTTAGAATCGTTTTAGTAGCTCCTGAAATACCTCCCAACACTGGCAATATTATTCGACTGTCTGCCAACACTGGATGTGAGTTGCATTTAGTGGAACCCTTAGGTTTTACCTTGGAAGATAAGCACATGATAAGAGCAGGCTTAGACTACCATGAGTATGCAACTGTCAAAGTACACAAAAGTTTCCAAGCCTTTTTGGAAGCAGAAAAACCGCAAAGAGACAGAATGTTTGCAATGACAACAAAGGGATCCCATCCCTTTGCTCAATCGCATTTTTTGCCAGGTGACTGGTTTGTTTTCGGCAGTGAGGGGCACGGTCTGCCCGATGAAATTCGAAATAGTTTCCCGGAGCAGCAGCGAATTCGCTTACCTATGCGCCCTCATAATCGCTCGCTTAACCTATCCAATACAGTAGCTATTACTGTTTATGAAGCTTGGCGGCAAAATCATTACGAGGGCGGCATCTAACCGTTGGTACTTTTTTTCTGATTTAAACTTTCAAGTAAATAGCGATCCATATGGCGCTCGGCTGCAAAGACGGCGGCTTGGACGCGGGAACTAAAGTCAAAGCGACGCATAATTCGCTGTAAGTGAGCCTTTACAGTACTTTCTGACATATTGAGCAAATTTGCCATTTCCCGATTACTAGCTCCTTGAGCAAGACAGCCCAAAATCTGTCTTTCACGCTCTGTGAGGCTCTTAACCGTCTCAGGACGCACTTCCGGCATCAATGAAAGGTGTTTAGCACGAATACCGTTAACAAATTTGCTAGTCATCTCTGGAGACATCACACTCTCACCGGCGACGACTTGTCTAACACTATTGACCAAATATTCAGCATCAATATTTTTTACTAAATAGCCCCGCGCTCCCAAAACAAAGGCTTCTTTTAAGTCTTCAGCGTCTTCACTGACTGTCAGCATCACCACTGGCAACTCTCTGTTGGATGCCAGCATTTGAGCCAATGCTTCTGTTCCGCTCATTACCGGCATATCCAGATCTAATAACACCAGGTCCGGTTTGAGCTGTTCAGCAAGCTTTACACCTTCTAAACCATCCGAGGCTTCTCCAACGATCTCAAAGTCAGGTTGTCGGCTTAAAAGTGCTTTTAAACCTGAGCGAAATAAGGTGTGGTCATCAACCAGCAAAATACGAATAGTCATTAACGTCCCTCTTTGGGCAAAATTAATCGAACCGTCGTTCCCTGATCAAGCTCGGATTCGATTTCTATGTGAGCTTTGACTTTTTGAGCACGCTCTCGCATGATAGACAATCCAACGT
>ERZ856578.461-NODE-461-length-83356-cov-8.629474_pt1 | contig 83356 bp, 78 predicted proteins | sample MGYA00514384_ERZ856578 | MGnify/ENA primary metagenome ERZ856578 (study PRJEB29103, sample SAMN06111958) | human gut metagenome | biome: human gut; feature: ankylosing spondylitis patient; material: healthy_person | host: Homo sapiens | place: China:Hangzhou... | reverse complement strand
GCCGCGTAGCTCAACTGAATAGAGTAGCTGACTACGGATCAGCCGGTTACAGGTTTGAATCCTGTCGCGGTCACCATCCGAATTAAAGTTTAAACAGAAATATAAAGATTGGCCGCGTAGCTCAACTGAATAGAGTAGCTGACTACGGATCAGCCGGTTACAGGTTTGAATCCTGTCGCGGTCACGGAATAATAAAGAAAGCGTTGAAGTAGTAATATTTCAACGCTTTTTATTTGTTAGGGTTTATGTTTGTTACTGGCCTATAATTTCAGCTTTTCTTTCTGTAGCGCATTGTTCAATATAGATTTATTGAGAGACTTATCCTTCTGATTTACCAGCGACAACGCACATCGCCTGATTACGTTGGTAATAGCACCTCCTGAGAGTTCTGTTCCGGCTGCCATGATTATTAGTTCTTCATCTACACCACCCGGCCAGTTTTTCAACATCTTCCGCCATATTTCCGCACGCAGTTCTTCCGTTGGCATCGGGAAATAGATCACTGACTGGAAACGACGGGAGAATGCTTCGTCGATATTTGAACGCAGGTTTGTTGCCAGAATGATCATGCTGGGGAAATCTTCTATCCGTTGTAAAAGATAAGCGACTTCCTGATTGGCATGCCGGTCGTTGGAAGTGTTGGTAGAGGTACGTTTACCGAACAGGGCGTCCGCTTCATCAAAGAAAAGGATCCAGTTCCTGTTTTCGGCAAGATCGAATACTCTGGCGAGGTTCTTTTCTGTTTCCCCGATATATTTGGATACGATCATGGAAAGGTCTATCCGGTAAACATCCATATTATTTTTTTGACCGAGCAGGGTTGCTGCCAATGTCTTTCCCGTGCCCGGCGGCCCATAAAACAATGAACGGTATCCGGCTTTCAGGATACGGGACAATCCCCAGTCTTCCATGATGGTCTTGCCGGAAGAGATCCAGGTATTGATCTCTTCCAGCTCGGTTGCCACCTGGTAATCCAGTACCATATCGTCCCAGTTCAGTTCCGTAGTAATGCGTTTGGCGGGAAAACCGATATTATAGTCCGGTTTATATTCTTTATCCAGTAAGACACGGCTCAGAAACTCTTCCGATATCCGCAATTGTCCGCTCAGGAACGGTTCCCCTTCACCGGCACCTTCCAGACGGAGAATGTTTTTCGTATAGAACCAGTGATCCTTCTGAAAATATTCGATGACAGCCTTCCGCCTGTCCGTATTTTCCCCTGCAATAACGAATACAGCCGTTTCTCCGGTAGGAAGAAAGCCACCATGCGACAAGCCTTTCCAACCGCCAAACTCTGTGTATTGACGGTCGAAGTTCTTGTTCTGCACAAAAAAGATATCCAGTATCTGCGGACAGATGTGTGGCATCAATGCCAGCATCACGACAATCCGCTCCTGAAAGGTAATCTTTTGTACATCTGCCACTTTTTCCATCCAACCGTTGGAGGGTAGGCGAATCTGTTCCAGCGAAGTGTATTCACACTCCTGCTGGAAATAGTGCTGTATGGCAACCGTCAATACCTGATTGAACCAAACAATATATTCGTTCATCCTTTCCTTATCTTACAAGCTGTTAGCCTTTGAACCCATTACATCCGCTTCATGTTCCAGGCCAGCATTGTCGTTGACGGGCATTCCTCCGACTTCCGTTGTTGGTTCTACACGCCCCGCCATTTGTTGGGCTACATGCCAGGCCTCATGGGGCAAATGCTGTTCCTGCCCCGGAGCCACGTGGATATCCGTTCCTTGCGTATAGGCAAGGGCCTGTACTGTAGCCGGCTGGGATGAATTATAATGTACTTTTACATCATCCAGGGAATAGCCTGAAAGGTTTTCCACACCGGCTTTCAGGTTATCGGGCAGTCCGGTATTGTTCGGTTTCATTTGCAAGGATTCGTCCTCGTCCTCCTCTAGTTGGATCGCTTTGTCGAATTTGCCTTGAAGTGTGTCGTCCTCGTCTTCGCCAATCCGCTGCAATGGTAGATTCATTGAGCGGTTGTCGACAAATTGCAAAGATCCGCTACCATCCAGTTTTTGCTGGATGGTGCGGGCTGTCTTTTCCTGATATGCTTTTTCTGTTTTCATACCTGATGTTGTTTATTGTTGTACAAAATCTGTTTTAAAACGTTTGCTTATCGTGCCAGATAATTTGTATATAATTTTCCAACCAGGGATAACGGATCTGTTTGAATGACCATGGAACAGATTCCAGCAAGATATCATATCCCCGCTCTTCTATGGTCAGTAACCATTTTTCTTTCTGCTGTTCCAACCGCCCGTTGCGGTGAATAAAGGTTTCCTGAAAACCCCTCATAGAAGTACCGTCCATTTTCCTCCAGTTTGCTTTTACTGCCTTGATCAAACTTTCGGCCGTATCCTTTTCTTCTTGGGTCAATTCTAACTGTTTCGGTAGTGGGATGTGCATCGGCAGGTTGACAAGCAGGCGGTTAAACACCAGTTCCATTTCCTGATATGTCTTTTCTTCCAGACAGGTCAGGTATTGCAGCAGGAATACAGCACGGATTTGCGATGCCGTGTCCTTAAATGCTTTCTTATCTTTGTCCAAATAATCAAGCATAACAAATAAACGTGGAAACCACGGGTTAAACAGACAAAGCCCTGCGTTAGTGATAAAGAAGTTATTGGGAACTTCTCTCTGTTCTTCTTCATTAAAATAAGATCTTTCTTCCATAACATTTAATATTTGTTTAACAATATGTGTTGTTTCTTTTCTTTCAACTTCAGTTTTCTCTTGCTGGGTAGGAAGCGGTTGTGCGAACGAGCGCATTCCTTCCGTCATATTCGATGTTTCAGTAAGCTGTGTTATCGGTGTTCTATTCGATTTTCCTGTATAAACAAGATACAAATACGACAGAAATTTGTGTTCTGTTTCTTCCTTTGTAAAACTTCTTTTACCTAATGTGTCTGTGTCTTGCATATAGAGTAGAAGGGCTTGCGAAAAAGCTGTTGAAAGAACCATACTTCCTCTGGTCAGGAAAGGGTAATCGTCTATTTTGTCCTGTATCCATTGCATTGTCTGTAACAATACCGATGCCTGATAAAAATTCACCCGCGTAATGCTTTGCAAGAGTTGAGATACAGAGATATCGGCAGAAAGGAGAGGAATCATTTTGCTCTCTTTGGGTTGTTTTCGGAGCAAATGAATCCAGTCCAGAGGCTTTTCTACAGCCATCTTTTGCAACAACTCCCGTTTGCTGTCCTGAGAAACTGTTGTATCTTCCAGCCAATTGATAAACCCCTTATCAGTATTCCAACAACTTTCCAGCAATGTTTGAAGGATATTAAAATCGCTTTCGCGGTGTTCCTTGTCTTTACAACTTTTCTCCGCCAGATATAGTTCTGTCGTTACTAATTCGATGGCATCTTCATTGTCGGTATCTGTAATAATCCGATAGATCCATCGTAACAGTTGCCTGATATTATCCGCTTCGGTTTTGCCTTGACATCCGTTGCCTATCCAGAGAAGCACAGCTTTTCGAATGGTAAAATCCAATTGAACACTGGTAACCACATTCAGCCAGTCGATCTTCGGTGCATGGCTTTGTAGATAACTTCTCATTTGCTCCACCATTGCCATTGCAGTGAATGAAATGGAAACAAGCAGTTGGTTTATGATAGCCATACTGGTTATCTCTGTCAATGTAGAAATTAATGCATCCTCTTTGACTGCTACTGTTTGTAGCCAATGTGTCAGTTTCTCCGGATTCTTTTTTGCATACAGAGTAATCAATATCCGCTTGTCTGTATCGCTTCGCTGTGTATCTTTCAGGAAAGCAGCCAGGGTGGAGATATCTGCCGGATAGCGGTTTTCCTCCTTTTCTGATGACGGTATTTCTTTTCCTTCCTTTGCAAGCGGTAACCGAAGGAGCGACAGGTTCAGAAATATCCGGTACAGTTCCCGGTTGAAATAGCTGTCATGCATGGGCGAGCCATCGGGATTATGCGGCTGTTGGTCGTAGATTGCATTTAATACTTCTATATAATCGGTAGAACTGAATACTTCCAGCAGGAAACCGACAGTCAATTCCGCTTTGGAGAAGTAGAACGAATAGGTTTGCTTGTGGATAAACGTGAGCAACCGATGATGTAAGTGGCGGATAAAATCGCTCTTGTCGCCGAAGATAACGAGACCATTGAACGGATAATACCGGATAAGCCACTCGTACAGGTAATGCCAGTAGGGCGGAAGATCGACTTCGGCGTGTTCTCCGGCTTCAACCTCCATGATCCGTTGGACGGATATGGTATCGAGTAGTTCTGCCATACTTAGTAGTGCGGTATCATTTTCCGCTTCGTGGATGAAACGTATGGGAATATCTGGCTTTGCCACCAAAAGCCTTACCAGGAAACGGCGTTTCTCATGTAGGGTGGCTGCGGGTTCGGAAAGTGCAGCGACATAAAGCCGGAGAAATACCTCTTCGTTATCCGCCTGCCAGAACAGACGCTGCAGAGCATTCTCTTTATTCAGACACAACTTCGATATCTTATTGATGCAGGTTGATGATTGTGTCGCTATCCATTCCAGTTCTTCTGCCAGGTTGAAACTTTCGTCCGACCATTCCGCTTTCGGATAGCCGTACTCCAGATAGAAAAGCAGGTTTTGCAACCGGGAAATACCGGTACTTTCTTCCCGGTTTCCGGCAGATATATTCAACAAAGGCAAGGCTCTCTGTAATTTATCCCGGAGCCTACGCGGAAACTCCTGGTAGAAATCCTCTTCCAGGATATCGCCCAGATCGAGATCGAGTAGTTCTATCTCATGTAGTACCTTTTCCTTATCATAAACGGACAGGCATTCTTCAACCACTTTTTCCACACAGGCATGGCAAAAGTTGTCCCAGTTGGCATACAATCCGTATGTAAACTGTTCATCTACTGCAGTGAACCCAAACGATATGTTGTCAATACGTATCATCCAGTGTATTCTTATCTTTATCCTTTACCTTTTTTAATATTCCGTTCATCGTATCCTGCAGCATCTCTACGTCATCCATATATTGTTTAGCCAGCGCCTGTCGCCACAGTCTGTAACAGTCTTCGAACTCCTGCATGAAGGCAATATTCAACCAGTAAATCGTACCACTCAGATGGGCGGGTAATATGGAACGCAACAAATCACGGCAGACTTCGCGGAAACGAGGTGACCAGAAGCGAGCCGTCCACGAGGGCAATACGAGCGACAGTGTGAACGGATGGGATTTGGAAAGCACCGGTTCGACGATGTAGAGCGTTTCACATGCATGGTTGAGTTCCTGCAGGTAATAGCGCAGGATGTTGGCAAGCGAATTCAGTTCAACCTTTTTATTGGTTCGCCCGAGGTTCATCCAGATATTTTCCTCCCGGTTGCGGAATACCAGCATATACTCATTCTCATCGGCTAGCACGAGCCGGTAATTATCCAGGAAAATGCCTCCCCGGAACAGGCCGCTACTGATAAAGTTCTGGTTGAATACAGGCAGTTCCGTGCGTAACCTGCTGTATTGTTCGAATTTTTCATTCTCGTCTTCCGGCTGCTTTTCATGAACAATAGGTTCCATATGGCAGTTTTCGAGTATTCGTTCATCGATCAGCCTGGCGTTTATGAAGTTTCGTGGAATTTTTCCTTTTCCGTTTGTTTTCATCAACATAAGATTATGGCTGGCCAGAACGTTTCCTACCGAACGGTTCTCGTTCCAACTGATGCCAAGCAGACGGCAGAACCATTCTTTCGCCACTGCTACATTTTCTTTTCCATCCGAATCGGTAATATTCCTTGCCTGGGCGCGATTCTTTATCAGATAAGCGATATACCGGAGGAAACCTGCACGGCGACGCAGTATTTCTTCTTTTGTTTCACCATAGTTATCAAATTCCTCCATCCATGCCGGTTGGCTTTCCACACAGTACAACTGGTCGAGGAAATCCATATAGCGGCTTTTTAGTGCATATATATTATGGGAGACCGGGTAATCTATATCTTTTGCCTCAATGGAGAGTAGACGATCCAACTTTTTTACTTCAGACAATCCCTGCTCGATTGTCTGATCGTACAGTTTAAGATAGGCCTCGAAGGAAGTAAGAGGCTTCCGATCCGGGGAGAGGTTGTAGCATGCCGGGAAATCCCGGGCGATGGGGTAGTGAGTGAATATGTCGTGGTTAGTGCCTTTCAAGCCTGCCCATTGATAGTTCCGTTTTTCCTCCGGGATATATACCTTAGTATTATAAAGTTCACTTAATTGTTTTGTGAACTTCTCCATATCAACCTGTACCTGAGAACATCCGCAATAAATATCTACCTTCAAATCGTCTTTCTTGCGGGGTATTTTAAGACTATATCCTCCGGAGAAATTGGTCAGTGGCTCGTTGTTCTTCATCAGATAGCAGACGCTGAACGATTTGATGCCCTTCACCTGCCAGAGTTTATTATACAGTTCATATTCGGTATTCTGCTGCCGGGGGATTACAACACGTACGGTATCGTCTGAACCCTCCAGCCATTCTTCGAGCGGCATGCCGGAGATTTCCTGTTCTTCCGGGGTGGAGATACTCACTGCACCGGATAAATAACGCAGGATGATCTGATAGATTTCTACCAGCATGAGGGTGGCATCCTGTCCCGGCTCGATTTCGAATCTCGCATGAAACTCCAGTTCTTCGGGTTTCACGACAATGACCTGGTTAAGATATTCGCACAGGTTACGGTGTTCGTTGTAGACCATCTGAACCCTCTCCACCAAGGCCTCACTTTTTACTTCTTTATTAAAAGGAGGAAGAACGATCTTGACGGTGTAACCACCGGTAGCCGGGTCACACTCTACCCATACATTCTCCAGTTCGGGGATATGGGAGAAGAACAACCTGCGGTAATCTTCTGTCGTGACGGGAGCCGTGGTATAGACTTCGCCGGGAGGGAAGAGGCCGAAACGCTTCGGGTTGAAGTTTTCACCTTCCCCTGTCAGGTAGTCTGCCAAATCGAAGCCCAGCTTGTAGCTTGTTTCCGTCAATGCATAGTTGGCTATGTCTGCCAACGTCACACCGGGATCATGGACGTTGAAGTCCGTCCATACTTTTCCCGACAGGCGCTGCACTTCTTCCAACGTCTTTTTTTGCAGGCGTGAGTACAGGTTCTCACCTTCTTCCTGTTGTCTGATATATGGTTCTTTGCCATCCATCTTCGTATCTTCTCGTTAGTTACAACGTATTATCCTTTGTACATTTCTACAATCCGGCAATGAACTTCTCCGGAGGGCAACCGTTTCTTGCTGCGCATTTGCAGGCAGGGTTTACCGTTGCGTTCCTGCCAACGAAAACGGATGCTGCCCGACCAGCCCCACCAGTGCTTTTCCGGTGACTCTATCCGCTGCTCCATGAAGTTCAGCCAAATGGCGGTGACACGTGTCAACCGGCAAAGCTCCGTGCCCGGTTCGCGGAAAGAAGCGTAGATGCGGTAGACACGGCAGCCGAAGCCTTCGCGGGAAACGTCGAGCGGCAGGTCGTGCCACTTTTTGTCGGCAGGGACGGTCAGGTAATCCTCACCGGGGGGTACTCCACCTCCGCCTTTCGTTTTGTAAGCCGATGCGGTGACGGTCTCTTCCACCATCAAGTTGCCATGCAGGAGAAACGATTTATCCTGTGCTGCTTCCATCACCACTTCGGTTTGTCCATTCTTTATGACCAGTTTCTTCTCGGGTGTGACGGAGAGTGACCATACAGGCAGTTTCGTTCCGGTAGCGGACTTTTCCGTATAAAAGCCGATATCCAGGTTACCGTCCTGTTTCGGATAGAATGCCCAGCCTGTATCGGTTCTTATCACTTGCTCGTCTTCCACCAGATTCAGTGTGGAGTCGATCAGTTCGGCGAACTGTTCCTCGGTAGGGATATCGCCTTTTTTGAAGTATCCCTTCAAGGTGTTCCTGTTTTTACGGTTGTTCGGGTTCATAAGCTATCTTATTATGAAGTTACCCCCAATTTCGGCATTTTCGATGCCGCCGTAGGGAGATAGTAATTCTATTGTTATTTTCGGATGTAGCACGCTCCACGGGTGTTCGCCTTTGAAGGCCGGATGCTTTTCGTCGATGATTACAAACGGCGTGCGCTCCAATTTGACGTTAAGTGCAATCAGTCTCATCAAATCTTCGTGGTTTGCCATGCGGGCATGCAGTTCATTGTAGGAAAAATGTTGCCGGAGAGCCGGTATTTCTCCTTTCCGATACCACGGTGCGAGGTAATTCTGCGCCAGCACCACCAATTGGCGGATGGTTTTGCCTTCATCCTGCACTTTGTCCCATAAAATAGCTTTGCAGTGAACCTTCACCTGTTCATAAACAGGGTTGATAACGCGCAGGGAAACAAACGAAGGCGTATATTGACGGATCACCCGCCGTATCTCCGCCAACTTCCAGGCCGGAGAAAGAAAATAACGGTTGTCTTCCGTACGGCTGAAAACGACGAGGTCGATTTCCGATATCTTTTTCTTCCTCGGTATGGAAAGGCATTGTACCTTGTCCACTTCGGGGAAGTTTTCCAGAACAAGACGTTCGTAATCTTTTATCGTGATAGCCCGATGACGGTTACTGATGCGTGAACTCTGGTGTATGGCTACATCGTTATTCGTTTCGGCAGGCCTGCCGCCGAAGCCGGGTAGGGGTTGTGCGATGCTTTCTATCCGTTCGTCAGGGGCGATTGTGCCTTGTATTGTTTCTGCAGGTAGTGGAGAACCGTCTCCGTTCTGCGCTGTAAGCCGGATATAGTTCGTCCGGATATGGCGTATGGCAAGGCTGGACGACAAGTCACCTGTTACGGTGGCGCGAAGCCATGCACGACCTTGCTTATCTGTATGACTGTCTTTTATCTTTTCCGGCAGCCTGATTTCTATGAAACCGCTTTGTGTCAGCCCCAGGGTTTCTTCGACACGGATAGCGTCGGTGGCGATGGGAGACCATACGTTCCCGTTCCAGAATTCCCAGGTTAGTTTGGTGGCTTTGCCCGGCTGCGGACTGTTGAACGATTTGTTTTCTTTTGGCAAGACCATGTCGAGGTACATCCGCACGGTTTGTTCTCCTTTTGCACGGAGGAAGGCGAAGTACAGTTGGTTGTCTGCTGCAAATGCCGGCAGGAAGGGTTGTTCTTTTACGTCGTTTACGGGGAAAACCTCTTGTTCAGACAATGCCGTGATGCGGCTCAACCGGATGGATGAATTCGCCATACCAGCCAGTGTCGTTTCTTCCGAAGCGATGTACGAAAGTTCCACATCTGCCAACTGGGGGACAACGGGTTCGGGAGGTAATTCCTTAAGATCCTTCTTTTTGCATCGGCTGTTATGGATCATCGTTTCGGTAAAGAGGGTGCGGTAGGCATCTGTACCGAAGCCGATAGAGGGAGCCTGCAGGGTGGCACGGAAGAAGCCGTCACGGTCGCGGCGGTATTCGTAAGGGACAGATTCACTACGTGTCAGTAGCTTCTTCTCTGTTAAATCAAAGATTACCAGGGCATCATTGAACGAACGGTCTGCTTTTTCCCCGGATGTATCGATGGAATCGGGGGTGAACAAATGTTGCCTGATACCCTGGCAGGATTTCCATTTTCCGCCTTGTTGCCATTCGGTGGAGATGGTGAATGAGTTTATGTCGATTACTTGTCCGGCGGCAGCGGTATAACTTTTGTATAGTTTGTTGAACTCTGCTTCTGTTTCGGGCAGTTTCTTCCACTTGCCTTTCAAGCGGACTTCCTTCAACGGTTTGAGCCCCATTTCTTCGTTGCCGAAAAGGAACCAGGCTCCTTTTTCCGATTGCAGGCCGAAAGGCTGGAAGGGTTGCGAGGTGTCAACTTGCCCCAGCTCGTTGTAGAAGGTGAAGTTATGGATGGCAGATACGTTCGTCTCTATCTTTACGGCATCGAATTTTAGCTTGGTTGCCCAATCGTAAGGGCACGGGGTTTTGCTTGCCAGTATCCGAAGGGAGGGATGTTCGGTTGTCATGCCGTGCGTATCTTCAGTGCAGGGAGCGGGGAGGATACCATCACCTGGAATTGTGATTTCGAAACATAACCAGTGATGGTTGTCTTCCATTTTGATCTTACAGGTGCACGGTTGTTCCGTCCAGCCTTCTGCATTGCTGAATTGCAGGGTGAAACTTTTATCCGGTATACTGGGGAGCAGATCGGAAACTGTATCGGTAGTAATCCGGAAGTTGACGTTGACTTTCCTTTCGCCTTCGCCTAGGACGAGCATAGAAGATTCTACTATCCAGCCCAGAGATAATATTTTACTACATTTATCGGAGAAGAGTGCTTGTGCTGTCGATATGTCCGGGTTATAGATTGTTTGTTTGCGGATGGAGATGTCTTTTCCGTCTCCCCGTTCGATAAAGATGGCGTTCGCTTCGGCGCATTGCATAGGGGTGATGTATTCGTTGCGCACGGTTTGATAAAGCAGGTCCTCACCGGCGGCATTCTGTCCGGCCGGGAATGCCTGTTGGGCGGGTAGCGTGAAGCCGGCTGTGTTTTCTGCCGGGTTGACGATGATATAGGCGTTGTCCTGCACTGTTCCTAGCGGGATAGCGTGCAGGATGTCGCGGAGGTAGAGTTCCGGCAATGTGGCGAAGCGGCGGTTGAATGTCTGAGTGATATCACCATAGTTGCGCAGGTAAGTGAGCAGGAGGGACAGTGCACCGTCCATATTGCCGTCGTTTTCGATCTGTGCCAGGTAGTAATCAAAATGTTCCTGTATGGAGCGGATGGTGTGAAGCGTCCGGGACTTCTCCAAGAGGTCTTTCAGTTGCCGGGCGACCTGGATAGAGGAAGAAGCATTGTTAATGGTTTTCCAATTTCTGTCGATATAGCGGTTAAGTCGGGCTATCCATTTCTTAACCTCGTCTAGCAGGCTTTGGGTATCGGTCGATGGTTGTTGTCGGGCAATGTCCACCAATACGGTCAACACATGGTCGGCCCACAGGCTAATGAGCGTACCCTCCTTGCCGTCGTCGTTACGATAACGAATGCTGTTGCTTGCTTCTGCCAATCGGGGAAGCAGTTCGCGCCAGTCGCTCTCCAATGCCGGGAAGTTGTCGAGGCGGGGAGAGGAGGTTTCGTAGGTGGGACGGAGGAGGCCGCTTAGCCTGTAGGGTGTTGCCATGTTCTGATCTGTTTTCAGGTTCTATTCAATTCTTATTCTATAACGGGACGATCATCTTCGCCACCGCCACCGGGAATGACAGGTTTGTCGTCACCGCCCGAAGCTGTGCCGCCACTGTTACTGCTGCCTGCAATTCGTGAATAAGTGCCTACAAGGCCATTAATGTTGGTGATGAAGGTTGTTATCGCATCCGAAGGTTGCACAATGGCATAGGCATTTACCGTCTGGATAATTTCACTGTAAAGAGTATTGGCTGCCGCTACAGTATCGGCTGATTTGACATCACTTTGCATCATGCGCCCCCCCATTTCCGTTGTTTTACTCAGGAATGCTTCTTCGAAAGCGACATTTGCCGTACGAAGGGCTTCCACTTCAGCAGTCAACCCCAAAGCTGCAATAGCTGCTTTGTTCTCTGGCAGATCCAACAGGGCAAGCATTCCCTTCACTTCGGCAGTCTGCTTGGTATACTCATGATTACGAATCCCTTTATAGGGTGAGAGTTGTGGAGAAAGCAGACGTGCCGCCTTGCTGGTTGCTTCTACAGTAGAGGTGAGATAAGCGTTTGTAACATTGCTGATCACTCCTGATGCATTATCGCGTGTTTTATCCGTATCCTTCAGGTCGATAGTAGCAACGAAGGCACGTTGACGATTAACGATGGAGGCAAGTGTTTCTACTGCTGTGGTGTAATCCGGCACTTTGTTTTCTATGTGCAGGGCGGCATCAGTAGCAGCAGTGATAAACCCGAGAACTTTACTGTGGAAGTCGCTGCATGAGCCGATAGTCATCTGACTCATGCCGAAAGATCTGATCTGTGAAGTCATAATAATCTTTTTTTAATGTTAATACGTAGTTTTTACCCGCAACGATCGTTTTCAGACCGCCCGAGCTCTACGAAGGTATGAAAATAATCGTTGGCACGACTCCCAAGGGATAGAAAATGCTGCCAACGATCGTTTTGGGTACTTCCAATGGGTTAGGAGTTGTGCCAACGATCATTTTTGCCATTTCCAAGGCCTCGGACGTGTTGCCAACGCACATTGGCATTATTTTTCAACTAATGACAGTTAGTCGACTCTTCTTGAGTTGCCCAAAATAAATCCAGACTTTATCATCACCATAACCATCGATATAATCATTTGCAAGTCTTATTTTATTAGTAAGAATATCAGTTGTATCTATTTCTAAAAGTACACTTGCAGTTCCAGAAACAGCAGAACCTTTTGTAGATGAGAGCCAAAGTTTTCTGTTGGCAAAGCCCAAGCCACTTTGTTGGATTAATGCCCAATTTTCCGGAGTTGTAACATGATAAAGTTTTGCCGGAATTTCCCTCCCATCAATGTTTTTTACGAACTGACAAATAGAATGATTACTTATTTCTGACTTTTTTTTCATTCTCTCGATATTTTTCTTCTGAGTGATATGTGACGCTCGATTATCCATTACTGAAAGAATTTCAGATGCTGATTTCCTTTGAAGTTTATTATTACTACAAATAGTATGCTGTTTTCTATTTCTACTTTTTTCAGATAGTATTTTCATGATACTGCTGTTAGTTAGATAATGTTACATATTCAAATTCGTTCCTTCATTCAGATAAAACGGATACACCATATTGTTGCGGCTATTCGTACGGATGATGGTGTAAGTGATCAGGATCAGCAACAATCCTTTATCCGAACGCTCTTCGAACGACACCTCTTCCAACGTGATACGTGGTTCGAAGAGGGTGATAGCCCGGGCGATATCTGCCCGCATCCGCACCAGGGTTTGCGTATAGATCGGCTCGAAGGTGTAGCGGCGCAGCGGGCAGCCATAATCGTATCGGTTTACGCGCTCACCGGGCGAGGTGCTGAACAATACACGCAGGCTCTGTTCGATATCCTCTTCGTAAGCTACCATCTTTACCCCGTTTTCCGTCAACTGAGGAGGAAAATTCCAACCTCGCCCCAGAAAGACATCGGCATCCAACAGGTTCTTCAGTTCATCCATCTTCTTTTAGTTTTTCAGTTTCCGGAGACTTATCCTCCAATGATTACCGTGGGACATCCGACGACAATCGTTCCGCCATGTGCGGTGCTGTCACCCATCCGGGCTGCCGGTCTTCCGCCTATCATGACGGTAGACGAGCCTTTCACGATCGTGTCCGGCGGTCCTACGCAGACACACATGTCGCCCACGACGGCTGCCGGTATTTTCCCTATCAGTACATTCGGCACACACGGACCTGTAATCGGGCCGCCCACATGTGGTATCGGCGAGGGAAACGCCGGGGTTTGCATCGGGCAGGTGTGCATATCAGTTATTCTTGCTGCCGGTGGCATATTGTTCTCCTTTCTTTATTAGTTTATCATTACCATAGCACCCTTAACGGTGGTCTGCCCACTAGCGGAGAGCTCTGCCGTGGCATTACCTTTCACCGAGGCACCTACCTTAGCCTGTACTTTCACATTCAGTCCTTCCAGCGTGACATCCTGCTTGGCATTGCCGCTGAGTTTCATCGTGGCATCCAGCGTGATGTTGCCTTTCGCTTTCAGCTTGATGTCTTTGGATGACGAGAGGGAGATACCGTCGCTGTCCATCACGATCTCGTTCTTGTGTTGATCGGTCAGTTTGATGGACTTCTTATCATCATTGATTTCTATACTGTTTTTACCGGGGGTGGAAACAGTTATGATTTTCTTCTCCTCGTTAAACTCTATCCGCATGTTCTCACGGGTGACGATGGCTTTCGTATTGTTTTTGGCCTCATATTCGTAAGGAGGTCTATGCTTGGCACCATACAGGCTTCCCAGTATCACGGGATGGCCGGGGTCTTCGTTCATGAAACCTATCACCACCTCGTCTTCCGGTTCGGGCAGGAAGAAACTGGCTGAATTATTGGTGGCATACAGGGTCGACAGCCTTGCCCAGAGCAAGCGGTTCTTACCTTCCAGCCACGGTAATTCTACCTGTATACGGCATTCTTTCAACGGATCGCCGTCCAGCTTCTTTACCACCGCTGCATGAATACCTTGCAGACCGGGCAGGAAGCCGGAAGCGGAGGGAGAAACCACATCTGCTTCATCAGTGATATTTACGGGCGAAATACCTGCACCTGCTTTGGTGATCCATTCATTGTCCTCGATAGCATGCGTTACTGATCCGACAAACATATTGCCGTTGAAGCGTTTACCCAGGCCTTTCAATTCGATCAGGCAACCCGGCACTACTTTGGCGGAACCGTAGAAACTGCATGAACCCTGGTAGCGTGCCAGTCCGGCTTTCAACGCCATGCCGTCCGCCCATTGCTTCAAAGCATTTTCTTTGGTTGGTGCATCGGTTTGCAACAGTAGATTGTCGCCCGTAGCGATATTCTTCGGTTGCAAATCGCCCTGCCGGTTGAGTAAAGGGAGGGAAGCGGTTGTTTTCACCGTCTTTTGTGTATTGGGATCCCATGATACGGCTTCATATTGCGTGAACTGGTCGGCGGCGGACAGTTCGAGGTCGAATGCAGTCAGGTCGTTGCCATAGGTTACGGTCAGTACAGGCGATGCACTGACGTTAGGCTTCTTCACCTGTATCTTTTTCCCAGTGGTGTAGACGAACAGGCCGTTGGCATCGGCACGGGAGAGAGCGAAGTCCCAGTCCGAGCAATAATACTGCACAAGGGTAGGATGCGTGTAAGGTGTGGCATCTATTTCGACACTGCCGTAATTAGCCAGTACATCCTTGATTATTTCACTGTCTTTCTTTTTCTCGAAGACGCGGTTTTTGCGTCCCTGTGTAGCGGAGTAGGCATTGTCGCGGCATTCCACCAGCATGTAGGAGTGTGAGTCCTTGCCTGTGACAATACGCAGCCCGATGATTACTCCATCGAACAAAATTTCTTCTTTATCTACGTTGCCTGCGTCCAGCCGGATGGTATTTCCCGGTCTGAAAAGGTCGGCATCACTCTCGTTGAAAGTTTGTTTGTCCATGCTCCCTGCGTTGAACTTCAGCGTAGCTTTGCCGATGTGGTTCAACTTCAGCCGCACGGTAGCGGACACTAGTGTATAACTGTCATTCAGTTTGCTGCCACCGCAATAAACGGAGCAGGACAACACACGGTCTTTATTTACAGAAGGTGATTCTGCCATTATTTCCTATCCTTTCTTTAACATCGGCATCAGGAGTTGCGTACCTGCAGGTACATTCCTGTAACCGTTCAAATTATTAAACCTTGCGACTTGCCCAACAAAGAGCGGATCGCCATATATTTCATAACAAAGTGCGGCAAGTGTCTGCCCCTCTTTTAGTGTAACTAGCCGCGACACATCGGGAGAGCGTTTGGAGAAGCGTTTCTTCTCTTCCTTCTGGCTGCAATAGCCCGTCAGCGTCACTTTCAGTTCGGCGCGGACAGGTATTCCATTCGGATTGAACATGGTATATTCTGTGTCAAGCGTCTTGAGTTGACCAAAGAAAAGGATGTCACCAAACTGCACCTTGACAAATGAGGGGCGGTGCCCTTCGGGGTTGTAGTAATACAGCCGTTCTTCAATGTCTTTCACTACATCATGGACAGGCTTCTTCTCGTCGTCCTCCTCCATGGCGTTGGTCTGGTCCAGCAGGCAGTCGAAACTGAAAGATTCCGGACGGTAACGCACAAAGACATTGGAGCCGTTGAGGCTTCCCAACTGTTTGTCTTCTGCATAAGATATTCCCTTATTCAGTTTCACCTTTTCAGGATTGATGGGCAACTCCAATGCAGACTTGTATTCGCTGCTGAAGTTGTCATCCGTATAGGCTGTGAGAATCATTTTTTCCATATCTTCGTTTTTTTCCTAGCGTTCTCTCTTTTTCCGCCAATGCCGCAGTTCGTAAGATTCACTTCTTATGCTTTCTACAGACAACTTGTCAAGTACACGATTTTCTATCTTTCGGACTATTTCATCCGAGACTTCCGTTTCCGTAATGATTCGTTTCTCTACCACGGTGCGGACATGGATTTCCTTGATGATGACCGGCATAGTTTTATTTACTTGTTATACGACACGTTCCAATCGATTGTATGTTATCTCCAAAGTTTCCATAACTAACCCACTGTTAGCAGCGTTCAATCCTCCTATGCTGTATTTCACCGGATAAGAGTGATAGCATGCCCACGCAGCCAATGGCTTACCCGAATTGTCCAGCAGTTTGATAATGACATCACAGGATTTTTTCTTTATCCAATTGTCGTTGCTTCCTGATAAAATCATAAGCGAAAGACAACTGTTCACCCATTTGGCAAAATCCTCACTCAACGGAGCTACTGGCCGCTTCAAGGTTATATTGCTATAATTCAGACCTTGAGGCAGCTGTATCTTCTCGTTTTCTGCAGTTTTCTGTGGAGTGGTGGAGAAACTCCAGCCAATACCACTTACCTCACCGAAAGATGCCTGGAACTTTTGGCCATTTTGATTTTGGAAATCCACCCGGAAGTAAAACTCCACAGGTGGTGTCCAATCTGATGCAACGTCATTCATATTCTACCGCTTATTAACTACCAGCAATAGTTATTCCTTCATGTGCTAATATCAGAGTCTCCATAGATGCCGTGTTCCCATCAGCTTTGAATCCTTCTACCGTTATTTTCTTAGGCCAAGCGTTTGTCAATGTCCACGTCTGGGCAGGACTTCCTTCTTGATCCAACAAGCTGATCGTAACAGTCTGTCGCTTAACTGTATTCATTTTCACACTATTTATCCAATTCCACATAGCCTGATCGCCACTAAAGATGCCCTTCTTCAAAGTGATATCACCCGATTTTCTCAACCCCGGCATTTTCAGTTTTGTGAAGATAGGGCTATCACCGGCACGATACGTTATCTCTTCATACTCTGTTTCCAATCCGGAAACCTCACTAAAGGAGACTACTTTTTCATCACCTAAGTTCACTTGAAAATAAAAACTGGGCAACGGCCATGCTTTCTGGTCCTGGCTCTGTGCTGATCCATCTTCTGCCATAATATTCTAAATTTAAATTGTTAATTATTTATTATTACCTTACTTAACTTTTCTGCATTTGCTGTTGGAAAGTAATTTCGATAAACTCTGCCGGATGCGAAATAGCTACCAGCACGGTGATACGCATGATGCCTTCCAGTATGTCATCCGCTATCATGGTATCGCCCAGCCCTACATGCACCTCGAAGGCTTCTTCGGGAGTTGTACCTGCCAGCCCACCGCGTTTCCAGACGCTACGTAAGAAGTTCTCTATCATACATTTCATGTTAATCCATGTGTTGGCATCATTCGGTTCAAACACATAGGCGCGGGCGGCATTTTTCACCGACTGCTCAAGGAAGATCATCGTACGGCGTACGTTGATGTAACGCCAGTCCTGTGAATTGCCGTCCAGCGTGCGTGCGCCCCATACTTTGATACCTTCGCCGGGGAAGGTGCGGATGGCGTTAATTGCTTTTCCACTCATCGGCATGTTCAGGTCTTCCTGGTCTGCATTCGTGATAGGGATTGCAGGTTTATTCACGTAATTGATGGATACGTTTGCCGGAGCTTTCCATACACCGCGCGTATTGTCTACCATTGTATAGATACCGGCCATCGCTGCTGAAGGAGGAAGGAGGTTTAGGAAGTCTTTTACTTTCTTTGCTATCAGCTTATATTGCGGCCAGTTTTGAAATAGGGTATTATGAAGGTCGTTCTTAACTTGTTTAACATCGCTGTCGGTTAATAGTTTAGCATCTGCTTTTTCACTTTCTTTCTTGTTTTGTATTTTGTAAAAACAATCTTTAATGTATTTATCCAACTGTGGATTTACAGAAGATATGCTTTTATCATAATCCCAAACCAATATTTCTCCATTGATATCAGTGTCTAATAACACAGAGGTTTCCAGCCACGGGTAATAGGCTGCCGAAAATTGCAGATTGGTCGTACCGATGGCGTTACGGAAAAAATCTACCGGATCCGGTGTTTCATTACTACCTTTTTTAGGGATATCCAGAATAGCAAAGTATTTCTTGCTATCGCATAATCCTAACAGATTGGTATAAATATTTATTTGATTATCTGCATTTACAGCTTCCGGAACGACCAACATCGTTATATCCTGCTCTTTTTTGATATTGGAAAATACAGTCGCTTTGTTTCCCTCATAAATGTCGGATATCTTTTGGCTGTAATTTCCTATTGAAACGATATAACAGGTTCCTCCTCCGTTGGCAAAGAACAATATCATATGATAGTAAAGCGTACAAAGATTGTTTTCCAAACTGGCTTTCAGTCCTGTTCCGGCTTTTTCATCATACACACAAAGACATTTGTCTGTGTCGCCACTTTTTGCATTGACAGTTTCAATCTTGAACTTAGGTGTAGGTGCACCACCGAAATAGTTGTTATACTCCGTCATCGATGAAATTCGCATCGGCTTGTTTAGCAGAGACGTTGTGCCGTTCAGTGCTTTCTCGGTAAGGCCGATAAAGACCGGAATAGCTGTTTCGACTTCCACGATGGAATTGCCGAAGGCGTTCTTTTCTTTGATGTAAACGCCGGGGGTCTTGTATTCTCCCATGATTATTATTGTATTAAGTTTAACAATGGGTTATTAACTCTTTTGCATCTGTTGCTGAAAGGTAATCTCGATAAATTCGGCCGGATGCGTGACAGCTACCAATACCGTAATGCGCATAATGCCTTCCAAAATATCTTCGCCTGTCATTGTATCGCCTAAACCAACATGTACTTCAAAAGCATCTTCCGGTGTAGCTCCGGCCAGTCCGCCACGTTTCCAAACACTGCGCAGAAAGTTTTCTATCATGCATTTCATGTTGATCCACGTACCTGCATCATTCGGTTCAAACACATAGGCACGGGCGGCATTTTTCACCGATTCTTCAAGGAAAAGCAGCGTGCGACGAACATTAATATATCGCCAGTCCAGCGAATTGCCGTCCAATGTGCGTGCTCCCCAAACCTTTATTCCTTCGCCACGGAAAGTACGGATTACGTTGATCGCTTTTCCATTCATCGGTGCATTCAATTTCTCCTGTTGTTCGTTGTCGATGTCTTCAGCCGGACTATCCACGTAGTTCAACGTTACATTGGCCGGGGCTTTCCATACGCCACGACTGTTGTCTACCATCGTGTAGATACCAGCCATCGCAGCGGAAGGGGGAAGGAGGTTCAGACTTTTCTTTACTGCTTTCATAGCCTGTTGGTAGAGGTATGACGCATTGTTTAATGCCAAATGAAACCCTGTTTTATCAACGACATAAGGAGGCGAGAACGTTATGGTTTTCTTATTGGGGGTTGATTTTTCATCTTTATCGACTGTTACCGGTACATCATTACCTAATTTTTCATGCAGTACATCTGTTGTTATATCTGCATATTTATATTCTATTCCTCCGATTGTTATCGTCTTTTCTTCTTCAACTACTAGAGTTGTGTTCATAAAGGATTCTGCAATTCTCTGCAATTTATCATCTACTTGTGCGAATTTACCCAGATTATCATACGCAGTCTTGGTCCATGTAAACATACTACCATCCAAATCCCGATCGCCCAATACGGAAGTATTCAACCAAGGAAAATAGGCCGCGCCATAAGACAGGAAACTTGAGCCGACGTTTTCCTGGAAAACGTTCACCTGGTCGTCAATGCGCATATCCTCTTTATCTTTGGGATATATGTCGAGTAGAGCGAAACGGTTCTTCATTTCATTTCCGCAATGAGAAAGCACTCTCTGCTGCACGTCTTTGAATTCAGTTTTATCCGACAGATTTACAGCTTCTGGAATTACTACCATCGTAATTTCCTGTTCTAGATTTAGCGTACTTAAAGCTTTTGTTATGACATCTTTGCTCAGTTCATCTTTGTAGCCACCCACTGAAACAATATAGCAGGTCCCTCCGCCATTAGCGAAAAACAGTAGCATATTATAATATAATGTATAATCGTTTTTTCCGTTAACGTAGAAGGCATAGCTGACTTTATATGCTTTTTTTTCTTTAATTTCAAACACTTCCTTTTCATCTGTATTTACATCTATCTGAAATATTGAAGTATTCGGTTTTTCTATTGGTTTGTCTGGTTGTACAATTCTTTTTTTATCCTCTTCCGTCATTTCAACTTCTTCCGGATGATACTTTACAATATCCACCGTGAAATTGAGCTCCGGTGCCCCACCAAAATATTGTATAAATTCCGTCATCGACGAAATTTTCCAGGGAACATTTTTCAGGTCGTCATTGCCGTTTCGGGCCTTTTCGGTATAACCAATGAAAGCCGGAATAGCAGTTTCGGCTTCCACAACCGAGTTGCCAAAGGCGTTTTTCTCTTTGATATAAACGCCAGGTGTTTTGTATTCGCCCATAAATTAGAATTTTAAGATTAGTAATTATCGTTTTTATAAATAACAAACTTCCCTAATGATATCCGGACGGCTGGCAATATACTTACCTAGTTGCGGAACAGGAATAAACTTACTTATAACTATTCTTTTGTCATCGGATAAACGTTCATAAAGAGTAAGTGTAAAATCATAACATTTTTTTGTCTCTATTTTCACTTCAGAAATAACTCGGTATACATTATTACCAAGCATACTATTTTCATATTTCTCAGAAGTATCGAAAATAATTTTATTCTTATGTGCATTAGATTCAAGTACCAAAGACCTTATTGGGGTGTCCTTCTCGGTTTTATCCTTAAAAACAAATAGGAACTCCCAATAATAAGAACTAGAGCAAAACTTAATGGTGTATCTTTGATCTGGTTTTGTTGGTAACCATTCTATTTCTTCCCACATTTGCCCTAATAGTTTTATCGTTTCTAGCTGACTGGTATCATTTTCCGATTCATCTAACATAGTTTGCAACGTTTGTATTGTTTGTTGCAAAGAGAATAATTTAGTGATTGTAGCTTGGATAGGCTTCAATACAACCCGACAAAACTCACCCTGATGTTTTGTTTTATCTGGAACCGGAAGCGGATTGAATTCTATAGTACTCTCTTTTCCAAGGCGGATTTGATAAAGTTGTAGCAGATTGTAATCCTCTTTTAGTGAAATCTTTCTTATAAATTCCGGATCATCCACTGTTATAGAAACTTCCAGTATATCGTTTTCCATAAATCCAGCATTATTATCTTCTACAAACCATTGCCATTCATAGGGAGCAGTTTGCCTGAAAGACACGCCACGCCGCTTCATCAGCTCATCGGTTTGGGATGTAGGCTTCAGACTTAGATGACTGTTTATGGGTGGAGTATAATAGTCGTGTTCCAGTCGTATACCAGCTATTGCTATGAATCGGCTCATATTAGTTCTTTGTTATTTTGTTAAATGTATATTCTGCTCACCTGCAATACCGGTACTTCCACTGGTTTCTTTGGCATCTATTGTCAGTTTGCGCAGCTTACACATTACTGATGGATAATATTGTCCACCTAATGTTGTCCAGATATTGTTGATATCTTGTGTAGACAGCGTTACAATTTCTGTTGTATACGTCTGTCCATTCAAATCAAAATAGGGATGGGACTGCATGAATGTTAGTGCTTCAGACAAGACAGACAATGACTCTGCATAACGTTTTTCACCGTATACTGCGGCTAGCATCAGATCCAGATTCAACAGTAGTGGCGGATAACTTCTTTCATACTCCGAACCGTTCCGACGGATACTTCCCGAGATACCTCCAGCTGTTTCCCGTTCAATATTAACTAACGAGATAATCAATTTACAAGGCCGCTCTTCCGAGCCGTTACCTATAAATCCTACCTCTGCTACTCCTTCAGGCTGGGGGAACTTTCTCCGCAGATATTCATCCAAACGGGCTGAGAAATGTGTTAAAGCCATTCTTATCATATTGTCTCATTGAGTTTATTAGCGGAAAGATATCAAAGAAATTGAAAACAATGAAATTAAATTTGCAGACGACCTGAAATAGGATTTGAAATGCTGATTTAGGGCTGTGAGCGTAAATTGAACTACTTAAGAGAATTGGATATGGAGAAAGCCGAGAGGAGACAGAATGTCATGATTCTTTAGTAAGAGGATACTGCTTTAGATATTCGCTAGGGGTAAGATTTGTCTTTCGTTTAAAGTTACGATAAAAGGCATCGGTGGAAGAAAAACCTGCTTCATTAGCCAAGTCGGATAATTTCTTTCCTGAATGAATTTGTTCCAATAAATAATCAACACGAAAATCGTTGATCCATTGATTGTAGTTTTTGTTAGAACAGGTATTAATGCATGATGACAGATAGGAGTGGTTAGTGCCCAATATTTTTGCCAATGATTTAAGCTTCAGATTTTTATTAAGATATAACTTTTCAGAACTTACTTTCTTTTGGGCTGCACGGAAAAGTTTTTCTTCAGAGCTAAGTGGCATCTTATTCTCTGGTGTAGCCAATGGTTCGGGTTGTTCCGCTTCTTTATCCTGATTTAGTATAACCGATAACCGCTTCTTCCGTTGCTGATAAATGTAGCCTATAGCGCATATAAAAAAGAGGAATAAGACTGCACAAGCGGATGAGACAGCAATTATGCGGTGTGAATTAATCAATAAAGCTTCCTGCATTTCGAGTTTGTGCATTAAATCTTTAATCTGCAAACGATCCATAAGATTTTTACTTTCACGTTCTTTATTGACCTTGTTAATGATTTGCTGGATGGAGTCTCGACGTACTAATAAATCTACGGCTTTTTCATATTGCTTGGTAGCCCGACAAAAAGAGCTATAGCGGGTAAGGGCATCGACTTGGATCTCCAAGTGAATTGGATTTTTAATATCTTTCTTCATTAAAGGTTCTACAGCTGTAAAAAACTGACCTGCTTGTCGGTAGTTACTACTTTGTTGATATAAAGTTGCTAAAGAACAGTAGGTCGTTAAAAAATTAAAGGGAAGTGATGTTTCTATCCTTTTTTTTCGAAAAAGTTCTACCTGGTTTTGAAATTGCATATTGGCTTTTTCCAAATAAACACAAGCTGAATCTATTTTATTTTCTGCAATATAGGTCTCTGCAATAGAACAATAAAAACTCATCCCATTTCCCATTTTCAACTTGTCATTCATTTTAGTTAAACAGAAACGGGCACTATCTGGCTTTTGTAGTTCTAAATAACATGTAGATAATATGGAATAAACTGAAGGTATAAATGATGTTATAGTATCTGTTACCATCATTTTATTAGTATACTTCACTACTTCCTCATATTGTTTTGAGTCATATAAAAGATAAACTAATCGAATTAGGCATTCTTTACTCAAATTTGGGAAATGATTCTCTATTGTCAGTTGATAAGCTTCTTTATACAAGGATATACTTTTTTCTTGATCACCCAATATTGCAAATTGATTTGCTATTGCGGAAAGATCCTCTATTACAAGTTCTGTTCTTTCTGCTGCACGATGTTCTTTCAAAAGTTCAAACCAAATTGGTAAATACTGCTCATGCAATCCTCTTCTACTCAATAATATTGCTTTTATTTTTCTAATGCCCCATTTTTCTTCTTGTGAAAGTGAGTAATTCACCTCGAGTTTATCAATTAGTTGAATACCTTTTATGTCTATATTAGGAATTCTCTGTTCATTCAATTTCGCGTAAAGGCTAAGTAATTGTAACAATATTTTCTTTCTCTCCTTCTTTGATGTAATGGAAAGACTTTCTAGTAAAATATTTTCTTGTTTTTGCATTCCATCTATATCTTTTTCATTCCGACAGGAGATTTGAAATAATATTTTGGCCTGCTGTTGAGATGGTAATTTTTGTACATTTTGCCATAAAGAATCGAAAGATAAAGATAGAATAGGTGTTGTTGCTAATTCTTTATTTAACAAATTAATATTCTCTTGCCCCTGATTTATACAACCAATGCATATGAAAAATATAAGAAGAAATAGATGGAATGCTTTCATTTTTTCAATTAAGTCAATACTATAGCATCTGATGCACAAGCTCCAGCGCAATCACCACACCAGTTACAATCAATCTGGCTAGTTATTATTATTCTTTTATCTTTAACTTTAAGTAGTCCACGTTTACAAGCAACCACACATTCTCCACAAACCGTACATTTTGAATAGTCAATAGTCCATAATGTTTTAGGTATATCCTGTTCTGTTTGTTCTAAAATTTTCCCTTCATTGTTTTCCATAATACTGTTGTTTTTTTAATTATTTATCAAAACTACATATTCTATTTAAAATAGCAATCCGATTTGTGCCGTTATTTTTCGTGAATCAGTATAAATTACATCTCGAGGTGTCTTTTCAAAATCAAACGTCAGCTGAATAAACCAGCGAAAAAGAGTTGATCTGGTATAAGTTACAGAAGAATGTAACCCCCAACGCGACATCGTTTCATAATCGAACACTTGTTGTAATCTGCTGTGATTCTGCCATAAGGTGATTTCCGGAGCATTTTCTTCAGGTGACAGCTGCTTTTCTTCCATAATCGATCCACCACCTTTCCCATATTGAGTTCCCAAAGATAAGTCGAGTGAGGCATTTGGTAATAAAAAATTTTGAACAAATGTAGTATGGATTGTAAACCGGTGAATCGGCTGTGTATACTCCGCCGGATAGAATAATAAAGCTGTTTTCGCCTGACGATAACTAATACCTGAAAGGATATAAAAATAGGAATGCCAGGCATCACGTAACCGATAATATCCATAATTCAAAGCATATCGGCTTGTACGCCGAGTAGAGCGAAGTAATCTTCCATCCGATTGCCAGGTATCCGATTCCACTTGATGCTGCAATGGATCAAAGTTATCAGCATGACTAAATGTAGCCAGCCATTCCCATTCATGCCTGCAACCGGGGAACACCTGCTGTAACTTACCTTTATACTCCACCTGCCAGCTATCCGTTTCGCCTTCTTTCTTATTTTTTATACGGTCACTCTCTACTGTCTGTCCGGCGAAACTCCCACAGATCTCCTGGTATAATTGGAAAGAACCACGATTCAAGTCAAACTGTAAAGCACCACCAACCTCTTGTCCGGTATAATACCAATTCACATTTTCGCCCCATGATAAGGTTTTAAAGAATCCCAACGGATAAGCTACCAGGACGGGATAAGTTGTATGACTACCCATATTTTGATAATCTACGGTCTCTTTTCGACGGACATAAAGCAGTGACGCGCCCCAATATAAATTCCCGCACAGATATCCCACACCCGGTGTAAGGCGCCACTCCATCCACTGATTTTTATTTCGTGGATCAATATCTTTGGCAGTCAGTTGTACTTTATAATCCGCTTTTACACCCAGTAACCATTGCCGATGGATCGGCAGAGAAAAACCTCCCGACAATTGATATTGCTCCGAACGTTGCTTTCCACTTATGGAGTCACACAAGTTTATAGCCTGCCAATAGTCACCTGTCATTCCATTCCAGTTCTGTTGTCGATTCTGAAACTGGGTGTAACCGATCTTACCATAAAGCGACACTTTATTTACAGTCTGAAATGATTCGCTATATACAGAGTACACATCCGCAGAAGCCGGAAGACTGACGTTCCCAAAATTTCCTTTGTGATGGCCATAACTTGCTTCCGCCACAGAGAAAGAACGGAAACGATTAAACGACAATCCCACAGGGTTAGCGCCGCCCAACCAGCTATTGTGTCTATACACTTCTTTTATCGAAGGTATATACAACGTATCCGTTTGAGCAGAAACCGTCGTGGATAACGAAAATAATAGTCCGAACAATATTTCCCGGCTTCTCATGGCCATTATTTTGTTTTTAGGGTAGCAAATGTAACTTCCATATCTTCGGCGGAATTATTTGTATCTTGATAAATAACATGTCCGTCTGCCATTCCTGTTTTCTTTCTGATAATCGACCGGCCTGAATACCTGTCTCCCGGAATATAACATTTCCCGTTATCAAGTTCATTAGGCACTCGCTTAGGTGAATTGATATCTTTCACACACTCTATACAGTCTATTACCCATTCCTGAGGAACCATCAGATAACGCTTGTCTTGATTAGCCGCCTGGGGACGCGGTTCGCGATTATCCGGATCTTGTACATATTCTTCCGGTGAATCCTGCAAGCTGAATACCATAAATGTAGGGCCAAAAACCGGGAGAGAGTACATTACTAATAAAGGATTCAGATTTGCGAGCAACGTCATGGGTTTAACACCGGTAGTAATATTTTGCCGTTCAAGACTCACATCCCAAAATCCCCAATCGACCCCGGACAGATCGACAGAGTTAGCGTGTTGAAACTCTCCGCCCGTATGATCCACGGCATTCGTGGCAATGGTTGTTTCTTCTCCCGGTGCCAAAGGATATTCTTTCCCTTTTCCGGGAAACTGCCAGGTCAGATCATTTACCGGAATCCGTTTCATATCCGTATAATTCATCCAGGGAGATTCCAGATTGTTACCCGGATCCACAATTCCGACACACAAACCATCCAGATAAATTGTCTGATCTGAATTGTTATATAAGGTCACATACTGATCTGCCTGATATTCTTTATCATTCAATCCCTTGCAACCACCAAAGTAAATCTCTTTAATGACAAGAGCATTTATTTTAGCCTGTGATAACGGTAGCTCTATCATACCTTGTTCCTGGTCTGAAAGCAACGATAAAGATTCTATTCTTCCGCTAAAAATCAGTCCGGAAGCGGCTTGATAATGTACCGAAGCAGCATAGTAACCCGGTTCAACGTTGAATGAAGCCTTTCCTGTAGATGAACAATGCACAGAATACACAGTTCCCTGATCTTTATTCGTCAGTGCAACTTCCATTTCTTCATAAGGCAACGTTGAATAACCTTCGGGAGCAACTAGCTGGATATAAATACTGGAAGATTGTTTCTCATCTTCCGAACAGGAAGCAAAGAATAAAACTAAAGCAAGTAATAAGTAAAAACCTTTTTTCATTTGATGTTTTTTTATATTAAAAACTCTTTTAAAACCGGATCGTCATCTCGGCTCCATAATATAAACCAGGATTTTGAATCGTATATTGTTGTGTGCTACTGGTGTATTTCTTTGGATTCGATTGCGTAAAATTATTGGCACAAAAAGCAACTGATACATAGCGCCCTATCTCTTTCGTTACCCGAAGATTCAACAGGAAATAGGGGCCGAACGAATCTTCCTGATACCGGGTCAGTGTGCCAGCATCCAGCACCAGATCAGCGAAACGTTTATCGTTCGCCATTTCCGGAGTGAAGGGATGTCGTACTCCATCACTATCCATATAATATACTGGATTGAGACGTTTACGATGTTCTATATCGGTCATCGGATCTCCATCGAGCCGGTTCCCATTATCGTCGATCAGGTAAACGGGATTATTGTAACTGCTTTCCATGCCACGGCGTTGTTTATCCATCCATACGGCCTGTAAAGTTAAAGTAGTGATCAAACCGATGCGGGGTAACTGGGTGATGAACTGGAAACGGGTATTGAATTGTTGCCAAACCCGCAAATTGGCGGCCAGGTGATCTGCTTCATAAATACCGACATACGGATATGGCTTGCCATTCAGCTCAACCTGGGGATACACTGCTGACAATGCCGTGTTTTTTTCATGTAACTTTAAATAACTGCCACTGATAAACAGTGAAGTATGCAAAGTATTCCAGTGCCCCATATCGAATGTATATTCAATGCCTTGTTTCAATTGCTCAATACCATTTTCCGGGGAAGTGAAAGTGGCGAACGTTGCAAGGGTAGTGTAGGAGAGAGGCTTCCCGTTGTTCACTACCCCATCGGGAGTCAGTTCGGGATATTCCCCTTTACCGGTTAACGGATCGTAACGTCGGTATGTAAAAGGTTCAGCTTGTTCCGTTGTGCTGAATCCATTCTGAAGATGCTCTCTGAACCATACAATATCGGCAGTCATTTGTCCTAGCCGCAGGTTAAGTCCCAACTCCAATTTTCGGTTTACCGGTAAGCGCAAATTTGGATTAAAAGTATGATCGGTCACAAAAGTATGCATCACAGTCAGTCGCTCGTTATTCTCCATATCATTATAAGTAAAGCTATTTTTATCGGTATAGGATTTATCCGGATACAAATAGGCTAAGACCGGCATCTTACGCATCAGTCCCCAACCTGCGCGTATACTAAGGTGTTTCAGTAGTGGATTTTCATTTTGTTCCAACAGAATCTGTCTGACGTTGATACGCGGATCTGCTGTCGGGGCATAACGCAATGCCTCTGTTTGCAGTTTGGTGAAACGTACACCAGCTTGTATTTCAGTTCTCATCTTTCCTGTATGGAAAGTGACCTTATCTTCTGCGAAAGCTGTATATTGATGTACAAAGGGAATACTCCGAAAAGAACGGGTACGCATTCGGATCATTTCCAACGACGGGCGGAGAGGGTCGAACTGAATACCTTCTCCACGGTTACCCTCTGTCCCCATTTCCAGACCAAGCATAAAATGATTATATACATTATTCGATAGTGTACTTCTGAGATTGGCCGTAAGTGACGCATCTGCGGATAACGGTTTCCCTTCCACCGAAAGATCGCTGAAGTAGTTGGGAGCTAAAAATATACCGGCCTGCTCACCCGGCTGACGGGTATAAGTTGTTACCTGCTGCGTGCTTGAGTAATATATACTCGATTCATTCTTCTGGTAACTATAGGTCAATCCGGCATGATATTCCAAGTTTGAAATCCAGGATTTATTTAAATCCCAGCGTCCGTTTGCCGAGAATGAAAAGCCCCGGTTAAAGGCTTTCTGATATTCACCGTCAATAGTGTTGCGACCTCCGCCTCCTTTATCCAGTGTCCAATATCCCCGCAAATTAAAACGAAGTGATGCCGTAGCAAAGTCTTTCGCATGAGCTATTTGAATACCTATCCGTTGAAATGTTTGTTCCGGCAGTCGGGGATCTTGCGATGAAAGTGCATAATCTGCTCCCAGGTAGAGAATACCTCCATTCGCTCCCATAGCCATACCTTTACCTATAGAAGCAAGTTTCTCAGTTGCCGTAAAACGCAATCCCACCGTATAAGGTTGCAATCCGGCTTTCGAGTTTACCAATACAACGCCGCTGGTAGCATCCCCATAGCGGGCCGAAGGCACTCCGCGTATCACCTCTACAGATTCTATGGAAGCAGGTGAAATCGAACGGACATCAAATCCTGAAAGAGCAGAACTGTTAAACAGGCTACCTTGACCTTCAAGTCCCAGTTGCTGCATATTCATATTATTGTTCATTCGCACTCCATCTACCAGTATAGCGGTTCCCAATGCATTTGTCGCATTCTCGTATGTAGCACTACGGACTGTGAAGACAGCAGGAGAATTCAAATCAGGATTACGGGTAAGTACGCCAGGTAATAATTGGGACAAGTCTGATAAATCAGTCGCTTGTATATGCCGGATGGCATCGTGCCCAATCAAGGAACTGGTACCCGGTGCATCTGATGGAGTAGCCGTGACTACCACCTCCCGGAGCCGGATATTACGCAGGGTATCAGGTACTGTTATTTTCTCTTGCCCGTTAATTATTAACGAACAAAAGACAAAGAAAATTACCTCAAAAGCTTTCCTGCAGCTATGCTTATTCATCTTCTCTTTTGTAGATTACCTACTGTTAAAAGCCTTATGGCAGTACAAAATAAGCTATTTTATTTTGTTCACTTATCGTCTGAAAATAAAAAAACAAAGAAACCTGCATTTATAAACTTTAGTAAGTACATTTGCATTCAGAAATGTTTTTATGTTATCATTATTATTTCAGATTTTAGTTATTTGTACTTCCTTATTAGCCTGGGGTGTTTTAAGCATCGCCGGGATTTCTTTGTTACAATATGGCAGATATAACAAAAAGACCATACTTACAACTTTCATCACGCTGGTACTCTGTGTTGTATCCTTTTACAACAGTTGGTATGAAGGACTCTTCCTTTTCAGAAAGATTGCCCTTATTTCCAGTTTGAACAGCTGGGCTTTCACATTGCTCACTCCCTTGTTTTATTTGTATTTCCGTTTTCGGATAACTAATCGTTTACCGGATGCCCGGCAATGGAGACGACACTTACTTCCTCCGGGAGTATTAACTGTTATTTATGTAGCGATGACATTATTCAATCCGGTACCTGATAAATTGATCTATAGCTGGCATGAATTCGGACTTGATCGCTCTGCCTGGTGGGTCTCTTTCCGTATCAGTTGTTATTTGCTTCTGGCGGTACAATTGTTTGTTTATCTGCCTCGTCTTTTAAGCAGAATAAACGATAATACACCGCAAATACAAATTATTAAAAGAGAGTTATTATGCGTTTTATGTTTCATATTCATTTCTGTAATGAGTATGCTTACTCCGAGTTATATATGCAATATTCTGTATAATCTGTCACTTATTCTTATTGGTGTATATTTATTGAAACGGTCCGTATTTTACCGGACTGTAAAGCGTAAAATAGGCTTTTACCTATTACCTTATTTTTTCATCAGAACTGAAGCTAATCCAAAAGATAAAATAGAAGTATCTACTCAATTCAACCAGGAAGAGGGAGAGCGGATAATCAGTCTATTAAAATCACCGGATATCCTGCACAATCCAGATCTGACCCTAAAAATACTTGCCAGTGAACTTGGCACGAATGCCACTTCATTAAGTCATTACTTTAATCAGCAATTAGGAGTTCGCTTTTCTGATTATCTGACGGCTCTTCGTCTGGATGAAGCAGAATCATGGTTAAAGGATACCAATATAAAGGTAATAGAAATTTCCGAGTTGGTGGGCTTTCAAACTTCATCTACGTTCTATCAGGCTTTTAATGCGCGACATCATATGCCACCTTCCCAATGGAGAAAGAAAATGAAGCTTAATTCCTAATGAAGATATTCCGATATTATATATTTTATTCTTAAATCATAAATAAAAAAGCACTTAGCTCAACGTTTAATAATCTGATAATAAGAATAATATAAAAATAATTGAATAAGAAACATTCTGGAATTACAAAACCTGGCTTCCTACTTATTTTTGTTGACATAACCAAGGCTCATTAAGCCTATAAACATGAAACAAAATGAACACACTCAATTTTAAGGAACAAACACAGGTAGAAACGGCAGCTAATGCATCAAGTTGCACAGATAAAAACACATTAGATAATATCTTTATCAAAATTCAGGATCACTTCCGTAAAATATCATTTAGTGATATTCTTTATATTGAAGCATCGGGAAGCTACTGTAATTTCTATTTACAGACAGGTAAAATAACAGTATCATACACACTGGCTGAAACGATGCAACATCTATCGGAACTTTTATTCCTCCGGGTACATCGTTCTTTTATTATTAACAAGAATCATGTCACCAGTTATATAGGTAATACATTTTATATCGGCGAACATATGATCCCTATCGGCAGGCAATATAAAAAAGAAATATTATCCCATTTCAACATATTGGGAACAATCGGTTGAATTGTTGGTATTATCTCATTGCACTAATTAATGATATTATAAATGGAATCTTTAATAATAGTCTTCCTGATTCTCTTGTTGAATACTGAGCTAGAACATAAAATTGCAGAACAACAAAAGATAATTGAATATTATCAGTTATATAGTTTTATTTCACTGGTTATTTTCATATTGTTAGGCTATATGATCTATTATTATCGTCGTCAGAAAAAGAATGAATTGGTGGCTGTTAAAGGAGAAAACTCTCTTTCGGTTATTGAAGAATGCAAAGAAGAGTTTGAATCAATTTATGCTTCGATTATCCGGTTTATCGTTATCGAAAAGCATTATCTGGATAAAGGTATTGATATAGCAAAAGTAGGAAAATGTTGTCATATCAATAAAGAGCTTGTCAATAAGGCTCTGAATGCAAAAGCCAATATGACACTCCTGGAACTGGTGAATAATCATCGTCTGGAATATGCCTGCACATTATTATTGGACGATAGCAATAAAACCGTAGATGCAGTAGCTGACGAATCGGGATTTAAGACGACCCGTACGTTTTTACGTCAGTTCAAGTCCAAATACAAAATGTTACCAAGTGAGTACCGTCATATTGAAAATTCTTCCGACTGATAATTTCTGAGGGGATATAAGCAAAAAAGCTACATCAATAATTTTGATGTAGCTTTTTTGTTCCGGTATATTTTATTTACCACTCTTAAATTGATATACCCTGTATTTATTTCAGATTCAACACACTTCTTTCGTCACCAATTGAAGATTTTCCAGGAGTAGCCTTACGCGTACAATAATCAAACTCTACCGATTTATCTCCGACGGGCGATTTCCACTTCAATTTCAGTTTAACCGTTTTACCTTCTGTATCAGGCAGACTACCCAGGTTGAATGCAACCAATCCATCCCCTTCGACTCCATAAACATCTCCATAAGCATTGTGGCGGAATTCCACTTCATAAGGATTAGCCGGATCCTGGCTTGCCAGCAAGTTTACAAAATGAGCTTTGTTACGATCTCCCCAGTTTGTTCTGAAACGGAGTGTCAGATAACCATCTTCTGCAATAGTAACCCAATCTCTAATCATATCTACGGGATCGGTACCATATACAGAATCATTTTCTACTCCCAGATCCGGTGCTATTTGTTTTGTCAGGATACTGTCTATCCAATTTACATAGACAGCTTTACTATAGCCTTCAGCGGGCTCATTCACTTCCCTGCAATTAACCAAAGCTCTTACTTCTTTGTTTCCGTAAGGAGAAGAAGCAATGTTTACAGGTAATAAGGTTGTAGTGTCATCCAGTTGCAGGAAGAACGAATTGTCGCTAACCGGCTTTACTGTTACAAGGGCGTTTGGCGTTAGATACCCATAATTATAGTCATCATCATCCAAACAAGATTGAAAGGTTAAAGAAGTAAATAATACTCCCGTGGCCATTAAAAGTAATTTCAACGTCTTCATAGCTTAATATCACTAAATTATTAAATGTTTATATCAGTGAAGATGGATAAGAGTTTGAAAATGCTGCAAAGAAGGTTGATAAAATATATTAATAAACTTCTTGTGATCTTTAAATAATCGATTATTCCTGCTCATGGAAGAAGGAGCAATAACCAGTCAGGGATTCGGTACGTTTACACTATGGCCGCAGAGTGAACGTACCGGACGTAATCCACAAACAGGCTCTCCTCACTAATCCCGGCTCGCAACAGCATAAAATTCAAACTGGGAAAAGACCTGCTTAAGTTCCTGAATAAGGGGGAATAATGCGTCAATATGCCAATGTGCCATTATCACATTGGCATATTATTTTTAAGCCGCTTCAGCTCTTCACGGGTAATCGGTATGACCGAGCCATGACGGGGATGGAAATCCATTGAGATAGTGTGGTCTATCACTTTGAAATTCTTTAGATCCTTACTTTCCGTAAACTGATACTTGCCTTTCATATAGACATCATACATTAAAATGTAAGTGTCGGAACCGATCAGTTTGAAAACGCTCGATCCTTCCACGGCATCCGTTGTCTGTTGCTTGTATCCGTCGTATTCAGTCCATTGGCCGGAAGTAAGAGAAGAAGTTGTTGCCAGTTTGATACCATTCCCATGTCCTTCGGTCTTATAAAACATGTAGAAAGTGCCGTCTTTATAGATTATGTCGCCGTCGATGCAGGATTTACCGTTTTCGGGGAAGAATAACTGTTTCGGTTCTCCTTCAATGTCGGTAAAATCTTTGTTAGCATATGCATAATAGATAATATCCGCACCGTCACCATGCAGCATAGACCAATAAACCATATACTTTCCTGCTTGCGGATCATAGATCGTTTGCGGAGCCCATACACGTTTCAGGTCTTCCTGTCCTGCATACTTTTCCTGTATATTGATTACGCTTGACGACCAGTTCACCAGGTCGGTGGATTTCAATAAAACCATCGCACGGTTGGAGTCCCATCCCTTAGAGGAAGTCATGTCGGTAACTACCATATAGAACGTTTTCCCATCCTCGCAACGCAGGATATGAGGATCGCGTACACCGCCGGTCGAACTAATCTTTTTCGAGTCGATAACAGGCTGATTGTTGTTCAGCGCCTTGTAATTATAACCGTCTTCGCTCACTGCGAAATGTATGGCTTCCTGCTCTACATTGTTTCCGGTGAAGTAGGCAAAGAGATAAGCTACATAATCTTTCTCCTGTTGGTTTTCAGCCTGCACATAACTGCAAATATGCAAGGACAAACATAGGAATGTTGCCCATAATACATTGAATCCGTTCTTTTTCATGATAATAAATTATAATATGTACGTGTCTTTCAATTGCACAAAGATAGGAGAATTTTCTTTTAATGCAAATTGTACACTTATTCCATATTATACATTTATTGATTATGCAGGGCGTCCAGCAGGAGGGTAATGTTTACCGTAAACAACCTGACGGAGATAGCCAGCAAAATGATCCCGAAGAATTTGCGTATGATATAGATCCCGCCTTTTCCCAGTAAACGCTCTACTTGTTTCGTCATACGAACCACAAAATAAACCCACAGCATATTCAGGATCAATGCCACGACTATATTTACACTGGCATATTCCGCCCTTAACGATAATAAAGTGGTAAACGAGCCGGCACCCGCCAGCAGGGGAAAGACTAGAGGGACAAGCGTCGCTTCCTTGATCGGTCCCGTATTTTTAAAGATTTCGATATCAAGTATCATTTCCAGAGATAATAAGAAGATAACGAACGCTCCGGCTACGGCAAACGACTCAATATCCACGTGGAAGAGTTTCAGCAGGAAGTCACCGGCATAGAAAAAACCGATCATCAACAGAAAAGAGATAACCGTCGCTTTCAGTGCGTTCACCTCTTTTCCCTTGTCTTTCAGGTTAATAATAATAGGAATAGACCCGATAATATCAATTACGGCAAACAGTACGATAAAGGCACTGATCATTTGTTGGAAATTAAATTCTTCAAACATAACTAACCTTTCCTTTGAATATTAAACTTACTCCGTGAAGATAGTAATTTTCTGCTATATAGTAATTCTATTGCCGTAAAGAATGCACAATAATTGTAGTATCTTTGCGCAAACAGAACTTAAAAGTCATGGGAATAGTAATCGGTATAGATGTAGGAGGAAGTACCACCAAAATTGTAGGCATCGACGGGCAGGAAATAAAGAGTCCGATGTTTGTTCGGGCAACCGACCCGGTAACTTCATTATTCGGGGCATTCGGCAAATATTTATATGATAATGACATTCCTTTATCAGCAGTTGAAAAAGTAATGCTGACAGGTGTTGGCAGTGCTTATATAAACCAACCGTTATATGGTTTGCCAACAGCCAAGACCGATGAATTCCTGGCCAATGGGCTCGGAGCGCAGTATCTGACCCGGATAGAGAAACTGATCGTTGTCAGTATGGGGACGGGAACTTCTTTCGTCAAGGTGGAAGGGGAGAAGATAGAACATATCGGCGGCATAGGTATCGGGGGAGGAACAGTGCTTGGCTTATCCAAATTACTTCTTAAAACACAGGATATACGGCAGGTTGTCCAGTTGGCCTTAAAAGGAGACATAACCAATATCAACCTGCAAATACAGGATATATGTAATATACCGCTACCCGGACTACCTTTAGACGCGACAGCATCTACATTCGGTAAAGCCGATGCCAACTCTTCACAGGAAGATGTTGCGCTGGGTATTATTTATATGGTACTCCAATGCATCGGTCAGTCTGTCATATTAGCTGCATTGAACAGCGATATACGTGATTTCATACTGATCGGTAACCTGACGAAACTTCCTCAATGCAAAGACATATTCCCCAAACTGGAAGCGATGTACAATACCCGTTTCCACATTCCTGAATATGCAGAGTACCGTACAGCCATAGGAGCGGCACTTACCTATATCAATAAGAGAGAATACATGAAGGTTATTTAATAAAAAAGCGTCAGAAAAGCTTTTTTCTGACGCTATATATGATCAACCAAAATATAGTCCTTGTATCATGCCGTTGCTTACAAATACCTGACCGTTCTTTCGTTGTATATACACTTTGTTTTCACGTGCCAGCCATCCAATTGCTAAGGTGGTATCTTCATGACTCAGATCAATCAACCTGCTTAGTTCCGGTATCGACAACTCTTTTCCCTTATTCAACTCATGCCAGACCTTACCGGCATTTTCTCCGATCTTTTCTATTTCCATAATTGTAATTTTTTAGAAAAATATATCTACTCAGTGAATATAAAACAAAAGAAAACGTATTCTGTTCATTTTCCCTATCGTTTAAAACGAATGCAAAGTACACGGTTTTTGAGGGAACCATCAATTCCTATTATTGGGTTTCTATGTCCTGTTTTTGCGATTGTTCATCGTATCAACATCAAATATACTATCTTTGAAAACTAGAAATCTGAACAATATGGAGGAAAACATACCTATATTCGATATCCCTATGGATTTTATTGCCGGCGACAATATTACCGGGGATATTTTAAAACGCTATATCAACTACTCATGCAAAATGAAAGCCGTGCTCTTCGCTTTATGTGTAAAAGGCAATGTGCACGTCACACTCAATCTATCCGGACATACGATCAAACAGTATGACTTCTTGACACTGACTCCAGATTGTTTTATACAGATCAATGAAGTTTCACCGGATGCCCATTTCTATTATGCCTGCTTCTCACAGGAGTTTATGGAAAACAATAACCTGATATTAACTACGATCAAATTGCTTCCCATGTTGACGGAAGATCCCATCATACATCTGTCCGAGGACCTTACGCAACTCTACCTGGATGTTTTTAAACCGCTTTTGCATGCCTATTCGCTACCCTGTACTTTAGGGAATAAAGATATTATCAAGTCCATATTCACGATCTTCATGCAAGGGACGGCCGAGTTATATAAGAATCATGGGAAATGGAAAAATCCGTTATATACGCGCAGCAAGGAAATGTGCCGGGAGTTCATAAAACTTGTCATGTATCATTACACGACCCAACGCAATGTCGCTTTTTATGCAGAACACCTGGGAGTTACCGTTTCACATTTCTGTTCGACCATCAAAAAGGAGACGGGTAAGACGGCTTTGGAAATTATCACGGCCATTGTCCTGATGGATATTAAGGCACAGTTAAAATCAACCGATCTGCCCATAAAAGAAATAGCATTTTCATTAGGCTTCAATAATATGTCTTTCTTCAACCGGTATTTCAAAAGGCATACGGGAATGACACCGCAGGAGTTCCGTAATAGTTAACACCGGCCAGAGGGGATCGCTAGGATTTAAGCAGCCGGAGAAAATCATCCTTATAACTGGGAGAGATTTCTATTTCCGTATTATCTTCCAATACGATATATCCGCCCGAACCTTTATGGTACGACTTGACACAGTGAAAATTAATGATATGCGATTTATGCACCCGAACAAAGGGAAAGGGAAGTATCTCGCTGAAATATTTCAGGAAGCGACATACCATTTTCTTTGTTTTATCCTTCAGATAAATGTCCGTAAAATTACCGTTCCCCTGTAGACGGATAATATCTTCCATGCGGATCACTTCAAAACCTTCCAACGTGGGGAGGATCACCTGCCGCTTTTCGGGTTTAGGTTCGCGAAGGTTTTCTACCAGTATTTTATTCCGGTTGAATATTTCACGGTTTATAATATGCTGTTGTACCTTGTTTACGGCCAATATCAGTTCTTCGATACTCACAGGCTTCAGGAGATAATAAGCGGCGCTCTGGTTTAATGCCCGAAGCGAATATTCGGAGAATGCGGTCACAAAGATAGTTTCAAAGTACAGGTCTTTACATCCTTCCAATACATCGAAGGCATTCCCGTAAGGCATTTCCACATCGAGAAAGACCAACTGCGGCTCCAGTTCGTGCAATAGGGGAATAGCTGATTTACAATCGTGCGCCTCCCCGATAATTTCGACGGCAGGACAATATTTAGCCAGGTAATTCTTAAGTGCTTCGCGGGCAGCCGATTCATCTTCAACAATTACACTTCTTATTTTTTGCAGCATTTCCATATAAGCGTTCTATTATAATTCAGACATTAACAGATTTCATTTTGTCAAAGATAATAATAATACCCATAAAAAATCCCTTGCTTCAGACAATTACTGAAACAAGGGATTCTTGTATATTAACTATGGATAGTTCTTAGAACTTGCACATATTCAAATCCTTATCGATCAATAAACCATCGATTGCCTTTAAGCTGAATTTCACTTTGCGTTTAGCTTTCAGCTTCAGGACAAACAGGTCGGTAGTTCCTTCCAGTGTTTCCTTGTCGCCGAGATTAACGAAAGTAGGATACAGCGCTTTCTGGCCGTTTGTATGCAAACGGTCGTAAGTCAGGTTCTCCATTGCTTTCAGGTTCAACGGTTCCACGCCCACAAAATCATAATCCTGCTGATCGTAAGGCAAAGCAAAGCTCAGGGCATTAACTGCTTTGAGATCTTTTCCCGTTACCTTGACTTCCACGATCTCATCCTTGTTGTATGTCTGTTTCGGAGTGCTGATCTCGATCGTACCGGCCGCTTTTTCAGTACCCTGTTCTTCGATACCGCCATCCAGCTGAGTGGCAACGACCGAAATATCATAGGCATCGATCAGATTGTTCTGATTGATGTCACCTGCACTTACATAATCGAAATCGCTGTCGCCTTTACGCAGACCCGTGTAATTCATATATGAAGTAAGGTCGTTGCTATCGATCTTCTTATCGTTATTGATATCACCCGGCAGGTAACTTTCTGTTCCGGGAACTTTGAATACATACAATTCGCGGCCTGAACCGTAATTGCCTACACCTTCGGTCACATTCAGTTTGATGTAACGTGCTTTCGGTTTGTCCTTGAATTCGAACACCTTCACATCACCGTTACGTTCAAACCGGAAGGAGTCGACCGGAGTCCAGTTTTCTTTATCCATACTATAAGAAACGAAACCTCTCAACATCGTACCGTTACCACCATCCTGACGAGACAGGTAATGGAATTTATCCAGCTGATTCACTGTACGCAGGTCGATGATCATATCGAACGGTATGGCATTCTTGCGGTACTTCGTATGGAACATATCGCCCAGCTCGGCAAAGTCGAACAAACGGAAGACCTCGAAGCCTTCCTGTACTTCGGCCGTCACTTCGCCACGAATTCCCTGGATAGCAAATTCCAGCGGGTTAGACTTCGTTTTCGTACTGAATGTATTCCAGTCGGAATGACCGTCTTTATTGACTGCACGAAGTTTGAATGTGTAGTCTGTTTCAGCTTCCAACCCATCGAACAGCAATTCTGTATTTTTGATAGTAGTGTACAGCATGTTGTTGAATTCGATTTCATAGTAGTCGGCATTGCTTACCTTGTTCCAGGTTGGTTTCAGGGTATAAGCTTCTACGTTTTCGGCGGTAACCTGTCCGTTGGGAGCTGTTAATGTTCCGGTTGCTACCTTGTGTGTGTTAGCGGTGTTGAAGTTATAACCTTCAATATTCAGCGTAATTTCATCGGCAGTAATGTCGGTAGAAGCCAACTTAACCAATAATTGCGGATTCTTGGTAATCGTTACCTTTTCAAATTCGCTTCCCGGGGTTGCAAACTTGTTCAGGTTAGGGGCCGCATCGTAGAAGTAAACATTTTCACCTTTAGAGAATTCAGCCATTGAATGGACTTCGGCCAGTTTTACTTTGTTTTTACCGACTTTAGCTGCTACCTTTTTAGGCATTTCAGTAACATTGATACGCAACTCCGTTGCTTTCTCTTTCACAAAACCTTTAAAATTACCTTCTGTCGGATGAATTGTGATCGTTACATTATTTTTACCTTCTTTCTTGCCTACCGGAATTGTCTTATTTCCAAATACCAGGGTCAGGGTAGGATCATAACCGTCAACTTCCGATTCGATCAGTGTTGTAGTACCTTCGCCTAGTTTATAGGCTTCCGTCAGGCCATCATCATCGTATTCTGTGAACGAACTGTAACCTGCAGGGTAAAATTCATAGATACGCAGTCCCTTGTTGATTTCAGATACATTATTATTAGGATTCGTCATCGGAATAATTGCACCACTCTTCACGAATACAGGAAGTTTCCAAAGTGGAGAAGCGAAATTATTGATAACGCAGTTTCCTTCATATCTTTCTCCGGTGAAGTAATCCACCCAAACACCTTCCGGCAGATAAATACCATCACGGATATCGTTTCCTTTTTCATCCGCCTGTGTTTCCTGATAGATAGGAGCAACCAGGAAATAGGGGCCATACATAAACTGATATTCCGTAGCCTTGCCGTACGTGTACGGATTCGGGTATTCCAGGAACATGGCACGGATCATCGGTTTGCCGTCTACAGCTTCCTTCGCAATACTATACGCATAAGGCATCAACTCCGATTTAAGTTTCAGATACCAGCGGTTTATCGATGTAGCAGGTTCTCCAAGGGCATGAGGATATTTTTCGTTTGAGCCCCAGCCATCCATGTTCAATTCCATCGGCGTCCATGTTTTCCACTGAAAATCACGTGTATTCATGGCCAGGTTCTTTCCACCGAAGATACCGTCCATATCGGAAGTGATATTCGGTTGACCCGACAATCCCGAACCAATATAAGTCGGAATATGGAACCGGATATATTCCCATTGTCCGCCTGTCTGGTCGCCCGACCAGATACCGGCATAACGTTGTGTTCCTGCCCAACCATCGAGAGAGATAATGAACGGACGGGCATTGTTTCCATAATAAGGCATGATATGACCTACATCGGCTACACCATTCAGACCGAACGAATAACCGGCACCGACCCATGCCACATCTGTTTTCAATACACGCACACCAGCGTCACGTACCTCTTTCACTATATCGCGCTGCAATAGGGCACTGACTTCAGGTTTCGGGTGCAGATCCGATTGTGTCCAGAGTCCGATCTCCACGCCATTCTGATGAGCATAATCCGCCAGATTTTTCAGGTTTTGAATATTGCCATCCAACGTTTCGGTCTGTCCGTATCCGGCACCGTACCCATCGTTAGGCAACAACCAACCGAACGGCATATCATGGCTTTTATAACGGTCGATCACGGCACGGGCAGAGAACTGGTAATTGTTCTTTTCCCCGTTCAGCGATTCCTTAACACCACCGTTGTCTTTCTGGCTCTCTTTATAACGTTTGCCGTCTTCAAAGAGGATGCCTTTTTCGTCTTCCACCCAATAGTCGCGGTTGTAAGCGTTCAGATGTCCTTGGTAGAAACCGAACTTCGGCAATAATACCGGGTTACCGGTCAGCTGGTAGAAATCGTTCAACAGAGGTACGGCACCCTCATTGACCATATAGAAAGCATCCAGATAGTCGGTATCATGCGATAACTTCACAGTGCCTTTTTCAGCTGCTCCGAAATCATATTTACCCGGACTGAAGGTGTACCACATAAAGCCGTAACCGTTCGTCGACCAGTAATAAGGGTTAGGGGATGCTACACCACCGTCCGTCCAGCTATTCTGGTTTTCGATGGCGATCGCTTTCCCTTTGTGTGAGAAACGTCCGTTCTGCACACCGCCACCATAGAAATATTCATCCGGATTTTCTTTCAGTGTGAGGATTGTTTTACCTTTTTCAAACACTACCGGCTTCACTTCTTCCAGTGCGACCGTATTCGTTTTCAGATTGGTCACTTTCAGTAAGGATGTGTTCTTGTCCAACTCCAACTTTATATCTTTTGTACTGATAGATATAATGTTTCCGTCTTCTTTCACTGTGAGGGGAGCTATCGGTTTCCTGGGATTATCGACCAGGATCTGTGCTTCCGGCTTCGCTTCCGGGTCGCGGATAATGCCCCCATTGTTATCCTGGAAGATCCGGAAGATGTTTTCTCCATAAAAATCAAATGTCATTCTTTGATTATCGGAAAACAAAAGTTCAACCGTCGTGGGATTAATCTGTTTCGCCTGGACAATCTTCTTATCCTGCTGTATTTCCAGACATACATCGGTTTTCTGTATGCCTTGCATGGTTAACGGCGAAAGCAGCGGAAGGGTCAGTGCCAGGAGAAGCACCCTCTTCTGCTTTAGTTTTTTGATAGAGTCATTCATGTTATCAATGTTGTTTTAACGTATGAGATATATTAAACAGCAAACTTACGGGATATAATTATCATACGCAAGAAAATACAATTATATCCTGTCAGAAAACAGTAGCTATCAGGCATTGAAAGGGAATCTGATCCGCACGACAACGCCTGTATCTTCGCCTTCCTTTTCGGTTATTTCCATCGTTATGCAGGTGTTGTATAAACTATTCAGCAGGTTGATCCGTTCGTGGGTGTTTGTGAGGCCACGCGAGCGGTGTTCTTTCTGGTGACGGGTTTTCAATTCGTTGCTTTTTTTCAGGCCGATGCCATTGTCTTCGATCGTAACAGACAGATAGTTGCCATCTGCCTTAACCGACAGTTTCAGTAAGCCGCCCGACTCTTTATATCGCAGGCCGTGCCAGATCGCATTTTCCAAATGAGGTTGGATCAGCATATTAGGCACTAATACCCGGTCGGTATCGAGCGACTCGTCCACTTCTATCTCATAAACGAACTTATCATTGAAACGCATATGTTCCAGATCCAGATATTCTTTCAGTTGCTCCAGCTCGGTTGAAAGAGGTGTAAAATCCTTATTCGAATTCTCCAGGATATTCCGCATCAGGCGTGAATAGGAAGAGAGGTATTTATTGGCTTCCAACTCATTGTTCTGGGCGATAAACTGGTTGACGCTATTCAGGCTGTTAAAGATGAAATGCGGGTTCATCTCGCGCCGTAGCGACTGAAGGGCAATCTTCTTATTCTTCTTTTTGATCGAATACCAGGCTTTTACTATAAAAAGAAGGAACACGAGAACCAGTACAATCGATCCCTGCAATACATAGTTAAAGGTGTTCTTTTTCCTGATCAGTTCATCTTTCAAGGCACGTTCCTTTTCCAGTTGGGCGATCCGTGCTTCATGCGCCTGGAAGAATTTCTGATCTATCAGCGTGCTGTCAGCCTTGACCAGAGGTTCCAGCCTACCCATGAAGTCCGCATACAGGTCGAGTGCTTTACGCGGCTGATTTTCTTTCCGGTATTGTGCCACCAACTGTTCCAGACTTTTCTTTGCTTCCATCGTATGACCCTCTTTCAGTGCCAAGTCGTAAGACTCCTGCAAAGAAGCCAATGCTTTTACCTGCTGGCTGTCGGCTACATATACCTTTGCAATCTCCCTTTGTACCTTGATGACTTCCATCGGTTGATCTTTTACTTCTTCCAACGCACTGTTCAGGTTACTGAGGGCTGCCTGCTTATCATCCATTTTCATATTGACATAGGCCATCTGTTGAAAGGCCGCAACCCGGTCTTCCCGTTGTTCCGGCTTCTGAGAGGTATTCAGTATTTCTATATTTCTTTGAATATAAGGAGATTGACCGACCGGATTAGAGATATTCTTTAAGCGGTTGACATCATTCATATTCAATGCCTTAAAAGTTGTATCCTGCGATAAACGCCAGGCATTGTTATAACTGAGAATCGCTTCCTGTATCTTTCCCTGTGCTTCCTGCATCCGTCCGATCTCCCGGTCGATCTGGGCGGTCTTTTCCTGGTTACGGAGTTGATGGAATAAAGAACGGGCTTGGCTCAGATAGCTTTCGGCTTTCTTGAACTCACCCTGAAGGGCAAGCGTCTTGGCCAATGCTTCGTAATCGAGTGCTACCGACTCGTCCGACTTCCCACTTTCGAGCGATTTGGACAGATTCATTAATGCCTTTTTGGCACTGCTTTTCCGTTCAGTACGAACCGAGTCCTGTGCCCCGGCAGTCACAGAAAGACAGCTTAGCAGTAATATTGTCAGGTATGCAGCCAATTTATCCATATAGTTTCTATTGAGATTGTAAAGTAAACATATTTAAAACATTTATATCCTATATTTCACCAACTCAGAAGCCCGGTTCACCCATTCTGTCCGGAATCCTAACTTTTAACATCCTATTTTTGAACCATAAACCTATTAAAAATTTCTGAATATGAAAAGAATTATTCTACTATGCTTCTTATTTACAGCATTAACAACCGCAGTCGGCTGCGTACTGGAAGCCAGAAACGCAACCCCGAAAGCAGATCCGGCCATCGTTCAGGTAGCAAACACACCGGCCGCCAATAAGACAAAAATACAGGTCGCTATCCTTCTGGACACTTCCGGCAGTATGCAGGGACTGATTGAACAGGCCAAGTCACGCTTATGGAATATCGTCAATACATTGACCACCCTGAAGTTTAAAGGCGAAACACCGGAGATAGAGATCTCCCTCTACGAATACGGCAGCTATAAATTATACGGTGGAGACTATATCCGGCAAATCACTCCGCTGACCGTCGATCTCGACCTGATCTCCCAAGAGTTATTCGCCCTTACGACAAGCGGAAGCGAAGAATACTGCGGTACCGTCATCCGCAAGGCTGTAAAGGAACTGGAATGGGGACGCAACGAAAGTGATATGAAGTTGATCTATATTGCCGGAAATGAAATCTTCACGCAAGGTTCTGTCCCTTACAAAACAGCCATCGCCGAAGCGGTAAATGGTAATATCTTCGTCAATACGATCCATTGCGGCAATGAAGAAATGGGTATCCGCGACTTCTGGCAGGATGCCGCGATTCATGGAAAAGGTAAATTCTTCAATATAGATGCCAATGCCGTCACCCGCCAGATCAAAACACCTTTTGATCCACAAATCATTCTTTGTAACGAGAAACTGAACGATACATATATCAGTTACGGTAGCATTGGAAAGGAACGTAAAATAAACCAGGTCGTGCAAGACCAAAACGCCAATGCCATTTCATCCGCCAACTATACCGAGCGTGCCGTAAGCAAATCGAAAGCCGTTTATAAAAATACCTCTTGGGATCTGGTCGACAAGATGAAAGAAGATAAGAACATCTTGTCAAGCATCCGAAAGGAGGAACTACCCGAAGAGTTGAAAGGCAAATCGAACGAAGAAATAAAAAAGATCATCACCCAAAAAGAAGGGGAGAGAACCGCCCTGCAAAAGGAGATAGCCGAACTGGCAATCAAACGGCAGGCCTATATCGAAGAAGAACTTAAAAAGGAGGGAAGCGACAGCGGAGACGATCTAGGAAATGCTATCACCAGCTCGATCCTGACATTCGCCAACCTGAAAGGGTATACGGTAGAAACAAAGTGAATACAGACATTCAGGTAAGAGACAACCCTTCTCGGTTTTTACATAGTAATTTTACATAAAAACCATTCACCCTTCACTTTCATTACAGTAACAATCTATCGTATAGGTTATTACGATGAAAAATAGAAGGTGAATGGTTGGATAAAAGGGTGAAAGGTTTAAAGTAACCTTTCACCCTTCGAAGTATAAAGGAATACATATAAGGAAAGTAAGTTCAAAGCTATTGAAAGCTAAGACGAAGGAAGGTACTTGTTTACTTGCTGACGTAGGTCGTTAAGCTTACTGATGTACGTAGCAAAGCTTAACGACCTATGTCGGCAAGCTTAACGATCCATATTGAAAAGCGAAGAGGTTATAGTGTTTGAGATAAAAGTAAAAGACTTTAGAGTTACTAGATAATAGCCAGGCTTCTACTGTACGATAATATAAAAAAATAAGGTGAAGGGTTTAAAGAATCCCTTCACCTTATCATCCAACCATTCACCCGTTATTTTCGCTATAACACCTTGTATGACAAGGTGCTAACCTTATTCAGGTGAAGGGTGAATGGTTTATATAACATTTTTATATACAGTAAGCTGTTTTACTCTGTTAACCGATCATCTGAACACTGCGTTTGATGAACTGGCTCAATGCTTCGCCTTTCAGCATACCGTTGGCCAGTAATGCCAGGTCGATCAATTGGCTGACCAGCTTGTTGTTGCCGGCATATTCTGCCAGGATAGCGTTGCGTTGTGCTGTCAATTCGTCGATCTTATGGTTCGTGTTCGTCATATCTTCTTTTTCAGCAGAAGTAATTTCTTCTTCTTTCTTGCTGTTCTGAGCTTCGCGCAAATCACTCTGACGGGCTTTCCAGCCTTTCAGGTCAGCCAGGATCGGTTTCAGCTTTTCTTCGCAGTTCTGTTCTTCTTCGGAAAGAACTTTTTTAACCAATTCGTGATCTGTGTTCAATACCAGGTTGTAGTTGTCGGGCATTTCACCGTAGAAGGACATACCCGGCTGCATGGCCGACATTTCACGCATACGACGCATATATTCGCTCTGAGTCAGCATCACAGGGTTTGAATTTTCACCCAATGCTTCGAAAGTAACGATAAAGTCGGTCTTTTCGATCTTCGGCAGCTGGCTCCTGAACATTTCCTGCAAAGCGTTCTTCTGATCTTCATCCAGCGTTACTTGGTTGTTTGTGTCTTTACGGATCAGGTTGTCGATTGTATCGCTGTCAACACGCACGAAACGAGTCTTGTCGAACTTCTGTTCCATCTGGCTGATGGCATGTACATCCAACTGGCCGTCCATGATCAATACACTGTATGCTTTGTCTTTAGCAGCCTGGATATAGCTGTACTGGTCGTTTGCGTTTGTTGTGTACAGATAGATCAGGTTGCCTTCCTTATCTGTCTGGTTGGCTTCAACCAACGCTTTATATTCTTCGAATGTATAGTATTTACCGTCTACATCTTTCAAAAGAGCGAACTTGGCAGCACGGTCGTAGAACTTTTCGTCGCTCAGCATACCATACTGGATGAATAGTTTCAGGCTGTCCCATTTTTCTTCAAACTGGGGACGGTCGTTCTTGAACATTTCTTCCAGACGGTCAGCCACTTTCTTTGTGATGTGGTTGGAGATCTTCTTCACGTTCTGATCGCTCTGCAAGTAAGAACGGGATACGTTCAGAGGAATATCCGGAGAGTCGAGTACACCGTGCAACAATGTCAGGAATTCGGGAACGATACCTTCTACAGAGTCGGTAACGAATACCTGGTTGCTGTATAACTGGATCTTATTACGATGCAGGTCGAGATTGCTCTTGATACGCGGGAAATACAAGATACCGGTCAGGTTGAATGGATAATCCACATTCAGGTGAATCCAGAACAACGGTTCTTCCGACATCGGATACAGATCCTGATAGAACTTCTTATAATCTTCATCCGTCATGTCGGTCGGTTTACGAACCCATGCCGGAGTAATGTCGTTAACGATATTGTCTTGGTCGGTATCGACATATTTACCGTCTTTCCATTCCTGCTTCTTACCGAATGCGATGGGGACGGGGAGGAAGCGACAATATTTAGTCAGCAGGCCGCTAATCTTTTCCTTATTAAGGAAGTCTTGATTTTCGTCGTCGATATACAGGATAATATCGGTACCACGATCTTCTTTCTGCGTTTCTTCCAATGTATATTCGGGAGTTCCGTCGCAGCTCCATTTCATAGGAACGGCACCTTCCTTGTATGATTTGGTTACGATCTCCACCTTCTTTGATACCATGAAAGAGGAGTAGAAGCCAAGACCGAAGTGTCCGATGATGGCTGCTGCATCATTCTTATATTTTTCTACGAATTCTTCTGCACCGGAGAAAGCGATCTGGTTGATGTATTTGTCGATTTCTTCGGCTGTCATACCGATACCACGGTCAGAGATCTTGATGGTCTTGTCGTCAAAACTGACATGAACGGTCAGGTCGCCCAGTTCGCCTTTGAATTCACCGACGGATGAAAGGGTCTTTAATTTCTGTGTAGCATCTACAGCATTCGATACTAATTCACGAAGAAAGATTTCGTGATCACTGTACAAAAACTTCTTAATGATCGGGAAGATGTTCTCGCTTGTAACACCAATGTTTCCTTGTTTAGCCATATCGTTTATATTTTTATTATGTATTAATAATTCGTTTGACGATACGGTATAAACAAAAAAAATGCCAGATAGGTTCTATCTGACATTTTGACTTTATTACCGACAGAAACGGCTTATGCCTGTTCTTTCTTCTGTACGGATGTTACTATTTTCTGTTCATCCTTATTGAAGTCGACAACGATCTTATCGCCTTCGCCAACGGATGCACGGATAATCAATTCGGCCATTTCATCTTCCAGGTATTTCTGGATGGCACGCTTCAGCGGACGGGCACCGAACTGTACGTCGTAGCCCTTCGTTGCGATGAAGTCTTTTGCCTCGTCGGTAAGAACCAACTCGTAGCCCAGACCACAAACACGTTTGTAAAGTCCCTGTAACTCAATATCGATGATCTTATGGATTGCATCTTTATCAAGCTGGTCGAACATGATAATGTCGTCCACACGGTTCAGGAATTCCGGAGCAAACGCCTTGTTCAACGCTTTCTGAATCACACTGCGTGAGAAGTCCTTATCCATTTCACCGGCTGCCTGCGAGCTGAAACCGACACCGCGGCCGAAATCTTTCAACTGGCGTGTACCGATATTGGAAGTCATGATCAGGATCGTATTTTTAAAGTCGATCCGTCTGCCAAGACTGTCAGTCAGGCGGCCTTCATCCAATACCTGCAACAACAGGTTGAATACATCGGGGTGCGCTTTTTCAATCTCGTCGAGCAATACGACAGAGTAGGGTTTACGGCGAACCTTTTCAGTCAACTGACCACCTTCTTCATATCCTACATATCCCGGAGGTGCCCCGATCAGACGGGATACCGCAAACTTTTCCAGGTATTCGCTCATGTCGATACGTACCAAGGCGTCTGCCGAGTCGAACAGGTATTCTGCCAACTTCTTTGCCAGGTGAGTCTTACCGACACCTGTCGGACCGAGGAACATGAATGTTCCGATCGGTTTGTTCGGATCTTTCAACCCTACACGATTACGCTGGATAGCTTTTACAATCTTCTGCACGGCATCGTCCTGACCTACGACCTGCTTTTTTAGATTCTCTGCCATTTCCAGCAGTCTCAGGTTTTCGGCCTTTGCAATTCGCTGAACCGGCACACCTGACATCATAGCTACCACTTCGGCCACTTTCTCCTCGTCTACCGTTTCACGGTGTTCCTGCAATTCCTGTTCCCACTTGGCTTTAGCCGCTTCCAGTTGCAACAGGTACTGGCGTTCTTTATCGCGGAAACTTGCTGCCAGTTCGAAGTTCTGCGACTTGACGGCTGCCAGTTTTTCGGTCTTTGTATCTTCAATCTTTGCTTCCAGTTCTTCGATACTCTTCGGAACTGTGATATTAGATATATGTACGCGAGAACCGGCTTCGTCGAGTGCATCGATTGCCTTATCCGGGAAGTTACGGTCGCTGATATATCGTTCTGTCAGTTTCACACATGCATCCAGCGCCTCGTCGGTATAGATCACATTATGGTGTTCTTCGTAACGGGGCTTGATATTTTTCAGGATCTGCAATGTTTCTTCCGCAGTTGTCGGATCGACGATCACTTTCTGGAAACGACGTTCCAGTGCACCGTCTTTCTCGATATTCTTACGATACTCGTCAAGTGTCGTCGCACCGATACATTGTATTTCACCACGCGCCAAGGCCGGTTTCAGCATATTGGCGGCATCCATCGAGCCGGAGGCCGAACCTGCACCTACAATGGTATGTATTTCATCGATGAACAAGATGATATTCGGGTTCTTGGAAAGTTCGTTCAGAATCGCTTTGATACGTTCTTCAAACTGTCCGCGATACTTGGTACCTGCCACGATCGATGCCATATCCAGACTGATCACACGCTTGTCGAACAATACGCGTGACACTTTACGCTGGATGATACGCAGGGCCAATCCTTCCACGATAGCGGATTTACCGACACCCGGCTCACCGATCAGCACCGGATTATTCTTTTTACGGCGGCTCAGGATCTGTGCCAGACGCTCGATCTCCTTTTCACGGCCTACGATCGGATCCAGGCGGTTTTCCGAAGCAGCGCGTGTCATGTCCGTACCGAAGTTATCCAATACCGGAGTATCGTTCGGCGATTTCGGCTGGGCAGCACCTGCTCCCGCACCGGAAGAGGAGCGGGGGGATTCCTTGCGGGAAGAGAAGTCTTCTTCATCGTCGTCTTCGTCGTCGGTGTAACCATCGCTGATCTCATCGACTTCTTCCAGTTCTTCCATCCGGTTCATATCCGTACCGTTTATAAGATTATTGTATACATTGCGATAGTTTATACCGGCTTCGCTCAATGCCTTTGCTGCCACGTTGAATTCTTCCTTCAAAATAGCCAAAAGCAGATGTTCCGTGCCTGTCTCGTCTGTTTTGAACAAACGTGACTCCAGCATACTCATACGTAGTACGCGTTCTGTAGTTTTGCTGATGGCGATATCGTGTAGCTCGGACTCTTCCGTATCAAATGTATTTTTGATCTCTTGTTCGATTCTCTTCTTTATATCGTGTACGTCGGCGTGTAAATCATGTAATAACCGCATGGCTTTACCTTCACCGTCGCGTATGATACCAAGCATCAAATGTTCCGGCCCGATATAACTGTTCTGAAGCCTTGCAGCTTCTTCACGGCTATATTCAATAACGTCCATCAACCTTTTTGAATAATTATTTTTCATACCTATATGAATCCTATCTATTATAATAATGTACTGTGAATGCAAAATTAATAAACTCTCTCTATATAACTAACAAAATCCGTGCCATTATTCCTTAAGAAACCCCCAATATTTCTGAATAATAAAATTTCAGCGTAAAAACTTTCGTGATAATGGGAAAAGCGTTACCTTAGTGCACTTTTTAAAAGGTGAGATATTGAGTGTAATTAATATAAAACTAAATGGTTGATCAAGACAGAATTATTAAGATTAACATCGAGGAGGAAATGAAATCTGCATACATTGACTATTCAATGTCTGTAATTGTTTCGCGCGCCCTTCCGGATGTTAGGGATGGTTTTAAACCGGTTCACCGTCGTGTGTTGTTCGGGATGAATGAATTAGGTAATACATCCGATAAACCTTATAAGAAATCTGCGAGAATTGTTGGAGAAGTTTTAGGTAAGTACCATCCGCACGGAGACTCTTCCGTATATTTTGCGATGGTTCGTATGGCACAAACATGGTCCTTACGTTATCCGTTGGTAGACGGACAAGGTAACTTTGGTTCGGTCGACGGCGATAGTCCGGCGGCAATGCGTTACACCGAAGCACGTTTGAGCAAGCTTGCCGAAGAAATGCTTCGTGATATTGACAAAGACACAGTAGACTTCCAGCTGAACTTCGATGACACGCTGAAAGAACCGACAGTACTTCCGACTCGTATCCCGAACTTGTTGGTGAATGGTGCTTCCGGTATCGCAGTAGGTATGGCAACGAACATGCCGCCTCATAACATGAGTGAAGTGCTGGATGCTTCTATGGCCTATATAGATGCCCGTGGAGACATCGACGTGGAAGGCTTGATGGAATATGTAAAAGCTCCCGACTTCCCGACTGGTGCAACGATCTATGGTTATGCAGGTGTAAAGGATGCTTTCGAAACCGGTAGGGGACGCATCATTCTTCGCGGTAAAGCTGAGATCGAAGTAGAAAACAATCACGAAAAGATCATTATTTCAGAAATTCCTTACCTTGTTAATAAGGCAGAACTGATCAAGTATATCGCCGACCTGGTTAACGATAAACGTATCGAAGGTATTTCTAACGTAAACGACGAGTCAGACCGTAACGGTATGCGTATCGTTGTCGATGTAAAACGTGATGCAAACTCCAGCGTTGTTCTGAACAAATTGTATAAGCTGACCGCTTTGCAATCTTCTTTCAGTGTAAATAATATCGCCCTGGTCAACGGCCGCCCGCGCCAGTTGAACCTGAAAGACATGATCAAGGCTTTCGTCGATCATCGTCATGAAGTGGTGATCCGCCGTACAAGATTCGAACTGAAGAAAGCGGAAGAAAGAGCTCATATCCTGGAAGGTCTGATCATTGCATCCGACAATATCGATGAAGTAATCGCTATCATCAAATCATCCAAGAGCCCGAACGAAGCGATCGAGCGTTTGATGGAACGTTTCTCTTTATCAGATGTACAGGCTCGTGCTATCGTAGAAATGAGACTGCGCCAGTTGACCGGACTGGAACAGGATAAGCTGCGCGCTGAATACGAAGAGATCGAGAAATTGATTGCCCGCTTAAAAGAAATCCTTGAAAACGAGGATACCCGTATGGAAGTGATCAAAGATGAATTGCAGGAAGTAAAAGATAAATACGGTGACGAACGTAAAACGGATATCGTATATGCTTCTGAAGAACTGAATCCTGAAGACTTCTATGCTGACGATGAAATGATCATCACGATCTCACACATGGGTTACATCAAACGTACGCCGTTGAGTGAATTCCGTGCACAGGGACGTGGCGGAGTAGGAGCCAAGGGTTCTGAAACACGTGATGCAGACTTCGTTGAGTATATTTACCCGGCTTCCATGCATGCCACCCTGCTGATCTTTACGGCAAAAGGTAAATGCTATTGGCTGAAGGTATTCGAAATCCCCGAAGGAGCGAAGAATGCAAAGGGTAGAGCTATCCAGAACTTATTGAATATTGAACCGGATGATAAAGTAAATGCTTTCATCCGCGTTAAAAAACTGACAACTGACACTGAATTTATCAACTCACATTACCTGTTGTTCTGTACAAAGAAAGGTGTTATCAAGAAAACATTGCTTGAAGCATACTCACGTCCGCGTCAGAATGGTGTGAACGCTATCACACTACGTGAAGACGACGGCCTGATCGAAGTATGTATGACTAACGGCAACAATGAAGTCTTGATCGCAAACCGCAACGGACGGGCTATTCGTTTCCACGAAAGTGCGGTGCGCGTCATGGGACGTACAGCATCCGGAGTAAGAGGTATGACATTGGACGAAGATCCTTCCGATGAAGTAGTAGGAATGGTATGTATCAAGGATAAAGAAACCGATACAGTATTGGTTGTTTCTGAACAGGGTTACGGAAAACGTTCGATCGTAGAAGATTACCGTATGACCAACCGTGGTGGTAAGGGTGTAAAAACACTTAACATTACAGAAAAGACCGGTAAACTTGTTGCCATCAAAAATGTTACAGAAGAAAATGATATCATGATCATTAATAAATCAGGTATCACTATTCGTATGAAGGTAACCGACTTGAATGTAATCGGCCGCGCCACACAAGGTGTCCGACTGATCAACTTAGGTAAACGTAACGATGAAATAGCCTCTGTATGTAAGGTTTTATCCGAATCGGAAGAGCAGGTGAACGAAGAAAATGCTGAACAGGACGCTCAGAATGAAAACAAAGGAGAAATAACCGATTTTGGAGGATCTGAAGATATCGCTAACGATACTGAGGAGACAACAAATGAATAATTTAAACAAATAGAAATATTAATCTCAAATTACTATCACAATGAAACGATTATTATTAACAGTTGCATTATGCGTTGCAGCATCATCTGCCTCTTTCGCTCAAAAGAAAGCCGTTAAGGAGGCACAAGGAATAGCAAAAGGAGACAAGGCTGATTTCACTGAAGCCAGAGCATTAATCAAGGGCGCATTGGAAAATCCTGAAACAAAGGATGACGCTCAGACTTGGTATGTTGCCGGTTTTATCGAAGATCAGCAGTTCAGTGCAGAAAGAACAAAACAAATTCTGGGACAGCAACCGAACGAACCGGTTATGTACGATGCATTGATCGCTATCCTTCCTTATTTCAAGAAAGCTTACGAACTGGATCAGCTTCCGAATGAAAAAGGTAAAATCAAACCTAAATATTCTAAAGATATCAAGAGTATCTTAAGTGCTGACCACGTATATTATTTCAACGGTGGTGCTTATTATTTCGATCAGAAAGATTATAAGAAAGCATACGATTTCTTCAACCAATATCTGGAAATCTCTGAATTACCGATGTTCGAAGGCACTCAGACTGCAGAAAAAGACTCTACATTCATGACTGTTCAGTTCTATGCTGCTGTTGCTGCTACTCAGCTGGGAGATTCTCCTACGGCTATCAAGGCATTGAGCCGTGCTAAAGACACAGATTTCAGACAGAATGATATTTATCAGTATCTGGCTTACGAATATCAGCAGGCTAAAGACACTGTAAACTTTGAAAAGGTACTGGAAGAAGGTATGGCTAAGTTCCCGAACGAAGAATATTACCTGATGAACCTGATCAACAACTACATCTATTCAGGCAGAAACGAAAAAGCTATCGAATATTTGAATACAGCTATCGCTAAAGATCCTAACAATTCACAGCTATATCACGTAATGGGTATGGTTTATGAAACAGGTTTGAAGGATTATGCTAACGCTGAAAAGTACTTCTCAAAAGCATTGGAACTGAATCCTGAAGCAGTTGAATCTCTGTCAAGTCTTGGCCGTGTATATTACAACCAAGGTGTAAACAAACAGGGTGAAGCTAACATGATCAACGACAGCAAGAAATATCAGGAAGAACTGACAGTAGCTAAGGATCTTTTCAAGAAAGCTCTTCCTTATTTCGAAAAAGCTCACCAGCTGAAACCGGATGAATCAGAATATAAGATTGCCTTAAGAGGTATCTATTACAACCTGAATATGGGCCCGGAACTGGAAGCTATCGAAGCTGAAATGAACAAATAATAATCATTTCTATTGAATACAAAAATAGCCGTCCCAATCGGGGCGGCTATTTTTTTGTCTTAGAAGATCCCTGTCTTTACAGATAAGGGATAATCGTTATGTAAATACCGGTGATAATAGCCGATGTAATGACACCCGAGATATTGGCGCCTAATGCATCCCCTAAAATGAAAGAGTCCGGATTCTCCTTGCTAACCAGCTTCTGGGCAACCTTTGCAGTTGTAGGTACACAGCTCACAGCTGCGATACCGATTACCGGGTTATAGTTGCCGCGTTTAATGAAATACATAATATAACCGCCCATAATACCTCCGATACCGGAAAGAAGCAATGCTGTAACACCCAACACCAGCAATTTCAGAATCTTAGGATCGAGAAGCAATTTGGCGTCACACAATACACCGAGCAGTAACCCTAACATGAAAGTTGAACCATACAATAACGGCCCGCTCACAAAATCATAAATATGTTTCATGCCTGATTCACGAACGGCAACTCCCAGGAACAATGAAAAGAAAAGGGGAGAGGCTACAGGGAATAAGAAGCTCAAAACTGCACACAAAATAACGGCAAATGCAAGTTTAACCTTTGCATCATAATTCTTAGGCGGCTTGGTAGTCGTCATCTTTATAGCACGCAACCGTTGCGGGATCAGGAGTTTTACCAGGTAAGGATATCCTCCGTAAGTCAGTCCCAGATACAAGTAAGCAACTACCGTAATAGGAACAAACAAATGTTTTGCCAAAATCAATGACGTAAACAGAACCATCGGGCCGTCAGCACCGCCAACCATAGCAACAGAAGCACTTTCCTTTAAAGACAAACCGAATGCACTGGCAATAGGAACTGTCAGGAAGGTTCCCAGTTCGGCACAAAGAGCCAGAAAAAGACTGGCAAATGGTTTCTGAAGCAAAAAGCCGACATCCAGCAAAGTCCCGATTCCCATAAACACAAAACAGGCTATCAAGCCATTACTAAAGGTAAGCGTATATACAGGTTGGAGAAAATCAATCTGCATCGTATTCATTAATTCGTCCGTATTAGAAAGCATCGGATCCAGAAACAGGTTTCCCAGGCCACCTTCAGGCATCATCAGCGTACCACAATTGATCGCAACCATACCTAATCCCATAGGGATCATTACCATAGGTTCCAAAACTCCTTTCCAGCCTAAATACACGAGTAGGCCGCCAAGAGTAATCAAAAAAACACGAGCTACTGCCAGTACCCATCCACCGGCAACCATTGTTCCAAATCCCTGGAACAAACTTAAAAAATCAACGTTTTCCATATCTGTCTTTTATTTATCGGTAGAAGGATTTTCTTCTTTGTTTGTATTGCTTTTTCTTATCATCTGTTCTTTTTTCTTCAGATACATAATACGAGTATCCTGTGGATAATAATAATCCATCAGATCCAAATGAGAAGCACCGTGGCTTACACCATGATAATATCCGGAAGGTTTTATATGAAGAAGGTCGCTGTTTACACCTTGACGGAATTCTTCGCGTTCATCATCCGTTTGTTCTTCTTCGTTAACGGAATCCAACCCGAGTATTTCACCAATCTTGGCACGCAACTTATTGAGTTTGCTAAATTGTGAAAGTTCTTCACTATGATGAAACTCCAGAGAATCGGCCCAAACTGAAATAAGTTTGATCACACCGGCCACTATAAACCCAATAATGAAGGTCAGAGCCATCATTTCCAGGGTAGAAAGTAATAGACTTAACATAATTATTTAATTTAATATCTGATATAATATGCCATATAGGCACACGATTAGTCACTGTCTGCAATCGCACGCAGACAATAAATAGAAATAATCAAAAGAGATAAGCTAAATAATTATTTTTCGCAACACGTAGACCCAATGGCCTGATCGTATACGAAGAGTGGAGAATTTTATAGATTGTGTTATTAAAAAGGTTTCAGAGACTTTATTCAGTATCTTTTGTTCCTTTTGCAGAAATAGTTCGAGAAGTCGGGTTGTTACTTTAAACGGACGCTCACATCTTGTGGAGATAACTAACGTACGGGTAGTAAGACAATAGGTTGTATTATGTCCCTGGTTTAAGTCGTAATTTTTTAATTCGTCCTGTAATGGGTGTTTTACGTTATTGCAGATGAAAGTCATTTCCTGTGGAGATAAAATATCTTTATCTTCAAGCTTTACCTGCATATTTAGCAATAGCAGAAACAGAAATGATAATATCAGCAATACTTTTTTCATCGCGCCGCGAAGATAGAACAGTTATTTAACATACAACACTCTTTAGATAATAAATGTTGAAAAAATTTGTGTTGATCGGGGATCTCAAGGGGAAATAAACGATAGATAGAGAGTTTACAAATATCTATTAAACATAATGAGAATTATAAATAATACTAGAATAAAGATATCCGGAGCCACATATCGGTAATAAAAGCATACAGGCAATAAAAAATCCGTATATAACTTCACAGTTACATACGGACCAAACAAATAACAAACTCTTTTTTTATTATATGCCTTTCAATGTAATTAACTAATTAAATATTAGTATATTATTATATTTGCATTAATTATATTGTAAAGTATTTGTAAAGTTGATTACCTTGCTTTGTTCGCTTATTTCACTTAATAATATTTTGCGGTAACAACGGTACACCACCAATTCTATAATATAGTTCATCATCATAAAAAGCTGCATATCCTAACAGAATATCTTTAACAGTAAGAGGATTTGACGAAAATTCTCTGTTAAATGTATTTTTCACAATTGCTTTAACTTCTGAGTTCTTATTTTTAGGATAAGTATTCTTTATATTTTCTAACAACAATCCTTTAATAACATATTCAACATTTACTTCTTGACCATATTCTATTTTCAAAGGGAAATCCTCAAAATTGTAATTACGGATATATGAGGAAGAAACAGTATCGTTTGATTCTACAAAATAAAAAACAGGTTGTTTTAAATATTCTGTTCTATGGGAATAATTAATAGTCTTTACGTTTAAATAGACATCACCTATTCCCTCTTTTATAATATAGTGATAATTTAATGTCACAGACAAATTAGTTGAATACCTATCATACATAAAGAAAAGAAACATTACAATTGCAATTGCTGTAGGAATGACTTCTTTTAAATTAAATTTTCTCATTATCCTGATTGATTTAATATGCAAAGCTTTAAATTTAACGCAAGTAGGTAAATAATTTTGATATAGCAAAATTATATTTTAGTATTTAAGGTACTGTTTGAAAAAACAATGCTAATCGTTATAAAATTACCAAATCCGATAATAGACTCCGACACCGATGTATGGTGATAATCCAGACCGACCGACACCGTATCCCGCCGACACACCTAATCCCCACCGTCGGGCTGGTACCTTTTTCGTTACATAGACAGTCTTAGGGAAAACTACAATACTATCAATAGCCGGCTTATACCCGCTTATCCATGCGTGATAGTTATCTGTAACGTATTCTTTTTGTATGATGGGTATATAAATTGTATCGTTGCGGATAATGGTATCACTAGCCAATTTTTCATACCGGATCAAAGTGTCACGCTTCGAAGCCGGAGTACGCTCGATTATCGTATCAACAACAATAACGGTATCCGATCGAACCGATACATTTTCTGCACCAGGCCCCCGGACGTGATAACCGATCAGGAAACTACCAACCTGGCCGATCAGAAGTAATGTGACGTGCCAAGCTTTCATAATAAATTCCACCCCGCGATTACGTCTGACATTTCAGCCTCTCTCCCATTCTCGACCTTTGACATACCGGCCACGATCCGGATCATTTGTTCACGGTCGAAGCTGATCAGGTCGTCGGGCCCGATCCCGGCATAAGATGAGACAAGCGAGACATAAGCACTCGTGTTGTTCTCGTTTTCCGGTGCCCACCGTCCGATTATTTTGCGGATCGTGGTTAAACTATACTTCCGGTAATAATTCGACAAAATCTTAAACATAGCCCGGTAACCATAAGCCATTGTTTCAAACTGTTTGAAAGACTTGTCTTTGCTCGGTCTCACTTCTCCTTGGAACAAGTCGTTGTTGATCCGGATGTTGCCGGGGTTGTTGTTGCGTAGTCCACGCGGTAATTCATTCTTTTTCATCTTTCTTTTCCTCCACTTCTATTATGTCCGCTTTCTTGGCGAACAGTTTAAACACATTTACCTTAACCTTCTTTCCATGAGCTTCGAAGTAGTTTCCGTAACAGGAATTTATTTCAAAGCCATAGACCACAAGCAAAACCAATGCAGGTAACAGCGGTATATCAAACGGTATTCCGAATGCTTTATCTAAAGCACCGGCAAGTAATATCCAACACAGGTAATCTACCATCTTATTAATTGTCCGGCGTCCGGCTCTCGACTTCCTGATTTTCTCTTTCCGGAACTTGGCCGCTTCGATGCCGAACCGCAAATCGACCAGAACTAACACCACGGCCGCAAGCAGAAAGAACCGTAGTGGATAGAGGAAGTCTACAAACTCACTCAACACTACTGCCATCATTCCATTTATTACATTCCTCTCATCCATACACTTTGTTTTTCAGATTAATTACTTACATTTGTCAGTGTTGTTTTATTTCCATTTTAGGAAATATTTATATATCCGCCTCCCTGCTGCGAAGTTCGGAGGCGGAGTTGTTTATAATGATTGCAATAAGCGGTTGATCAGAATCGCTAACGCTGAATATGTACAACTGAGTGCAGCGATTTCAACCCAGAACATCGGCTTAGTCTCCACGAACCGGTACAAGAATACCCCTTCTTTTTGTCTCCCTATCGCGATACCGGTATAAATCAGGTAGGCCACCCATACCGGAAGCATCACCCACCAGCAATTAAGAGCTACCCATGCCTGGGAAAAGCCGATACACATTACCGCGCCGGAGATATGTACTTTGTGTTGGAACGGATCGCGTGCATAGTCCGGAGCACTGCCGACCATGATCATACCGATTAGTGCCAGGAATGCGAGAAATTCCGTCCCCGGCCGGCTGACCTCCAAGATTGCCGACATGAGTAACATCGGAGTAGTCCACATTGTGAACCGGAACCAATACTTATGAGCCAGAGCGTAAAAAGTCGCGCTGATCGAGTTAGGAACACCCCGGCCTTTGATGCAGACAGCGCCGGTGTAAAGCGATATCGTAAACACAGAAAGAATTGCCAAAACAGAGAGAATAATTAATGTTGTCATGTTTGTTTTGTTTGAAAGTTAATACTAGTTCATATTTTATGCGATCTGAAGTACAGGGGCTATAAATATGTTATAGATCCTGTCTCCATATCAATATTACTTACTTTCCTCACTTTTATGTTCCTGATATAATTCACAGGGATAGATGTTCCCAGAATAGTCGATATTACAAAATTGAAATCGAATGAACTTGAATACGGCACATAATGGGTAGTTTTTATACTAAAGTGATCTGACGTTCCTGGAATCCTTGAATAATCCGTGTAAGATCCAATATAGCACCTTTTTGTCACCGTATCGACATAGCATCCAAGTTCATACAGGCGGTCAGAATTACCCATGACTTCTATCAGATACTGATTTCCGTCTAAACGGTACTCGGCCTGGTCTGCACCAGATGAAGGGTATACCCCTACAAAGACATCTACGTATCTTGGACTCCCGATGTCAGAGCCACTAGTCTGCATGATATCCGAACGAATCTCTATTGCTCGGATGGTACTCGACGTATCCGAAGAAGGGGCGACACGTGCTATTTGAACGGTCATCAAGAACTTGCCCACCAATGACGACGGATAAGGTGTTATTATTATCCTCTGGTTCTTGCCATTTGTTACCGTCAGATCAGGGGCTATCCATCCGTCAACATCTTTCCCCCCGGTAAATGTAACGGCACCGAAACTATTTACATAAGGCACTGTGTTGTTATAGGACGGCATTGAGAACAACAGCCCTTTCACGTATACAAGGGTATCTCCCAAGTATATTTTACTGGCTTCATAATTGCCTACGAAAGCCTTATTTCCTATTATATTCCCCATATCACACAATCACATAAAGAGTTTTACTATCCTTGGAAGATAACGCATCATAAGCAGACTGGGTAAGTTTTTTGATTGTCGTTATCTCAGACGATCCGACCTTCCCGTCCACTAATGTTTTCAATACCTTACCCTGTGCTGCTGATAAAGCATTGGTTGTGCTAGATGAAGTCAAAGAGTTTTCAACCGTCGTACCGCTGAAATTATCAATCAGCCCCTTTAGTACGCGCCCCTGATTAGCAGAAAGAGCCGCACGTGTATTTGTTGATGTCAGATAGTCCAATACTTCTGTTGACTCTGCTGAACCACCTTGAGCTTTTATACTGTATGAATAAGCTGCACTTTGAGTAGATGTATTAAAGTTTGATATTTGGATAGCTACCTCAATTGCATTTAATTCATTATTCATCAATATATTAAAACAAAGACCGATAATAATCAGGCACCCGTCAGACAAAGGTATTTGATTACTCATGTTCGAATCCGTTATTGAGAACATTATGACTGAAGATGCCAGTCTAGCAGGAAAATATACCGCCAAAAAAGGAACAGTAACAACAGGGTTACTAGCCGGAGCCAATTTCTCACAAAGTTGACGTATTCCCTCTGTACCTCCTAATAGCTCAATAATATTATCGTTAGTCGGTGCGGTGTATGTTCTACCCCACCCCTGTATTTGTACATCTGCATCAACCGTACTTATTTGACCTGATATATCAATATCCAAGTTATACACATTATCCGACCAACCAACCGGCATATTATTCTTGAACGCTTCGAAAGTACTTTCCTTGACATATCCGTCTATCTTTTGTACTACTTGATTAGGTTTGAAAATCGGATAACCGTCGTTGACATTCTCAGTGTCCGCGACAAAGGTTTCGGTGTCACCGTTGAGTAAGGCTAGAAACTCAGGAGACTTCATTTCGGCAGTTGTTTTGGCGGTATGAAAGGGATTTTCGTAATCTAAAGGCAAGGCTTTTTCTGAATTGATATACAAAGTATATGGCCCAACAGAAGCTCCACCTATGAGCATAACTGTTGCTACCCCATGCGTTGGTTCGATCGAGTAATCTTTGTATGTTTCCGTACAATCATAACCTGTTAGAAGGATATCGTTAAGAGCTACATAAGCCGGAATGTGATTGATCACAATTAAACTACTTATCCCTTCATCAACGGCATAAGTGACATTTGAATAAAAATATGGACTTTCTCCAATTGTTTCATTTGGGAATGTAGTTGGATCTAATATTATTATAACACCAGATATAAAGTATATAGCAGTTGCGATATCTCCGGTTAATTTTATTTTAGCTACAAAAGAAACATTTTCAACTGCACAAGCACCAAGGCGTAGACCGAATGGCGTAAGTAGAGTATCAGATTCATTTGAAGTATATCCTTTTTCATTGATTACGTTTAATGGTATTGTAAAAACTCCACTTCTAACATGAATATTTCTTATAACACAATATATTGATGCAGGTATTACTGCCCAGGAATTTGAAATGTTTATATTTGACAAACAGCAACCATGACCGTCAATACTGCATAATGATAATATATCGCTTGGTTGTACATCACCTTCAAAAGAGGGAACCGTATTGCCAAAATCAATAATAATATTATTGAAATCAAGATGTGATGTAAATTTCAACTGCTTTAGATTAGCAAGATGATCTTCCGTTGGCTCATGTTCTAAAGCATGACCATATAAATTCGGATTTCGGTAGAAGTGAATGTAATCCGCACATGATTGTATCAAATACGGATCATCCACAGTTCCGGAACCGGCCAGCGAAGTTGATACAGTCACCCCGTCCCAGACATCAGTAGGCATACCCGTAACAATCCGTTCCGTGTCATGTGTATGCGTTGTGATGTTACCGGTGAATACTTTTTCAATGTTCGCCTTGCTTACCTCAATATCACCGCCTTTCATCTGATCCAACTTGGCTTTGTCGTCCTTTGACATCAGGCCATCTTTTTCAGATGTGGCAATATTGTACACACCTAAAGCCTCTGTTTGCTTCCAAGCTTGTGTATCGTCGTCGAACTCTTCCCAGTAACCGGTATCGGTATTTACTCTAGCAGACTTTCCGGATCGTCCGGCCGGCCCCTGGATCGCTCCGTTGTTTACCCAATCCCGGCTAACAGCATCCCAGATATAAATAGGATATGGCGCGGCCATCCCGACTCCATAGGCCTCACCCGGTTCCGGTGATGTGATAGCAGTCCGGAGGTCGGCAACAGTGTCGTAATAACCCAAAATTTGGAAGTCCTTACCCGGTCGCCCTTGTGGGCCAGTGATGTCAGACAGGGCAACAAGTAACTGATATGTGCTGTCAGCCGCTTTGCTTTGTTTGTATTCAAGCTTGCCGTCTTGTACTCTTAGTACCACATGATCCCCTTCCGGGCCGGTAATCTCAGATAGGGCAACGAGTAGCTTGTATGCGGTGTCCTCTTCCCCATCCAGCTTGTACTCCAGGTTGGCTGCATTCTTCCGGAATACCGGATTTTTCCCGTTTGCGCCGGGCAATCCTTTGTAATCAGCCATAGAATACAAAGTTTCCCAAGTGGACGCGCCTTGTAACTGCCATTGTACCAGATCACCACTCTTCCGAAGTACAGCCGATTTACCCTGTAACAGAGACACAGCAAGACGGACTACCTTTGAAGCCGTGCCCCCGGAATATTCCAATACCGGTGCCAGGTATTTGTTTGACAAATTACTGTCCCCCTCATCCAACGAACCCAACGATTTGCCCCGTGTGATGAGATATTGATACATTTCCTCTTTATCCTGCTGTGTCAGTGCCATTTTACTTGCTTGTTATGTTGATTCCTGCCGCCAATGCCTTTACTTCTACCAGATCGGCGTTGATCTGGTCGTTGATCGTCTTTCTTTCGTCAGCTGTCACTCCCTGAAAAGTTTCAAAATTGAAACTACCTTTTTCTCTTTCGCTTCCAGAAGCCAGCATATTTACGTCACGTCTCACTCCAAAATTGATAATATTAGGAGTTTTATCGGCTAACTGAGTAACAGTGTACTCATACGTGATACCGTCGATCTCATTGGTAAAGACGGTGGTGATTGTTGATGTTCCTTGTTTCATCACTCTGTCATTTTTAAGATGGTTCCCGCAAGTTCAACCGGAATCATCCGTTTGTTATACACATTTACTACTGACTCACGGATCACAGACAACTCATCTGTGTTATATACCTGAGGAGTTTTAGAGGCCACCTTCTGCTGCAATGACAGACGCTTGACGATTTCTGTCGCATCCATCTTCTTTTCTTCCGGCAACGCATGTGGATGATTTAGTATATTGACTATCGACGCATTCAACATGACCGTCTTGTCTTTTTCTTTAACCACTTCACCGAAAGCGTCTTTTACCGCTACATTAAAATCAATTGCTTCTTTTTTCATACTTCTTTATTTTTATGATGTTCATTAATTCTATAAATCTATTATCAGATGATTATTATCATCTCTATATACAGTGCCATCTCTTAGCGTTTGGCCTTTTTTAGTAAGTTTTGGCAGCTTCAACGCACCACCGACAAAACCGCCCATATATATCCCATTGGAAATAAAGCTTAAGACTCCAGGTGATAAAACTGATCTCCACGTATTTGTAGAACCTGCATATATATTCATAGTGAGTGTAGGGTTAGACACGCCATTGTCTGTTACCCATGATAGACTGGTGACCTCCTGATTACTTGAATTATACATTTTGAAGGCTTTACTATAAGGATCAATAATAAACCTATTGCCCGAACTGCTACTTTCAAAAGTTCCCCTAAACACGGAGTTTCCAGCCGTGTCCCAAATGATGTTCTTTCCTGCCAACCACCCGGAGCCATCATGATTCAATCTAATTCTAGCTTCATTTTGATTGCTCCAGGTACTACCGATCCAGAGAGCCGCATTGTTCAGGTCTGGTGATAGACCGGCACGACAAGTAAAATTAGCATCGGAACCTGATCCCATTTCAATACGTCTGTTCAAACGCATATGATTAATATCGAACTTGTAAAAAGCCTCTGTAACGCCTTTCACTCCGTTGATCTCTGCTGTAAATGTAGCCGTTAATGAATTGGCTGTTTGTGTCAGATCACTGCTCCAAGCTCCGTTATTAGCTTTATCTTTTACGGCACTGGTTATCTGACTGCTCGTCCATTGAGTAGTAGCATATTGAGACAAATCAATATTACCTACCTCGTTACGAATCTGATTGCTTGTCCAGGTAGTTGTTGCATACTGTCCCAAGTTCAAGTCACGAACAGCAGCATTTATCGCCGTCGATGTCTGAGAAATGGTAGAGTAGTTTGTCAACCGGCCGTCAACGATCGTTCCGACCTCGGTATTAATCTTTGTAGCCGTCCAGGTCTGCGTTGCATAGTCCCGACGGACAACGCGCTCGAACTCGTCGTAAACGTCCCGGAAAGAGTTCATTTGCGCCTGATCAGCTTTTAATGTCAGCTTCGTATCATACTCAACTTTCAGATTAGAGATAGCATTCGTTATGCGATCATCAGCAAAAGAGATATCGACAATATTAACGATACCGCCACCGGTTACCTGTATCACAAAATCTTTTGTTCCGTCCCAGTCTCCGGTAACTTCTGCACGTTGCCATTTGCTTGTATCACTAAGTGGAACAGTTACCATCATGGTACTACCTTCGATACCGACCGTCATCGATCCAAACGGTACGATCGGACGGTATGAGAAGGATATCGCGTACTTACCGGCTGACCGGGAATTGAAGTTTATGTTACGCTGACGGACAACTGTGTTTGTCACCTGCAGGACGGTACGGCTGTTAAGGCTATCCTTTACGATTTGAGCACCGGATACCAGATCAGAGAATAACGATCCATTTGCCAGCATGATATTGTTTGCAAAGGTCAGCGGATAAGCGACATTTGTGTATTCCCAGTAGTCCGTTGTTCCGGCCAGGAATGTCGAGTTCTGTAGTACGTTATCCGGGGACACGTAGACCTCTTCCCTGAGCTCGTTAAAGCCCATCGTCATAGAATCCTTCAGTATCTCGAATGTCCTGGAAACAGATTCACCGGTGCTTCGTAGGATCAGTTCTCCGGTACCGTAAAAATTACTGGTGTAAAGACCGAAATTATTTACAGCTCCGTACAGCTCCGGGAATAACGGATCGTTGATACCATCCAGCCGGCCATTGCGAACTTTGATCGTTCCGACGGTCGCGTTCCAATCACCGTAACGCACATCCATGTAAGGGGCATAGCTATCCGATGCCGTGAGATAAACAATACCCTTTCGGTCAGGATCGCTCGCGTTATCCCATCTGATAACTTCATCGCCGGCTTCCGGTACACCTGTACCTTCCAGATTAGTTTTCGACAGGTCGAAATATTCAGATGATACATTCGTAACAAGAGCAAGGTAGTACTTAGTTACACGCTGACATTTTGCTGCATCGTCTACACGCATATTCATAAAGACATCTTTGCCATATGTGTCGATATAACAACGCCATACGTCTCCCATGTCTTCAACGCGTAATATCTTATTTGAATCAGAAACGGCCAACGATCCATTCGTTCCGCGAATCTGATCAATCACAAACATCTTTGCACGGATCTCTTTACGGAATGATCCGTAATCAGTTTCAAGGAAATGTTTGTTCATATCCCATTGACTGCCATATCCTGTCCAGCCACTTGCATAATAAGGTGATCCTATTACGCCATTAGACAGGATCGGGCCCCGAACATTCAAAGATGTATACCAGGCAGTACCGGTTTCCGACACATACCAACCTGTAGGGCTTTCGACCTCCCATCCTATATTGTATTCAGCAGACCTGACAGGGGCTTGTGTCATCCAGCCAGCTTCCCATTCATAAAAGCCGTGCCCCGTGTCGTTCATGTCCTTGCGGAGATAACGCTTATCCAGGTCATCAAGGGCAAGGATATCACATGTTTCATATCCGGTTACATGACCGAAAGTATCTAAGGCAACACCGGCCAGAGCTTTTTTATCTACTTTTTCAAAGCTGGCAGCTTCCGATGTATCGTCATGATGAACTGTATAAGTTAACCTATTCGATATTGTAGACTTTTCAACCTTGATAGCTTCGCCATTCAAGATATCGAACTCTGCATCAACCGTAACAGAACCACCGCCGGAACTAATAGAGCCACCACCAGACACCATGCCGCCGGGCAAGGCATCAAGCTCCCTGCCGGTTCGTGGCAACGCTTTTTTCTTGATGTTTCTATGTGTAACGTTACTCATACGGTATATCACTTAACTTGTCTACATCGGCTGAAAACTCAACCGCCTTAATCGTTGTCTTTGCATTGTGAAAATCCAGTGTTGCCCCTGTTACATACATACCGTTAGATTGTAATACATTGTCGTATGTTATATACCGGAGAGCCGGATTATCTGTCATCTTTATATCTACCGAGATAACTTTGTTTTTGGTGGTAAAATTTGAATGAATTGTACACATAAGAAGCCGTTCAAGTATGTTGGTTTGACCGGAACGTGTGTACGACAATTGCAATTCATAATGATCACCGACTTTTTTTAATATGTTACCTTTCCCTACCGGGAGACGATCTTCATTAGCAGAGATACACTTTAGTGTTACTTCGTCATAATCGGCTGAAACTTTTTTATTGATATAGCTCTTAAACTCGTAGTCATCAGCTGACGGGGACTTGCCTTCCTGATCTTTGATATCGAAATCGATCTTATCAAATAATAACATGCTGATCTTATTGGCCGCAACCTCATCCCCTGACGAAGGATTATATATCTGACTTTTATTAGTAATTTCAAATATTAATTTGCCTGATACATCTGGCTTTATTAAGATGCCTTTCTCCACTTCGGAAGAGAATGGGATTGGAGCTTGATCGCGCCCAGGAGTGGAAACATTGGAGTTGATAACCCAGTTATCTAGCATCGACCCTTCAGACTTCTCCTTACTAAACCAAAGAACAAATGCTCCTTGTTTCATCACTCCGTTAGAAACAGGAACCCAACCATATGTATCGCCTGAAAATGTAGTATAGTATGCAGTTATTTGCCCCTGGTCATTAGTTATGTATAGATTACAGTAAAGTTTTAGTACCTCGCTATTTTCTATGTTCTCCTCCCCTTTTATCATTATGGGCTGTGAGGTTGAACTCGCATAGGCCGACATACTTAGATTTATAATGTAAGGGTATATTTCATATCTCCCCTCGACTTTAGGTTCAACTTTTGTGATGTACTTGCTTGATTTCAATCTAAATAATGGCATGATCGTAGCCGGATTAGGCTCATACTTAGCATAACACCCCAGCTCAGTCTCTCCCTCGTCATAAGGTCCGGACATTCCGCCACGATACACAGCAAAGATGCCGCCGTTCATACTTTCTATTTGAGTTGACTTATTATAAAAATAACTGTTGATTGGTGGCCTACTTATCTCTATTTGATCAGATAGTTCCTTGATGTCAAGTTCTGTACTTTCTTTCAAATTATCAGCATACAACGAACTTGTAATAGTTGTGTTATTAATCATTTCTTCAAACCCCAGAGAGGCATCTGTTGATATTGTTCCGATCTCCCCAATATCACCTAACTGGACATTAACAGCCGTATCACCAATGTAAGACAAAGTGTCGAAATTATAGCATTTCATCGCCCCACCAGCCTTGATTGTATTTAGATCATAAATATAAACCGACGCATCACGTTGCACCATCATAAGTCCTAAAGGTTGTAGGATTGATTCTACTACCTCCCGGCAGGACATAGGTTCTTTGTCCTCATCATAGAAATTTGCAGATTGAATATAGAGCTTATGCAAAGCTGTTTCTGAAGCAGAAAAAGAAATCCCTTCCAGAGCCGTCGAACAACCTATATAGATTTTCTGAAAAGGTAGTCCAAGTCTATCAAAACAACGCTTTAGTTGAGTGATAAAAGAAGCGATATCGGTATAAGGTTTTTCACTCTCATTCCGAAATTTGAGCCGTTCTAAAATATTAAAGTCAGCCCCCGAAAATTCAACGGCATAAGGTGCATAGTCTGTCAAGTTCTCATTGTATAACTCTGAGTCAAGATAGCCGATCCAATACAGCTGACCCGATCGATAAAACTTGATCAAGTATTTTTGCATATCATCCGTATGCAAGTCGAGAAATTGAAAGTTCCTTTCACTGATCAACTTTAATGTGGCCTGTGATCCTTGTACCGGTTCCAGTTTTTTCACTTCGAGATATTCTATACTGAAAGGCTCGTTTGTCGCTTCAATCAGTTCTGGAGTTGTTGATGAATTACACAGGATTTCAAAACGATTAGAAATCTCATCTATCCCTTTAAACTCATGGAAATATTTTATATTCATTATCTTCCCCTCCTTTGCTTTTTAGTGTACGTATCTAATACAGCGTATAAGTTACTGCCTTCTCCTACTAAACGACCTGTAACTTCTAAGCGATCATTATTAATTTGGCTCCTACCCAAATCAAGCAAATCAAACAATTTAGCCTGCTGACCAGTGGTTAATATCATTTCTCCACCATTGACATTAGCCGTCATACGATCACCAACAGTAAAATAAGGAACAGTTCCGCCTTCAGCGTAATCACCCGCAGAAACAGACTTTTGTAAGGCCGACTTTGCCACAGAAGTAGCAATAATCAATGCCCCACCTGCTGCGATAGCGGCATAAGGATTAGCTAACAACTTATCAAAAGCAATCTTAGCCATACCCGCAGCAACTAAGGCGGCACCAAACTGCTTTAACATATCCATTAGCCCCATCAACATATTGCGCATCGCTTCTGCCGGGTCACCCGATCCGATAGCTTCACCCAAAGACTCAAACCCAGACACTACACCGGACTGGATCAAGCTCTGCAATTCATTGCTAATATCAATCATACCCTGATTCATATCAGTCATTTCTTCAAGATGTTTTTCTAGGTCTTCTCTTTGTTTGGCATACAGAGCACGGAGGCCATCGGTTGTGGCTTCATTATAAGCCAATGTAACTGATTGTATTCTTTGCTGATAATCGGCTACACTTCCTTTTATATCTGTTGTTTCCTCTGATTCTACATATTCAGGTTTTAACGTTATCCGAATTGGGGATGAATCAGCCGCAGACTGTCCAATCTTATAGATTTCAGCTTTAATGCCATATTCTATATTTGTTTTTAGATTTTGAAATTCAAATTCTTGTTTATCTTTTTTTTCTCTTTCTGAATTAGCTTTGGCATCATTAGTAGAGGATTGTTTATCTATGGTTCTAGTTGTTTTATCCACTTTTTTTTGTAAAGTGTAAATTTCTTTCTCAGCATTCAGTTGTTCGATCAAAGTATTAACAAGCTCTTTGCGCTTATCATCAACCTCTTCTGTAAGCCACCCCTGTTTAATAATGAACTCATTTTCCTGATTAAACGCATTTGCAGCAGCTTGAGCATCCTTATATTGTTTTTGATACTTTCGTTCTGGATCATAACCGTAAGTTGTCCTATCATAAACGGCAGACGCTTTCAATTTTTCAGCTTCGTTATTGAGTTTAACATATGTTTTATAGGCTTCATTTGCCTGTGAAGTTAAGCCACCATCAAAGTTGGTATTTTTAACAAAATAATCCAAATCTCCAGTATCTATCTTTAATCCCGACTTCGAAGCATAACTTTCATTCAAAGTTTTCATTTGAAAGTCGATAGTTTCTCGTGTCTTTTTATTAAGATGGTTAACTACTCCTTGCATGTTTTGAGCAGCATCCTTACGTTCAGCTAATGTCCGATTAGTGTCTTTTGCAATTTGCTCAAACTTCTCAATATCTCTTAAATCTTCAGCCTTAATATATCCAAGAGATAATTTTTTATCTGCGAGTTCGTCCATCATTGCAGATAAGTTTTTCAATTTATCAAATGTCCCAATAATGCCATCTTGAAAGACAGTCCAGTCTCCTGTTGTTAATGATCGAAAAAAAGCATCTACAGAATCTTTAGCCGCATTCAGATTATTGTCAAATAAATCGGAAGTTGTCTGATTTGATCGCATCATCTTACCTAATCCTTCACCAGCAGTAACAGCCAATCCGATACCACCAGCAAATTTTGCTAAAGAAGAAATACCTATCGAACTAATTTTAGAAGCAAAATCATTTACACTCAGTTTTGATTTATCTATTCTTGCATTAAAGGCCCCGACTTTTTTCCCTGATGCATCAAGATTCTTATCAAACTGATTGTTTTGCAAAAGTAATCTGGTAACTAAATCTGCCATGTTTATTTTGATTCTATATATTGTTTTGCCTTTTTCTTCAATCTCACAATATCTTCCGTACTAATCGAAGTCTCTCCAGATACCGTATCTTTTTTGTCCCATGGGAATAAGATTAAATCGGTTGGTTGAATTTTTTTAGTACTATAAGACTGAGCAATAACATAGGATATCATTCTAGCTTGTTCCCAGCCCTCTTTGTGAGAGAAATGAATGCTTTCTAATATTGCATCAATTTCATAAAATTCCATCCTATCTAACACATACCCTGGATCAAGTCTAACCTCTAATACAAGTATTGCATATATTTCACGAATAGTTAATCTTTTTTTTTATCCGTATCCTCTTCCTTTTCTTGATTTTGCAAAGTTGCTTTTTGTTCTAGGATGGTTAAAAACCACTTCTTAAACTCATTAAATATAGAAGGATTCAGATCACATTGATCAATAAAATCGTTGAACTTCATATCGAAAGTCTCATTTACAGCCAATAGAATAGAGTACAACAATAGATAATCATTCATTAATCCCCCTAGATCATAAGACTTTCCGGTGAGTCGTTCATAAACGAATAAAGCCCGAACTGTATACTTCAACTTATATTCTTGTTCCCCTATTTTAATCACACTATTCATTCTGTTTATTATTTTTAGGGAAGGGACAAACCTTCCCTGTTTTTACTATTATGAGCCTGAAACCTCTTTACGCGGAAGCAATGGCCCACACCCTTTAAATGTTGCTGAGTAAGTCGCATTATCTCCGTTTGGGGCATTAGCATTTAATGCAGTAATAAGAGCTTTTCCTTCATATCCACCTGGGCCAATAGTCCAACCTCCATCAGGCTTACCGGTATCACTATTCGCATTAGATGCCACTTCTAACGCAATATCCAATTTTTCACCGGCTACCATCGCAGCAAATAACGTATTAAATTCTTTCTCAACATAAAGGTTCTCAGTACCGGCTTCCCATTCCATACGCCCCGCTTCACTATCAGCCCATTTACCAGAGTCCTTACTGGAAGACTCCATAGGCGACATCGAGATACTTAAAGTATGGCTAGTTGCCGCAGCTAAGTCTTTGTATGCAGACCCGTCTTTCTTAAAGATCATAAGGTCTTTTCCTTTTACTACACTCATATGCTATTTATTTTAAAAAACTTATTTTCCTTATTTCCGATTCCATAGTAGTGCTCATTTCATTTTGCACCTGAGTAGATAAACCATCACGGGCTTTTTCAAAGAATCCATATCCTTTTATTTTCCCTGAATAACCTTTTTTTCTGCCGGGAATGATTTGGGTTGTTCTTTTTCTACCACGATATGAAGTTTTTTTTGATCTGTATCTTTCACTTGTCCCAATTTCCAAATAGCGAACTATCCCACGATCCTTACTGCTATCACCTAGTTCTCCAAAAAGGTGTACAGTCGAACTGTTTCCACTTCTGTGTACTTTATACTTTATAGCTTTATTCATCCATCCCCGAAACTTGAAACCAGAAGAACGCATTTCTTTGCGGGTGCCTCTCACAAGAGTTACACTCCCTTTTCGAAGAGCTTTCTTTTTAGCCTGCTTCATTTCTTTACCAGTCAAACGGAGAACAAGCTTTTCAAAATCTGATGTATCACATGTAAAACCACTATTCATGGCCAATTTTGAACTTTAAAGAATGAACATAACAATTCGTATAATCTACTGACCCTGATTCTATTGTACATTGTTCTACAAAGTCATTGCGAACTCCATCTAAAGTACCTATAACCTTATCAGCCAACTCACTACCTTCCTCATGAGTCTCTGTATAGATATCAATTACATACATAGACCAATACCCTTCTAGTTTCGTTTTTGTATGAACAGCTTCAAATGATTCACATGCATAAATAGCCAGAGGTAACTTTGCACTTTCCTTCGCTATTACAGGAGAAACATTTACTTTCTTTCCACATGCTTCAAGAATTTTACCGGCAATAAATACATCTACTCTTTTCATTCCAAATTCATTTTTGAACATTCATAAACTGCATACAATCCACGCCCGATCAAGGTTATTTTATCTATATCATACTGTACACCATTGTATTCTACTTTCCAGTCAGTTGTAACAGTATAATTGGGAGCATTGAATTTTAGGTAACTTCTTCCGGAAAGAGCATCATCGATGCGTTCACTATTATCTTTGCTCTCCAGTATTTCAGAAAGGAATAACGCATATGGCTTATATTCTACAATAGCCTCACCGGTATCGGATTTAATAACATCCGGTTTAAGCAACTGCATCTTATTCACCATCTTTCCTATATTTACTTTTTCTCCTTCCATCTGTAACCCGTTATCAAAGATTCAACGATTGTAGGCAAGTTAGATACTCCATCCGTAGGATTTTCAAACAATCTCCCGGCTGTTAATAGAATAGCTGCCTTTAGTTTAAAGGGAATTACTCTGTCTGTATAATCTGTGGAAAAATCAATACCGGTGAACTCCTCCACCTTCTCTACAGCTGCAAGCAACATGATAGTCAGATTACTATCTAACAAATCATGATATATACGCAGGTGTTCTTTCAGTTCCACCAATGATACCGGGCTATTGTCTAAATCTGTCATTACTTACTTAGTATTTCAATAATTTCAATGGCTGTTTTATCGCCAATCCCTTTTATATCAGTTAGAACCTCTTTGGAAGCAATAACCTGCTCTTTAGTTAACAGCCCTTCTTTAATAAGAGCCGCTCTGCCAGGCAGATCAACAGGCAAATCACTGTTATCTTCACCAGGTTGTTTCGTCTGTTTCACAAAACCTTCATCGATCAGTTGTTTTGCCTTTTCTTCATCCATCTTAACGATGTCCCCGGCAAAGTATGCCAACCCTTGCCGGGATTTCAAGAACTCTACCCACATTATGCGATAATGTCTTTAATTGCAGCGAATGATTCAGGGCGACGAACAAACACATCATGATAGGCATTCATTGTGATCTCAATGGCACCTTCTTTCTTTAGTGAGAAAGGATCAGATATGATATCTAGGCCACCCCACTGACAGATAAGCAGATCGTTGAAATTACCGAAGATAGCTGCACTTAAATTCGTTCCTGTACCTTTTGTAATATCCGATGGTACAATATTAGATGCAAAAGCCTTATATCCATTTACCTCATTATTTTCCCAGATATACCCGGAAACAGCCTGAGCTCTCAATGACGTTTTCAGAGCTCCGCGAACCTTACTGTTAGTGAGATATGCCAAAGAACCCAAATCTGCATTACGAATTGAAATGGCTGTTTCCAGATCAACCATTTTTTTGAATGTTGCTTCACCACCATTTTCGCCCATAACAACCGCCCCGATATTATCAGTATTCAAAATACCTTTAGGCTGCTTCACACCACTACCATTAATAGCGGCTGCTTCCAAAGCTTCAGCATGAGCGGCAAGAATATCGGAAACAATCATACTTTCAACATCCCACGAACTCTGATTAATGAGTTGCTTTGAAATAGGAACATTGACCGCCAAACGTTTCGGACTCAAGTTCCTGGCACTGAAATTCTTTTTCGTATCACTTACTTTATCATTTTCTCCTTCCCAGCTTGCAGTAATTGATTTGCCGTCTACAACAGAGATATTACCAACCAAACCGCCGATATACTGTGCACCAGCCGAGACCAATACAAGACGTTTACGCAATTCTTCCTGATACTGCAATGTCGTTGCTATAGTATACCCGCCATCGGCCTGAGTTCCCGCCGTCATACCAGGAAAAGCACGGTTGTAGTTAAGTACACAAACCGGGATACCGATACCTGCCAGTTTGATACCAGAACGTTCAGTCTCTTCTTTTGCCAGTTGAGACATTTCTAACTCAACACCAGTAAGACCTCCATCAGATGCCATTTCACGTAAAAATTTAGCAAACGAGAAATTGCGGGCAGCATTTTTAACATCATCAGAAATTTGACTTGCTGCAAGGGCACGTTCTGCAGCTTCTTCAATATTGATCTGATTTAACTCTTCAGTCAGTGTTTCTACTTCAGTCTGCATAGAACGTAACTCTTCCTGCTTTTCTGCATTTCCCACAAGGGCACGCATACCGATAATTTTCTGACTCAGTTCGCTTTGAACTTCTTTTCTTTTCCTTGCCATACTTTTTATATATTAAATTTTACAAATAGCCTCATAACCAGCAAGCATAGTACGGATATAGGTATCATCTGAAGCTGAGTAATTTCTGCTATCGTCTGAGCTCTCCGTATCTTCTGTTCCTTCATTATCTTGCTCTTCTGATTCGGAGCATGAACGAACCTCCCCATAAGAGAAATAAGCTTCTCCTTCTCCCAGTTCTGTTGATGTTTCAGCCCCATACGAACGTACAAGTGCATTCTTATTCGATGGAATAGGAACTACAGAAATTTCAATGAGTTCACGTTTCCCTATGTAATACGTTGGATTTTTACCCTCAAAAGCTTCATTGCCCTCTCCCCATTTTCCATTTTCGAGCGGGAAGTAACGTATAGATACTCCTTTATATGTCCCGGCTAAAAATTTTCTAAATACAGTTTCGGCAAGTGGATTGATTTCCTTTTCTTCGAATTTAATTTCGCCAAGAAGCTGTTTTCCTTCTACCCATGCGCGAGCTGAACCTATTGCCATATTGGGGTCAGATGAATATGCGTTGTGGTTAAATAGAGCGATCCCATTTTTATCAAAGCGATCCAGTACCCAACCTGCTGTAGTAAACACAGTTCCATATGTATCCCTTGTTTCATCTGAAAAAACAAAAGGTATTGTTCTTGTTTTTTCCACTTCTTTACCAAACTTTCTTACCTTACTCATTTTTGTTGCTCCTCTCCTGTTATATTTTGATTCGACGGATACAGATATTCATCCAAACCATCTACCTTGTTTCTGTTTTCCATTTCCCGAACTTCATTACGGCTCAACCAACCATCAAGTATTGCATTATGATAAAACGCTGATCGGGATTGCATATCCCCACGTAAGAAGCCATCTATATTGAATTTCATTTCAATCTTGCCAAGCTCTTTTTCAAAAAGTAATTTGTGTTCAAGTTCTACCTCATAACGTTTAAGAGTTGCACGCATTGAGTATTTGATAAACTGGATATCCTGATGTTCTATATTCGAGAACGTAGCCCGGCTTAATTCGGCCAATAAATGAGGTGGAACATTAAATATACGGGCAATATCCTGTATTGCTAATGTTCTCGTCAGGATCATTTGCGCGGCTTCCGGAGCAATGCCGACAGTTTTATATTTCCATCCTCCATCTAAAAGGGCTGTCTCATGATTAGAATTGCTATTGAATTTCTCTTGAAAAACCTGAAAGTCTTTAACTCCCATTGATTTGTCATTCTCAAGAACAGCTTTAATATTACCTCCTTTTTCAAAGAATTCATTACCAAAAGCCGTAGCCGATATGCCGGATTTAATAGCAGGAGAATTATATGATATAGGGTTGACTCCCTTAATACCATCTATTGAAAGAGCAAAAAAATGCAACATATCATCATCACTATAAATTCCATCATTTCCCTTTGACCCGGAAACACGGAACCATTTGCGCCCTTTGGATAATGTAACATAAACAAATGAAGGATGAACAGGTAGCAGTTCTACCGGAGTTGCCGAACTATCACGCTTGATCAACACATATGCATTACCCCAACCGTCCAAACAGGAGTTTGTATATTCCCAAAACGAAAAAATGTTCATATACCCGTTTGGACGGTATTTCATCAGTTTATACAAGGGATGGTTTAAAGCTTCTATTTTTCCGGAAACAATTTTTTCCGTTAAGGTTTTAGGAAGAGAGGCCACACATTCCGCTCTTAATCTCATAGCGGCAAATACTGCCGTAAATTTCATTGCCGTATTTAGCGGAATGTCATACCCTGTTCCATTCAGTAATGACATGGAATCAAAGGTTAAAGGCGCACGGTTCACATTGTCTGTATTTTGGTTTTCATCACCGGAAACAGATCGTTTAAACGGATTGCCAAGCTTTAAATTGAAATTTAATTCCATCCCTTATATTTTTTTACAAAGTTCCGGAGTTCTGAAACGGTGTGCAATAATACACACATACACACATACATACATTTTTGTTAATAAATATTTATTAAGTAAATGAAAGAAGCGCATAAATTCAAGTATCTTGAAAATATACGCTTCTTTATTTTTTATTTATTTAACTAATATAGCCTGACTATTTAACAATTAAGACCTTTAAAACCTTTATCGTTTAAACATTACATTTTCACAGTAAAGAAACCTTGATATGTATATGTATCCTCGTCATCACTAGACATATATGTGCCATATGCATTTGCCATCGATACAACACCGTCAATCTTTTCAATACTGCGTTTCTTATCAAGCTTTATATTATCGTTGGCATCACGGTAAACCACCACATTACGAAACATCCATCTGATCACCGGATTTCCCATTAAGTCAATAACACCTGCTGTTACATCGGCCTCGACTTTCTTTGTTGGCTCCGACATATTTTGCATACCCTGGCTAAACTCATCCAGTATTTCATCAAATCCAGCCTTTTGTAATCCTTGAATAGTCCCATGATAAGCTTTGGCCGGATCAAAAGCAACTCTCTTTACATCATATCGGGTAAATATATTAGACAAATCAGCAACCATAAAATCTATATCAATAACATCGCCAGGAGTAATATTTATCCACCCTTCATCACACCATGTCCGATAATCTACGCGATCCTCTTTTTGAAAGACTTTACCCTCCGGTATCCAGAAGAAAAACTTAAAAGCCTGTTGATTGGGAAAGTATAAAGCAAGCGAATTTATATCCACATGAGACGCCAGGTCAAGGCCACCGTAACATTCTTCCCCTTCCAGATCATCATCTGTTACACCATGATCACACGCCAGTACTTTTTCATCCTGTATCCATACATCCGGAGCATCCACCCACATGTTAAGATTTTTGGTTTTGAAATTTACTTCCTTTGTCCCTCCTTTGTTTTTAGCATTAATATACTCATTCTGCATATAGTGTGTGTATACAGATACTCCATAATTTGGATTGGCTTTCTGCCAGGTCGTCAGATCGTCCCATTCATCGCCCTTGTCAGGACAATATATAATAGCAAAAGTATTTTCCTGTTTCTTAACTCCTTTCAATATGTCTACAAAAAAGCACCGCATAGAATAGTAAGGAAGTGACATATTGCTACCGGCAGTTGTTATTGAAAACACTAATGGTTGCCGCCTGGCTCCCATACCGGTAGTAATAAGGTGATACAGGTCGTCACTAGTCCATGCGTGCATTTCATCACATATCGCACAATGTGGCGACAGACCATCTTTATTCTTTGTTTCTTTTGATAGAGGTTTATAACTGGATGCCGTTCGTTCATAAACGATCGATGTTTTCCAAACTGTCAGATATGCTTTCAACTCCGGGGATTGTTCAATCATTAGCTTTGCTGCATCCCAGCAAATTGAAGCCTGCGTTTTATCAACTGCTGCTGAATATACTTCAGCTCCTGCTTCTCCATCCAGAACCAACATATAAAGAGCGATCCCGGCTGCAAAAGTCGTTTTACCATTCTTTCTGGCAACTTCCACATTTGCATAAGTAAACCGCCTACGTCCATCCTGCGTTTTCCAACCGAACACAACCCAAACAATAAAGCACTGCCAATCTTCAAGCTCCAACTCTTTTCCAGCCCACTCTCCTTTGTAATGACGGAGCATGGTAAAAAAGGCAAGAGCTGTTTTAGCTGACTTTTCATCAAAATACAAACCCATTTCAGTTGCATTTTCCATATCACTGAGTTGCCTTTGTACAGCCAACTTTTCAAACTCCCCGGCGATTCTATCGCCCGACATCACTCTATCAATATAAGACAGGGCTTTTCTTTTATAGATTTCAGACTTTTTCATATATTATCAAGCAAATGTTTAAACGGGTCTTTTTCTTCAGGAGGAGCTTGATTAATCTTCTGCCGGGATACAGGAGTAAAACCGAACTCTGCTCCGATCCGGTTAACATCATCAACCATCTGCTTATACATCTTTGTTTCCGGTCGTGTAACATAACCTATCAGTTGTCCATCTTTATCACGTTTTTCTTGTGCCGGTTCCCTCATACCTTCCATACACGTGAACAAGACATCCAAACTATTAGCATACACAGCCAAGTGTTCTATATCCAGTTCAGTGAGGACACCTAACGCAATGAGTTGGTTAGCTTTCGTTTTAAAAATCTCCTTTGCCCTCTTGGTGGGTAATAACTTCAAACGGGATGTTGATAATATCCGCTTGATATCTGTAACCTTATCCGTATTGTCCACTGAACCGGACATTCTACAAGGTTGATCTGTTCCCCGCAGTACTTTGACTGCATCGGGAGTTGCTTTTCTTCCTTTTGCCATATATTTCTATTTAAGTAAAAAACTCCAATTTTGCACGTGCGTGCGTTCTTTTAGGGGCGTGGTCTTGGAGGCATTTCCCCCAGAGATTTACACCCCCCTCCCCCTGCTGATGCAAGGGTGTTTTTGGGCATCAAACCCGCATTACAAAAAGTCACTAACAATACAAGGTACTATGCAATACATAAAAGAATAAACTATTACATTACACACCCTGAGTATCTTTTTATATTGATTTTGTATGTCATTTAAGGCCGTTCCCTGCTGTTTTCAGAATGCATCATCCAGAGCACGGACAGCAGGATTGTCCAGCCTTAAATCATCATCAGCCGACTTTAAATAAATCTCTGTTGTTTCAACCCTTCTGTGACCAAGCATCAACTGTACCTCCTTGATAGGAACTTTATTCATTATGGCCTGGACTGCTGCTGTATGTCTAAGAGAGTGAGCCGTCTTTTGCTTTGAATATATCCCGGCTTTCTTCATATAATTACTGACAATCTTACTTATTCCTTTTGATGTGAGCGGGTGTTCTCCTGTAGTACAATGAGTTAAGAACACAGACTCTAAATCAGAACTGACACCTCTGTAGTTCATGTAATCAATGACAGGCTGTAAAGCTTTGTTTGTCAGCCCTAATCGCTCAGTCCTTTCGTTGTCACCTTTACGCTGTATCAAAATGAAACACCTGTTATCAGACATATATACATCACAGGCTCTCAACCTTGAAGCTTCCACACATCGAATACCAGAGCGCAACATTAGATTTATTATCGCATAGTCCCGCTTACCTGAAACAGTTTCAGTACTAATTACACTATACAATTTTGTAATCTCGTCAACAGATAAATGGGCTTTCCTATAACCAATGCGTTTATGTCTCAACTTTATTCCTGCAGCAATATTTTCATGTTCTCCGATAGCCTCACAATAATCAAAGAACATTCTTACTACAGTAAGATAAGAGTCTATTGTGTTCTCTGACTTTTCTTCACGCAATAGAGTTGATTTATATTCTATTATATCAGATCGCTTTAAGTCTTTTATATTGCGACCTGTAATAACTACCCACTTTGAAAATTGCGTAAGTATCCTCAGATATAATGCTCTGCTATTATCCCTCACATCGAGATTACTCACAAAGTCCTTTGATAACTTACTGAATAACTGTTTCATACCTCATTTATTGATTATCTTATGATAAATATCCGTTACCGGCCAATGACCTTGCATTATCCGTCAGGGTCATACGATCGTATCGATCAAAGCAGGCGGTAGATTTATGTCCCGTACATTTCCTGATTTTACTTGTAGACACATTGTTCCTGATCATATTTGTAGCAAATGTTCTCCTGGCAGTATGGGAAGAGATCATTTCATACTTTGGCCTTCTAATCATAACGATCTCTCCGGCTTGCTCTTCTTCATACACAACCATGTCCACCAATCCTATTTTCTTACATATCTCCTTGATTGCTTTATTGAAATACTGAATGCATCGGGCAGCAGGGAGATTGCCACCATACCGCTCAAAAATTTCTTTCACATAATCTGTCATAGGGACAACAGCTTTATTCTTCGTTTTCCTTTGCAAAACATGAATATTATCACCTACAATATTATCTTTTGAAAGACGGGAATAGTCAGAGTAACGTTGTCCGGTCATACAACCAACTATAAACATATCTCTTATCTCTTCCTGTTTCTTTGTCAATCCTTTAGCATAATAAATGCGTGCCACTTCCTTTTCCGATAAGTATATCTGGGTAGATTCATTCTCCCTCACTTTCGCATCAGTATAGGAGTCATCAACGGCCCAGCCATTGAGATAGGCTTTTTCCAGTAAGTACTTTAGCTTCGTGATCATACTTTTTATTGTTGATATTTTAAGTCTCTTTTCGATATGAAGATATTCAACAAAACCTTCTACCTCTTCTCTACCTATATCTTTTGTCGTGTATGATTGTCCCACATGATCCTGATAATTAAGAAAATGCTCAAGTAAGTTCCTATACATGGAGAAGTATTTACCCTTCTTCTTTAAGTTGATAAATATGACTCCAAATTCAATGAAGTTCTTTACAGGTAGATTGCGATAGTAATCACTCTGTAACTGTACATTGCTATATAAAGAAAATTCTAATTTTAGTGCTCCCATGATTCTACTATTACTATTTATTCAGAAATTAGCACTACATTTGTAGTGTGTTAAGCCTAATCAGCTTTTATGCTGGTGAGAGTTTACAAAGCCGTCCGGGATCCAGCCAGGCGGCTTTGCTATTTTTATACCATTTTGTTGACATCAACGAGATGGTATCTTTACGCTGTTTCTTATTTCCATACACCGCCGATCAACATATTCTTTCCATTCTGCGTTGACCTTCTCTTGTGATTCTCCTTTACGTGCAGGAGGAGGACAGCTATAAGCTTTCCAATAAGGTAACCCTATCCCACAACCACACCTTTTGCACCCTCTTGTACAAATAGAATATTCACTTTCAACAATCATAGGAACCACCTGATGTCCCATAATAAAGCATATCATATCTTTAAATCTCATATTAATTCAATTATTTCGTGATATGAGCTATTTCCAGTTGTTCGGTTTTTCCGAACAACTACTATCAATATTAATCGGAAATCCCGATTAATCTATTCTTCGAAAATTTTATCTACATCTTCATCGTCCATCTCCTCAATATCTTTCTCTTCTGGCTGATAATACACCTCCGTATTGGTATTCTCCCATTCCTCTTCGTAGATATCACTATCGCCCGCTTCGATGGCCAATGCTTTTGCTTCTTCCTTGCTGTTTGCTTTAACAAATACACCTATACATCGATGTACGGTTACTTCATAGATTTTCTTGTCGTCCATTTCTTATATTTTTAGTTATTAAAGTCGCTGTAATAAGTACTTTCTTACATCTCCATCCAAATTTTCGAGCTTCTGACCAATATTCATACCTAAAGAAAGCAGCAATACTATCTTTCTTGCAATATCTTAAAGTAAGATAATTAGGTCTGTCCTGAGGGTCAAAAAGCATCCACATTTTTTGAGGTTTCATGACTCAACTAATTTTAGTTGTTAATCAATATTTTAATTCAGTCCAATGAATAATATGCCCTCTGAAATGTTCCTGAAAATAGAGCCAGAAGGCTATGAGAGAGGGGAAACCATCGTTCCAAGCGAGCCGTTGCATTTGTTCAATATTCAACAACCTTCCTTCAATCCATATTTTTCCGTCATTAATACATTCGGCTCCAGGCTTTATTTCGATATTCTGTGTACAAAGGCAAACATTTTCTAACACACATTCCCGTTTATCGCGCTGATAAGGATAAATGATATGTTTTAATGTTCTACCTGTCGCTATTGCTTTCGCCCGGATGGTATGCTTTTTCGTCCCATCACGCAGGACTGGAGCAAATTCTTTTTTATAATGGTAGTTCATGACTCTTTATTATTACATTTCCATCAAATCAAACAACGTGGGAGCGCAAACTTCCATTTCTGCTTCATATATCTATGAGTTTTCTTATTTTTGTTTTTCTTTCTGCGTTTGGTAATAGCTTTGCGGTTATTACCTTCTTTAGTAGATGATCCTTTCCAGGCGTAGCATCCTTCTTCTAAAGCATCATCTTCCTTCGGTATCACATGATATACACCGTTTTCATCGTAATAATTTCCCATAATTATCCTCCTTTCCGTATTGCTTGTTAAAAGCGGAATCCGCCTGTTGAAACTGTTCTGTGAACCTGTTTTTTCTCTCTGAAACTACCTTTCGGTGTGATGTGCATCCGGCGAGTATGGCCAACAAGCACATGATTGTTACTACCTTCATTTAATTTTAGTTATTAAAGTCGCTGTAATAAGTACTTTCTTACATCTCCATCCAAATTTTCGAGCTTCTGACCAATATTCA
>ERZ856578.457-NODE-457-length-84001-cov-15.155105_pt1 | contig 84001 bp, 90 predicted proteins | sample MGYA00514384_ERZ856578 | MGnify/ENA primary metagenome ERZ856578 (study PRJEB29103, sample SAMN06111958) | human gut metagenome | biome: human gut; feature: ankylosing spondylitis patient; material: healthy_person | host: Homo sapiens | place: China:Hangzhou... | reverse complement strand
GCTGCCATCAGCCCCATAGTAACCGTAGTTACCATCTCCATCTATGCCGAATTTCATGCCGTTCAAACTACTGTTTACCGTATCAAACTCGTTTTTAATCCTCTGTTCCAGATTGTTCATGTTGGCCGCACTGAATGCATCCCCCGCCTGGCTTACCGTGCCCTCTGATCGGCTCACGTCCATCAGTACCTCTTCCCCTGTAGCTACATTTTTCAATTTTCTTCTGCCGGCATACTCAACCAGTCTGTCCTTCCATGTCTTTGTTACAAATGCCATTCTAAATCACTCCTATCTCTTCTCCTGCGGAGATTTCACCGCAGTAATCTTTGTTGTTCAGGTTATTAAAATAAATCCAGAATACGTCATACAGGATCTGCTCCAGGTCATTCCACTTCTGCCATGTGTTCAGTGGCTGTACCGGCGTTACCGGGGTATCTGCACGGATCACATAACCGCTCCGGATCTTTTCAACGTTGTCACGGATGCGTTGGAAATCAGATATCCTCGGAAGATCTCCTGTTTTCCATCCTTTTTTCACAGTGACCGGAATCGCAAGGTACCCGGCAATCAGTTCGGTATTGCTTTCTACACGTTCCAGATCGGTTGCATTGAGAAATCCTTTGGACGTTCGCTGTTCGATATCTTCCTGCGTCCGGTCTGTGATAAACCGCGGCAGCACATACACAATGGTTTCATGGTAAGTACCGATGTTTCCGGCTGCATCCTCCATCTCAAGATCCAGCTCATAGCGGTTATCACTGCTCTGATCCACATTGGTAACCCAGGATCCGGCAAGGTCCTGTTCAAAAGTAACAGCCTCGCCGTTGATCCGTCCTCTGACATATTCGATATTGCTTGCCAATGCCAGTGTAAGTACCATTTACTCTACCTCCAAAGTGATCTGGACCGATGCAGATGCATTGACCGGATTGGGTGCAAATACTGCGGATTTAATGGTAGGCACCGAAGTATCCAGCTTGACTGTCAATGTGATCGTAGTGGTCTTCCCGGCTGCATCCTTCGCCACAACCGTAATCGTATTGGTTCCCTCTGTTAAGGTGAGAGCCTGTGAAAAGGCTCCGTTACTGCCAATGGACGGCTTGTAGGAATTGGATCCGTGTGTAATGGTTACAGTTACCGGACTGGATAATGCATCATTCGTCACACCATTCACCACACAACTCTTCTGGTTGGTGATTAATCCCGTCTGCGGAGAAGACAGTGTCAGCGTAGGCGGTACCGTATCCACAGTATAAGATGCGCTGACCTTTGCGGCAGCATTGCCATCGTTATCTGATGCGGTAATTTCAATAGCCTTAACACCATCTGCAAGTGCCGCCTGCGGTGTGTAAGTAAACCGGTATCCATTGGTAATGGCTGTTTTCGTCATCCCGGTAGATCCATCTTTATAAGTAGTCCCGGCGAGTTTCAACGCAACCGATAACAGATTTACACCACTGCCGTTCGTTTCATCCGTAACGTCAAAAATGATTGGCAGCTTGTTATTGCTGATATATGCCCCATTAGAAGGCTGCACCAGTTTAATGACCGGCTTGGTTATTTCTTTTACAATCAGACGCAATGCAGCTCCCAGTGTCGTATCCGTGGCATCCACCGTTTTGGTTGTTCCGGCATCATTGACTGCTTCAACCGTGATCGGATAATAACCACCTGCCTGGTTATGGGATGTAACAGCCGGAGCCGTTACAGTTCCCGTCCACTTCCCTGTGCTTGCATTCTTTGTCAGATTTGTGTATACTCCATTAATTTTTACTCTTACCTGCTTAATTGCCATCAGATCACCCCTATCTTTTCATTGCCGTATAATTCCCCGGCATAATTGATTTCTTTTGTATAAGTAATTTCCTTATCCTCTACATCCAGGCTGATCGTAAAAACCTGTTTCGTTTTCACCGTGGAGGCGGATTTCTGGATATGCTCAATCTCTATCTTCTTCACATCTCACCAAACTCCTCTCCGGCTATAATTTCGCCTGTATAATAAAAATCTTCCACCAGCTTGTAATATCCCCGGAGCTCTGCAGTTGAGATATACCCGCCGGTAAGATCCGTGGTCATTTTTTCAATGCCTGCCACGTAGCTTCCGAACTGCCGGTTTGCATTAAATACCTCCGCCCAGTCCACAACCTTATCCCCTTCATTCAGGAACTTGATCTTCAGATTCAGCCGGAGATCATAATAATCAAGAATCGCCTGCGCCCGATCAGCAGCCTGCGCTCCATTCAGAAGCGTTGAGGTAAAACTTTTTGTTTCCCGGCTCTCTCCTGCGTCAACCTTTTCCACAGATGCGGTCACGGTAAGATCTTCCTTGCCGTACTTCCGGCCGGATACGATAATCTCTCCCTCTTCTGCCACAGTAAATATCACGTAATTATTGGTCTGCTCCGTGATCATGCCACCGGTGATTGTCATTTCTGCCGCCGGCGAGGATAAATCCACCGTATAAGTTCCGGGAGAATACGTCCCCTTGAATATCTCCTTGCTTTCCTCATCCAGTGAATACACCGGGAACTTTACCGCTACATCGGATATGTAACTCTGATTCTTTGGTGTGGTGGAAAACTTCCGCGACCTCTGAATCGTTGTATGGATCACTCTGGATGGCTTATAAATATTCACCGTCTCACTCCTGCTGCTATCGATTACAGATCCACAGGCGAAGAGAACCTCCCGGAGTGTCTTTCTGCAATCCTGTATTTTCAACCATCCATAAAGCGGTGTCTGCCTGGTCTTTTCATCCACGGTATAAGCCGTGATGCTTGCAGCCTCCATGATCCGGTCAATGACCTCTCCTGCCATTTCACCGGTATAAACCTTGCCATCCCGGAAGGTATGCTTACTCAGCAGCCCCTTATAATCCACAAGGGATATTGTGGACACGTTCTTACTTGTGAAATAATCATCCAGGAAGAATGCACCAAGAAGCTGTGCTTCTCCGTTGACCGTTTCATAAGCAAGCACCTTCTGGCCGGACTGAAATACCTTATGCAGACCGGACATATTGCCAATGTTAAAATCATTATTCGTATCAATCAGCTTGAAAGTCAGCTTATTAATGGAAATCTTATTGGAAATCGGATCACATTCCTCCACAAGCTTTGCTTCTTTCACCGGATATCCGTCTATTCCGCAGATAATATCTGTTCCATATTCGATGTACCGGAACTTCACATACCGGTATGGCATTGCCCTGGTAAATTCGATTTCCAACCGGCGGTAGTTCTCCACCTGCTTCCAGGCAACAAACTTATTGCTGTCCACCTCATAGCTTGCATACTCAATGTAATTACCGCTGCCATCCACCCACCGGATCTTCATTTCCTGTGGATAATCTCCCACAAAGTGGAAAGTCAGACAGGCAGATGTGTGATTCTCGGTAAACAGAATGATAAGCAGTGGATTCTCGGTAAAGGTTCCATCTGCTCCGGACATCTCCGAAGAGAAGAAAACCACATCATCCGGATTGTCCGGCATCTCCGGATGTGTCCCGTCCAGTAGGAAGTAATCCCGTTCCAAGGTGCCGTAATCTGGTGCTGAAATATCCTCTTTCGCTTTTGAAATATCCCCGAAAGACTGGTTATATGCGGTTGTCAAAGTACTTTCTTCACGAGCCGTTGTATCGTACAGCTCATATTTTGCATAAAACCCTGTCTTTCTCATGGTGTCCTCCACGGAGCTTTTGCTATATATTTACAGGTAAGCCCCTTAAACTTGACGGTATCATCCATAATTTTTTCCATCTCATCCGATACAGAGGAAACATAGCACCGGAAAGAATATTTGCCTTTCGTTGATGGTAAAGTCACATCATGAAAATCTACCGGTTCGGTCAGCTTATCCCACAATGTTTCATAAAGATCATCATCATCAATCGTCCCGAAGTTCATCGTATAATTGATATATACACCGATGATCTCACGCATCAGATTTCCGCTTTCCTCTTCTCGTTCCGCATACTTATCCAGTACCTTGGCTTCTCTTTTAACTGAAACAAGGGGAATGTTAAAATATGTACCATCAATGTAGATGCCCTGTGTATAATCATCCATTCTTATACCCCCTATGTCGGATCAAATTCTATGTCATATCCCTGACGATGAACTTCTGATAAGAGATCAGGCAGAAATAACCTTGCAAATGTCTCGCCGTCATAATTGAGGTTGATTGTCAAGTCACCACCCTCACCAGAATAGCCACCTTCGGACATAACATTCCTCACTGCGTCCTCTATCGTTGATAACGGTGCCTCTATATTGGTCTGCCCGAACTTCTGATCTCCGAGTACCGCCATGAATGGATTACCACCGCGAATTACAGATCCTGTTGCAAGGTGAGGTATATCCTGTATTGCTCTTACCTGCGAACCATCTATGCTTTGTTTGCTTATTGATGTTCCGCCTCCAAAGAATCCTCCGATCCCTTGACCGATCGATTCTCCAATAGCCTTGATTTTGGTGATACAGATTTCTACCATAGAAGCAACCCAATCAAAAAAATGTTGGAGGAAATCTTTGATGGAACTAATTACGCCCTTCACATTTTCCTTAAATGTGGTAAATATTTTTTTTGCGTTTTCCCATGCTCCCTTCCAATCTTTATCAATAAGAAGCTTAATTGTTTCCAAAAATCCTGTTGCCAGATCTTTAAGCGTATTAAATGCTTTCTTCATATAATTCCAGAAACCATCAAATATAACCTGAGCTGCTTCCCAATTTAAATTCCATTGCTCAACCAGGAAATTAATAAAATCAATAAGTCCTGTGAATACCTCAAGCAATATTTCTATACCACTTATAATGGCCGTAATTAATACATCAAAATAGTCAGCTATTATGGGAAAGACGTAAGTAACCAGTAAATCTATAAATGGTACAACGATATCTTCCCAAAGTCCTTTTAATACAGTCACCAGGTTACCCAAAAGTTCTACAACTGAATTGATGAATGGACTTAAATACTGCGAAAACAAATCGTTTAAGCGGCTTCCGATTTCCTGTAAGATTGGCGATACATGTTCATTCCACACATTCAGAAAGCTGTTTACAATTGTAGATAATCCTTGTGCAATGCTATCAAAGAATGGTTTAAAGTGCTCATCATAGACTTTATTCAGATTATCGAATACGCTGTCTACCATTTGCTTAAAACCTTCTAATGCCTCGGCACCAGCAGAAAGCAAACCTTCAAGTGCTGTTCTGAACTCCTCTTCATTTTCAGTAATCGGAGTAATGATTATCTCTAATATGTCTCTTCCTAATTTAAGCAGCAGCTCCGTCTGTCCCATAAAGGTATCTGCAATAATACCAATAAAAGCCGATACAAAACGAATTCCACTTTCGCTTGCAAATGCTTCAAATATATAAGCAATGCTTTGAAACAGACTGGATAATAAATTATTAATTTCTGTCCCGATGTTAAACATAGAAATAATGTAATCTTTGATGCGATCTACATTTTTTTCCATGTAATCTCCAAGTCCACCTATAAAAGCCGCTGCCAGCGTTAAAGCTATACTTACTATGGATCCAGACAATGATCCGAGCATATAAACTAAGGATTCGACATAAGCCTGTGCTGCTTCCAAAATTGCAGGATCCGTCCATATATTAATCAACGCATCTTTAATTTTTTGTAAACCTTCTTTGATTATATCCAGGCGGTATTCATAATCTCCCAATCCATCCCAGAATCCGTCCATGAACAATCCGCCCAGCTGTTTCAAATATTCAAGAAGGGGCTTTAGCTTATTAAGAATAGAATCCAGCCACTCCTTCAATTTAGGATCAACCGGAATCTCTTCAAACATCTGCCCTGGATCTATTCCACCAGAACCTCCACCAGAACTATCTTTTTTACTCAGCACTTCAATTTCATCAAAAGATGCCAATGCACCAGCGGCTTTCTTGGCTGCTGCAGCGGTTCCATTAAGGGATGCAGCATAATTCTGTTGTACCTTTGCTGCTTTGGTCCATGTGGTTTTACCACCCAGAATGGCAATAAACTGTGCGAATGCATTTACTGCACTTGTCACATATCCGATCAACTGTACAAGATATGGAATCACCATCTGCACAATAGGAGCAAACGCCGCTGCAAAACTGTTTTTTAATTGAAGATTGGCAGACTGCAAAGACGATATGGATCGGTTGTATTCGTCCGAATACTGTACCAGATTCTTAAAACCATCCTTCATACCGGATACCATTGCATTAAAGCCTTTCGTAATCCAGTTAAATACCAATAAACTAAGTGCTATGCTTTTAAGTCTTGAAGCAAAACCTCCGAGCATTCCGGAAGTCTTACGGATATGTCCATTTATGCTTGAAAAAGCTTTTTTTCCAGCCGTACCGACTTTTTTTAAACTGTCACTTACTTTATAGCTTTTTGCCTGTAGCTCTCCCTGTTTTGTTACCAACATCCGGAGCTCTGACCTTGCTCTTGAAAGATCATTAGCTGCATCGTTGATCTCATTTGGATCTGCACCGATCGTGAAGTCCTTTCCTGTATCAACAAGTTTTTGCATTTCTGCATTCAACGACTCTATTTTTAACTGTGCATCGGCTTCCTTCTGTATGAGCGTGTCCCATGCCACACCTGTAGTAGCTCCAATAGACTTGAATTTTTCCTCTTGGTCTATCAATGCAGTAAGCTCTGCTTTTGCAGATGCCAATTTACTCTCCAGCTCCGTATAGGCTTCTGTCGGTAGTCTTTTGTTTTTCAGTTCATCGTATTTCTGTGTGAGGGCATCTACTTTCTGTACTGCCTTGTCAATCTGCAACTGTAATCGCTGCATCTGACTGGTATCTACTTTGGTTGATACCCTTACCTCTGCATCATAATTTGCCATACTAAGCCTCACTTAACGAGAAAGAGCCAATCACTTTAATAAGTAACTGGCTCTTAGGCGCTACGATTGGGCTTTTCTCATTTTTTCAAACAGTTCAATTGCTTCCTGCTTCTTTGCTTTCTCTTCCTCCGATAACGGATTCTCCGGCTGTTCCAAACCATAAATTGTCTTTTGGTCTTTTAAGATCTGCTTTCCTTCTTTCGTCATATTTGACCTAAGCTTCTTAAGACGAACATCCACCACTCTGGTAAATGCACACTCATTCAGTGTCGTAAGCATACCCATGAACTGCCAGTAATGCATATTAACCGTGTTCAGATCTATCCCGTACTGAGCTTTAAAGGCACTGTATAACCGCCACTGATCAATATCATAATCAAGGACTCTGGTACGGTCCTTAGACTTCTTATTATTATCATGATTCCATTCCTGCAGGAACCACATGATAGCGTCATAGTAATACGGTGGATCCGGCCGGATACCGCGGAACAAAAGTTCTGCGGAAGTACTCCACTTTTCATTATCCGACAGATCCTTATCTTCCATGATCTGTGAGATCTGCACCCCGATCCGGAAGTCTGTGTCTATCGGAAAACCTTCCCACATATCTGGGAGTTCATCAAGCATCACATTGAACATATATTATTTCCCCATATAGGACTGAATCAATTCCTGTCTGTTACGGTATTTGCTTCTCTTTCCGCCTTTTCGATCGCGGTTATACTTCTCGGAAATACGCTTTGCACGACCTTCAAATACCTGATTCAGAACAGGCGTAATGGCTTCAATAAAATCATACAGGCACTCGTCATCCGGCACAAAATCCGGATTAATCTCATAGGATACACGGAAAAATTTCTTAATTGCATCCTGCCCCAAAATCCTATCGATCTGATCCGTTGCTTCCAGATAAATTTCCCTACGAACCTTGCAAAAAGCAACCAGTGCATCTACATTGATATCATCAACTTCACCATCTTCGTCATGAGTAATGATATCCTTGCCGTACTGCTTTTCAAATTCTGCCTGTCTGGTAGAAATATCCTTCTCCTTTTCCTCGAGCCATTTAATGAACTCTGCGAACCGGTCAACCACAGAAGTGTCCCGGTCATCGATGTAAATGTAATCATCACTGTCATTCAGATACACTTTTACAATATGCTCATCCTGTACCTGTCCTGCCTTAAACTCTCTTACCATTGTTATTCTCCCTTATGAATGACAGGGAACATCCAATATGGATATTCCCCTCTTATTCCATTTCTACGCTGCTGTAAAAGCCTCGGATCCTTCGGTTACCACAAAGGTACCCTGAACTCCGTCACCTACACCGCCAAGTGTCATAGCACTCACAAGTTCAGATCCTGCATCACCACCAACAGAATCAAACTGGTAGGTACATTTTCTCTTAACTGCCGGATATGCTCCTGCCTCTGTCGGTGTATCCATCAGATTAATGCGGACATACTCACTGATTGCTGCGGATCCAACTGGAAGCGTCTTAATCTTTTCATCCATCCACTTCTGCAGATCGTCACTGATGTACTCTCTTTCCACGCTCATAGACGGAGTATAAGATTTCAAATTAGTGGTGCCATTCTTCTGATTGATATACTGCTTTGTTTCTGATTCCGGGTTAAATTCTTCGGTCAACGATGTAATACCATCACCAAGTAACACCCACTTAGGAGCTTCCGGTGTTCCGATATTAAAATAGTGCCGAAGCATATCTCTCATTTCAGACATGATTATCTCTCCTTTTCATATTTGATGGATACAGTCATCTGATAGATGCTGTTCCCTTTTGCCGTTGATCCGATACAAAACGGAGTCGTTACGGATACCTGCGTAACCGCTGCATCCGTTATGACCGGAAAGTTCTTATTTTTATTCTGCTGTGCTACCCAGTCTTCCAACGCTTCACCGAAACCATTATTATCAATACGGTCTGTATTGGTCTGGCTTGCAAGTCTTGCCTGGATCATGTAATGATCGGTAATGATCTTCCGACCGGAAATATAAGATTTTATATTTCTGATCGGTTCTTTCATCACCGAATAGGTTTCTACCTCTGCCGACTGGATATCCGTGTCTATCTTACCCATCTTCCAGTATTCCGCTGGATCAAACGTTTTCAGCCACTTAATAATGGCACTTGAAACTGTCACCTTCTAAGTAACCTCCTTACTCCGTCTTCAATCTCCTGCTGACCGCCGTTCTGCATATACCGGTCTGCCCAGTAGCCGCCTCTTGTCGGCGCACCTTGGAAATTATATTCCGGATGATAATAAAGCCGTCTGGCATACGGAGTGTTCCATACAACATCTGTGCCATTTTCTATATGACAGCTGTCAATCAACCTTCCTGGGTTCTCATACTTTTCTGCTTCATCCATCGGTACATACGGCTCCACATTCTTCTGAAATTCCGATGTGACAAAGCGCTGCACTCTTCCATTTTCTTCAAGGCCGAGCGTCTTAATACAATCATCCAGATTAAATGTGCAATTATAATTTGCTTTACTCACTTTCCCACCACCTTAATGGTCTTAAGCCGTGGACGGTTCCGGTTATCCGATACTGCTGTGACGGTGACCGCATACTGGAAGTCCTTCTGCAGATCCGACAACTTATAAGGCCGGCTGATTTCCTTATCTGACACACCCAGGACAATCACATCCTGTCCCGTATTTGCATTCAGTGTCCAGTAATTTTCTGCTTCCTCTTCGGGCAGTTTCGCATACTCCGTAGGTGGCAGATAAGGCTTATTCCCATAACTACGCTGGAAATCAATGGTGATACTCTCCACCTTGCTTTCTGTCTGCACATTGCCGAAGGTTGTAACCTCGGTCTTGTTATGGCTCCACTGTACGCCCTTCACTACTGATCGGAACCATGTTTCCTTTTCGGTATCCGGGTCCCGATGGTAGTTATAGACCGTCATGGTGTCCGTAAATAATACACTCATATCATCACGCTCCATAATTCAGCATAAACGGCTCACGAAGTGCCTTATAGATTTCTTTTTCTATCTCATCTCTATAAGCCGTTGTAATTACTCCACCCACATTAATCCGCATCGTTTCTCTCAACATTGGAGCAACTGCAGTTTCAGAAAGCGGTAACATTGCAACGCCAACTGCGTGTCCGTTAAAACAAGCGTCTCTTTCAGAGCAGTTCTCACACTCTTTGCGTAACTCCCTGTATGCTTTCTTATTACAAATCATAGCGCACCTGCCAATCCCGTACCGGACAGTCCGGAACGTATCACAGAGGTAAGCTGTGCTTCCTTCTCCTGCGCTGTGGTGACCTTGTAGGACTCCGAATATCCGTCATTACTGACGGAAGTAATCCCAGTACCCATGCCGGAGCTTTCCTGTACACTCATAAGGTCGATCAGCTGACAGAACGTGTCCTGAATCTGCATATGGACCTGCTTCTGGAAATCTGTGGCTATTTCCTCACTGTACTCATTCTCAAACCGCTTCGCCCTCATGTGGGTAATGGTGTTCAATTTGATCTCTGCCAACTTGGACAACCTATTAAATTCTGTTTCATCTGTAATGCTATTGCAAAGGGAGCGGTACTGCTCCCACGCTATGTAAGACATACTGCTCCCTCCGTTCCTACTTAGGCTGCTGCCTTAGGCTTAACCTTAATACCCTTAAGAACACCTGCCATTTTGCTATTTTTCAGAACAGCCCCAGCAAGCATTTCAACTTCACCTTTCTTTACTGCGCCAGGCGCATTCAAATCGGGAAGATAAGTGTGCACCATCTTGCCACCATCAACAGAAATACCGTGAAATGCATTAAGACCAAGTTTCACCGCATACAAGTCTGTTGTGCCATAAGCCGTTGTGGATGGAGTAGTTGTTTCAATTACATCAGCACTCTTCGTGCCGTTATAATACTGTCCAACATCCATCATAGGAATGCCGTTGTACTTCTCGACTGTTCTACCGAATCCGTCTGTGCTTCTTTCATAGAAGCCAGCACGCCTTGCGGCTGCTCTTGTCTTTGTCAGTAATTCATTGTTCATCAGCAGGATATCTGGCTTTTCTGCCAGCTTGCTGATAAATCCGTCCAATTCATCAAGATATGCATTGTAGTTACTATCCAGCAATGCACTGGTCGAAATATCTGCCTCGGATGTATATTCTGTATCAGAACCAGATAACAACTTTTTAAGTCCGTCAAAAGTTCCGGTAATATACCCACTACCGGATGCAGCAGAAGAACCGTTGATTACAAGATTGTGGAAGTAATTTGCTCCTGCCTTGGTTTTTTCCTTAATCTGGAAGTCGATCTCATCAATTGCACCACCGGTCTCCGCAATAACACGGTCTACTTCAAAAGAACCACCAAGGATAATAACCTTTGCAGTTGCTTCCTCTCTTTTTGCTTCGTTAGGTGCATATTCCGTATTGATAGAACGCACGGCTACCGTCGATGGAGTTTTTAACCTCACGTAGCCATAGGTAAGTGTGGAACCACCGGTTCCGGGGGATACTGTGTCATCAAATATAAGCATATCCAATAAAAGTGAAGCTCTTCTAAATTCATCAATGACATTCTGGTCTACTTTGTCAGCCATGCCGACCTTTGCTTCTTCTAATGTTAAAGCCATTTCTCATTCTCCTCTTATTTATATTTCTCCTTAAGCGCATCCTTAAGGGTGTCTGTTGACTGTCCCGGTGTTTTCTGCACCTGTCCAATCAAATTACCTGTTCCTACCGGATTAGGTTCCGGCTCCCCGAAGAGCATCTTGCTATCTTCTTTCTCGGTCAATGCTTTCAGTGCTGTTGCAATGTCCTCTTTCTGATTCTTGGATGCCTTTAAGGTTTCCACGTCCAGTAAAGCAGTGATTGCTTTAGGGTTCTTACCATTGACAGCAGCAATGCTTTCTTTCACAAGATCATTAAAATCACGATCTGCAATCTTGGCATCATAATCCTTCTGGATATTCGTCTTTTCTGTTTCCAGATCCTTGATTCTCTGATTCAGACCAGATACATCTACATCCTTGAATCCGTCTAACTTATCCTGTAAGTCTTTCATGGCGGTGTCATTCGCTTTGATCGTATCATTCGCTGCGTCCAGCTTCCTGGTCTGATTGTCATAATCCGTCATGGTCTTGTAGTTTTCGAGCACAGCCTTTTCAAAGTCCTTCTTTTTATCTTCCGGCACTTCAAGTCCATACTCTTTCATGATTTCAAAAATGTTCTTCATTTCATCCTCCTAAAATATTTTTTGAATCGCACTTTCTGCGATATGGGAAATTGCGGGAGATGGAATCGAACCACCGTCTCATGACTAAGGAAGCCATTGAGCTACCACTGCTCTATCCCGCCTGATCTGACAATAAAAAACGCCAAACAGCAATTCGATCTACGAATTTACTATTTGGCGCTTAGGCTCTATTGTCATTAATGATTCTGTTTTACACTTTTTGCAGTACCCCGGGAAATTGACAAGTGCGGTATCATTCCGTAATACCTGCATCTTAGGATTTCCACATCGAGGGCATCTGCACCAATAATATCCTTTTGGCAACATATGTAACCCTCCATGAGGATATTATAGCAGAACTAATGTTTCGTTTCAATGATATATCTATAAATTATTATCCTTTTTTCGTGTCCCATTATTTTCCACATTTTCCTCCTGCTTTAACCGCTCCTCTTCCTTTTCCATATCTACATGAGCGGCAAAAAGTTCCTGGTTCTCTTCTGTCCACGGCAGATCAATAATTTTTTTATTCCAATAGCTGCTATCACTCATGCAAGGTTTCCTCCACGATTCTATACATATCCGGGAAATATTTCTTCGTAGCTCTCGGTGTCATAAAATAATGCTCCACAGCAACAGATACTACCTCTCCGAGTGCATCCGTGTTTATGCTGCCATCTGAATTCAGAGCTTCTTTTACGGATTCCACATATAACCTTCCCTGGTATTCCTTTATAAATCTCGGACTGTTTAATACAAATATTTTCATGGTATTTCCAGTACTATCCATACCTGTTTTTATTATTATATCATCTTTAGTAAGACCTTGTACCAAATTCTTTTTTAAAGCATCCACTTCTTTTTTATTAAACAGCTTTTCTTCCAGGCAATGTCCTACCTCATGGTAAAACTCCCGATCTGTTACGTTACTCGGTAGATAAATCTCATTATGGCCGTACCAGTATCCACCTCCAACACTGCTATTAAAATGGAATGTAACATCTGATAAAGCACTTCGTACTGTTGACGGCATTTTAGCGATCATTGTACTTAAGGTCACCTTTTCTCCAAGCGATACCGCCTTACCGTTATCCCCGATAACACGATACTCTTTATAGCCATTCTCCCCTTCTATGTTCTGCATTCCTTTCCACGCCTTGGTATTCTTTAAGTCAGACGTGCCACATTCATACCGGAGCTTACTTGTAGCTACCGGCACACCACAAGCCTTACAAAACTCTTTATACTCCGCTGTCTTACTTTTGATCCTGGCATTAATCTCTGTTGTGTCCGCTCCCAGTGTAGTAAGAGCTTCATTTTCCCTTTTTAATGCCCGGATATTCCGCTCCATAGACCTCATTTTCTGCGTCATAGCATAATAATCATAGGTTTTTCCATTGATGGTTACCGGTGCCGGATCCTTTTCATCATGATTCTTTGGGAAACTGGAAGCTCCTTCAAACCATGCATAATGGTTGTGCCGGCAGTTATACCCATAAAGTCCCTCCGGATCGTCCTCATGTGCACCATCTGCACTGTAACCGGTTGCTCTCCACAGGTCTGTAATACTATCCTGTCCGATACGGTTCGCCTCTTCCCGGTAATCCTGCCCCTCTTTGATGTAATAAACCCTGCCCTGCCACTGTTCATGGTTTGCATGGCCTACACCCTTATTACGTGCGCCACGGTGCTTCGATACATATACAAGGTTCTCTCCGGTCTGTTCAATGTTTTTATCCTGTATCTTTCCTGCCAGCTGATGGCATCCGGTTCTGATCGACAATCTGGCTGCAGTATCAAGCTGCATACTATAACCAGATGCATAATCAATGGACCGTAACCCACTCTGTGCCAGATCATGCACCACATCACGGATCACCTTATCCTGGGAGAATGTTCCGGAGCAAATCTTAATCACAGCTTTATCCAATTCCCTGCGGTATGCGTTCTCTATACCCTCATATCCGCTCATGGTTTTAAATCCGGTACTCTGTGTCATGTTCTTAAGTTCTCCGGAGGTCTGTACTGCAAATGCATCCACAAGCTGCTGTAAAAAAGAATGATCCTTTAACTCCTTACCAACACTCTTCCACACGGCAAGGTCACTGATCCATGCCATATTACCGGCACCTGCCACAATATCATCATTGGCTTTGTATGCTTCCCTGGTAATATCATTAATCGTATTCCGGATCTCGCGCTTATATTCCAGCGTATTCTTCGCTACAGCCTTACGATACTCCGGATCCGCATTGAGAATCTTCATAGCTTCTTTCCGGATCCGTGCCGGACTATAGCCGAGGTCTGCCATAGACATTGCCTGCAGCTCTGCAGTACGGCTATAAGTAAGCGTCTTTGCAATCCTGCGGGCAATATCCACAATTACCTCATGCTCTAAATACTGGAACAGGGGCGCAATGGTTTCGGATATGATCTCAAGTTGTTCTTCTGACAGCATTAATCCTCATCCTCTCCACCTGTGTCCTGTTCTTCCTTTTCCACCTTGGCTTCTACCAGTTTCCGTGCTTCCTCTTCTGACAGGCTGTATGCATCCATGAGATACCAAACTGTCAGTTCCGGAATATCAAATGCAAGTGCATCGTTTCTCTTTTTCTCCAATTCAGCTTCCCGATCTGTGATATAGCTATCATCGAAATCTACAAGGATCTCCTGATCCAGGTTGAATGCTTTGCCCTGAAAGGTATTGGCAAACCACATCACTGCCCTGCAGATATCCTGTATGTACCGGATTGCTTCCTGACGCTGCCGATTCAGTTCCTGCATCTGATCCTGACGCTCTCCCACATACTCAGTTGCCGTAGTAATCTGTCCGTTCTCGAAGCTGTACTTCTTGGTGCCATAACCAAAGGACATTGATAAGAGCGACAATGCCAGTTCAAAGGATTTCGTCACCTGCTCAATTCGGATTTCCGGGTTGTATTCCTGTATCATTCCCTTTTCTTCCGGCAGTTTCTCGCCGGTAAATACGAACAACTTCTTCTGCTCCGTGGTCAGCTTCGGCTTTCCATCACTATCAAACTCGCACAGCAATTCGTTTATGAGAATAATCTTCTCTGCTTTATCCAGATCGGAAAAGAGAACGTTGTAGCACAGATCCACAACCTTAAGCGCCGGAATAGCATCCCACAGCTTAGGCAGACCATACCCGGTCATATCATCCAGGTTATTTACCTCTGCATTACGCATTACTGCGAATGGCTTCACATCTCCGAGCTGCACAATCGTTTCCTGATCGGTTAACTCATTACCCTTATCATCAAATACGTGTGTCTCGGCAGTATATAATCCATTATCCCCCAACGTAAACAGCACAAGCGTGGTCTGCTTCTTTCCCTTGCTCAATCCGGATCCGGAAAAGGCAGCTTCTATCACGATATCATTCTCCACTGTCAGCGGCATAAAGGCATCTGCCTCCACATAGTTCAGCTTGATTGTGCCGCCCTGTACAGAGTTGTTATCCATAAAGGTCGCATTATCCAGCCTGATGTAACAGGCTGTTGTACCATCCGCCGAGGTCTTTTCCAACTGCTTACGATACTGGGTGTTAAACTCGCTCTTGTTCAGCACGCCATTGACAAAATTCCCCTGCTCCCCATCGCCGGCATTGATCTCCAATACCTCACACAGGTTTGCATCATCCGAGCAGCACCGCTTACCAAAATTAAGCCGTGATAACTCATACGGAATCGCATTGATCGTCTTACGCTTATGAAAGTCCTCAATCACACGGTTGCTGTACCAGTCATCGCAAGCCTGTATCACTGTCATGGCCTTGTCGTTAACCGCGTACCCCTTTTTCTGCAAGAAATTCTTTACACACTGTTCCATGTCATTCTCCTTATCTCTTTAAATCGATATATTCTACAAAGTCCAGCCAGGTATAGCAAAAGCTATCCCACCGGTCATTACAGTTCCCTATATTCTTATCCTCCGGTTGATTCGGATGGTCTTCATCCCACCGGAGTGATGCTATGGCTTTTCTAGTCTGTACACACCGCTTATTGATCTTCAATCTGCCACTGTTAAACAGCAGATCCACTGTTTTCGGTCGTTCTGATATCTCATTCTTACGGCAGCCCTTTATATTCCGGTATGGAAGTCCTGCTTCCTTGGCTGTACTCCGCAGACTGTTGATCATGGTGGTGCTTGCACTATCCGGAAATATCCAATCAACACGTCCATATTTCTGAATGCACATCCGGTAAAATTCTATAAACTTATCACAGATCTTCTTACTGTCAATGTCTTCTGACAACGGCAGGCCATCCTCTTCCAACACCTTGAAATCATGGTATCTGTTCTGATACCCGGTAAGGTTGAATGTTGTCATGGATTCCATTCCCCCGAAGTCAATTCCCATCACAATCTTGAAAAACGGAACCTTAAGCTTTCCCTCATTATCGAAAACGTCATTATCGTCGAACAGATACGGTGTATCATCCTCAGCAAAGTACCGGAAGATGATGCCGGATGCCAGTACCCATAATCCCAATATGAACCGGTCATAGAACACACCTTTATACATCCGCTCATATCGCTCGATAATCTCTGCAGCAAGGCTCGGATTATCTCTCATGGTAAAATGCACTCGGATCAAATTCTTTTCTGTGATCTTATCGATCCATTCCAGTTTTATGTAGTGGTCTGGTCCTTCCGGATTACAGTTAAACCAGTACTTGGATCTTTTTACAGAGCATCGGCCTGTTGCCTGGTTAACAAATGACTCCGGCATCAGGGCAACCTCATCGAAGAATACTCCGGCCAGTGTAATACCCTGGATCAGATCCTGTGATCCTTCATCCTTACCACCAAACAGATAAAAGGTGTTCTCCTTATCTCCCATACGGACGATCATGTAATTCTCGGATCGGTGTTCCTCTACCCGATATCTACGGGACAGGAGCATCATTTTCAACTGTCCGATCACGTTACGGCGAAGTGACTGGATCGTCTTACCACAAATGGCGAAATTTTGTCCGTCAAAAGTTTCCATTGCCCACATGACAAACGACAAGGACATAACCGTGGTCTTTCCTGATCGGATAGATCCGTCACAAACAATACCATCCTTATCCGCATATGGGCTCCCAGGCATCCACCACTCAAGGACTACCTTCTGCTTATGACTGAACCTCGTAAACTTAAACAATGCTTTACGTTTCAACTGCATCATCCTCCTTAAAGGTTGCAGCCACATCGCCCTGCAGCGCTTCCATAAAGCCATCTGATTCGTACTCCGTGGTTTCTCCACCCTCTTTTTCTGCTTTCCGTTTTTCGTACTCTGCCCGGTACTTGCTCTCCGGATGCATCAGGAAGTATTTTGTAAGCCAATCAAATGCTTTCTGCTTATCTGCCAGCTTTACTGATACTCCGTCCTTCCCCTGCTTCACTTCCTGTATAATCTGTGTATCCACATTTCCGGAATCAGCCAATCGAATCGCATTTACTTCTTTCGTAATATACTCATTGGTTTCAGGATCCTTGATAGGACCGAATGGACCCATGACCTGCACATCTTCTCTTCCGAACGATAGGTAATTACCCATATCAGCAAAGGCAATCCGCATCTGCAATTCCACAATATCATCTGCACCGGCTACTATCTGCTGACGCTTGATTTCTTTCAAACGTTCAATTTCTGCCCGCACACAAGGTTTTACAAGGAGTTTGTATCCTTCTGCATTAGCAGTATCATAATTGCAGCGAAAGGCATTAAGATAACTTTGAGTTGCATTGAATGTCCGGCTGTAATATATACAAAACATCTGCTGTTCTGGTGTAAGATCATTATTTTGCAGGGTCTCTTTCGTACCGTCATCAACTACCGGTTTCTTTTCTGCTTTTTCCTTATCCGAACGCTCGCTTCGTGATCCCGAACGTTCGCTATCCCATCCGTGCGTACTCTTCCATCGTCTTACCGTTCCCGGAGGTACATCCAGTTCGGCTGCAATGTCTACCAGCTTCATGCCCTGCTTATACATCTCATATGCTTTATCACTTAATGGATTCTTCTTTGCTGCCACTGTCTACCTCCTCTCCTGACAAAATAAAAAAAGAGCCGATACATGGATTTCTCCACATATTGGCTCTTAGGCGCTACTGTATAATTAAATTATACTTGTTATTTGTTCTATTCGCAACTGCCAAAAGTCTCTTTTTATAAAGAATCATCGTATATTAGTTCTACAATGACTCATACAACGTATTCATCCTTTCACTTAATCTTTTTCCTTCCCTTTTCATTTTTTCCAAATAACATTTGAGATACATTTCTATTAATTCTATTCCACATACCGCTATTGCATATAATTGAATGCCAACCTTTACTCCAAATGGGAATTTCCATAATTCCATATCCGGAAAGAACAATCCTATAAAAACAAGAGTATAAATCCATGCCTTTATTGTTTTTCGAACACTAGGTATAAAACGAAATAAGATAAAAACATATACGGCAAGTATCGCAAACACGGTTACAATAGAAGATAATGGTAACATATATTTTCCTCCAACTATTATTACTTGACATTATACTCTATCGTTCATTTTGATTCAATTATATTAATGATCACACAATAGCCACATACTTTTTAAAAATCTCCTCCGTATGCTCCTTACCTATAAGAACTTAAAATATATTGTATTACTTTTCATTCTTACAAAAATACCAACCATCGAATATTGACGGTTGGTATCAAATGTCCTACATACGAACTGTAACTGTTAATGATGCTCCACTTGATTTAAAGTAAAATTTACTATGAGATGAGGATTGAGTTCCAGGATAGCATGACTCATACTTAAACATAATATGTAGTCCTGAAGCTTCAATATGCAGGCATTTACTTTCCTCATCAATTTGGACTCCCGTAATTTTAGTTTTAAGAACAGAGTCCATATCCATTCGTGGAAGATCTTCTATCCTTATTTCAACTGTATGCTTGTTAGAAATTGCTTTATTAAATGTCTCCGCAATTTCTTGCACATCCAATGGAACATTGTTCATTTCTAAATTGCTACTGAAATCTACCATGATAAATTCCCCCTTCATTTGTAATAAGCGTATTATACCACTACGCTCATCGTTATTCAATTATCAATGTGTTTTCTTTACATTTTCTGTTACTTTTCAAATGGGCAGGAGAACATTCCTCTCATGCCCACTTTCTTTTATGCAGTCATTGTCCGCTTTTTCTTCTTTGCCCTTTCCGAGCGTTTTCCCTGCATCACTCCATACTGAAATATGATAGTTGCTCCGAACAAATTACAATACTTATCAAATATGTTTTGGATTACAGGTATTTCCTGTTGATCGGGATTACACGTTTCCGCTGCCCTTCGCATTTCTACCTTCACTCTTCTCTGGCAAAGGCTCTTCTCTATAAGATGAATCTCTTCTGGGAACCTTTCTTCATACTTTTCTCTAAATGCTGATCTCTGTTCCTCATTGAAAGTCATATAGCTCTGTGCAACTTTAAGATTCATAACATAGTTTTTATGGTTCCGATTCAAGACTAAGTTATAACTGTCATCAAGAAACATCGTTAATGTGCCTATTTTTGCATTGTCCTCCCAGCTTCCAAGAAAATTTACAACCTGTGCTGTGGTAAGATCCTCTAAGTCACATGCCATAATGCCAAGTTCTTCATTAATTACCTCATACATATTACGCTACCTCCAAGTGTTTCTTTCTTTTAATAGCCACATCGCAAAGAGCATTTGTAAATTCTATTGTACTTTTATCTCTTCCTTCCAATGCTCTCAAACACTGTTTACGAAAACCTTCTATTTGTTCAACAGATTTTTCACTTAGCTTCTGAACCATGTCCATAATCATTTTATCTTCATCACTCATTAAGCTACCTCCCTACTAATCAGATACCACACTGAACATTTTTCTTGCCCTCTTAGTGAATTTCTTGATTTTAAATCGCTCGCCTGTTTTATCATTAACCATATATCCTGCTTCCTCATGATATGTATGTACTGGCATCCCCATATCCTCGAAAAACTCAAGCGTTATGTCTCGCCCACCATTAAGCATATGCAGTCTATTCACAATTTCCATCCATGCCACCATATAATTGTCGATGTCCCTATTGCAGTAATTGAATAAAAATTCACTTATCTTATCCTCTCCAATAGGTTCATCCGGCATCACTTTTATCTTCTCTACAGTATAAAAGTAATCTTTTATGCCATACTTTTCGCCATCATATTCCTTAGTTATTGGGAACAACTGGACAAATTCCTGTGGGGTAAATAATCCTGCCTTGGCATTTACTATCTGTATAAATCTCCCAAAACATTGGAGCTGTTCATCTTCGCGATGGTTCTTTTTTACCTTGTCATAAGCCGCTGGTACATATCTTATGAGCAAATAAAGATTTTGACAAAATAAATTCGGAGTTAATTTCTTTAACTGTTCTAATGACAGTCCTTCTGCTTTCTGTTCCAATTCATCCTCCACTCTGGTAAGTGCTCTGGTGTACTGCTCGTAACCGGGTTTATAGTTAATGAGTTTTTTGCCTCCAATCACATAGAAATTATACATATGCAGTCACCTCCGTAACTCCATACTTGATTGCCATATCTTTAATGACAGATACATAACCTTGAATGAGCTTCTTGTCATCGGCGATTACATCTAACTGATTTAGCTTGTCTATCTTGGACTTGCTTACGCCGTTCAATGCCTGTGTTTTCTTCTTGTTGCTGAGTCGAATGCTTAATGCCACTCCCATGCGTTCTTCCAAAAGTTTATAACTTTCTTCTCTAATAGCCTTTATGTGCTCATATCCGCCCATCTGTAAGGCAATTTTATTGACAATCTTTGCGCTGTCCGTTCTCCAACTATTCGGATTCAATGCGATTACATCCTTAATGGAGTCAACCTTTTTATCAAGTTGTTCCACTTTTTCAGCCTGTCGCTTCTGTTCTAACTGCTGCTCTGCAACCGAATTGAAAATCTTCTGAAACATCTGCAATTCTGGTGATAGCTCCGACGTATCAACTTGTCGCACTTTTGGGTTGTAATAATTTTCTTCCAGCACATCAAACTGTTTCCATGCTTTATCAGTTCCAAGCATTTTACAATGACGGCTTGCTCCTCGGCGCGTCCAGAGATAAAGCTGATTCGCGTTCTTTCCAACAAGGTCGAAATCTTCTACCATGTTCTTAAAAGCCCTTAATTCCTCTCCTCTAAGCAAGTAGAAATGTTCCCCCTCCTTAAAACGCGCTTCGTTGTTTCCATAGTTCTGTTTAATCTGCACATCCGTTGCTTCATAAATATCTGCCAATTGCGCCGTTGTGACGACTCTCTCCCCGTTCCACTCTACTGCAACAATCTGTTTGTCATTTACTCTTACTATTTCATTCTGCATTTTGCAATTCCTCCTTGCCAAAACTGGTGGAATCCCCTATAATGCGTATAGGAATTCCTGTTGTTAATAGGTTCCTCCTTGAGTAAACACCCAAACGACCAAAGTTTGTGTTTACTCTTTTTTTGTGCACACGCTTGCTGTTTCCATTTTGTCTACATTCATTGCAAAAAAAATTTTTTCTTTTTCTTCTAATGTCTCAATCTGCAAAACGCGACACAGTACTTCAATTTCATTTGCCTTAAACTGTGTTTGATTGCTAATTTTCTTTTGCAATCCGTAAGTAGTTAGGCCAATCCTAGACGCGATATAATACTTCTTTAGTCCAGATTTTTTTATTTTTCTATTTAGTCTCTGCGTGTCTACCACATTACTTCTCCTTTCCTTTGTTTCCATTTTGTCTACATTTGTTATGTTACTATGCTGTTTGAAATATGTCAACATTTATTTCAACAAAAGTTGAATTTTTTTCTACATAGTGTTAATATGTATTTACGAGGTGATCACATATGGAAATTGGCGATAGAATTCGTGCAAAACGTGAAGAGCTAGGTATGTCCCAAGAAGAGCTCGCAACCAAAATAGGTTACAAGTCAAGGTCTTCAATAAACAAAATAGAAAAAGATGGTCGAGGACTTCCGCAGTCAAAAATATTATTAATAGCCCAAGCCCTTAAAACCACTCCTGATTTTTTGTTAGGTTGGGATGATGATGAAACAAGTTTTTACTCTGATGAAGTATTATATGGAATAAATGCAATGACCTCCCTTCTACAGTATCTGTATGACGATGTAGATTTTCACGAATATCCTCTTTGCGATACTTTCGATGTTGTGCTAAAAAAAGATTCTACCAAGGTCACTCTAACTGAATTGGAATACAACTTATTGTTTGATTTCATATGCAGTAATATTCCAAATTATATTAATCTTATCAAAAGTAAATCTCCACAAACTGAATAATATTTCTTAAAATCCCCACCTGCATCATCCTGAAGGCGGGGATTCTCTTATTATATTTCACGGTTTCAATTTTTTCCAAAGACCTGATGTCCACCTCCCTTCATGTTTTCCAGGAGTTTCAGCCTGTTTTTGAGATATCATAACACGGTAATGTCTTATTTTGCTCTGTTTTATATGTATTTTCTCTAAAGAAATCGGTAGGCTGAATTTTCAGCTCTCCTAACTCCTTCACATATCCTTGCACATCTTCCAGCAAATTCTTATGCTGTTTTCCAACCATTTCGGCTACTTCTCTGCTGTCTAGTGTTTGTTCAATTTGCTTCATGATTTCAAATTCTCCATATTTTCTATTCCTCGGATTCGCACATATAACACTTACTGGTACATCATCTGGAAAACTATTGATATACTTCTTTAATTCACTATTTTTCATTTTTCTTCAGGAACCGAGTACCCTTTATGAGTGCTGGTTCGACTGACTCCTTTCATATCATTTTTTCTAACTGGGGAATAACATCTTCCAGCTTTATGTAGTGTTGATAGTACTCATTTATGAGAACCTTGATGTAATGAGTTAATGTACCATACTTTTCCTGTATGGTATCCCTCTCTTCTTCGCATTCTGTCAGTTCTTCCCTGACATCATCAATGTCGCCTGCTTCATCTTCAAGCTGGGAATAATCGCTTTGTAAATTTTCATATTCCTCTAGTAATTCCTTATACTTCTGTCGCAATCCACCGTCACACCCATTTTCAAAGGCTTTTCGGACTGCTTCATACACCTCTGGTTCCATATAATCGTAAAAATCGTCTATTTTCGTAATATAGGAAACCTGTCCTTTATACTCAAACCCAATCATACTGCTCAAAGGAACCCGATATATCCTTACCCAGGCCGGAGGTTCGGCTCCTTTCCAATATGTCTTGTATTAACATAAACAATGTTATATAATGGCCATGTCTTACTCTGGCCGGAGGATCGAAAAAAACAATATGATTGTATTTTTGACCCTTTGTTTGGTAGTAATATCAATTCCATTGTGTACATATTTTCTTTTAAGATTTTCAAAAAAATCAAATATGAAGAAAATAAAATGTGGAAATAAACTTTTTCACATAACAATAACTTTTACTACCAAACATAAGACTAAAAAAGAATAATCATTCTTTCTGCAATGGTATTGTCCATTGCAGTTTTTATTTAATAATCCATAAAATCATCCAGATTCATCTGTCCTTTGCAGTTTCCACCGATTGTATCCGGATCCCAACCAACTCCGATATAATCAAGTACCTTCGCCCATCCGTAATCATTTCCCTCTGCATCCTTACACAGGTGGAACATTAAGTAATCCCACTCTTTTGGATTCTCTTTGTACAAAAGATCAAACCGATGTGGTCGCTTCTCCATATGGATTCCAAAACCACACATACTGCATCCAGTGCGCTGCGCTTTCGTGGTATATAGTGTTCCGTCTGGTTGTTTCTCTATGGAACCATAGATTTCCGGTATAATACTTTCCGGCATCACAAACCGTTCCGTTATTTTCCCTTCTTTGAAGAGCCGATCATGGTATTTTTCTTTCAGTCCATGCTTCCAGAGCTCGTCCATTTCCAAAGCCAGGGTCAATATATCCTGCCTGCCATAGATGGCAAACGGTGCTGATCGTATGGTAGATGCCCCAAAGTAATTACATCCGTTCATGCGTAAGCTCTTTGCACGCCTTCCACCTTCGGATGCCATTAATCCCAGATATGGCACGCTGTTGTGCTCTTTTCCCCAATCATCACAATTCTTTTCTTTGAGATAATAGCAGCACTTGGAAGATACTAAGAAGTCCGGCTTTTGGAAATCACATCCCTCATTTTCATTCTCATATCCACCGAACAATTTCAGCCATCGGTGATTAAGCTTCATACGTGAGTCCTTCTGCCAACCACCATATTCTCCGGTCTCACCAGTGATAATGGCATGGCGCACCGTTTTATTCTTTTCAGACGGATTCTGCAACAGTTCAATCTTTGCAGCTACCTCCTTGGATATAACTGGAAAACCAAACTCCTGAATCACCTTGGACTTACTCCAGTATGTACCATCCTCTCTCTTCAACGGCGGTACATTAATAATTCCAAGTGCTTTATGTACCCTCTGGATGCTTTTATCTTCCAGATACGAAGCACTGACTCCCGGTGCATCTATATCACATATCTCATGCAGAAACAGATATAAAACGATGCTGTCCAATCCTCCAACCGAAACATGATAGTTTAATCCTCTGCGATTGCATTCTGTGACAAATTCTTCTGCACGAATCTGTGCATATTTTCTTTTAAACTCATACGGCTGCTTTTCTTTCGCCATAAAAGTAGCAATCTTCTGACGTATACCCAGCCGTTCCATTCTTTCTTGTACGGATTCCATTTCTTTCCTCACATTCTTCCGTAATACTCTACAAATTCATGTGCTGAATAAGCGGTGAATCTCTTGTATGTATTACCAACTTTCTCTACTACAGTCTCACCCTTTGGCTTTTTCTTCTCTGCGAATGTCAGCATGCTCTCCGGATAGTAATCTTCAATCCCTTCCGGTTCGTCCCTGAACTTCTCCTCACGCTTCCACTCGTTGTATTTGTTCTTTACCGTGACCGGACTGTAGCCAATCAGCTCCCCGATCTCTTCTGCTGTCTTTCCCTGCTCAAACCATCGTATAATCAGATCCTTATAGCTTTTGACACCGGTGTTCTGATGTTCTTTCCGCTCCTCGATGTCCTGTGCGTATCTGTGTAAGGAGGTCACCTTGTAGCCTGTTGCTTCTGCGATCTCCTTGTATGGCACTCCGTCACGAAGCATCTGCATCATCAGATCCTTATTTTCTTTTCGCTTCATTGATCCACTCCTAACATTTGCTTTTCCAGTGCTGCATAATCATAATTGCCATGCATCATCTGGTTAAACTAAACTTTCTTACTGCTCTGTGGCTTCTTGTAGTTACCCGGCAGGTAATCTGTATATGCCCCTCTTGACAGGAAGTTTTCCGGATTGAGTATGTATCTCTCCTGTGTATCCAAAATCCGCACAGACTCCGCATAATTAGCAGCGGCATCCTTAAGATCTTCCTCATCAACAGAACTATCATCAAACAAGACCTGCCTGTATGCCTCTTCCGCTTTCAGAATCCGTACCTTTTTCGGGTATATCTCCCAGAAGCAATTAAAACCGTTGGGGGATATAGGGGGATATACTTTACTCTTCTCTACTCTACTCTGTGCATTTCCGGTATCAGAAATGTCATTTATTCCGGAAGAAATTGAATTAATTACCACATTTTTCCTATTTACAGGTACACTAATTAAAAGGTACTCTTTTTTCAGCTCTACTTTTTCACGCTTGGATGTGGCGTTTAGGTACCTTTTTTGTATTCCTGACGATGTAAGAATACGATACCTGTCGAAAAGTTCTTTTGAAAAAATGTCCCTGCGGATTGAAGCTGCTATGACTTTATTTATTAAGTTATCTGGGTAGTCGGATAAAGAAGTATCAACCACAGTACCAAACCGCCCTTTAGGATCGGATAAAGAAACCTTTCCAGTCGCAATACCAAATCCTTTACCAACGCCGCTAGGGGAAATACCTAATTGCATCGCCCAAAGAAGCGAAATATCGGGTGTCCATTCACAATAATAACCATAGCCAGAATATATACTTTGATATAGCTTAACGATTATTGCAAAACCCTTTAATCCAAATTCAGCTTCAATCAATTTAATTTTGTCGTCCATGTGGCAATCCAATTCAAAGTAATCCAATCCTACTTTGTTTTGTCTGCCTGCCATGATCACGTCACCCTTTCAAATCTTCCACGTATAAAGTCCTCATATGTGGCTTTTGCCACTCCAACTCTGCGAATAGAATTTATTCCCCTTCTTTCCTCCTGTCGTATAAAAGCATTCAGTTCGTCCATCTCTTCCTTAGAATCCTTACGTGGCTGATAGTAGCCATCCCCATGCGACATATTGATAATGGGATGTTCCATCCTTGCTTCTCCAATAAGATCTCTCATAGCTCTGTCTTTATCCTTTACATCTGCGATCAACCCATATTGAAAACAAAGTCTCGTGAGCTGTTCTCTCTTAATTGCGTTTTCTTTTCCTACCGGAATAAGATCTATAATATTAATTTCCAATATTTCACCTCACTTCATTCCTACCTACCAACTGGGGGAGCTGATAGGTAGGGTAATCTTCTGGCATTCCCGTGGTATGCTGCCATCAGATCTTAGCGTGGTTAATAGTTTCTTAAGGTGTTTCAACCTCTCATGTTACGAAATCACGGTGAACTGATCTAAGCCCGAAAGTTCAAACTGTAAATAATCCTTAATAGAGCTTGTAGCTGCAATCTTCCACGCACCGCCATCTGCTTCAAAGATTGCACAACTGATGCCATCATATTTGTTTTGCTTCACTCTGAAAATGAATTCAGATGCCGGCTGCTCCACTTCAAGGAATGTCCTGTAAGGTCTTAATTTGACCGGATTCGGAACAATAGCTTCCCCCTTGGAAGCAATGCCTGTTTTCACGGTTGCTTTCTGTGTCACTCCATCGTCCCCATATTCCGCAATCGTTCCTGCCTCCATAGTCCCGGCAAATTTCAAAATCAATGCCCGATCAGTGTCCGGATCATCAATGAACTTTGATTGAAGATTAATACAGAAGTTTTCCTGATCCATATAAGTATCAAATCTAAAATCAGGAATTCTTGCTTTCACAACAACCATCTTTTCACGGTATCTTTCTTCGTTCAGTTGTGAGAAAAGAACAACAGTTTCAGGATCAACCACCTGAATAATCATCTTGTCAGACATGGAATCAATATTTCCCTTAATATAATCCACAAGGCTTGTCAACGTGCACATCTCAATCGCCTTATCAACCATTGGAATATGCTTCTGCAATCTATGTAATGGCTTGTTCGAATACGTCTGAACGGTTCCATCAGCAAGTGTAATATCCTGAACCTTTGCTTCACTTAACCCAACGATATACTGTAATGCTTCTTTAATCATATTTTTCACCCTACCTGCTTATAATGCAGCCTTTCTAAAATCAACGACATGGTTTTCAGTTCCTACAACTTCTCCGGTTTCTGTATCAACTATATCACCATCAATATTTTGAGTCTTTACTGGTACAGGCTCATTGGCATAATCCCGTAAGTTCATCTGCCCTTTAATCTGCTTTCCATACTCTTCTGCAAAGATTTCTCCTGTTTCCAGATTCTTTCCAATGTAGAACGAAGTCTTCATTCCTGCCTGTGGTGCCAGTTTCTCCTGTACATCCACTGCTACTGACACATCATCCCTCGCTTCATTCTGAACAAAGGACAACTTAATTGTGATACCTCTTTTTACCTTAAAAGAAGTGTTCTGATCCTGGAGGTTCTCAATAACCCTCTCAAAGGCTTTGCTAAACTTTTCCTGTAATGCACCTCCGACAAGATCTTTTAATTCAATTCCATCCATGCTTTATAACCTCTCTTTCGCTATTCTAAGTAATTCCTTCCAAACTCTGATATAAAATCTGTTCTGGTTCCATAATGTGCTTCGAAGTACCTCTGTGCCATCTGCTTAAGCTGCAGATCCAGTCCGGCATTTGGTATGGCATGGACACTGTAATTACTCTCGTTATGGTATCTGGGCTCTAATGCTACAATGAATCCATACTTCTCACACTTCTTTCTACGCCCGTTACCAGGAAATACATGGTGTATTGCCACATTGTTGCTGCCTGTCACAAAGCAAATCCCTAAATCTTTCTGCAAGACACTGAATAATTTCACACTTTCCACCTCTCTTTCATTGCCTGTAATTCTGCCGGTGGAAGGGTTTCTATGCCAAGATCTTTGGCATCTGCTACAGTACCATCAATAAGCACTGACATTTCCTTGGTATCGTATGTATGACTCCCACGGTATATCTTGTAAAACGTTGCTGTTCCGTCATACTTAACTGGAATTGCATGAAGTGTTTCCTGCTCCCACATAAATTCTTCCGGAGCATTGGTCTTATAAAACATAGGACTCCCATCTTCCAATAAAAAAGGCTGTCCATATTTGCAGATCAATACATTCTTAGCCTTTGCTTTCGAAATAGTCAGGGCATCAGCAATCTTCCCAACCAACACATGAAAATATGCGTTTGCATCAAGGGAACGTTTCTGGCGGTACTTTTTCATTTCTACCGCCAGATCATCCAATGCACTTACCGTCTGTAAGGCCTGTTCCGATACCTCCGTAAGTGACAGGGTGACAAGTATTCCGCTTGTCATAAGATCACGTGATATTTGCTTGATCTTTCCTCTACACTGCATGCTCATCACCATACTTTTCATTCAATGTCCTGAGCATCTGCCCTACATCATTGGCAGTAATTGTATCCATAGTCTTTCCAGCACTCAGAACCCATCCTTCCAAATTGATGTTATGCTTCTTACAGACATCCTTTAGTGTCTTAAGCTGTGCCTGTGAAGGCTTTGTCTCTTCCTGCGGAATACCTGTTGCAAATGGTTTCATTTCCTCTTTGAGCCACAAATCAAATCCCAAACCAGTATGTATGGCAACACACTTAACAAATGATCTGCACATACTGTTCCATACTCTCTGCTGACTCATAGAATTATCCTTAACCGGATTACTTCCATTCATCACAGGAGACTGCATCTCATATTCGTTATCATCGATAACAACCTTGATTCTCGTCTCATAACAACGATTAATGACCTTATTTTTATCCTCAAATGCTACCTCTGTCATTCTCAATGAAGTTCCAGTCCGTTCATCCGGTATAGGTATCCAATACACCTTTTCAGCTCCGTTTTGATGCAATAAATCAATGCATTTCGCCCAATTAAGATAAAGCAGCCCGTCTCTTTCTTCACAATATGGTACGACATCGATATTTCTCATTTCAGCATAGCTTTTAAGCATCCTCTTCCTCCTTTATCCAGTTTCCGGAATAAAACCATTCCACCAGAAGCTCCCTGAAATCTTCAAGATCCGGTAATGACACCTTTCCGAATGGCATAAATTCCTTTTTAAACTCTTCCATGTCCTGTAAGTCCGTAGTGATACGTTCCATCGCATACATAAAAGCATTTTCATCCTGTATTCTTTTTCCATGCTCTGGTCCGATACCTACGTACATGATTTACCTCCAAAATTTAATTCCAACTGCTTAAACGGACTATTCATCATCCTGACTACATTGTCTCGGCGTACAATCCTTTGTCGTTCCTCTTCCCTGCATTCCAGGCAGACACCGCCGATCATTTCTCCCGGATCACATCTGCCGTGACAGATCGGGCACTCAATCCCCTTCATGTTCTCCTCCTACATTTATAGATAATGCGGTAACACTATATCTAAGTTTCAATACATCAGTGAGATCTACAAAATTGGGATGTTTCCTCAGCGCCTTTGCCTGCACTTCCAAAGCATATACAACTGCCGGCAGATCAATAGGATCCATCGGTCCTATTGCCTTTGCAATCCTATTGGTAATATCCTGTATTTTTTCAGGTGACTGAATATATCTGTCGTAAAATATGTCTGTCATTTCCTGTACCATTTTATTTTTATCCATTTGACATTTCCTTTCTCCTGCCTTAACATAAAGACAGGCATAAAATTTCCGTTTTTTGCTGTTTTAATAGTCCCGGCTCGCCAAAGTATCGGGGCTATTATTTTTACCCTTCTGCATCTGTAATGATCTGCACATAACAATAATCTCCATACCTTTCTGTCCATTCATGACACCGTTCCAGACTGCTCCGGAACACATCAATGCTTGTCCCTTCCTGGATACTCCCTATGCCGTCCCTGTCTCTGTCGATCCCGAAGCCGGTATCCTTCACCTCGAAATACCCGATAAAATTCATGTCCATGTCATACAGGACAACCAGGGCATCCATCCATTCTTTCTTTGCAGCAATGATGCCCTCACGGACTTCACAGCCGGATGCCGTGATACTGCCGGGTGGATATGTATAACACGTGACACGCATCAGTTTCAGATCAGATGATTCTGCAGCTTCAACTGGCAAGCTGTACAGGAGTACCAGTAACAGCATCACCAGAACCAGTAACACCGATAAAATTCTTTTTCTCATGATCTTCTCCTTTCAGCATGGAACGCACCAGTTCCCATATAAAATCTCTCTGCCTGTCCTTCTCTTCCTCCGATCCTGTAATCAGTCCGGCTTCCTCGTGTGCCATGTACATCTCTCTGCTCCTTTCTGCTGAATGTAAGCAGGTAAATACTGCTCAATATTGCCAGCACTCCCGCCGTGATATATAACTGGCTGTCCATTGCTGCAACAGCCAGAAGAAATACCACAAACGCAATGCTCTGTTTGAAACGAATCTTTCTCAATGTTCTCCCTCCTGCTTGTCCTCTCTGTGGACCCTTCCGGGTCCTAGATCACGTATTTTTTTACCTCGTCCGTTATCGTTCCATCCTTGTTTTTTACATAGACATTTGTGATCTTTACACCACTTTGCTTAGCTGCAAGCATCAGCAATGTTCTTTTCATATCAAGTTCAAGCTCCGGAGTTAATTTAGGTATATCACTCATATAAATACCTCCATTTCTTTATTAATTGATATGTTTCACCGCTTGTACGGCTTTACTTCTTTTTGCCAGGCAAATGCATCTGCTCCTCGGCTTCACTCATTCTTACCCTTGGCATCGTTATCTCCTTTCTTTCCATCACGGCATATAATTGCCAAACACACTACGATCGTAAAACAGATAATTAATGTCTTTGCTATAGATACCACTCTTTGTACCTCCTTCCTGTTTGATGTAACCTCTCTTTTGTGATATGCTGTACGCAAATAAATTCATTGGAGGATTCTTTTATGGATAAATTTACCTTTATTCTTGCTCTGATCGGCTCGTTGGGCACCGCCTACTCTGTTATTATGAATTTCTACTGGCACCGCATAAGTATCAATTGCAATATTGCGGAGTATTGTCCCTCAAAAAACGCCTTGGTAGTTTATATGTCATTTACCAATCACTCCCGATTGCCTATTTCAATAAGCGATATAAGCTTGTGGTGCGGTGACGTTCTGTACAGCTGTATTCATACTCCAGAGGTTGTAAAAACAATCAGCCGAACCATAAATAACAAGCAAACCTTCCAACAACCTATTTTTTCTGCCCCTCTTCCAATAAACGTACCTTCTCTATCAGGGACATCTGGATATGTTTACTTCCAGTTTCCGCAAGAAAATTTCCAAGTCGATGCCAAGTCTCTGACTGTCGAATTAAGCACCAATCGTCATCTGACACTTCGAAAGAAACTTTCACTTGAGAAGAGTTTGCGTATTGTTCTGTAGTAATTTCTCCTGCCACTCTTTCTTCCTCCTTTCTGCTACTCCAACAGCTTGTCTACTTTACTCATGCTGCATGATCTATTTCAATTAAAGGTAAAATATCTTTTTGCTTCAAAAATTCATATATGAACAGTCTTCCTTTCTGCGTCCAATATGAATGTTCCTTCGAATGCTGCACTCCCTCTGCATCCGGATAATTATGTGTTTTTGTCTTTAAATAGCCACATCCTTGATATTTCGCATATAGTACCCACATATTCCCCTGTTTGAATTGAATCCCTAGATTGTGTAACAAAAGATTGAACTTCTTTGCTGACATACCATAATCCTTTGCTATAACGGTGGTAGAAATAAGATCTCTACATTGTAAGATCAGATCATAATAGGAAGCTTTGGGTTCAAGTTCTTCAATAATTTTCTGTTGCTCCACCACCTGTCCACCAAGAAATTCACAGCGATCCTTCAACCTACTGATTGTCTGATCTGCCAATTTCAACGCCCTAGCAAATATCTGTTCCGGTGTGTTCCAGGCTTTCTCTAAGTCAATGAGGTACTGTCTGCATCGTTTTCCAACTTCGGTTCTACTCATAAGACAAATATGCTTTGCCATGTCCACTGAAACTGCATAGTCCTGAAGTTCTCGCTGAGCTCCATTATTAACAACCGTACCCGAAAGTACACTTGTAAAATCCTCTCCCTCAACAAATCCCTTGCTATTGGTTTCAAACCATGCACTAAATCTTTTCTCAATATTCAATTTTTCATGCAATTCTCTTGCTGATACAGTTTGTGTATCAAAATTTACTGTAATAAGTTCGTCCATATTATTCGCCTTTCTCTGTAAAAACTTTTCTTAGTTCAACAGCTTCTCTGCTATTTTGAAGAATGCTCGCCTCAAAATCATTGCTATCAGATGCCACCAACTGAATGAGCAATGACGCTTTCTTAAGTCCTTCCTGTCTGCCACGTTCATATCCAGTGCGATATGCTTCTCTTTCCTGTGGTGTCATGTATCTTGGTGCTATCATCTTATTACCTCTTTTATAGTTTAGTTTTTTTAAACTTTTTGATTAAAAAAATATAAACCAATCTTATCTTCCGGAATTTCTAGCATCTGCGAAATTTTAATAATGTCATCCGATGTAAATCTTACTTTATTGTTCATCTTCATTGAAAATGTATTCTCCGATGTTCCAAAAGACTTTACGAATGCGGTTTGACTACCATATTTTTCTATAATTCGTCCTCTTAATTTGCTGTAATCAAATGCCATTTGCGAACTCCTTTCTTAATATTTGTTTCAATTTTTGAAACTATATGAAGTTTAACATTTTGAAACCGTTCTGTCAATATATTTTTTGAAACTTTTTAAACTTTTTTATTGACGTTTTTAAACTTTCTTATTATAATACATTATAATACAAGAAAAAGGAGGTTGCTTTTATGTCTCAACCAATCGCTGAATTAAAAGATAGGTTAAAACAAGCATTAACAATTCGAAATATAAAGCCAATTGAACTATCCGAAGCAACAAAGATACCAAAATCAGCAATAAGCCAATACATGTCCGGGTATACAAAGCCAAAACAAGATAGGATTTTTTCTATTTGTAAGTTCTTACGTATAAACGAAGCATGGTTGCTTGGTTATGATGTTCCGATGGAACAAAATAAAACAGCTATTAATTCAGACAACAATGACACTGATTTAACGATTATTCAACGAGAACGTAGTAAAATGTCCGATAAAGAGAAAACAAAACTAATGAATATCCTCAAAGCAAACTTTGATGATTACAACTGGGAGGAAGATGACTCTGGAAATATCGAGTGATAGAAGAAACGAGATAAAAAGTATTGTTTATTCTACTTTACTGTATAGTAATCAATTATCCATGCCAGTAAAAATCGGAACAATTATTCGTTCTTATAAAAATATCAAACTAATAACATATAGCAGTCAAATCAAGAAACGTGGGATAACATATAAGGAGCTTATTATTAGTGCAGAAACGCATGACTCTTATGTTGTTTATAGCCGCTCTAAAAACAAGTATTGTATCTATTATAATGATATAGATATAAATATTGTATCATCTAACCGTGTACGTTGGAATTTGGCTCATGAACTTGGTCATGTTCTTTTAAAACATCACGAATTGTGTTCAAAAGAGAAATTACTACGCAACGATATCTTTTTAGATAATATTGATGATGACAACTATAAAATAGCTGAACTTGAAGCTAATTATTTTGCTCAATTATTGCTTGTTCCACACGTTGTTCTGCTCGGTTTTAAAATAAAAAGTCCTAAAAATATTAAAAATATTTGCAAAATATCAGATAAGGCAGCAAATCGAAGATATCATGAATTTGTAGAATGGAAGTCCCACGTAAACGCTCACGACGAGTACGATAACCGTGTTTTTCATTTATATTATAATTTCATTTACAAACGCAAGTGCAAAAACTGCGGTGCAGGATTAATTCAAAAAAAGGGAAAGTATTGTCCTATATGTGGTAATAAAAATACATTAGAATGGGGAGATGGAGATACTATGAAATATCCTATATTAGACACTTATGAAAATGGGAAATTGAAAGAATGCCCTAACTGTGGTAATGAAGAGACAAATATTAAAGGGGATTTTTGTCAGATATGTGGTCAGAAAATTATAAACCGCTGCTCAAACTATGATTGTACAAATGATGTTTTACCTTCTAATGCACGATATTGTCCAGTATGTGGTGATCGAAGCACCTTTTATAATTTGGGATACTTAAAAGATTGGAACTATGAAGAATCACCCTCTAATGAATTTTGGCATAATATTCCTGATGGAATTGATGAAGAGCTTCCTTTTAATTAAACTTTATATATAACCATAAAAATTTATTCCAACCATGATAAATTAATGAAAATACATTCACATACGAAGGTATAATTTGTATACTTGACAAGCTTTCCGCATATGATACAATATCACTAATTAGTGAATGACTGCTGTGCGGTCGCGGAGAGTCTTGGAATTATGTTTCAAGGCTCTTTTTGCATTCAGAGGAGGTTATTTATGAACGATAGAGAATTTGAAGAACAACTACAGGCAATGTTGCAAAGAAATACCGCACACTTATCAAAGCAAGAAACCGTAGACGCACAGATTGTAGATACAATACCACAAGAATCTGCTTCTACCGAAAAAGAAGTTATTCTATATCAAACAGATGACGGAAATATAAATGTATCTGTGTTCTTTTATAATGAATCATTCTGGCTCTCACAGAAGGCTATGGCAGATTTATTCGGAGTTGACAGAACAGTTATAACAAAACACCTTTCTAATATATTTTCTGATAAAGAATTAGATAAAAATTCAGTATGTGCAATTTTTGCACATACTGCTTCAGATGGCAAAAAGTACAACACGCAATACTATAACTTAGATGCAATTATTTCTGTTGGATATCGTATAAATTCATATAAAGCTACAAAATTTCGTCAGTGGGCAACTAAAACTTTACGTGAATACATGATAAAGGGCTTTGTTATTAATGATGATATGCTTAAAAATGGAAAGTCATTCGGTAAAGACTATTTTGATGAATTACTGGAACGCATCAAAGAGATTCGTGCCAGTGAGCGGCGATTCTATCAAAAAATTACCGACATATATGCACAATGCAGCTATGACTACGATCCTAAAAGTGAAACAACACGAACCTTTTTTCAAACAGTACAAAATAAACTCCTTTTCGCTATAACCGGTCACACAGCCCCCGAAATCATTGCCAACCGGGCAGACAGTTCAAAAGAACATATGGGAATGCAAACATGGAAGAATGCTCCTGATGGAAAAATTTTGAAATCCGATGTTACGGTTTCCAAAAATTATTTATCTCAAAAAGAGCTTTCCGGTCTTAATGATATTGTCAATATGTATCTTGACTACGCTGAAAATCAAGCCAAGAGAAACAAACTAATGTCTATGAATGACTGGATAACAAAATTGGATTCTTTTTTAAACTTCAACGAATATGACATAATGCAAAATATTGGGGTTATATCTCGTAAAGTGGCGGATTCATTAGCAATAAAAGAATATGAAAAATACAGAATCATTCAGGATGACAACTACATCTCCGATTTTGACAAAGCAACTGAAAAATATCTATAAATAAAATCTGCCCCAGTGCTACCAACACCGGAGCAGATTAGGAACCATATCGGGAAATCCGATACAATCACCTAGACAAGTGAAATTGTATCATTTTCCCGGTGAAAATACAAGCACCGGGCATTTTTATGCTCTGCTGCCATAAAATGTATGAGGAGGATGATATAATGATCCGTTGTGCCATTTATGATCGTGTGTCTACCGACCTGCAGGTGGAAAAGGGCTTATCCCTCGCCACACAGAAAGACGATCTCACGCAATACGCAAAAGATCACGGATATGTTATTGTCGGTTACTACGAAGATGAGGGCATTACTGCCCGGAAGAAAATGAAGAACCGTAGGGACCTTATGCGGCTCCTGGATGATGTGAAAGCGAATAAGGTGGATCTGATCCTGGTAACCAAATTAGACCGATGGTTCCGTAATGTGAAGGACTACCACAATACACAGGAAATCTTAGATGCACACCACTGTAACTGGAAAACCATCTATGAGGACTATGACTCTTCCTCCGCTGATGGCCAGCTTAAGATTAATATTATGCTTGCAGTTGCACAGAATGAATGTGACCGTACCTCCGAACGAATCAAAGCAGTATTCCGGCATAAGGAAGCCCAGGGAAAAGTGATCAGTGGACGCATGGCTCCATATGGCTATAAGGTGGTTGACGGATATGTACAAAAGGATGAATCCGTCTCGCATATCGTTGTGAGCGCGTATGAGCGTTATTTTAAGACTTTTTCCATTCGTGACGTAATTCGTTACCTAAATATGAAATACGGCGAAAATGCCCCCTCTGACAACGTTATAGACCGTCTCTTTAAAAACGAGAAGTATTCCGGCTCATTCCGTGGCAATCCAAACTGGTGTGAACCGTACCTTACCAGAGAACAATACGAGCAGATCCGCACAATAGGAACTACTAAGCAGAATACCGGACAATATGAGCCTTACATTTTTACATCACTGATTAAATGTCCGATCTGCGGAAACAACTTCACTGGTTACCGGAAGAAACAGAACCTGAAAAACGGTGGTCAGAGCATCTACATAAAATATCGTTGTGGAAATAAATTTAACCGGCATGGCGGAGCGTCCATACTGGAAAAGACCGTAGAAAATTATCTGATTGAAAATGTCCTGATCTTTCTGCAGCGCGACATTGAAAAGTTGAAAAGCATGGCTGCCTCCGAACAGGAATCCGGAAATAACGCGAAGGTAATTCATGATGAAATGGGACGATTGAATTTGATGTACCAGAAAGGCCGTATCACGGATTCTTATTACGAAAGTCAATATGAACTGCTTGAAAAGAAATTAATGGAGCTATCCACTGTATGCGATATCGAGAATACTATTGAAAAACGTGAGAATCTGGTCTCCTTCTTTCAGGGTGACTGGATCAACTTATATCGTTCACTGGATGCTGAAAATAAGAAAATCTTCTGGAAAAAATATATTAAAGCTATTCAGGTAGATCCGGAAACCCGCAAACTATGCGGTTTTCATTTTTACTGATTTAGGAGTAGTATTTATCGTGCACTGTAGAGTTTGAGCCCCACGCCACCTCTCTTGAAGAAAAAGGCGATGGCTACGTCGTTGCTTCCTTAGGAGAAAGCTCCGGCTATGTTCCTTACACGGCGTTCAGTGCAAAGAAAAGCTATATTGAAAACAATCCTGAAATTATCCAGTCCTTTACCAATGCACTGCAAAAGGGCATGGACTATGTGGGCAGTCATACTCCGGAGGAAATTGCCACTGTCATTGCTCCGCAGTTTGACGGCACGCAGCTGCAGACCATCACCACCATCGTTTCCCGGTATGCGGCACAGGATACCTGGAAGGAGAATCTGATTTTTGAAGAGGATTCCTTCATGCTCTTGCAGAATATCCTGGAAGAAGCCGGTGAGCTTCCGGAACGTGTTCCTTATGAAGCTCTTGTAACCACAGAATTTGCCGAACAGGCTGTAAAATAAAAGCGCCCTCTTCCCTTCTGTGTGCAGCCTGTCGTATCCCCCCGATGAGGAATTCCCCGTTTTTCCTATGGTATTTCCTCATCGGGGTACTTTTGATGTATTTATTGCATTAAAAGATTCATTACAGGCTCACTGTACTAGCTCACACCAATGACGATACCAATCACAATCACCGCTGCACAGAACAGCTTATAACCGACGTTCTTTTCCCTGAAAATAAATTTACCGGCAAGAATGGTTACCACACAGCCGCTCTGCTTCAGTAATGTCATAATGGTAATCCGGCTGTCGGGTATGCCATTTGCCACAAACAGCGCTTTATCCGCAATAACAAATAAAATGGCAAGCAGCCAGATCCATCCGTTCTTCCAGACCTCCTTCCGGATTCTGGTGTGGCTGCAGAGAATATAAATCAGATAATACAGCACCAGAAACAGCATATACCAGAACTGTAGCTGGGAGCTGCTGATGTTTTTCATCAAAAGCTTATCCATAAGTCCGGAAACTGCATTCAGCATGCAGGAGGCAAAGGCAAAAAGAACCAGAATCACAGAAACTTCATTTCCGGACTGCCGTACTGCAGCAGATCCACCTGTCACTGCATCTGTGATATCCATTACCTGATCAGACTGACCGGGGACTGTCTGATCTTTGCATCCTTTCGTCCGTTTTCTTTGCAGATTCGCCCGTAATTTTTTTAACAGCACAGAGGGCTTAAATTTCAGAAGCAGCAGGCCCGCACCGACAAAGACAAGACCGATCATCTGATGCGTATTCAGTGTCTCCTGCAGCACCACGACACCTAAAAGAGTTGCAAACAATACTCTTGATAAGTCAAGCACTCCATAGAGGCTGATCGGCATTTTCTTAATCGCCTTAAAGCTGCAGATCCATGCAAGGAAAATCACAAAGGATTTCAAGGCAATCCAGAAATAATATTTCGGCTCAAGCCCCATCGCCGACGGTGCCTGTGGAGTTACAAACAGGAAGCCGAGCAGTGTATAGAAAAACAGCACCTCAATGACACTGTTTTTTGTCAATGCCTTCTTCTTTACAATTTCACGCGCTCCTTTTAACACTCCATATAATAAAACAAGTAACATCCACATCGCTTTCGTTCCTCCAGACAATAACCCTTTTATATTCTATTTTAGTACCATTTGTCTATAGGCATTGTGTACAAAACTATTCAATGCTATAATTTCCTTATCGAATATTTGGAGGGTTATCTTATGGGTATTTTTATTGATCAGACAGGGTATCTCCCTGCATCCAGGAAAGTGGCAACCACCACCTTCCCCTGTAATTTCCAGTTAATTGACAGCACAACACAGCATGCTGTTTATGATGGAGTAAGCACGGATTCCGGAATGGATGAAAGCGCAGGAGAACAGGTCTACCAGCTTGATTTTTCGAAAGTAAACGCTCCCGGACGCTACTATGTCCTTGCCGGAAACGGGGAGCGCTCCCACACCTTTGTCATAGGAGAGCATGTTTATGAACAGCTCCAGCTGGATCTGATGAAATGTTTTTACTTCCAGCGCTGCGGCTGTGCACTTACCAGCGAATATGCCGGTGAATATACACATGCCGCCTGCCATACAGAGGATGCTGTTTTTTTAGAGGATTACATGAACCAGACACCGGATCCGCCACACTTTGACATGACCGGCGGCTGGCATGATGCCGGAGATTTCGGACGCTATATTTCCCCGGCAGCCGTTGCTGTCGGACATTTGCTGTATGCGTATGAGCTTTTCCCCGAAAGCTTTCAGGCTTCCTTACATATTCCGGAATCCGGTAATCTGCTTCCTGACATCTTAAATGAATGTCTCTATGAATTAAAATGGATGCTGAAAATGCAGGCAGACAATGGCGGCGTTTATCACAAGCTGACCTCCTTTGTCCATGCGGATTTCCTGATGCCGGAGGAGGACAAACTCCCCTTCCTGATCTATCCCGTTTCCACCATGGCAACTGCAGATTTTGCAGCCTCCATGGCACTGGCCTCCAGAGTGTATGCTCCTTTTGATAGAGCATTCTCCACACAGGCCCTTGAAGCCTCCCGTAAGGCCTTCGCCTATATGGAAAGCCACCCTTATATCGGCTTCCACAATCCGGAAGGAAGCAACACCGGAGAATACGATGATGACTGTGACATCGACGAACGTCTCTGGGCAAGTGCCGAACTTCTTCGTACGGATACAGCTCATCGGGATACCTATTTAAAGGCTTTTGAAAAATATTCTTCCATGACTCATCCGGAAGTAAGCAAAACCGATTTTGGCTGGACCGATGTTTCAGGCATGGCAACCCTATGTCTGCTTACGGATCCTGGAAACACCTGTGGAGCCACACGGAAAAGGGAATATGAACAGATCCTGTTTACCGAGGCCGACCGGCTCATAGAACTGCAAAAGAAATCCGGCTTTGAGCTTTCGATGAAACCGGAGGATTTTGTATGGGGAAGCAACATGGTTGTCTGCAACCGTTCCATGCTGCTGATTCTGGCCTCCCTTTGCAGTGAGGGAGACACCGCATCCCGGTATCGTGAGGCTGCATTAAACCAGCTCCATTATCTGCTCGGCCGTAATGCACTTGATATCAGCTATGTAACCGGAGAAGGTGAGCATGCTTTCAGGAATCCACACAACCGTCCGACCGCATGCGACGGAATTGATCTGCCGATGCCGGGCTGGGTAAGCGGCGGTCCCTTTAAAACACCTTGTGATCCTGCTGCCATTGCGGCTGTTCCTGCCGGTACCGCTCCGATGAAATGTTATGTCGATGACGTAGGAAGCTATTCCACAAACGAAATTACCATTTACTGGAATTCTCCTGCAGTATTTATGACTGCATTCTTTAACCGGACAATCTAAGAGCAGTCTCACCAGGTGCTCCGCATGCACCTGCTGCACTAAGTTCGTACTTCACTTGGCTTATTTGTTCTCAATTAAGTGCACAGGTATCGTCCGTACTAAGTTCAGACTTCTCCTTCGGATCGCCTTCACCAAGTACTCTACATAAATAAGGCGCTGCGGACCGCAGCGCCTTATTTATTAATGTTTGTTTTTGTTTGTGTTCGTTTTCTTTTATTCGTATTATTTATCTTTCACTGCTTTCTCTTTGACCGGCTTTTCCTTCATCGGCTTTCCGGTATCCGGCTCCTGTTTCTGTGTTACTTCCCGAAAATTATCCACCAGCTTTTCCAGTAAAAGCTTCTTCACGTACACATCGTATCCCAGCGTAAAAATAAAGGAAAATAACTGTAAAATCTCCTGATCCTCTTCCGGCACGTCGGTAAAGGTCTTTTTCGACATCGCAAACTTTTCAATAATATCTTTCTTAAGACCTGCAATCTGCTCCTCTTCCATGCCGAATACCTCTTCGTAGATACTGGAAAGGTTCGGCTCACTGGTCTTCTGGAAGTAACGTTCTGCAAGAGGATTTAACAGAGTCTGGATATCATTGATCGAAAGCATTCCCTTACAGTAATAAATGAAAATCAGCATCAGGATATGCTCTTTACTGTACTTCTTCTTAACCGGCGGCGGCAGAAGATCGTTCTTTGCATAGTTGTTAATCATGGTCTTCGTCAGAATCTTGTCTTCGTCCGGCTTACGCGTTGTCGGCTTCAGCTTACGATCCATAAAGGTCGTCACCTGATCCATATATAAATCAATATTGGGAATATCTTCAAGTTTAATGCTCTCGATTCTCCCGATGCTTTCTAATATGCTGTTTAATAAATCGTCCTTATCGATTGTCATGGTATCTGCTTCCTTCCAAATACTTACCTTCCAAAAACAAATGCCTCCTTCGGAGTCGCTTGTTTTTCTCTGCTCTGCTTTATGCTCTCATGCCCGTGCTTCGCACTCCCTGTCTGTCTTCGACAGACGCATGTTCGCTAATGGGTGCTGAAAAACAAATGCCTCCTTCGGAGTCGCTTGTTTTTCTCTGCTCTGCTTTATGCTCTCATGCCCGTGCTTCGCACTCCCTGTCTGTCTTCGACAGACGCATGTTCGCTAATGGGTGCTGAAAAACAAATGCCTCCTTCGGAGTCGCTTGTTTTTCCCTGCACCCATTATATAGTATTTGAAACTACATGGCAAGTCTTCATTTACCACAATATATTTTGATTTTTCAGTGGACTTTAAAACTTTAGTATGTTAAAATATTACTGTGTAAATATCACTATGCAAAATACATTCATGTTTATATTATGGAGGTATCTCATGAATAAGAAAATACAAACGGAAGCAGTAGACCATTTATTTGAAGCCATTCTGTCCCTTGAGAACAAGGAAGAGTGCTACGGCTTTTTCGAGGATCTCTGCACGGTTAATGAACTGCTCTCTCTCTCCCAGCGTTACGAGGTGGCATCCATGTTAAAGGATCACAAGACCTACCTTGAGATTGCGGAGAAAACCGGAGCATCCACCGCTACCATCAGCCGGGTCAACCGTTCCTTAAACTACGGAAACGATGGATATGAACTCGTATTTTCCAGAATCCATCATAACTGATTGGCGATTTATAACAAATGGGTAAGCCCTGTGGCTTACCCATTTATTTCGATTAACGTCATCGGATCAATATATTCTTCATTCTGCGTGATTTCATAGCCAAGCTTCGTATTATCCTCTCCTACCGTAAACAGGATATATCCCTTGCCCAGTGTCTCGCCGGTCTTTACAAGCGGTGTCCCGTTATTCCGGTAAATGGACTGATAGCCGTTTCCATGGTCAATCACGATTTTATTTCCATATTGCTCATCAGCATCAATACTCAGTACCACTCCCGTGCCTGTCGATACAATATTTACCCCATCCGCAGCTGTAAATTCCAACATGGGATGCTCTTCAGAATCTGTGGCTTCTTCCATCGTGGCTGTCCCACTTAACGGAAAGCCCTTCGGCATTGCATTTTCACTTTCTTCCTGCGAAATCGCATCTTCTGTTGCCATCTTCTTGCTGACGGTTTCACTTAAGACCGTAATCTTACTGTTCAGGGTGGCATTCTCTACCGTAAGGGATTCGTTCTCATCTGTGAGCGTATTAATCTGGCCGATCTGACTGATCATTTCCTGATGCATATTCTGAAGTGTGATCGAATCATAGATTAACCGGCATACCACCAGTACAATCACTAAAAACAACACAATACCTGCCAGTTCAATTGCCGTTGAGCCAATATGATGCTGACGGATCACTCCGTCCTCTTTCTCCGTCACCAACAGAAGGAAAAACTTGCTCTTACGTCTCTTCCTCTCCTTTACAGGCTCCGTTTCCGCTTTGGTTTCCTTTTCCGTTTTCTCCGGTTCCTGTGTACCGGTATCCGGATTCCCGGATTGCTTTACATCCTCTGAGTTCTTTACTTCTTCTGCCTTTTCTGTTTTCTCGGCAGCCTTCTGTTCTGATTGATCTGCGGCAGTAATTTCGGTCTTTACTTCGGAAGTTTCTTTCACTTCTTCAGTCTGCGCTGTCACCTGCCCGTTTTCGGTCTTTTCGACCTTCGTTTCCTCGACTTTGGATTGTTTCATTTTCATACACCTCCGGTCAATTAGGGACATTCTAACACAATTTTCCAAATCACACAACTATTACGTTATGTTCACTCGTATCTCGATGAACCATTTTGTCAAAGAAATTCCTTTACATTTAGGGTTTCCTGTGCTATTCTGAACTTGTTACAGATTACTGTAGCGGCACTATATATTTTTAATTTTCTTGGAGGTATCTACAATGAACAAAGGTACAGTTAAGTGGTTTAACAACCAAAAAGGTTACGGATTCATCTCTGATGAGGCAGGCAATGACGTTTTCGTACATTACTCAGGATTAAACATGGAAGGCTTCAAGTCTCTTGAAGAAGGAGCTGCTGTAGAATTCGACGTAGTAAATGGCGAAAAAGGACCTCAGGCTGTAAACGTAACAAAGTTATAATTCCTGTGAATCATAACGCTTTATTTAATTCAGTAACACGATGTGCCTGTTCTTAAATATAACTATTTAGAATTTGCTATTGTTTTAAGGAATTAAAGAAAACCCCATCCCAACCGATGGGGTTTTTCGTTGCCTTGCAGTCGATACATCCTATTGCTTTTAAATTTTAAGGAGAGCATTTTTATGAAACGAGAATCTTTTAAATCCCGGCTTGGCTTCTTACTTGTCAGTGCCGGATGTGCAATCGGTATCGGTAATGTCTGGCGTTTTCCCTTTGTTGCCGGTCAGAACGGCGGTGGCCTTTTCGTCCTTTTATATCTGGTGTTTCTGGTAATTACGGGACTTCCCGTCCTCACGATGGAGCTGGCTGTCGGGCGTGCCAGCCGTAAGAGCGCCGTCCTCGGATATAAGGCACTCGAAAAGCCCGGAAGCAAGTGGCATATTCATGGATGGTTTGCCATGCTTGGCTGCTACCTGCTGATGATGTACTACACCACGGTCTCCGGATGGATGGTTTCCTATTGTGTGAAGTTTGCAACCGGAAGCTTCGTCTCCGGAATGACCACCGAGGATACCGGTGCGATGTTTAATAATCTGCTTGCCGATCCGATTGGGATGGGGCTTTGGATGGCCCTTACCGTTATTGCCGGCTTCCTGATCTGCAGCCGTGGTCTTCAGAACGGTCTTGAAAAGATCAGTAAAATCATGATGGTTGCTTTACTCTTCCTGATCCTTTTACTTGCCGCACACAGCTTTACGCTTTCGGGTGCCAGAGAAGGCATTAGATTCTATCTGGTTCCAAGCCTCGATACTGTCCGCGATGTCGGCATCGGCAATGTAATTTCGGCTGCCATGAACCAGTCCTTCTTCACCCTAAGCCTCGGTGTTGCTGCAATGGAAATCTTTGGAAGCTATATGAGCAGGGAGCATACCCTTGCAGGAGAAGGCGTCAGGATCTGCGCGCTGGATACCTTTGTCGCAATTGCTTCCGGACTGATTATATTTCCTGCCTGCTTCAGCTATGGTGTCGAAGTCAATGCAGGTCCCCAGTTAATTTTCATTACCCTTCCCAATGTTTTCGTTCATATGCAGGGCGGACGCATCTGGGGAACTCTTTTCTTCCTGTTTATGACCTTTGCAAGCTTCTCTACGGTCATAGCAGTATTTGAAAACATCATGTCCTTCTGCATGGATATGTTTGGTATCAGCCGTAAAAAGGCCGCGCTCATCAACTGTATCGTCATTCTGGTTGCAAGCCTGCCCTGTGTTCTCGGTTATAATATATGGAGTAATCTTCATCTGATTGGCGGACGTGATGTATTGGACAGTGAAGATTTTCTGGTAAGCAATCTCCTGCTTCCCTTAGGATCCCTCATTTATTTACTGTTCTGCGTAACGAAATGGGGATGGGGCTTTGACCACTATCTGGAAGAAGCCAATACCGGAAAGGGGCTGAAGCTTGGACGTTTCTTAAAGCCTTACTTCCAGTTCATTCTTCCTGTTTTAATCCTGATTATCCTGATTCAGGGACTTTTATAGATAAGAACTGTCAACAGAAAACCTTTCAAACCAAAAACCTGCCGGAAAGATCAGCCGGCAGGTTTTTGATTTTCTCTCATTTACAGTCCTCGATCACTTTTTCAAAGCTCATCGTTCCGCCAAATAAATCCAGCGCACTTCCGATCGTAACGTCCACCTTTCCCCGGCCAAGCTTCTTTAATAATTGAAGATCCTCATAGGTATGTACTCCACCGGCATAGGTTACCGGAATATCACAGTATTTTCCAAGCATCGAAGCAACCTCCTCTTCAATGCCATTCGCTTTTCCCTCCACATCCACGGCATGAACCAGCAATTCATCACAATGGGAGGAAAGCTCTGCAATAGTTTGTTCGTTCAACACCACATCCGTATATTTCTGCCAGCGGTCGGTCACAATATAATAACTGCCATCCCTTTTGCGGCAGCTCAGATCAAGAACCAGATGCTTTTTCGAAACCGCCTGCTCCATTTTCCTTAACCGCTCATAATGAAGCACGCCATCCTTAAATACATAAGACGTCACAATAACATGGCTGGCACCCGCTTCCAGATACTCTCCTGCATTTTCCGGAGTAATTCCGCCTCCGATCTGCAAACCTCCGGGATATGTCTTAAGAGCCTCCATAGCCTGGTGCTTTGTCTGTTCATAAAATTCAGAGGAAACAGGATTTAATAAAATAATATGCCCGCCAACCAACTTTTTACTCTGGTATAATCCGGCAAAATAGGCCGCCGTCTGCTGTGCCACAAAATTTTCTGTAGCACAATTTCCGGTATCCATAAGGCTTCCGCCAACGATCTGCTTTACTTTTCCATTATGAATATCAATACATGGTCTGAATTTCATGGTAGGATCCTTTCTTTCTCCCGCATAACTTTCACATCCCGGGATATACTAACTGCGTAAACTGTACAAACACAGTTTGAAAATATAAGGAGGACATTATGAAGACATCAAAAAAATGGCTTGTACTCACTCTTGCCTTTACCATGCTTTGTCTGCTTACTGCATGTGGAAATGACAACAAAGCAAATGGTAACGTAAATGGTGCCACCGCCGGTACGAATAACACCGGTAATAACAAGGAACAGAATGGCACGACAGATACAGACAGCACTCCAACCAATAGTCCAACAGGCGCAGGCACAAACAACACCACAGACAATGACAATTCTCTGATGGATGGTGCCGGAGACCTGGTGGATGACACCGGCAACGCGGTAGGTGATGCCATTGATGACATAGGCAATACCGTAGGTGACGTGATCGACGATGCCGGAAATGCGGTAGGTGGTGCGGTAGACAATATCACAGATGGCGTTTCTGACATCACAGGTGACATTGTCGGCAATGGAGATGGAACCGGCACCAATACGGCTACAGGCACCGGAAAGGGTCCTGCAACAGGTGCAGCCGGTAACACAACCGGTAATGCCGGAAGATAATGCATGCTTATTTTCCAGAAAATCAATGCCGGAAAGGGCATCGCGAACAGGCGATGCCCTTTTGTTTATCTCTATTTTTCTATATTGGCCTTTTTACTTTTCTACAATAATACCATCCCGGTAAGCCTGTAACAAAAGCTCGAGCTGCTTGATCTGATCCTTTAACTCGCGTCCGATGTCGGTATCGGATACCCTGATACGGACCGGAGCCACCTCAATCACCGTAGAATCGGAGAAAATATCGGATTCATGTAACACCGCTGCTTCCATGGATTCAAATGGTTCATGCGCAACCAGACGCATACCGTGTGAGTTGGCAACCAGCGTATAACCTGCAATTCCGGTCTTGCTCTGATAAGCCTTGGAAAAGCCGCCATCGATAATCAACAGCTTACCATCACATTTGATCGGAGACTCCCCCTTCTTTAATTCTACCGGAACATGCCCGTTAACAATATGGGACTTCCTGGTGTCCAGTTCAAATTCATCCAGGATTTTATTTAAAATATCCTCGTGGTCAAGCAAAGAATAATAGGCATTCTTGGTTTCCTTATGGGTTTCCTTATCCTCAATAAAGTAACGCTCAAAGGTCGTCATCTTATCTTTACCGAAAACAGGAGAATTCGGTCCCGCCCAGATATACCAGATGTAATCCTGTGCCTTGTGCATCTCTGCCGGATCATTCTTCGCATAGTAGCCTTTCCGGGCATAATTATCGAGAATATCATATAACTGCTTTCCCTGATAATCCTTTCCATCCACATCCACACTTAAGAAATTCCCCTCGCCATCCATCGGCATACAGCCATGGTATAGCAGATTGGAATTGTATACCTTATAAAGACCACCGTTGGAATACAGGAAGCGTACATGCTTCTGGAGCTTTTCACATTTGAGGAAGGCCTGACGGATCCGTTCCATCACCTGCTCCTCATCCGGAGTAAGTGCATAGGGATTCTTGGGATCAATGGTCGGAAAATCGGTATCGTTCATCGGATATTCCTTACCATATGCCATAACCGTCTTCTTCTCATAATCAATTTTATCGAGCAGCAGCCGGTCATCCATCAGGAATTCCGGATGCTTCATAATGACCTGTCCCTCCAGCTTGAACTGCATAATGGCAATTGCCTTATGAATCTTCATATCAAGGCTTAAGTCCTTGGTATTATAATCGGTATTATATTTAATGGAAAAGGTATCGCAGTTGGTATTCGAATAGGTATCAAGTGCAAAGGTTGCAAGCGGAATCAGATTAATTCCGTAACCGTCCTCCAGCGTATCCAGACTTCCGTAACGGGCTGCAATGCGGATTACCGTCGCAATACAGGCAAGCTGTCCGCAGGCGGCTCCCATCCACAGAATATCATGGTTTCCCCACTGGATATCCACTGAATGATAATTTATCAGAGTATCCAGAATAATATGGGGACCCGGTCCACGGTCAAAGATATCACCGACAATATGTAGATGGTCAATCACCAGTCGCTGGATCAGATTACTCAGTGCAATGATAAAATCCTGCGCTCTGCCGATCCGGATAATGGTATGGATAATTTCGTTGTAGTAGCCTTCCTTGTCCGAAATATCTGCTTTTTCGGTAATCAGCTCTTCGATAATATAAGCGAAATCCTTCGGGAGTGCCTTCCGTACCTTAGAACGGGTATACTTCGATGCCACCTTCTTTGTAATCTGTACCAGACGGTGCAGCGTGATCTTATACCAGTCCTCAATGTTATCCTCTTCACTGATTACAATATCCAGCTTTTCTACCGGATAATAAATCAGCGTTGCCAGTGACTTCTTATCCTTGTTGCTAAGTGCATTCTCGAATACCTCATCAATGGTACGGCGGACTGCACCGGAACCATTCTTTAATACATGGGCGAACTGCTCATATTCTCCATGAATATCCGTCAGAAAATGCTCCGTTCCTTTCGGCAGATTAAGAATCGCCTGAAGATTAATAATCTCTGTGGAAGCCGCTGCAATATTGGGATACTGCCGCGCCAGACTCTTCAGATATTTCAGTTCCATGCTCTCCTGCTGGCTCATATTTTCCTTACCCTCTCCCTCTCACATTTGTAAAATCAGTGTAACCGTTCGGTTCAACACTTTTATTATGTCTCGTCAATAACCTGGCTCATCTGGTAGTGTCCGGGGCCTTTACCCTTCAGGAATTTTGCTGCCTGAATGGCTCCTTTCCCGAATACGGCCTTGGAATACGCGGTATGGGAAAATGTAATGACTTCATCCGTACCCGCAAAAATAACATCGTGGTCACCGACAATTGTACCGCCGCGAACCGAGGAAATCCCAATTTCCTTCTTCGGGCGCTGCTGCCTGCGGGTACTTCTGTCAAACACATATTCATACTGATTGTCTAATTCTTCATTAATGGAATCAGCAAGGGCAAGGGCTGTGCCGCTCGGTGCATCCAGCTTTAGGTTATGATGCTTTTCAACAATCTCAATATCGAATCCGGCCGGTGCTAAAATTCCCGTTGCTTCCTTCAGAAGCTTAAGCAGCATATTGATTCCGAGAGACATATTTGCAGAACGTAAGATCGCTACCTTTTTAGAGGCTTCTCTCACATAATTAAGCTCTTCTTCGGAAAGTCCTGTTGTACATACCACACAGGGAATCTGTCTCTCCACACAATATTCCATCAGTCCTTTAATCGCCGCCGGATTACAGAAATCAATAATAACATCTGCCTGGACATCACAATCACTGATATGCTTATATACCGGGAACGGATTCTTGCCCTGATCGTAAACATCGACACCTGCAACAAGCTTTACTTCCTCATCCTGCGCAATCAGTCCCGCAATCATCTGTCCCATTTTACCATTGCATCCATGCATGATTACTCTTGTCATCGCACTGTTCCTCCTGTTCGTTTATATATTTTTACAGTAACTATTCAGAACCCCATTCGTAAAACCGCTGTTTCACAGCGTAGTTTACCTCATGTGGTTACTTCGCCATATAAATCATGTCAAATGTCCATATAAATGCAAGCATTCTATGTCCATATTGCCATAATTTGCATGGCTCTGAATAGTTACAGGATTCCGTATTTCTTCATTTCTGCTTCGAGCTTCTTTGCATTCTCGGGTTCCATTTCGGTTAAAGGAGCCTTCGGAACTCCAACCTGCTTACCCTGTAAATTAAGAGCCATCTTAACCGGGATCGGGTTTACTTCACAGAATAATGCCTTGCACAGAGGAATGGCTCGTAACTGCTCTGCACAGCTGCCCTTTACATCTCCGTCAAAGAACTTCTGGCAGATCTCATGGGTCTGTCTGGGTGCCACATTGGATAACACGGAAATTACACCGATTCCGCCTAAGGAAAGAATCGGCACGATCTGATCGTCATTTCCGGAATACAGATCAACCTTGCCATCTGCCATGGACATCAGCTTTGCAATCTGTGAGATATCTCCGCTGGCTTCCTTGATACCTACGATATTCTCAACCTCTGTACACAGTCTGACTGCGGTTTCCGGCTGAATGTTGCATCCGGTACGGCTCGGTACATTGTAAAGAATACAGGGAACTTTAATCGAATCTGCAATTGTCTTAAAATGCTGGAATAAACCAAACTGGGTTGCCTTGTTATAATAAGGTGTAACTAAAAGGACACCGTCTACTCCGTATTTCTCTGCTTCGGTAGAAAGATAGATCGCCGTTTCCGTGCAGTTAGAACCGGTTCCTGCAACAACAGGAATTCTGCCTGCCACCTTCTCTACACAGTACTTAATCACCTCAAGGTGTTCCTCATGTGTTAAGGTTGAAGATTCTCCCGTGGTTCCGCAGACCACAATTGCGTCGGTTCCACCGGCAATCTGATCCTCAATTAATTCTCCAAACTTCTCAAAATTTACGGTTTTGTCCTCATGGAACGGTGTAACGATTGCAACGGCTGCTCCTTTAAAAATTGCCATAATAAATCCTCCTTATTTTTCAAAAAAAAATCAGTACACTTCTGCGCACCGATTTATTAAATGACTTCTCAAGTATGAATCGGATAGCGCCCCATCAAATAACTGATGACAGTCACACAGCTCTTAACTGTGTGCCCAAGAGCCTCTCTGCAGTATGAAAAAACTCTTTCGGCGTTCCTCCCTTTCATTTTCCTTCACTTGCGACTGCCACATCCAAAAAATTACTCATAATTCACGCAACCTCTACCTCATCTATTAAGTTACAAAAATATCATAGCACCACGGCGATTTCCTGTCAACACTACCAGCGTTTAAACTTATGTGTCTCAATTCTGGATACATCATCAGCCAACATGCACACCTCATCATTCATGGTAATACCGGTCAGAATAATCCGGGTATCCTCCATTTTCTGGGAAAGAATTTCCTCCAGATCTCCTACGGTGATGATCCGGTTATCAATCAGTCCCAATACTTCATCGAGAATCAACAGATCACACTCTCCTGTGGAGAGTACCTTTTTGGCATAATTTAATCCATTCTTGATATTCAGGATTTCCTCATGCTTCTTATCCTCGGGAAGTTCATCAAAGTTCACGTCCGACTTTTCAAACCGGAAAATCTTGATTTCCGGCTCCAGCCGGTGAATAAATTCGGTGTCCTTAAGTCCCTTACCCTTAAGGAACTGGATAATCACCACGCTTCCACCTGCAGCGGCGGTAAGAACCGCCTCACCAAGCGCTGCCGGAGACTTTCCATGTCCATCTCCACTATAGATACAAATTGCTCCCTGTTTCATTCTCCACCTCATATATGATCGTTACTATTCAGAACCGCATTCGACGTCCATATTGTCATAATTTTCATAGCTCTGAATAGTTGCAAATTAGTTGTTCCTGTTAAATCCGGCACGCTTACGAAGGGTCGGATCCAGAATCTTCTTACGGATACGCAGGGACACCGGAGTGATCTCCAGAAGTTCGTCCGTATCAATAAATTCCAGTGCCTGCTCAAGGCTCAGTACCTTAGGCGGTGTAAGCCGCAGTGCTTCATCGGAACCTGATGCACGGGTATTGGTAAGCTGCTTCTTCTTGCAGACATTGATTTCCACATCCTCCGGCTTGCCGTTCTGTCCGATAATCATACCGGCATATACCTTTTCACCGGCACCAATAAACAGTGTTCCACGTTCCTGTGCATTGTATAAGCCGTAGGTAATGGATTCTCCGGATTCAAATGCTATGAGAGAGCCCTGCTTGCGATACTGGATATCTCCCTTATACGGTGCATATTCATCAAAAATCGTATTAATGATACCATTTCCTTTGGTATCGGTCATAAATTCGCCACGATATCCGATCAGTCCTCGTGCCGGAATGGAGAACTCCAGTCTCGTATAGCCTCCGGTAATCGGGGTCATGTTCTGCAGCTCGCCTTTCCGCTGTCCAAGCTTTTCAATAACCGTTCCGGTAAATTCATCCGGCACATCAATATAGGCAATTTCCATAGGCTCTGTCTTACGTCCCTTGGAATCCTCATGGTACAGCACCTCTGCCTTACTTACCGCAAATTCATAACCTTCACGACGCATATTCTCAATTAATACGGACAGATGAAGCTCTCCGCGCCCGGATACCTTGAAGCATTCGGTGGACTCGGTTTCCTCTACACGAAGGGAAACATCTGTATTTAATTCCTTAAACAGACGGTCTCTTAAATGTCTGGAAGTAACAAACTTTCCTTCCTGTCCGGCAAGCGGAGAATCATTTACCATGAACTGCATGGCAATGGTCGGCTCTGAAATCTTCTGGAACGGGATTGCCTGCGGGTTATCGGGAGAACAGATCGTATCCCCGATATGGATATCTGCAATACCGGATACTGCTACGATCGCACCGATGGTCGCTTCCTTCACATTGACCTTGCGTAAGCCATCGTACTCATAAAGAGCACTGACCTTCACCTTCTGCATCTTCTCCGGGTCATTGGCATTCACAATGACAGCCTCCTGGTTGATCTTAATGACACCATTATCCACCTTGCCGACACCGATTCTGCCTACATATTCATTATAGTCAATAGTACTGATTAATACCTGTGTTCCTGCCTCCGGATCTCCTTCAGGTGCGGGAATGTAATTTAAGATTGCCTCAAATAATGGCATCATATTGGGCTCGATATGCTCCGGGTCAAGTCCGGAAACACCGCTCTTTGCAGAAGCAAAAATAAACGGACAGTCAAGCTGCTCATCAGTCGCATCCAGATCCATAAACAGCTCTAACACTTCATCCACAACCTCATTGCATCTTGCCTCCGGACGGTCAATCTTATTCACGCATACAATAACGGGAAGCTTTAATGCCAGTGCCTTTTTCAGAACGAACTTGGTCTGCGGCATAACACCTTCAAAGGCATCCACTACGAGGATGGCACCGTTTACCATCTTTAAGACACGCTCTACTTCTCCACCGAAATCGGCATGTCCCGGGGTATCAATAATATTAATCTTTGTGTTCTTATAGGTAACAGCAGTGTTCTTGGAAAGGATCGTAATACCACGTTCACGTTCGATATCATTCGAATCCATGACACGTTCTGCGATCTCCTGGTTTTCACGGAACACACCGCTTTGCTTTAATAATTCATCTACTAATGTTGTCTTACCATGGTCAACATGGGCAATAATTGCGATATTACGGACATCTTCTCTCTTCTGCTTCATAACCTGTATCCTTTCATCTAAAGCCTTTTCGTAACAGCTTCATTACACCTTTTCCTTCTTAAACCGTAACAGTATATCACTATATATCGGTGATTGCAAGCGTATTATCGTGTACTTGTCGAATTCTGCGGTGCTTCAACGTTCTAAACGGGAAAAGTATGCATAAAATTTTATTGCATGTAGGAAAAAGCAAAATGAAGAGACAAATGGAGGTAACAAAACATGACAGACAAAGTAATTGAGAACAATCAGGTAATCATTATGGGAGAAATCATCAGTGATTTTCAGTTCAGCCACGAGATATTCGGGGAAGGCTTTTATATGGTAGACGTAAATGTGCCGCGCCTTAGTGATTCCTGCGATGTGATTCCTTTAATGGTTTCAGAAAGACTGATTGATGTAAATGAAGATTATCGTGGACAGGGAATCATGGTTCAGGGTCAGTTCCGCTCCTATAACCGGCACGAAAATGTATCCGGGCAGGGACTGATGATGCGTAAGAATAAACTTGTTCTGTCCGTATTTGCCAGGGAACTGGAATTCGTGGATGAAATGCCTGAAAGCTCGAAAACCAACCAGATTTATTTAGACGGCTATATCTGCAAGGATCCGATTTACCGTAAAACACCTTTGGGCCGTGAGATTGCAGACCTTCTCCTTGCTGTGAACCGGCCTTATGGAAAAAGTGACTATATCCCCTGCATCTGCTGGGGAAGAAATGCACGCTTTGCCAATACCTTCAAGGTTGGCACCCGATGCGAATTATGGGGCCGGATCCAGAGTCGTGAATATATGAAAAAGATCTCGGAAGAGGAATCCGAAAAGCGCATTGCCTATGAGGTTTCCGTAAGTAAACTCGAACTGATGGAGGATTCCACCATATCATAAATGGAACTGTTCAGCGGCCGGTCCTTGGGGAAATCCCAAAGAACCGGCCGCTTGGCTTGTTTTGCTCTATTGTAACTATTCAGAACCACATTCGCAAAATCGCTGCTATGCAGCTTTCTTTTTTATTTATATATGCATAACCGCTGTTGCGATACTGAAATAAATCAGCAAAGACAGGGCATCTACAATCGTTGTAATAAAAGGACTCGCCATAACGGCCGGATCAAAGCCGATCTTCTTGGCAAGCATCGGCAGAAGACATCCGATCACCTTTGCAATAAATACGGCTGCAATCAACGTCAGGCAGACAACTGCTGCCACTGCAATCGTCACATGATCAAGCAGCAAAAGCTTTACAAAGTTTGCTGCAGCCAGTGTAAGTCCGCACAGAACCGCTACCCTCGCTTCCTTCCACAATACCCGGAATGCATCCTTAAATTCAATCTCATTTAAGGAAAGTCCACGGATAATCGTAACGCTTGCCTGTCCTCCGGCATTTCCACCGGTATCCATAAGCATCGGAATATATGCGGTCAGCACCACACAGGCACTTAATGCATCCTCAAAGGAAGTAATGATGCTTCCGGTAAAGGTCGCGGAAATCATCAGAAGCAATAACCACGGAATTCTCTTCTTCCAGGTTTCAAAGACCGTAGTCTTCATATATGGCTTGTCAGTCGGCACAATAGCTGCCATCTTTTCAATATCCTCGGTAGCCTCTTCCTGCAGGATATCCACGATATCATCGACGGTAATAATACCAACCAGCCGTTCTTCATTATCCACAACCGGCATTGCCGTAAAGTCATATTTCTGGAACTGTCTGGCAACCTCTTCCTGATCCATCATGGTATTGATGAAGATCACATCCTCATGCATGATCTCACCGATCACGGCATCGGACGGACTGATCAGGAGATAACGCAGTGCCACCGTACCGATCAGCTTTCTCTTGGCATCTAATACATAACAGATATTAATCGTCTCACTGTCCATGCCCACCTTACGGATCCGCTCAATTGCATCCTCTACGGTCATGGTTTCCTTCAGATCCACATACTCCACAGTCATGATACTTCCTGCAGAGTCTTCCGGATAACGAAGCAGATGATTAATATCTCTCCGGATATCCGGGTTTGCATTTGCAAGTATCTTCTTAACAATATTCGCAGGCATTTCCTCTAAAAGGTCTGTTGCATCATCGGCCATCAGGTTATTGATAATGCCGGCCGCATCCTTCTCAGACATGCTGGTAATCAGTTCATGCTGATGATCCACCTCTAAATAGGAAAATACATCTGCTGCCATTGTTTTAGGCAGAATACGGAAAATCTTTAACAGATCTTCCTCCGGAAGCTCCTCCAAAATCACGGCAATATCGGCGGTATTCTTATCCGACAGCATCTGACGGAGCTTGGTGTACTGCTTCTTCTCAAGCAGTTCTTTAACGAGTTCCAAATCCTTGTTCTCTTCCATTGCAATCTCCTTTATATGTGATTTTTATGCTCCGCCCATGGGGAGGAAGATCTGTATTGCTGCTTAATATCTGACTCTTCATAAAAACCACCACCTTTCGAAACTGCGTATGGCAGATCACAAGCTCTGTCACCAGTTTTAACTTTAATTCACACGATAAACATTTGTCAACCAGAAATATCTGTATAATACCCTTCAGAGATCTGTTCGATCTGAATGCGTCCTGCGGTTGCCTCCGTCAGCTTCCTGCGGATCTCTTCCGCACGCTCCTTTGGAATCTGAAGATCAAACTCCACATTCTGTGTATAACGCGATTCCCCGATCGTAATCTGTTCATTGGCAAGCAGATACTGGATCTTTCCAACATCCGTATAGGCAAGCTTTAAGGTAAAGCATACCCCATAGATCATGGTGCGGATTCCGGCATCTGCAAGGCCTTCCTTTACCGCCTGGGTATAGGCACGCACGAGCCCTCCGGTTCCTAACAGTGTCCCGCCAAAATATCTCGTCACAATCACAACCACATTCGTAATACCTTCGGAAAGAAGAACCTCTAACATCGGCTTGCCTGCCGTGCCGCCCGGCTCTCCATCGTCACTGCATCTTTTCAGTTCCCTGTTTCTTCCTATAATATATGCCGTACAATTATGACGGGCATCATAATATTTCTTACGGGTCTGCTCGATGAGTCCCATTGCCTCCTCCTCCGACTGTGCCGGATAGACATGTGCAATGAACCGGGACTTCTTTTCTTCATATTCTCCGCATCCCGGCGTATCCACTACCCGGTATGGTAAAAATTCCTGCTCTTTTGGTGCCAATTGCATGATCCTTTCTTCCTTTGCCTTGCTCTGAATAGTTTATCATATGTATTTTGAAAAAGGAATAAAACCCGTGTAAAATGTGAATAATTGTTATGTTTCTATGAATTCTTAATGAAATAACTTTATTTCAGTACCACAATTTGATATACTACTTGTATTGTCTAAAAACACTTTGCTTTTATTTTGGAGGTTTATTCAATGAATTATACGAAAAAAGGGATTCATGAAAAGCAGAAATCCCTGCATGCCACCTCCACCCGTCTGTTAAAGAAGGGGCTGTTGGCAGTCTTAAATTTATTTCTGATTGCGGTACTGGCCTGCGGCATTATTGGTGCCAGCCTCGGAATCGGCATTTTCAAGGGAGTCATCGATACCGCTCCCAGTATTGAGAACGTCAAGGTAACACCTACCGGCTTCTCCACCTTCGTTTATGATCTCGAAGGAAACCAGATTGCGAAGCTGATCTCCCAGAATTCCAACCGTATTCCGGTCACCTGGGATATGATACCGGAAAATCTGGCACACGCTTTCGTTGCAATCGAGGATGAACGTTTTTATGAGCATAACGGAATCGATATCAAGGGTATCATCCGTGCTGCCTACGTTGGTATATCCAACGGCTTCCACTTTACGGAAGGTGCAAGTACCATTACCCAGCAGTTACTTAAAAATAACGTCTTTACTGACTGGACAAAAGAAGAAGGGCTCGCAGACAGTATGAAGCGTAAGATCCAGGAGCAGTATCTTGCGATTGAGCTGACCAAGACCATGTCCAAGGATGAGGTTTTGTTAAACTACATGAACACCATCAACCTTGGTCAGAATACCTTAGGTGTACAGGCTGCTTCACTTCGTTACTTTAACAAACCGGTAAATAGTCTGACCCTGTCCGAATGTGCGGTAATTGCAGGTATTACCCAGAATCCGTCCCGTTTTAATCCGATTTCCCATCCGGATGAAAACGCCAAGCGCCGGAAGAAAGTGCTGAACAACATGAAGGATCAGGGCTATATCACTCAGGCAGAGTACGATGAAGCCATTGCCGATGATGTTTACTCCCGTATCCAGATCGTCAACGATGAAGTAGATGAGACTCTTGTCAATACATACTTCGTGGATGCGCTGACTGATGATGTCATGAACGATCTGCTTGCGGCCGGTTACAACGAGACTCAGGCATTTACCCTGTTATACAGTGGCGGACTGAAGATTTACTCAACACAGGATCCGAACATCCAATCCATTTGTGACGAGGTTTTCTCCAATGAAGAAAACTATCCGGAAAACACCCGATGGCAGTTAAGCTATGCCCTCACCATCAAGCGTTCCAACGGAGACTTTGAAAACTTCAGCACGGAAAAGCTGCAGGCATTTTATAAGGAACAGAATGCTTCCTACAATCTGATTTATGATTCGCAGGAAGCTGCCAATGAGGATATTGAATATTATAAACAATTTGTTTTAGGCACAGACGGTGAGGTTTATGACGAAAAAATCACTTTAACTCCCCAGCCGCAGGTATCCATTACGATCGAGGATCAGCATACCGGCTGCATTGTAGCCATGGTTGGCGGCCGCGGTGCAAAGGAAGGAAGTAAAACCTTAAACCGTGCCACTGATACCACCCGTCAGCCGGGATCCACGTTTAAAATTGTTGCCGTTTATGCACCGGCCTTAGACAGTGCGGGATTAACCCTTGCTACCATGGTCAATGACGCACCGTTCAATTATGCGAATGGACGTCCGGTCAGCAACTGGTGGGGAAGCGAATACCGTGGGTTGAATTCCATCCGTCAGGCAATCATTGATTCCATGAATGTCATTGCAGTAAAAACCTTCACGGCGATTACTCCTCAGCTTGGTTATGATTATCTGAAAAACTTTGGTTTCACAACCGTTGTGGACCGTGAAGAAATCACCTATGGTGGTAACACTTATGTTTATTCCGATATCCAGCAGTCCACTGCCCTTGGCGGTCTGACGCACGGCGTCACAAATGAAGAGCTGAATGCTGCCTACGCATGTATTGCAAACGGCGGTACTTATATTAAACCCAAGCTTTATACCAAGGTAGTCGATCATGACGGAAATGTAATTCTCGATAACACCGAACCGGAAACCAAGCAGGTCATCAAAGAAACAACCGCATGGCTTCTCACAGATGCCATGCAGGATGTCGTTACCCAGGGTACCGGTGCCTCCGTCAACTTTGGTGGTATGGCAATCGCCGGCAAAACCGGAACCACTTCCGATTACAATGATGTATGGTTCTCCGGCTACACCCCGTATTACACGGCAACGACCTGGACCGGTTATGATAATAACACTAAGCTCCGCAAGGGTGAGGAACGAAATCTCGCCAAGAAGCTATGGCGTGCAACCATGGCCAAAATCCACGAAGAACTGCCATCCCAGTCCTTTACGATGCCAAGCGGTATTGTTCAGGCAACGGTATGTGCCCGATCCGGCAAGCTTCCGATTGCAGGCTTATGTGATGGCACATTAAAAACCGAATACTTTGCTGAAGGAAATGTGCCGACCGAAAGCTGTAATGTACACTATCAGGGACCGATCTGTCAGTACACCAATCTTCCTGCCAGCGAACAGTGTCCTTTCAAGGTAGAAGGCGTATTGGAGGTCACTCCTGCAGATGATCCCCTGATGAGTGGGGACAGCACTCTTCCGGAGCAGCAGGAGCCCCAGACACAGGAAATCGTAAATGAAGACGGTTCCATTACTACAGTGACCATACCAGGCACTGCCGGAACCTGTCCCCACAATGCGGAATTCTTCGCTAATCCGGATGCCGAGGCAATTATTGCACAGCAGCGGAACGAAATCATAGCCGCGCAGCAGAATGCAGCGCTGGCTGCACAGGCTGAAGCCGCTGCCAATGCCGCAGAAGGCGGAGGAGAACAGCCTCCTGCAGAACAGCCGGCAGGTTAAATAAAAACCGGATTGTCTTTTAGCGGAAATCAGAATAAAAAAAAGAAATACAAAGGCTCCTATCGGATAACCTGTAAAATCAGGTATCAGACAGGAGCCTTATTTGGAATCTTATATGATCTTCAACTTCTTCATCATTATGATGCATAATTCATTATGTAATGACAGGTATTACTCAGGAAATGACAAGTCTATGATCTTTCTTCTATTTTTGAAGTAATATACAGGATATTCCCCAACACTGTTCCAAACAGATGAGTTCTCACAAAGTCTCTGTATTCCTTTACGGAAATGTAATACATCCGTCCCCAGGAAGAAATCCGGTAATAATTTTCCCCCTGATGACTTACAAGACCTGTAATCGTCACATAATGGGCACGGGTGGCATCGACCTGCTTCATCTGCCCGCTGCTTTCCATATAAAGCGGCAGCCTGTCTTCCCTCTGCCAGGGCAGCAAAACACGCGGAATACACAAAATGACCGGCAGATCTTTTTGCAGCATTCTCTCAATACGCCTTCCCCTGACGTTCTCGAAAAGTCCCCATTTGGCACGATACGGCATGCGTCTTTTCCACATGAACGCATTAAAACGGATTGCCATAAGTATTCCGGACATTCCATTTTGCGTAGGAAACCACTTAAGCTTCCGGCACAGCTTGTTAAAGTAAGTCCGATAGGCTTCCTTTTCCTCAAACACAGTATGATAAGTAATCCCGTCAAGCTGATAAGGTCTTATCTCCTTCTCCATCAGATACAGCAATAAATCTCCTAATGCAACCATTCCACAGCCGCCTCTATATTTCCTCTGGCTGCACTTATCCTGTAACGGCTTAAAAAAGAGCTGGCTGCCACCATAGGTCACCTGCCTGCCGTCCTGTACCTGTATATAAGCGTTCCTGCGAATGCACAGAATCTCCTGCATCAATCTCCTCTTCCCCTGTCCGATTTCTTTAAAATTTCCTTTACCATTTTCTTTAGAATTTTTCTTCAAAACTTCTTCAAAACTTTTCGAAAAATCCATTGACAAAGTAATGATCTATATGATACTATACTAAACGGTGATTACACCAATGCTGATGTGGCTCAGTCGGTAGAGCGTCGCCTTGGTAAGGCGGAGGTCACGGGTTCGATTCCCGTCATCAGCTTTTTTATTTCAACCGGTAAGTATGCGGAATGCGCGTATTTACTGGTTTTTCTTTATTTTCGTGTTTGCTTTATTATAAACTATAGTGTGCAATTTCACAATAAAATCTGCTAAAATAGATATGTTTGCAACCCTTTGGATATTTTAAAAATGTTCATTTATAAAAATTGATTTTCTTCTGAACAGACTGCGTAATTTTTCCTTCTTTGCACTGATAGCAATATCCTCACGCAACAGAGCTTCGTCCAGCGAGATTGCACCGACTGCAAGCTGGGAAAATGCCTGAATGCTCACTTCCATATCTGTTTCTGTTCCATCTGCGGCCACCTCTACTGCATTCTCTGTCACATGCCAGATCCGGTTATTCTGCTCAATCTGCGGATCACAGACTCGGATCCTGCAATCCGTTCCTTCCGGCTTTGAAAGGATCTCCAGCATCCTTTTCACATTGATAACACGCACCATATAATCCTGCCTTGTTGTCTTTTGGATCTCGTATGCCTTCGCTGATCTGATCACAGAATATAATTCCAGATCATAAGGCAGTGTTAACTCAATTTCTCCATAATCCGCACTGAATCTTGCCAGAAATCCAAGAATCGCCCGAAACCCTTCCGGAGAGTTCCATGCTGCTTCCTCAACCCACATGAACGCCGCTTCCTTCTGATATACATCCTCAATCAGCAGATAAGCAACATTCTGTCCCTTTTCACGAAGCAGATAGGAAAACTTCCGCTCCTTATAAATATTGCCTTTCATATGCTCTCTCTTCATAAGAGCTTCCTCACGCTTCACCGCAAGGTTATATTTCGGTGCAAACTGCCGGTAAAGACTGAAATAGTCCGAAATATCCTCTCCTTCCTCCCACATGACAGCTTCTCCGTCAAAGTGATACCCCTTTAAGACTTCAGGTTTAAACCTGTATTGATTCCTATAACACACCGTCTCATAACCGAATTTCCGGTAGAACTGATGGCTGAACGGATACAATGTCGAAATCACTTCCCCGTTTTCATAGGCATAAGGCAGGAGCTTCTCAAAAATATTCCGGACAGCTCCGGTATTCCTGTATTCCGGCAGAGTAGATACGGCGCCGATTCCTCCATTCTGTATCTCCTGCCCATCCACATACGAGGTGTAACGGTTATTGATGATCCTTGCCATGAGAGTTCCTTTCTCATCAAAGGCTCCCCAGTCCTCCTCTTTTGCCTCTTCACACTCCTGTCTTTTCTTCGCAAGATCATCGATCCTCTCATGGAAGCAGATTCCGGATATCCGGCCTGCCATAAATTTTTCTTCCTGCTTTAGCTGTCTGATGACCATTATTTTCTCCCCCACCTTATCATTCTCAGCTTATACTGCCTTATTTCGTATTACTATTTTATCACTATTGCTCCTGGCATTCCGATCACAGGCACAGTTTCCGTCACTGGCTATTTACCGGTAACTACACACGATACGCGCAATTACCGGTTTTCTTTACTTCCGTGTTTATTTGCTTTGCAGTCCTCTGGTTTTCCTGCTGTTCATCAGATCATAAATGCAGGGAACCACAAGCAGGGTCAGCAGAGTTCCATAAAGCAGACCTCCTACCGTAACGATTGCCATCGGCTTGCCCATCGCTGCTCCCATATCTGTACCAAATACCATAGGTAACAGTCCGAGGATCGTTGTTAACGCCGTCATCAGTACCGGACGAAGTCTTGTCCTGCCTGCCTGTAAAATCGCCTCATGCTTTTCCATTCCCTGTTCAATCAGCTGGTTCATATAATCTACAATCACAATACCGTTATTTACGATAATACCTGCCAGCATGACAAAGCCGATGACCGCAACGACACTGACCTCACAGTTTCCAAGGAACAGTCCCAGGAAGCCGCCCGTAAATGCCAACGGAATCGTAAACATAATGATAAACGGAGATTTCAGGGACTGGAACTGGGCAACCATAATCAGATACATGAAAATGACCGCCAGAAGCAGCATCAGCATCAGCTGCTGCATGGCATCCACAATCATCTCATTTTCACCCTCCATCACGAGAGAATAGCCCTCCGGCACTTCATAATCTGCAAGGTTCTGTTCCAGCTTCCGGGATACCAGACCCACGTTATATCCGTCTGCAATGGAAGCAGATACTGCAATATAGCGGTTCTGTTCTGTTCTGCTTACTGATTTTGGAGAAATAGTATTCTCAAACGCTGCAATATCCTTAAGTGGAATTTCCACCTTCTTATTGTCTTTATCTGTCTTTTCAATAATAAGATCCTGTACCAGCTTCCGGGTAAGTTCCATGTCATTGGCGTTCTTTACATAGACTTCATATTCCTTCGCCGTTGTTTCAAAGGTTGTCGCACTGGATGCATCCTTTAACTTTGCTGCAATCTGCTGATAAACTTCAGCTACCGTGAGTCCCTGATCCATTGCCTTATCGCGGTCGATGAGTATCCGCATCTCGCCGGTTGCCTCCTCCAGACCATCAGAAACCTTCGCTGTTCCTTCCGTAGCCTCCACAATAGCAGCTACTTCTTTGGCAATCTGCTGAAGAGTATCCAGATCGCGCCCCCGCACCTGAATCGAAATACCATCTCCGCCCAGCGCACTCATATCCATCATGGAGGTTTCAATACTCAATTCTGCTCCTGTCTCTTCACAGAGCTGTGCAGTCTGTTCCTCAATTGCATTGGAAAGCTCTTTGTTGTTTAATTTGGGCTTTTCTACTGTGGTCAGATAGATGCTCGTCTCATGCGTTGAACTGTCTGCGGATCCTCCCATCAACGAACCCATGGAAGAGGTGCTTGCCATGGCTCCCACATCCTCAACATCCTCCATATTTCTTAAGATCTCCACTACACGATCCGTTACCTCTGCGGTTTCGCTTAACGGCGTGGTATCCGGAAGCTCTAAGGTAATGGTCATCTGTGTGCTTTCCATGGTTGGCATAAACGCGGTTCCTTTGGAAAGCGAAGCCAGGGCACTTCCTACGAGCAGCACCAGAACTCCGATAAAGATCACTGCTTTATGCTTTAAAGACCAGTCAAGAACCTTTCCATAGCCATTCATCAGTCCGTTAAAGAACCGGCTCTCCTTCTGTTCCTTTGTTTTCACCAGAATCTTTGAGGACATTGCCGGAACTACCGTAAGGGCCACGATGAGACTTGCGCCAAGGGAATATCCGATCGTCAGTCCCATATCCACGAACAACTGACGTGTAATTCCTTCTGTAAAGACAATCGGAAGGAAAACGCAGACTGTCGTCAGAGTCGATGCTGCAATCGCTCCCGCCACTTCCCTGGTTCCTTCAATCGCTGCTTCCGTTACCGAAGCCCCCTCGCTGCGAAGCCGGTAAATATTCTCAATTACCACGATAGAGTTATCCACAAGCATGCCAATCCCAAGCGCCAGTCCGGAAAGAGAAATCACATTAAGAGTTACTCCGCTGAAATACATGCAGACTACCGCTGCCACTATACTGATCGGAATGGAGCAGGCAATCACTGCGGTCGGCCGCATGTCTCTAAGGAACAGCAGCAGGATAAGGATTGCAAGTCCTGCTCCGAAAATAATATTGTTAAAGATGGAATCCGTGACCATATCAATGTAGATTCCCTGATCCATAAGGGTAATCAGCATCAGATTTTCGTTCTGCTCTAACAGCTCATCAAACCTGGCAAGAATCTTGTCCGATACTTCTCCGGTCGAATAACCGGTCTGCTTCTGCATGGTTAAAAGAATCCCCGGTTCTCCGTTTACATTCGTATAAATATCTGCAGAGTTGTCTGTCATGAAAACATCGGCAACATCCCCCAGGGTAATCACATCGACGCCATCCATATCCACATTTAAAATCGGCATCGCCTTTAGCTCTTCAACCGTATCCGGTTTATCGCCTACGCGGATCAGGTAAGAAATACCATCCTCAGTAACGTAGCCGGCAGGCATTGAGAAATTCTGCGCAGCCAGAAGCTGTTCCACGGTATCTACCGTAAGAATACCGTTCATATCTGCCTGGTCGTATGCATCCTCCCTCGCTTCCTCGATCTGCTCTTCGCCGTCCAGAATCTGCTGCAATGCATCCGCAAGCTGTTCTGCATTGTCATTAATCTGATCATAGCCTTCCTTAATCTGATCCACTCCGGCATCTAACTGCTCCTGTCCGGACTTTATCTGTTCTTCCCCGGCTTCAAGCTGCTTCTGCGCCGAATCCAGCCCGGACTCTGCAGAAGCTATCTGCATTTCTCCTAAGCTGATTGTGGTCTGTGCATTGGCAAACTCAATTGCCGCCTGCAGGTTTCCCTGATACAATTCTGTTAACGCACTGTCCAGCTTACCGATATTTCCTTCGACTTCAGAAAGTGCGGACTTATACTGGTCGATCGGTGCCGCAGCCATGGCCTTCTGGGACTCAAGATCGGTAATGGTACTTTCCAGATCGGACTTTTTAGTTTGTAGTTCACTTACATCATTTACATTTGCAGAACCAAGAATTCCTGCTTTTACCTGACTTAGGGAGGCCTTAATCTCTCCCATAGTCGTGTCGGCAGTTGGAGCTGAAATTCCTGCCGAAATACACAGTTGGCTAATATTCTCCTGTTGATCGGAAGTCAGATTTCCAAATGTCATTCCATCCCCAATTTGATCAAGCATTGTAATTGTAGCATCAATCCCATTCACCGCCGTAATTGCCTGTTCAAGCATCTGCACTCCGGCCTGGGCCTGCTCAATACCGCTGTCCAGTCCCTTCACTGTCGCTTCTGCAGTCTGAATTTCAAGCTGTAAATGTGTCTTTGCCGCCTCGGCATCCGCCTTTGCGGTAAGAAGCTTTGTTTCTGCCTCGGCAAGCTGTTTCGTGGTCGCATCCTTTTTACTGTTTAATTCGGTTTTTCCGCTTTCCAGCTGGCTCTTTTTATCTGCCAGCTCATTGCGTCCGTCAGTAAGCTCTTTTTTGGAATTTTCAAGCTCTGCTTTGGAATCATTCAACTCCTGCTGCTTTTGGGCAAGCTCTGCCTCAGAATCGGCAAGCTCCTTCTTCGCATTTTCCAGTTCTGCCTGTCCGTCATAAATATCCTGCTTGTTTTCCTGCAATTCTGCCAGGTTTTCATCGATTTCTTTATCAATAGAGCCGAACACCTGCTCATTGACTGCATCAATCTTTTCCTGACGGATAATAACATTCACGCTCTCTTCTAAAAGTCCCATACCGCTAACAGAAGCCACGCCCTCGATACTCTCCAGTTCCGGCACAATGGTATCATTTGTCAGATCCGTAATTTCTGCTGCAGACATGTCCTTTCCACCGACTGCCGCAATCATAACCGGCAGCATATCAGGATTTATTTTCATAATAATCGGATTCCCGACAGAATCGTCCCAGTAGCTCCTGATCTGATCCAGATTTTCACGAATCTCAAGCGAAACGGCATTCATATCTGCCGACTGGGCAAACTGCAGAATTACCATGGAATAATTTTCATTTGAAACAGAACTGATTTCTTCAATATTACTTACGGTAGCCATAGAAGATTCCACCGGCTTCGTTACGACCATTTCTACGGTTTCCGGACTTGCCCCCGGATAAGTTGTCATGACCAGTACATAAGGAAAGCTGATATTCGGCAGCAGATCCGAGGTCATTTTGGTAAATGACACAATACCCAAAACAATTACAAGCACTACTGCCACCAGAACGGTATACGGTTTCCTGACACTGAATTTTCCAAACATTCTCTCTCCGCCTTTCTCCATGCCCTCAGCAATAAGTGCTTCGGATTGTACTGAATGATTACCTGCTTTCCTATAAAACTGTTACGCAAAATGGGATATATATTTTGAAACTACAGATATTTCCAATTATGTCACAATAAAAAGAGTATATTGCGTCCAAAAATCTTCGTCAATACACCCCTCTTAAAGTTTATAAAAATTTAATTGTTTCCCTTCAATTCCCTGCGGATTTTGGCTTTCACACGCTGCAGGGCATTGTCTGTTGATTTATCATCCCTGCCCAGAACCTTCGCAATCTGCCCATATGACATTCCGGTAAGATACAGATCGAGCACCTGCTTTTCAAAAGGACTTAATTCCCTCTCAATCATCTGCTCAATGCGTTCCACATTTTCACGGTCAATCAGCAGTTCCTCCGGGTTCTTCTCTAATGGGGAAATCAGACTGTTAATCAGCTTTACCTCCTCTGAGGACTCTCCTTCCTCCTGTCGGGAATAGTCTGCATAAATGGAAATATAGGAATTAAGCGGTGCATTCTTCAGCCGCCCTGCTGCCTGAATCGCTGTATACATCTGTCTGGACACACACAGATCCGCAAAGGTAAAAAAGCTGGCATCCCTTCCCGTATCATAATCACGGATAGCCTTAAAAAGCCCGATCATTCCTTCCTGTATCAGATCTTCCCGGTCCGCACCCAGAATGTACATCGACTGTGCCTTGCTGCGCACCAGATTCTTATACTTTTCCATAATGTAATCCGTAATGGCATGGTCTCCATCCCGAAGCTGCACGATCAATTCTTCATCGCTGTATTTTGCATACTCATTAACCATAGGAGCCCACCTCCATCGTCATATCCTTTTGGATCTGCGCGTCTGCTGCTTCCTCATTCATTTTCTTCGCTTCCATATCAATAAGATCCCTGTCCTGTGCGGTATCTCTTTCCCGGAATTTCAGAATATCTATTGGAATCCTGGACTTAAATTCTTCTTCAGCTTCCAGTTCTGTTATATCCCTGGAATCTGTCATGTCTTCTGAATCATCTATATTTTCTGCAGCTTCTATGTTTTCCGAATCTACTATTTCTTGGGAATCTGCTATATCTTCCAGATTTTCATCCTTCCCTATGTTATCCGGCACTTCCTTATATCCGGTATTTTCTGCACTTTCAGACGTTTCGACACTTTCCATATTCTGAGCTGAATCTGATTCGCTCTCTATGTTCTGATGGAAGATGGCTTCGCTTTTCATGTTCTGACCGGCATCTAATTCACTTTCCATCCCCTGCTCTGAAGCTGCTTCCATTTCCATCCCTTCTGCTTCCCGGAACTCTTCACCATCTTCCACATCCTGTGAATCCTGCAGCCGGATCAGATCGGCTGCAATGTGCTCTGCCAGAATCTGGTAGCCGTCCGGATTGCAATGTACGCCATCCGGCATATAATTCGAAATCACTGCGGCATCGTGGCTGTCCAGTAAATTCGAATCATACAGGTCAATCACATCAAATTCATATTCCCTGGCAAGAGCAATCATACTGTCCACAATGACACGCTGCGACATCAGCTCCGGACGATCCTTACGCAGAATATCATGCAGGACATTGGGAAGCGGTGTGACGAAAACAACCTCCGCATCGGGATAATTCTCCTTTAAGCCCCGCATCAGTTCATCCAGATCCCCAATCAGGGTACGGGGAGAACGCTCTTCAAAGTTTCCCACATTTTCCCGGTGCAGACAGAACCCGTCATTCGTTCCTCCCATAACCAGAATAAGGTCTGTATCCTCCGGAATGTCCATGTAACGGTCCACAAAGGCATCCTGCCAGTATCTTCCGATCGAGGATCCTCCGATTCCAAGATTTACCACTTCCTCTGCTCCCAGAATTTCTGCCAGCTTCGTCGGGTAGGAATACTGCTGATAGTCCTCCATGCTTTCAAGGTTTGCCGCCTGTGTGATACTGTCACCCAGACAGGCAATCTTTTTATCTGAAAAGTCCAGGGTACTTTGTCCAATCACCACCTGGTCTGCTTCATTCCACTCAACTGTTTCCATATAAGAACTTTGTTCCAGTCTGCGTTCCCGCAGCGTCGGGCGTACCAGAATATTACCGGATACCGTAGTTAAAGAAATGCCTCCCCCGGAAACACGATTCCCGGAAACCTGGTTTTCCGAAACGGTATTGCCTGAAACGGTATTATCTGAAACGGTATTGTCAGAAACACTGTTCCCGGAAACAGCATTACCGAAGACGCCGTTTTCTGAAATAGCATTATCAGAGACGCCTCCCCCGGAAACTGCATTGCCGGAAATCATATGATCGGAAAAGTCACGGTCTGAACTGTCATTACCGGATGCAAAGGCATGAGCATTTTCAGACACATCTGTAAGCTGATCCTCTGCGGTGAGCATATCTCCCGAGACAGATTCCCCATCTGAAACACTCCCCTCAGACCCATTCCCTGAAGGTGATGCGGTCAGAAACTCCTGCAGCACATCCTCATCCTCATCTTCCAGATCATCCACTGCATATTCATGGAGAAAGGTCTCTACCGCCGCTTCGTCCTGTGAAAGCTCTTCAAGCTGTGTCCGCAGCTGCTCTGCCTGTGCATGACTTTCTGCATACAGCTCTTCACATTCCTTTTCGTATTTTATTCTCTCCAAATAGTTTAATCCTTTATCTGCACCCACTGCAATCAGCAAAATTGCCACCATTGCAATCATGGTTGCCAGGACTCTTCCGGCTGTCTTCATAATACCTTCCTAATCTGCTTTACAGCATCCTGTTCATTACAAATCTAATCACTCATCTGCCGCCGGCGCAGGTTCTTTGCCGGACAATCTCATAAGCCAGAACCCCGGCCGCTACGGAAGCATTCAGGGAATCAATATCGCCATGCATAGGAATAGAAGCTGTCATATCACACTTTTCCTTCACAAGACGGCCTACTCCGGATCCTTCATTTCCAATTACCAGTCCGATCGGTCCTGTCAGGTTTAAGTCATACATCGTTTCTCCGCCCATATCCGCACACACAAACCACAAGCCCTGCTGCTTCAGTTCTTCTATGGTCTGTGCCATATTGGTCACACGGGCCACCTTCGTATAGTTTAATGCTCCTGCAGAGGTTCTCGCTACCGTTGCAGTAAGTCCTACTGCACGATTCTTCGGAATAATCACTCCATGTGCCCCGGCAAGATTCGCTGTACGGATAATTGCTCCCAGGTTATGCGGATCCTCAATATTATCAAGCAGGAACAAAAACGGAGGTTCATTCTTTTCTTTAGCAAGTGCAAGCATGTCCTCTACCTCTGAATATTCATAGGCCGCAATCGTTGCTATAACGCCCTGATGCCGCCCTGTTTCTGAAATCTGATCCAGACGTTCCTTTGATACATATTTTATAACCACATCATGCTTTCTCGCTTCCCGCTTAATCGTCATAATCGGTCCGTCCTGACAGCCATCCAGAATATAAAGCCGGTCAACGGACTGTCCGGAACGAAATGCTTCAATCACCACATTTCTTCCCTCTATAATGGATTCATTTTTTTCTTTTCTGAATTCTTCCATGCCTTAATCCTTTCTCCGTTTCTTTGTGGAACACAATCCAATCACGCATAGCGTTGCTATGTATGTTTCTTTTTCAGTGTACAGTATTTCTATGTATTTATATGTCTTTCTATATCTTTCTATGTTTTTCCAGTTCTTTCCAAATTAGTATCCCTGCTCTGTCTGCTTAATTCATTTTCTGTGTTTCCAGGATATCCATGCCCTTTTGGATCAGCAAAAGCACCCTCTCCTCCTGTCCGGTAAGATACAGGTATCCCATCAGTGCTTCCAATGCCGTTGCCTTTTTATACTCTGCCATAGTTGCATGCTTAGCTTTCGTGTACGGCTTCGCATTGCGCCCCCGTTTCAGGATTACCTGTTCTTCCTCTGTAAGCTCCGGTAACAAAGCGTCCAAAAGGAGCGCCTGTGCGGTCGCATTTACATAGCGGATCGTATAATGGTGAAGCTTATTGGCAGGTGCATTTCCACGCATCACAACCACCGTCCGGATCACCAGATCATATATAGAATCTCCGATATAAGCAAGCGTAAGAGGTGAATATGTCCGAATATCCACCTCTTTACCCTCAAATGCTTCTCTTATCCTTTGTATAAAGGTTAAGCCATTTTCCATTTTACGCCCTCACGTGTATCTTCCAGAACGATGCCCTTTTGTAACAGTTCTTCACGAATGGCATCTGCCTTTGCGAAGTCCTTTGCCTTCTTTGCTTCCTTACGCTCTGCAATCTTTGCCTCGATGTAGCTTACCAGCTCTGCATCCACATCATCTGCTTTCTCTTCTGCCTTTTCACCATCAAAAAGTCCTAAGGAAAGAACCTCATCAAAGCTTGCTGCCAGCTTACGCTTCGTTACATCATTGCAGTCTGCCTTTAAGAGATCATATAGTACGGTAATTGCCATTGAGGTATTTAAGTCATTGCAAAGTGCATCTTCGAATTTACGGCGGTATTCTGCATAAACCGCTTCATCCACTTCTCCTTCTTTGGAAAGTCCGGCAATCTTCTTAAGAAGCTTTTCATAAGCCGACTTTACATTGTCCATGACTTCATAGGAAAACTCCAGCGGCTTCCGGTAATGGGACTGTAGGCAGAACATCCGGTAAACCAGCGGATTATAGCCCTTGCTTTCGAGTAAGGATACCGTCAGGAAGTCACCCTTTGACTTGCTCATCTTGCCGGTCTTGTCATTTAAGTGATGTACATGGAACCAGTAGTTACACCATTTATGTCCAAGGTAGGACTCACTCTGTGCAATTTCATTTGTATGATGCGGGAAAATGTTGTCCACACCGCCGCAATGGATGTCCATATATTCTCCAAGATGCTTCATGCTGATGCAGGAGCATTCAATATGCCATCCCGGATATCCAACACCCCATGGGCTGTCCCATTTAAGCGCCTGGTCCTCAAACTTGGATTTGGTGAACCACAGAACGAAGTCGTTCTTGTTCTTCTTATTTTCATCCTCGGTCACATCATCGCGCACACCAACTAAAAGCTCGTTCTCGCTCTGGGTATTAAATACATAATATTCCTTAAGCTTCGAGGTATCAAAATACACATTTCCTCCGGCCACATAGGCATAGCCCTTCTCTAAAAGGACCTCGATCATATGAATAAACTCACTAATGCAGTTCGTTGCAGGCTCCACCACATCCGGGCGCTTGATATTAAGCTTTTTGCAGTCTTCAAAAAAAGCATCGGTATAGAACTTTGCAATTTCCATAACCGTCTTGTGCTCACGCTTTGCCCCACTTAACATCTTATCTTCACCGGTATCGGCATCGGAAGAAAGATGACCGACATCCGTGATATTCATCACACGCTTTACATCATATCCAAGATAACGCAGGGTCTTTTCCAGTACATCCTCCATGATATAGCTGCGCAGATTTCCGATATGTGCAAAATGATACACCGTCGGGCCACAGGTATACATTGCAATTTTGCCGTCCACATTCGGGATCACGGTTTCTACTTTTTTCGTTAATGTGTTGTAAAAGGAAAATCTATTCTCCATCTTTCCTCTCCTCCTTTAATTGTCTGATTTCTATTTCCATCTGCTGCATCCGCTTACGCAGCATGGACAGCTCTTCCTTTACCGGATCCGGCAAATGGATCTGATCCAGCTCTTCCTGGGGAAGTCTCTGGTTGTTGCGCTTCACCACATGTCCCGGCACACCGACTACAGTGGAATTCGGCGGAACCTCTTCCAAAACGACCGATCCTGCCCCGATCTTGGAATTATCCCCGATCGTAAAGGATCCAAGGATTTTGGCACCGGCGCTGATCATGACATTATTTCCAATCGTCGGATGTCTCTTTCCCTGCTCCTTACCGGTTCCTCCGAGGGTTACCCCCTGATACAAGGTCACGTTATCACCAATGATCGCTGTTTCTCCGATAATGACACCGTTTCCGTGATCGATAAAAAATCCTTTGCCAATCTGTGCTCCCGGATGAATCTCAATTCCGGTCTTACGCACAGCACGCTGGGAAATCCATCTTGCCCAGAAATAGTGCCCTTTCTGATAAAGCCTGTGTGCCAGCCGGTAATGCAGCATCACCTTAAAGCTTGGATACAGCAGTACCTCCATACTGGAATGAATGGCCGGATCCCTCTCTCTTATGATTCGGATTTCTTCTTTAATTTTGCTGATGACTCCCATAACTGCTCCATTTCCTATAAAATAAGAAACGGAATATTCCATCTACAGAGACGAAATATTCCGCGGTTCCACTCTACTTAAAGACAATAATGCCTTTCCCTTACAGTCGATAACGTGACCAGACGTGCCGGGATATCAGAAGCTGCTTCTTCGTTCTCCCTGCAGACTCCGGAGTGCACTTCCCGTTCCCCGAAAGTAAAAGCTGCTTACAGCCGATGGCAGCTTCTCTCTGTTACCTCTTGATTACGGTACTCTTCTCCATCATAGTCGTTTTCTGTTTATTTGCCTGCAGCCGCTCTATCTCTACAGCCACCTTAACTACTATATAGAATATGCAACTTTTGAGGTTTTGTCAACTGTCAGACCTTCAAGTTAATCAATAAATTGTAACCGTTCAGCCATGCAGAAATGATTGTGTAAGATGACCGTGGGAGCTTGCTCACTAAGGGCAGCTTATACAATCATTTCTATAGGGCGGATGCCCGACATGAAATAAGCTGCCGGAAAGCACGTTTATTTGTTAGCCAAATCTGTACAATCCGGCAGCTTATGAATGGGCATGGCTGAACGTCTCTCATCACACTGTCTTCGGGCATCCAGTGCAGCCGGCACAGCCTCTTTGCATCACATCCTCACTCTGCAGTCCCAGAGGTGTTGTCAGCAGACAGATTGCCTGGGAAGAAATCCCCTCTCCGCTTCCGGTAAAGCCAAGCCCTTCTTCCGTCGTTGCCTTGACATTAACCTGGGACAGATCAATATGCAGTGTGTCTGCAATGTTCTTCCGCATCGTATCAATAAAGGGACGCATCTTCGGTGCCTGTGCAATAATGGTCGCATCAATGTTCTCAATGAGGAAATAATGCTCCTCCAAAAGCGCTCCTACATGCTCTAACAGCTTTAAAGATGAAATTCCCTTATAAGCAGGATCCGTGTCCGGAAAATGCTTGCCGATATCGCCAAGTGCCGCTGCTCCAAGCAGCGCGTCCATAATGGCATGTAACAGCACGTCCGCATCCGAATGTCCGAGCAGTCCCTTTTCATAAGGGATCTCGACACCGCCAATAATCAGCTTCCGCCCTTCTGTCAGTTTGTGTACATCATAACCCATACCGATTCTCATATCGTTAAAGTTTCCTCCTGTAATTTCTAGTAACAGTTCAGCCATGCAGAAATGATTGTGCAAGATGACCGTGGGAGCTTGCTCACTAAGGGCAGCTTATACAATCATTTCTATAGGGCGGACGCCCGTCATGAAATAAGTTGCCGGAAAGCACGTTTATTTGTTAGCCAAATCTGTACCATCCGGCAGCTTATGAATGGGCATGGCCGAACTGTTACCCTAATCTGTGTTACAGTTCAGCATACCATTTTCTTTTCAATTTGTATATGATATGATGGAGTTATTCGAAACGATGGGGGACTCTTATGCAATTACGCGATTTTTTATCCTATGAGGAAATCTATATTCAATGCCATGACAGTCCGGATGCCGATGCGCTGGCTTCCGGCTTTGGCCTGTACACCTATTTTCGGAATCATGGTATCAAAACCCACCTGATTTATACCGGAAGATTCCGTATCCGGAAGACCAATCTGGTTCTGATGGTGGAGAAATTAAACATTCCGGTTGAATATGTGGAGGAAGGTACACTTCGTCTGACTGATGAACTTCTGCTTACCGTAGACAGCCAGTATGGAGCCGGCAACATCACCAAAATCCCGGCAGAGCATATCGGGATCATTGACCATCATCAGATGGAAGCCCGGAACTTTCCGGATTCTCTGATCTTAAGTGACTTTGGAAGCTGCTCGACAGTAGTCTGGAAGCTTCTTTGTGAAGAACAGTTCGATCCCAATGACTATCCTGATCTTGCAACTGCCCTTTATTACGGGCTCTACAGTGATACCCAGCAATTTACGGAAGTGCACAACCCGGCAGATAAGGATATGCACGATGCTTTAAAGTATCGTAACAGTGTCTTTTCCTTATTAAAAAACTCCAATATTTCCTCCTCAGAGCTGGAAATTGCCGCAATCGCCATTCTGCGTGCAGTACACAATAAAGAAAAACGCTATTCCCTCATCAAATCCGAACCCTGCGATCCCAACATCTTAGGTCTGATCAGTGACCTTTGTATTCAGGTTGACAGTGCCGATGTATGCGTCGTTTACAATGAACTTCCCGATGGAATAAAGTTCTCAGTCCGCAGCTGCACAAAAGAAACCAAGGCCTGTGATCTGGCTGCTTATCTTGCAGGAAAAATCGGTTCCGGCGGTGGTCATCTGGAAAAATCCGGCGGCTTTATTAACCGTTGGCTTTACGAGAGCAGATATGGTTCTTTGCTCACCGAGGATTATTTTTCCATCCAGGTTCAGAATTATCTCAACAGCTTCGATATTCTGGATGCCAGAACAAGCCACGTGGATCACTCCCGCATGAAGTCTTATCGTCGCAGACAGCTTCCAGTCGGTTATGTCCAGCCTACGCAGCTTCTGCCTTCCAAGACGCCGATTACCATCCGTACAATCGAAGGTGATCTCGATCTGATCATCTCCGAGCAGACTTATATCATGATTGATCTTCAGGGAAAGGTATCCGTAAAATCCAAAGAAGATTTCCACGAACACTATCTGCCAACCAAAGACGCTTATCATCCAAAGGCTCTTTATCTGCCAACCATTAAAAACCGTCTGACCGGCACACAGATTCGCTTATCCGGATACATCCACTCCTGTATTCCGCTGGAAAGCACCATCGTTCAGGCTTATCCGCTTGAAAGAGCCTGCAAGTTATTCCCTCTGTGGGATGAAGAAAAATATCTGCCCGGTAATATCGGTGACTATCTTGTTGCATTAAAGGCTCAGCCGGGTGACCTGTTTATTGTGGAAAAGGAAGTCTTTGAACAGACCTATGAATTAATTTAAGATATAATAAAAAAGATCCAAAAGGATCTTTTTTAATAGCGAGAGAGAGACTTGAACTCTCAACCTCCCGGGTATGAACCGGACGCTCTAGCCAGTTGAGCCATCTCGCCATATTCATTATAAATGGGACCTATAGGGCTCGAACCTATGACCCTCTGCTTGTAAGGCAGATGCTCTCCCAGCTGAGCTAAGATCCCATGTATATGATGGAGTATAGCATTTGACATACATCATCCACGCCGCTATGCGACACCTTCTGTCGTCTCGCGACTGCTTTACTAAGATACCATTTTAGGTACAGGTTGTCAAGTTATTTTAAAAAGTTTTTTTAATTTTTTTATATCCCTCTCTAACCGTTCCGGATGCCACTGTACTCCATACACCGGAAGGAACTCATGCTGCAATCCTTCCACTACTCCATCCGGCGCATATTGTACATACCGGATTCCTCTTCCGGGAATACCCACCCCCTGGTGATGGGCACTGTTTACCAGCATATCCGATCCATACACTTCATAGAGGAAAGAGTTCACTTCATTCCTTGCCGGGTGCATCTGATCCTTTTCCCGGTAAGCATGATGAACCGCCGTCGGAAGATGCCTGAGCATATCCCCGCCAAAGGCAATATTAATGAGCTGCATCCCCTTGCAGATTCCAAACACCGGCTTCCGGTACTGACAGAATGCTTTTAAAATTGCAAGCTGGATCCGGTCAAGCTCGGGCGTCAGCTTCTCCTGTCCCTTCCGGATCAGCTGCTGCTCCCATCTGCTGTACTGCCGGATCTCCGTTTCCGGAATAAGGAGCTGTCCGAACAGCTTCGGATCCACATCCCCGCCTCCCGGCAAAAGCAATCCATCGTATTCATCCACATCCTTTACCTGTAATGACGTAACAAAATGCACCTGCATCGCTGCAAGTGCATTTTCGTAATTAGTTGTCTGTCCGGCTTCTCCGGCAATTAAAATTTTCTTCAAAGCAATCCCTGCCCACACGCGTTTCCTTATAACTTATGCACGCAGTTCCTCAATTATTCAAACGGACGGTCATAGACAAACTTAATCTGTTTTACTTCAATACCGTTCTGTGGGAAGTACAGGCGCATAATCGCATATTTCATGCCAAGGTCCGCTTCTCTTGTCTGCGTTACCCACTGGCCGTTTGTACCATTAAAGGTATATACCCCGCGCGGTGTTCCGGCAAAGGATAAGGTAACCGGAATCTGTGCCAATTCTCCAAGATCGGACTTAGCCGTAAGCTCTGCCTTATAATATCCCAGCTGCTCAAGATCCAGTGCAAAGTCAATGCTGGTTCCTTTGGAAATTTCGTGATCGGACAGATCAATCACGACCTCCCTGTCCACCTTATAATAGGTCAGATCTCCGACACATTCCTCAAAGCCCTCTTCTGCTCCGAGAATTTCAATCGTGTCTTCCTCATTCTGCATTCTCATAAAGGCATGTGTATTCATCATAAAGCGGCAGATATTCTTCGCACAGCGCTGTAATTCGCCAAGTGTCAGTGATCCGTCATGCAGAGACTCGACCGTATTATCGCCATGCTCATTCTTTTCCGAATCCGGACATACCATATAAAGATCATTCTGTGCCTTCACCATTGTTGCAAAATCGGTCTTTGCAGGCTTATCCCCTTCCCTGCAGACATAAGCCCACCAGTCGGTCATGGCCACGCCTTCAAAGCCCCACTGCTTCCGCAGGATATCCGTAACCAGATCATAGTTACTGGAGGTCCAGATGCCGTTAACCGGTCCATAGGTTGTCATGACTGCATCTGCTTTTGCTTCCTTCACTGCAATTTCAAATCCTCTTAAATAGATCTCACGCAGCGCACGTTCGGATATGATACTGTTGGAGGTATGGCGCCTCGTTTCCTGATTGTTTCCGCAGAAATGCTTCAAAGAGCCGGTTACTCCTGCACTCTTTAAGCCCCGTACCTGCGCCGCTGCCATCTTACCGGTAAGCAGCGGATCCTCTGAAAAATATTCAAAGTTACGTCCGTTTAACGGGTGTCTGTGGATATTCATACCGGGTCCTAACAGGATATCCACACGGTTCTTGATCATTTCCACCGCCGTGAATGCATAAAGCTCTTCATTTAACTGTGTATTGAAGGTGCAGGCAAGCAGTGTTCCGTTTGGAAGGCTGAACGCTTTCATTCCACTGTCAAGACGCATGCCGGACGGGCCATCATCGCAGCAGCCACACGGAATGCCCTTTTCAAGAAGAGACTTCGTAACGCCGCCGAATGCTGCTGCCGTTCCGGCCGTTACCTTCGGGCTTCCCATTCCTTCTCCACGTACAATGCTGGCAAGCTCTTCCTCCGTGAGCTGCGCAACAAATTCGTCAAGCGTTGCTTTTCCTGCCTTGACATCCGCAAGCTTTATGCCGCGGTCTCCGGTGATTTCACAGCTTTCCGGAAGCTCTGCATTTCTCTTTTCCTCAGGAGAAACCACCCGTAACGGAACCTCTTCCATCGCAATCTCATAAACACCTGCAGCTTCTGCGTGTTCATTGGCCGCGGTCATCTTCATCCGCTTAAAAGCGGTTGTCGGAGCTAACGCATTGCGGCACTCCTCTACGATCTGCAGTTCATCCAGAGTAAAGGAACCTACTGCATAGACATCACGCACATTTCCACCTGCATAAATGGTATATTCTCCGGCTTCCAGAACCCATCCGACCGGCATTCCTGCGGTACTTACCTCATTATAGGAGGCAAACACCGATGTCGGAATTGCGAATGTAAGCGTCTCACACTCGCCCGGCATTAACTCCTTCGTCTTCTTAAAATCAATCAGAACTCTTGCAGGCTTGCCAAGCTTTCCCAAAGGAGCCTTTGCATAAACCTGAACGACTTCTTTTCCTGCTACGGAACCGGTATTTGTCACCTTCATCACAAAGGACACCTGATTTTCCGCATAGGAAAATCCATCTGCTTCCATCGAAAACGTGGTATAAGAAAGTCCGAAACCAAACGGGTACAATACTTTGCTCTTTGCTGCTGATTCAAAATACCGGTATCCTACATAAATATCCTCCACATAAAGGTTCTGTTCCAGACCTCCAAAATAAGGATCGGCCGGATAATCGGACATTTGTGCCGCAATCGTATCCGAAAGTCGGCCGGACGGACACACCTTGCCGGTAAGGACATCGACCGTTCCAAGGCCGCCGATCATTCCTCCCTGCCACACATACATCACCGCATCCGGACGATATTGATCCATAAAGCTCATATCCATGATGTTACCGGTGTTTAACAGCACAATCATCTTTGCAAAGCTCTTCCGTACCTTTTGAAGCATGTCCTCTTCGATGGAGGTCAGACAGTACGCGCCCTCCAACATTTTGTTGTCCTTATCCTCACCGGCCGTTCTTGCCAGAATGACAATCGCGTATTCGTTCTTTTCGGCAGCCTCTTCGACCAATGCCTCATTCAGTTCCATTTCTTCCTGCGACCAGGGTTCATTTCCCCAGCCGACGCCTTCATCAAACGGATGATCCTTCTCCCACTCGCGGTATACACCCACTAACGGCTCATATACCTGTACGTCTTCGCTCTCCTCGAGCGCCTCCAGGATACCGGTCACCTTATTTACATTCACCATACCGCCTGATCCGGTACCGCTCTTATAATAATGAAGCTGCATTCTGCCAAATACAGCAACATGGCTTCCCTTCGGCAGAGGAAGCACATGATTCTGATTCAGCAAAAGCACCTGTCCTTCCGCAACCGCCTGACGGGCCTTTGCTGTATACTTTTCAAAATCCAATACTCTGCTGCTCATAACACCCTCCTGTTATTTCAATTTTATAGTTATATCCTATCCCATTTCTCTTTGGTCTTCTATTATGTTATTAACCAGTTTATAGGTCGATATTGACATTTATTTATTATTATTGCAATATTTGAATAGAGAATATGGGTTGATTTTAAATTATAGTTGCGATCATTTAAAGTTATAAATCTCCTGCCTGTCACGAATTGACGGTTTACTATTTAAGTCACTCAGAATATGTAACAACCATTTATGAAAGGATATCGTGAAATGACTTCCTACTCCCATGAGATTATCAGTGATGACACCCGCCTGCGTCTGCATTTTGCCGTAATCAAGGACAGCCGTTTTTACTCTCCCATGCACTGGCATGGACATCTGGAAATTATTTATCCACTGAAAGGTTATATGACCGCATTCATCAATGAGCAGAAGTATACCCTTTCCCAGCATGATATTCTGATCGTGAATCCACATGAACTGCATTCCACCAGAACACATGGCGGGGTGGATTATCTGCTGCTCCAGATTCCGATGGAAGACTTAAGCCGCGTTCTCGATCACGCCTCCTCCCTGCACGTTAAGGAATATTTTCCTTCCATTATCGGAAGTACCTCTTTGCAGAAAATGCGTAATTACCTGCAGGAATTATGCGATACCTATGAGAATCCACATCCCGGATACCTTCTTCATTTTTCATCTGTACTGTATGAATTTCTGTATGAATTATACGGAAACCACTCCGAAGTCTTAAGTCCGGAGGTCAAAGAAAAGGAAAAGAAAAACTTCGAACGCATGGATGAAATTCTCCAATACATTCGAAGTCATTATCAGGAAGATATTACCCTGCATGATGCAGCATCCGCTCTTCATGTGAGCCATGAATACTTCTGCCGTCTGTTCAGAAAACACACCGGGCAGACCTTTCTGTCCTACCTCAACGCAGTGCGTACCATGCACTTCCATGAAGATCTGCTGCGTACCGGTGCAAGCATTACCGAACTGTTACAACGACATGGCATCCAGAACTACAAGGTATTTTTAAGAGATTTCAAGGCCACCTATGGCTGCTCTCCTGCGGAGCTGCGCAAAACATTGTAAGTAACTATCTTCTTTATTCCCAGTATAGTGCCACCTTCTCTTTTGCCTGCTCTTCATTCAGATTACAGTTCTTCATCAGCTTCTGAGCCACCACCTCCTGATCTCCTCCCATTTCCTTACATATGGAGATAATGGATCGGATGGTATTCTCCCTGTTTTTATCCATTTCCGCCTGAGCTCTCTGGCGCTCTTTTTTCAATTCCTGTTCTGCTTTTTGACGTTCTTTTTGTGCTCCGATCTCCCGTTCATCTCTTCGGATCAGTTCAATTTCACGTTCTTCATCATATTCAAAAATACTCATCTTGACTACCTCTGCTCTTTGCTTTAACAAAAAATCTTTCAATATATCATGTCTGACACAATATTCGATCGCCTCTTCTACAGCCTGTTCCAGTGGCATATTTGCACTGTTGTACCGAACCTGCTCTACATACTGGGTATATTGCTTTAGAATCGGACACTTTTCTTTCAGTTCCTCATTCATACTGGGATTAATATTCAGTATCGTTACCTTTAATTCCAGTTCCGGATCATCCGTCTGGACTTCAAATGCTTCTGACAACCTTAAAATTCTTTTCTCCGGTTTCTGGAACAGCATACGACTTACTGTGTCCTTATAATTCCGCTGTACTTTTGTTGATCCTTCTGTTGTTGTTTTGCCTGCTTTTACTTCTGCCATATCTCTTCCTCCCTTTGCAGGAAGATAGAAATGAATCGGTCGATACTCCATATAAACGTTCATCCCGGCCATACAAAACAACGTCTGTTTTCCTTCCTCCCGCCTTTTCAATTGTTTGAATGTGATTTAAAAGCATGGATTTCAGAAAACTTCTGTTTTCAAAACTAGAATAGATACCAAACAATATCACGTATCTCAATAGATACTGTTCTAATTGTTTCAATCTATAATATCTTAGAAATTCATCCATATCAGAAGTGGATGACTCAGATTCGATTATTTGAAATATATGCTTTGCAATGACTATAGCATACAGAATATTGTATGTCAATCAGCAAAATTGTGTTTATGTCAAAGTGATGTTTTTTTAAGAAGTGCTGAAAGAAACGTTTCCGGAATGGCCATTCCCTGTCCTCCAATTCCCAGTCCATTTTCGTCTTCCCCTCTTCCGTGAAAATCGCTTCCACCAGTCAATTTCAAATCGTTATTTTCAGCAATAGCCCTTATCTTATCCGAATATAAAACGCTCTGGGACGGATGAATACATTCAACTGCTTCTAAGCCCTCTTTCTTCAAACAAAGAATCAGACTTTCCATATCCGTATCATCCAGTTCATATTCTGCCGGATGTGCTAATGATACAATTCCACCTGCCTCATGTATCTTTTGTGCTACCACATCAAATGGATCATTATGATATTCCACATACGCTGTTCCACCCTTATGCAGATATTTAATCAACGCCTCCTGTACATTTCCAGCATATCCTTTTTTCACTAATGCTTTTGCAAAGTTTAAGCGGGTAATAATATTTTTGTCAGAAGACAGGCCTAAATCCTCATAGCTTAATGCAATCCCAATTGCCAGAAGTTCCTTTCTGATTGCTTCGTTGTGTTCATAACGCAATTGCTTCAGCTTTTTCATGTATGGTTGTATCTGCTGTTCCTCAAACGCATATCCCAAAACATGAATATTAACTCTTCTTCCATTCAAAGAATAATAAGAATTAATTTCTACCCCATTAACAAACTGTATATTCTGTAATTTACATTGTTCCCTTGCTTCCTTAAGTCCATCGGTTGTGTCATGATCTGTGAGTGAAATTGCTGACAGTCCTTTCTGTCTGGCACTAATTACTAATTCTTCCGGTGTATAGGATCCATCAGAATATATAGAATGCATATGCAAATCAATGTTATTCTTCATCGAATCTCCCTTGTGCATCAATTCAAAATATGAATTCTTTATCGCTTCATTAGAAAGAACCACCGCACATAATGCGGCAGTTCTTCCTGTAATTCCACTTACAGCTTCCTATACAATTCCCGTCACGATCAGTGTACTTACCCCGGGAGTTGCTGTCCATGCTCCGGTTGCCGCATCCTGCGTAAAGGACGCTGCCGGTACAGTCACCTGACCGCTTTGGGTGACAAGCTCTCCGGTTGTTTCGTTATAAGAATAATTGGCAGGCTCTGCCCATGTCGTTCCATTAAAGGATACCGCAATATTGGACAAAATCGGATCAAACGTATCGGTTACCACAACACCGGTAGCTGGCGTTGCTGCCGTATTTCCGGTATTCTGGATAAGGAACGTATAGGTCAGTGCTCCGTTTTCCGTAACAGGCACAGGGCTGACCGATTTCGTAATGGTAAGCTGCGGACCGGATTGAGCCGTTATGCTTTCCTGTGCAGTAACCGGTGTGATTCCGCCTCCGGAAACGGTCACGGTATTTCCAATCGTGGATTCGGCCGCAAGCGGAGCAAATTCGTTAAGGGCAGCTTCATATACAACGGTTGCATTTCCTCCTGCCGGTACGCTGATACCGTTGATTGTAAAGGGAGGACCTGCATTTACTGCAGGTGCTGCCTGCAATACGCCATTCGTGTAATATCGTACCGTATCTGCCACGTAAGTCAGCGGCACCACTGTACCGGTACCAAATGCATAAGCACCCAGATCATCGGATAACGTAAGTCCCGTCATCGCAATGTTTCCGGAATTCACGATACTGATCACATACGTGATATGATCATTCTGTCCGTAGGTAGTACGGACTGCTGTCTTTGTCGCAGACAGTACCTCAAGGATTTCTCCTACCGCAATGTTGGAATTGGCAACAGCATTTCCATAACGAAGCTGTGCCTGATTCGTAAATCGAGCCATATTCTGCATCCCTTCGTAACTGTTTAAAATGCCACAGTTACATCCTTTCATTTTATTCGGGTATGCTTTATCATATGACAAAAAAATGAATCATGTGCGGTTTATTACACTTCTGTTCCCAAAGTGTTGAAAGAAATCCTATTCCTTATCGTATCCCATAAATCACGGCTGCGGACAGCACAATCTGGATAATGGCAAAGCGGAACACGGTCTGGGTATTGGACCAGCCGCTCACCTTGCGAACATGGTCATGCAGCGGTGTGCGGATGTTCTTCATAATGTGAATCTTACAGACACGGATCAGGGTAACCTTCACAAGTCCCAATCCTCCATCCAGAATAAGGACAAGTGCAACCGGAATATACAGAAGCGGCGAGCCGCTCTTCAATGCTGCAATACTGATAAAAATACCCATCGCACGGGATCCGGCATCCCCCATCATCAGCTTACTCGGCGTTGCATTATACCACAGATAT